>Ga0068871_100000171_pt1 | contig 43487 bp, 34 predicted proteins | sample KBSMisM72_FD_72750 | JGI IMG/M metagenome (GOLD analysis project Ga0068871, IMG submission 72750) | Miscanthus rhizosphere microbial communities from Kellogg Biological Station, Michigan, USA - KBS Miscanthus M7-2 | ecosystem: Host-associated > Plants > Roots > Rhizosphere > Soil ...
AAAAACCTGCGTCATAGTATCCCCGAACAAGGCCAAATAGCGGCGCCGCTGACTGATTCGGTATGGCGCGTGGCGGGCGCAGCACCTCAGAGACTCGAAGAGCAAGCATGCTTTCTGCGCAGCATCTGGTGAAATCTTTCGCCGGGCGGCGGGTGATCGAGGACGTCACGCTGCAGCTTGCGCGCGGCGAAGTCGTGGGCCTGCTGGGTCCCAATGGCGCGGGCAAGACCACCACCTTCCAGATGCTGACCGGTATGCTGGTTCCCGATGCCGGTGCGATCACGCTGGATGGCCACAACGTCACCACCATGCCCTTCTATGACCGGGCTCGCTTCGGCATCGCTTATCTGCCGCAGGCGCCTTTTGTCCCGCGCGGCCTGACGGTGGAGGAAAATCTGACTCTGGTTTTGGAAGCGCGCCTGGGCGATGTGACGGCGCGCAGGGCAAAGATGTCCGACCTGATCGAGGAGTTCCGTTTGGAAGAGGTTCGCCGCAAGCGGGTTGGCGAACTCTCGGGCGGGCAGCGCCGCCGCTGCGAGATCGCCATCACGCTGGCTTGCGAGCCCAGTTACGCCATGCTGGACGAACCTTTCGCCGGCGTGGATCCCCACGCCACCGATGAAATCGGCCAGATGATCCATCACTTGGCCGAGCGCGACATCGGCGTCTTGATCACCGATCACAAGGCGCGGGAATTGCTGGGGATCGTCCATCGCGCCTATGTGATCGAAAGCGGACGGGTGCTGGCCGAGGGCGATGTCGATGAAATCGTCGCCCACCAGGATGTGCGCCGTGTTTATCTGGGCGAGGAATTCCGGCTTTGACTGTGCCATCCCCGGAAACCGCGCCGACCGGCCTGCCTGTGACACTTTCCAATTTCCTGCGCGGAGACTATGCGCGGGGTTTCTTTGCCCGCGTCGCGTCCCAGGCGGCGGCCGTCGTCATTCTGATCGAGGCGATTTTTCTGGCGGAGCACTTCACCTGGGTGTTTCGCGACGCGGTGCGCCACGAAGCCGACCTGTCGGGGATCGGGCTGATACTGGCCTGCACATCGACCGAGATTTTCGATCTCGCCTTGGCGGTCGCGATCCTGATGGCGGGATATCTTACCCTGCTGCGGATGCGGGAAAGCCGCGAATTGCTGGTCTTATTCGGCTCCGGGCTGGGTCCTTATCAATTGGGGACATTGATCCTGGTCTTGTCGCTGGCCGGGCTTGTCCTCGGCACGGCCGGCTCGGGCATCGCCGATCCTTTGTCGCGTTATGCCCAGCGCTCCATTCTGTTCAGCTCCGAGTTGCGCTCCCTGAAAAAAGGCGTCGCCAAGAACGAGTTTTATTATTTTCCCTCTTATACCGCCTATGCCATGGATCGCGTGGTGGACGGCGCGCCGCCGCCGCGCGCGCCCGGTGACGTGCCGGTGATCGACGCCAGCAGCAACGCCAAGCCCGGCCATGATCGCACCTTGTTCGTCTATCAGCAGACCGGCGCGAACACCTCGCGGGTGGTGACCGCCGCCCAGGCGCGCCTGGACGGTCCCGACCAAAGCGGCAGGATTATACTGAACCTCAACGATTTCACTTCGCATACCTTCGCCGACGCCCATCCGGCCCCGGATGAAAATGGCGTGGTGCGCGCCGCCCCTTGCGCCAATTGCGGCCGGCTGCTGAAAGAGGGCGCGAGCGCGGACCTTCCGCCCGTCAGCATGAAAGTGCGCGACATGAGTCAGCTGATGATGGTGGATCAGCTTCTGCCTTTTACCGCCCGCAGCAGCAACATCGCGGAACAAACCATTTTCGAGCAGCTGTTCGCGACGGACACCGGGACCAGAGCGGACCGCGCCGCCCAGATGCGGCTGCTGGCGGAGCGGTTTTCCCGCAGTCTGTTGTCCTTCCTGGCGCCGCTGATGGCGCTGCTCGGCGTGGCGCTGACCAACCGGCTGACAAACTGGTTCGCGCTCCCTCTGTCCTGTTTGCTGCTGATGGCGGTGAACCTGTTGTGCGAGTGGGTGATCACCAGCACTGCCCCGCTCCGTGTCGCGGGGGCTCTTCTGCCGCCTGTGCTGCTTTATGGCGGGATCGCCTATGCCGTTTTTACCGTGATCGTATGGCGTCACAATGACGTTGTGCGGCCGCAATTGGCACGCGCATGAGCCAGGCACCGCATGGCGCGCGCGCCATCCATCTCACCCCGCTGGGGCTTTATTCACGCTACATGCTGGGCGCCTATCTGCGCCACACCATGATGGTGTCCGCCGCCCTGATGACCATCGCCTTGACCATCGATCTGTGGCCGCAGATTCCGTTGTTCAGCGGCGATCCGCTGCAAGTGGTGACAGGCATTGCCTGGCTGGCGCTGCTGCGGATTCCCGATCTGCTGCCGCCTTTTCTTCCCTTCGCCGCCTATCTGGGCGTGGTGTGGACCGAAAGCGCCTTTACCGAATCGCGCGAGCGGCTGCTGATCTGGAACAGCGGCCGCTCGCCGCTGTTCTGCCTGATGCCCGCGCTGTTCGCGGGCCTGGTGCTGGGCGCCGCCTTGTTTGGGCTGGACGCCTGGCTGAGGCCCGCCGCCATTCATGTGCAGATCGCCGAGAGGCTTGGCCGCGAAGGCATTCGCCTGGATCGCAGCCAAAGCGGCGGCAATCACTGGATCGCCTTGCCGGACGGGCTGCTGCGCGCCGAGATCGCCTATGGTCCGCCCGTGACGCTGCGCAATGTCACCGTCTACAAGCTGGATGCGGAAGGCCATCTTGCCGAAGTCGATACTGCAGCCCTGGCGCGCCCGCTGGCGAAGGATCGCTGGCTGCTGGAAGACGGAAATTCCTGGCGGGCCGAATTCACCGATCAAGGCAATGTGCTGAGCACAACCGCCAGCGCGGTGGAGACCCAGACCCCCTTCGCCAAAAAAACCTTGGCGATAAAGCTGGACGAGTTGTGGCTGCGCAATCTGGGCCTGTCGCCGCAATATCTCCGGCTGGGCGATCTGCGCCGCCTGGCCCATGCCGAAATCATGTCGCGCGATTTGAGCGGCTACAAGACACGGCTGGCGGTGATCTTCGGCGAGGCGGCTTTCACCTGCGTCATGACGCTGTTGGGCGCGGCTCTATCCATGCTCTATTTCGCCTATGAGACCCGCTGGGTCGCGCTGGTGACGGTTCTGCTAGCGGGTTATTTGGCCCATTTTGCTTCCAAGGCTTTCAACCTGATGGGTGAATTTGCCTATATGGCGCCGTTCTTTTCCGGATGGCTGGCGCCGATTGTGTTGAGTCTGGCGCTGGTCTGGACCCTGCACGTGATCCAGAGAAAGCGTGGATTGAGCGTGGCGCTAGCGGATACACCCCATTACCAAGATTCTACTTCTGGATGAGATGCTCGTGGATCGCCTTGCCGCTGGCGATGTCGGTGCCGACGATGTCGAGCGACGGCACATCGGGCATCAGGCCGCCTTCGTCCACCTGCAGATAGACATAGGCCAGTTTCACGGTGCGATTGCCGACCGCCAGCGTCGCTTGCGGATGATGATGCTCATCCCAGCTTAAACTCAGTTTGCGTTCGGGCAGGGCGGCGATGGTGAAGGTGAGCGGCGTGCCCGCCTTGCTCGCACTGACGCGAACCCCGTAGGCCATCATGCGTTCCAGGAAATTCAAGCCGCGCTTGCTGCCGTCGATGTTGAACTTGCGCCAGAAGGCGTCCACCGGGGTTCGGGAATCGAAATTGCCCTTGGCGTCCAGCTTGGCGGCATAGACCACGGTATTGGCGTTGGGCGAGCGCTGCACATAGAAAAGCTGGCCCGGCTCATCCGGCACTTTGAATTCGGGGCGAAGATGCACGATCTCGCTGCTTTCGCTGACGCTGCTGGAAAAATCGCGCGCCTGAGCCGGCAGGGCCGCCAGAAACGCAATCAGCACAATGGGAAGCTTCATCTCAGGCCGACTCTTGCAAGGCATCGGCGATCCGGCCGGTTGGCAGGCCGCCAATGTGCTGGATGGGGATACAGGGGCATGGGGTGAGCGTAAAGCAGGCCCCGCCGAGACGGCAATGTCCCTTATTTACATATTTTTGGGCCTTTTTATTTGCTAACGTCATCCGGCACCGGGCCGCGCAGAGCACCGGCAAAGGGAGAGAGCATGAATTCCGCGACAGACATCATGACGGATTCGGTTACCGGTTCCGTGCCGCTGAATCGTGGCCGTCTTTTCGTTGTCGCCTTGCTGGCGCTGTTCACGGGCGGCGCCGCTGTGTCGATGCGCGCCGCGACCGCGGTGCATATGCGCGCCGAATATCTCGATCCCCTGGACAAGACCAATGCCGGCGAGATGCTGGGCACGGTGTTGGGCTCCGCCTTTGCGGGCTTCGCCATCACCCTGTTGCTGGTCAGCGCCGTGCTGGCCAAGATCGGTTTTCGCAACGCGCTGATCGCCGCCGCCGTGCTGCTGATCACGGGTTTCGCCATCGTGGCGGGTGCGGGTTCGCTCGGCGTCTCGCCCTATACCGGCTTGCTGGTCGGCATGGTGGTGCAGGGCCTGGGCTGGGGCATGATTGAAACCGTGATCAATCCCTTGACCAGCGCGGTATATGCGCACGATCGCGTGTCGCGGCTGTCCATCCTGCATGCCTGGTATCCCGCAGGCGTTGTGGCCGGGGCCCTGATGGGTCTTGCAGTGGATGGCGCGGGCGCGCCCTGGCGCTGGGAGCTGCTGGTTTTGACGGTGCTATGCCTGGCATTTGCCGGCCTGGCGGCGGTTGAGAAATTTCCGCCGGTCAGCGCCTCCACCGACGCGCCGGTAACGCCGGGCGAGATGATCAAGGCTACTCTTCAGAATCCCGCCATCTTTCTGTGGGTGGTGCTGATGATGTTCACCGCTTCCACCGAATTCGCGCCCGGCCAATGGGTGGACGTGGCGCTGAGTCAGATCGTTGGCATGCGCGGCATCTGGCTGCTGGTTTATGTCAGCGGACTGATGTTCGTGATGCGCCACTTTGCCGGGCCGCTGGTCAAGCGGCTTTCCAATGTCGGATTGCTGATCTTCTCGGCGGCCTTCGCCACTGTCGGCCTTTATGCGCTGAGCTTCGCGCATGATCCGGTCAGTGCCTTGCTGGCGGCAACCGCCTGGGGCTTCGGCGTTTGTTATTTCTGGCCCACCATGCTGGCCACGGTCGCCGAGCGCTATCCCCGCAGCGGTACCCTGGTATTCGGCTTGATGGGCTCGGCCGGCGCCGCCTCCACCTATGTGGTGTTGCCTTATTTGGGCGGTATTTCCGACCGCGCCAAACTCGCGGCGGCGGGCGGCGATGCCAATTTGGCGGCCAACGCCCAAGGCCAGCAATTGCACGACATTCTGGTCGCCGCGGCATCGGCATCCTTCAAGGCGATTGCGCTGATTCCGCTTTGCCTGATCGTGATCTTCGCTGCCATCGCGGCAATGGACCGGATGCGGAAACGCGGATAGACAAATAATTTCAATATGTTACTGGAAGCGCGGGATTTGCGCCCGACGCGCGTTGGGTGCTGTCGGTTGCACGAGTAATCTTGCGAAAAGGCGAATCAAGCGAGCGAAGACGCTGGGGAAGAATTTGAGCAAGAGCCTGGCCGCCGCATTGCTCCTGGCGCTGCCGCTGATCGGCTGCGTGCAGGTACCGCCCACCACGCCGGGGCAAAGCGAAATCGCGCCGGGATCGCTAGGTCTGGCAGGCCCGCCGGCGCCACCGTTGCAAGCCGATTGGTGGAAGGCATTTCACGACCCCCAGCTCGACCGGTTGATGGATCAGTTGCTGGCAAAAAATCCCAGCTTGCAGGCCGCGCTCGCCCGCATTCGCGCCGCCCAGGCCGAACTATCGGTCGCCCGCGCCGGCTCCTATCCCAACATCAATCTGGACGGGCTGGAACAGCGCCAGCTCCTCAGCAACAACTATGTCCTGCCCCGGCCGTTCGGCGGCTCCTGGCAATGGGTGGGCGATGTCGAAGCGAGGTTTCGCTGGTCGCTGGACTTTTGGGGGAAGCAGGCCGCCTTGATCGAGCGTGCCCGCAGCGCCAGCCTGGCGGCGGTGCTGGATGCCGGCGCAGCGCGTTTGGCGCTGGCGGGGATTTTCGCGCAGTCCTATGTGGAATTGCTGCTGGCCTATCAGAATATCGACATCGCCCATCAGACCCTGGATGAGAGACAGCTTATTCTGGACCTGACCGAGAGCCGGGTTGCCTCGGGTTTGGAAAACCAGGCTTCCCTGGAACAGGCCAAGGCGCTGTTGGCGATGGCGAGGATCGAACTGAGGCAGGCCGAAGCCCAGCGCGATATCGGCGTGCACGCCATCGCTGCGTTGATCGGACAAGGGGCGGATGCTTATCCCACCATCCAGCGCCCCGCCGCAGCCGTTGAAAACGCGCTTCCACTGCCCGACCGGCTGCCGGCCGACCTATTGGCGCGCCGCCCCGATATTTTGGCGGCCCAGGCCCGGATCGGCGCCGCCCTGCATGGGCGCGAGGCCGCCCATGCCGATTTCTATCCCAATATCGATCTTGCCGCGGCGATAGGCTTTCAGGCGGTCGGGCTGGACAAGCTGTTCAGTGGCAACTCGCTGGTGGCGGGGGCAGGCCCGGCGCTTCATTTGCCGATCTTCGATGCCGGCGCGATCCGCGCCCATTACGCGCGCGCCACCGCCGATCTGGACGCCGCGGTGGCCGACTATAACGCCACGGTGGTGAATGCGGTGCGCCAGACCGCCGATGCCCTGACCCAGGTCGCCAGCCTGTCGGATCAGCGCGCCCAGCAGAAGCTGGCGCTGGACAGCGCCGCGCGGGCCTTCGACCTAGCCAGGGAACGTTATCGCCTGGGCCTGTCCGGGCAAATTCCCATGCTGACCGCCGAGTCGACCTTGCTGGAGGCGCGCCGCCAGATGGCGGCCCTGGTGACCCAGGCCACCAACCAGCGCGTCACGCTGCTGCTTTCCATCGGCGGCGGCTACCATAGCGAAATGCCAGGGCCCGATTCCAACTCCAGACAGGATGATAAGCCATGAGCGATATCACCGATGCGCGCGCGAACTTGGCCGAGCGCCGACGCAAGGGTTTTATGCTGTTCGGCGGCGCGATCCTGCTGGCGGGGCTGGTGTACGGCGCCTGGTGGCTGTTCTCGGGCCGCTACAGCGAGACCACGGACGATGCCTATGTCGCGGGCAATATCGTGGCGGTGACCAGCCGCGAGAATGCCACCGTCACCGCGCTCTATGCCGACAATACCCAGGCCGTGCATCAGGGCCAGTTGCTGATCGAAATGGATCCGTCCATCGCCGAAGTGACGATGCGGGCGGCGGAAGCCAATCTGGCGCGGGCAGCACGCGGGGTGCGCGGCACCATGGCCAACGCCGATTCCTATTCGGCGCAACTCAATCAGGCCGAGGTTGTCCTGGCGCAGGCGCGCAGCGACTATCAGAGGCGCCAGGCGGCGCTGGCGGGCGCGGTGTCGGGGGAAGAACTGGGCCATGCCCGCGATGCCGTGGCGGCGGCGGAAGCCGCGGTAAATGCGGCGCGCGGCGGCCTGGCCCAAGCCCAGTCGGGTATTGCCGGCATGGATGTGGCGCACAATCCCGATGTGCTGGCGGCCGAGGCGCAGCTGCGCGCGGCGGCCATCGCGCTGGCGCATATGAAGATCGTGGCGCCGGTGGATGGGATCATCGCCCAGCGCACGGTCCAGGTCGGTCAGCGAGTCAATGCGGGTGCTCCGCTGATGGCGGTGGTGCCGCTATCGAATGTCTGGGTCGATGCCAACTTCAAGGAAGTGCAATTGTCGCGCATGCGGATCGGCCAGCCGGTCAAGATCACCACCGATATTTACGGCGGCAAAGTCTCTTATCACGGCAAGATCGCGGGATTGGGGGCGGGATCGGGCAGCGCTTTTGCCGTCCTGCCGCCCCAGAATGCCAGCGGCAATTGGATCAAGATCGTGCAGCGCGTGCCCGTGCGTATCGCCCTGGATCCGGCCGAGCTGGACAAAAATCCGCTGCGGATCGGGCTTAGCGTCAGTGCCGAAATCGATGTCCGCGACCAGTCGGGACCGCGCGTCGCCAATGCGCCGCTTACCGGAGTGATGCGCGCCAATACCGGCGAGGATGTCGGCAAGAAAGTAGATGCGTTGATCCGCAGGATTCTGGCCGCCAACGCCGCGCCGGCGCAGTGAGCGCAGCGGGCGAAATTTCGCCGCGGGCGCCGCTGAAGGGCATCGCCCTGGCCTTGACGGCCTTTGCCTTGGCGATGGGCACCTTCACCCAGGTGCTGGACACCACCATCGCCAATGTCTCGCTGCCGACCATTGCCGGCGATCTGGGTGCCTCTACGGACCAATCGACCTGGATCATCACCTCTTTCGTGGTCGCCAACGGCATCGGTGTTCCCATCACCGGCTGGCTGATGAATCGCTATGGCGTGGTCAAGGTCTTTGTGCTCTCGATGCTGGGCTTCACCCTTGCTTCCCTGCTGTGCGGGCTTGCCTGGAGCCTGGAGTCGCTGGTGTTTTTCCGCACCCTGCAAGGTGCGCTGTCAGGGCCGGTCATTCCCGGATCGCAGGCCCTGATGCTGTCGATCTTCCCGCGCGAAAAGCGCACCACCGCGCTGGCGATCTGGTCGATCACCACCCTGGTGGCGCCGATCTGCGGCCCCATCCTGGGCGGCTATATTTCCGATAGCTGGCACTGGGGTTGGATATTCCTGATCAATGTGCCGGTGGGATTGATGGTGACGGCACTGTGCTGGGCCGGTCTTCAGGAGCGGGAGACCGCCACACGCAAATTGCCCATCGACATGGTCGGGCTGGGGCTGCTGATGGTCTGGGCGGGTGCGCTGCAGGTGATGCTGGACACCGGCAAGAACGCCGACTGGTTTGAATCCACCCATATCGTCGTGCTGGCAGTGATAGCGGTGATCGGGTTCGGCGCCTTCCTGTTGTGGGAGCTGACCGAGGAGCATCCCGTGGTGGACCTCTCGCTGTTTCGCAATCGCAATTTCACCCTCGGCACCATCGTGTTCTGCCTGGGCAACGGCGTGTTCCTGGCCAATATGCTGCTGATCCCGCTCTGGCTGCAGACCCAGCTGGGCTACACCGCGACCTGGGCGGGTCTGGTATCGGCGCCGACCGGCGCAATTGCAATTTTGGTAACCCCGCTGGCGGCCCGGTTGATGACGCGGTTTGACGCCAGGTGGGTCGCAACCGTCGCCTTCGCGGCATCGGCGGTGTCCTACTTCATGCGTGCCAGCCTGACCGCCGATGCCAGCTTCATGGCGATCGCCTTGCCGTTGATGGTGCAGGGGATTTCATCAGGCTCGTTCTTCATTGCCACGGTCAGCATCCTGCTGGACGGAATTCCGGCGGAGCGAATCCCATCGGCTTCGGGCCTGTCGAATTTCGCGCGCATCATCGCCGCGGGATTCTCCGTGTCGCTGGTCACCACATTCTGGGACCGGCGGGAGGCCGTCCACCAAAGTCATATGGCCGACCTGATGTCCGGCTATATGCCGGCTCTCAACAATTTGCTGCTGTCCATGCGCGACATGGGCCTGTCGGAGCTGTCGGCCAAGGCAGCGGTGGTGCACGGCATGGTGGGACAGGCCTATCTGCTGGCGTCAGTGGACCTCTTCACGGTCTCGGCCTGGCTGTGCCTGGCGGCCATCGCCATCGTCTGGCTTTGCCACAAGGCGCAGCCGCATGATCCAATGCCGCTGGGTGATTAGCCGGCCGATGGGTTCGGCAGATAACGGGCCGCGATCGCCTTGCGGTCGATCTTCATATTGGGCCGGAGCATGCCGTTTTCCGTGGTGAAGGGCTCGTTGGAGAAGATCACTTCCACGAATTGGGATGCTTTTCTCGCCGACGGCAGGTTGTTGGCGAATTTGGCGGCGCGTGCGCGCGCGTCCTCGCCGCCGGGCGCCACAAGATCGATTATACAGGTCAGGTGCGCCGCATTGGGTCTCAGGAAAAAGACCGAATGGGCCACATCCGGGCAATCATTCAGTTCCTGCTCGATGACTTCGGGATGAACTTTCAATCCGCCGGCAGTGACCAGCAACTCCTTCTTGCGGCCCAGCAGGTAGAGATTTCCCTTTTCATCCAGCTTGCCCAGGTCGCCCGTGGCGATTCTGCCCGGGCCCACAAAAGTGCGCTCATTTTCGCCCTCGGCGCACTGGAAATAGCGCAGAGTCAGAGGGTTGTCGCGATTGATGATAATCTCGCCGTCCGGTTCGAAGGTTATCCCGATACCGGCGAGAAGTTTGCCCACAGAACCATATTCCTTGGAACCGGGCGGGCGATAGGTGAGCGAGCCCGCTTCCACCATGCCGTAGGATTCGGACAAGGGCAGCTGCAGCCGGTCAAAAAACCTTCCCAAGGTGCGCCGGATCGGCGCCATGCCCGTCACCAGCAGGCGAATCCTGCCGCCGAACTGTTTGTAGAAATCGCGGAACAGGATACGGGCCAGTTCCTGGCGCAGCGCGGCGGATGGCAGCAGGGACAAAAGCGAACCCAGCACCGACCAAAGCGATTTCTTCCAGCTGGGGTATTTTTCATATTCGGCGTGCAGCATCTGATAGAGCACCGGCGGCGCGATCAAGATGGTGGGATTGAGCGCCGGCATGGCGGCGAAAAGCTGGGTATAGTCGGTGATGATGAGATCGTGATCGTGCCACAGGGCGCTGTAGCACATGTTGCGCTGCTGGAAATTCGACATCGGCAGGAACAGCATCACCCGGTCGCCGCTATGAGCGCCAAGCGCTTCGAATACAGGCTTCAGCGTGGCTTCCACGCCGCGGCGGCTGATCACCAGGCCCTTTAGGCCGCCCGCGGAGCCGGAGGAAAATACCAAACTGTGCTGGTCGGCCGTGTCCGCCTCGCCCGATGGCGGGCGCTCCAAGGCCTGGATATCTTCATTGTCCGTGTCGATAAAGGCGACATGGGCGGGCTTTTGCGGAAACAGGCGGGCGTCTCTTTTGGCGATCAGCAGCAGCGCGATGTCGTAGCGGTCCAGCAGGGCCTGATTGACCTTGCCGGCGAAATCGTCGGTGAAGGGCACCGAGATCGCTTTCAGTTCGATAAGCGCCAGGTCGTAAACCAGCCAGGGATAGGAATTGGGCGCGTAGATGCCCACGCGCATGCCCGCTTTCACGCCCCAGGCGCGCAAGCGACCGCATGCCCGGATCACGTCATCGTGCAGATCCGCCAATGAATAGCGGGCTGACTGGCCACGCTCGAAGGTATAGATCGCGCCCTTTTTCCCCGGAAGGGACGCGACCAGACTGCGAAACTCCATTCCACTCCTCGACGCGAAAGTCCGTCGCGATACCGCGACACAGACTACCCCCCCCAACGCGCAACCCCGGAAAGGCGGGAAGCTACTTGAGCCAATGCGCTCTAGCAACCGCAGGTCGCGGGGATAATTCTATGCGTACCAAAAATTGACGAACTATCGTTTCTGAGTGACAGAGGGACTGGTTACGGCACGGGAGGCTGACCGCTCCAATATCCCCGGTTTGTGCCAGCGCCCTTCCGGCCGGATGATGAGATAGGGATCGCAACCGATCCGGACCGCATCCGCGTCCGGCTCGATATCGGCGACGATCTCAACATAGTCGAAATCCGAAAATACGAACTTCTTGCCGCCTTCCATCACCCGGAAGCCGAAGCGGCTCCAGAAGTTGACCAAGCGTGTTTGCGAATGGCCATAGACGCGGCGGTAGCCTTTTGCCTGGCAAAGCTTGAAGCCGGCGCGAACCACTTGGAACGCTGCCCGGGTCTTGCGGAATTCCTTGCGGACCACCAAGCGCTCGATCTTGGCGAAATCGGCAAAAAACCGCACGCGCAGGCAGCCGGCGGGCTCGTCGCCCACATAAACCAGCAGGTGGGTTGCGGCCAGGTCGTTGCCGTCATATTCCTCGTCGTAAGGACATTCCTGCTCGCCGATATAGACGGCGCTGCGCATGGCGATTACGCGGCCAAGGTCTTCAAAATTGCGGGCGACCGTAACGCCAATTTCGCCAGGCGCGGCGCCTGGGACATAGGTGTCGTATAGAGGCGATGTTGGAGTCCGGGGAAATATCCAGATATGCGGAGCATGTATTCCGCCTATTGTCACGCCTTCCGTCAATCCTAAAACCTCGTGATATTTTCGTCCCGCCTCAGTGGTGGAACGGGAATAGAGATTGATGCCGGCATATTGGGGTGTTGATATTTTCTCCATGAATAAGGCGATGCCTGCCGCCAAAGGACCTGGCGCAAAGACGGCCCACATGTAAATGCCGGCTGGCCGCTCGTCCGGCTTTGCCAAAAGCCTGAGATCCGGGCTGCTGGCTTTGAAGGAGCCGAGGGCAAGCATTTGGAGGCCCAAAGCGTTCAACGGCAGGCAGGCTATAAGCCCTTCAGCGACCGGCGCTTGAGGATCGAATCGCGACCTGCGGGCCAAGGCCAAGGCGCAAACAGGATTGAAGCGGACAACCTTGAGGACTTCCTCGGTCTCGGTAATGCCCGGAATGCTAAGCCGGGCCATGGCAAGGACGTGGGCGAGGTCTTGTTCGGTCGGCTGGAACATCACCAGGTTTTTGCCCACCCGCGCGGGGTCCATCTGGTCCAGGCGATACTTGCCCGCCCGCGCCGCAGCTTGGTCCTCGACGGGTTTTTTCCGGGTTTGGTGCTGGCCTGCTCGCAACGACTTTAACATATCCGAAACCATAGGTGCTTCGGGGCTGGAGATAAACGACTTTTGAGGACGAATCGATTCGGTTGGCAAAGGTTTCAATCCGTAAGGTGAACGTAGCAGCAGCGTCATCCGTCGGCCCCCTTCAGTCCTTTGCTCCCCTTTACCTAGAATTTACGCTTTACCAACGCTATAGGGAGAATCCCGGATGAAATTCGCCGCCGGCAAACGGCAGCCGGGAATTCTCGCATTTCAACAGCAGGTTGCAGGAATTTCCCCTCCCGAGCCCGCTAATTGTCACACAACACATAACGAATGCTTTACCGGCTGTTTATGATTTTTGGTCAATCATTGCGGCATGAATATTCATGCTGCAGCGACAGCACTTAACCGGAAATATGTCGAGCAAAAGTGGCACTACTTTTGTGATCCCTCGCTTGCATTCACCGATGCATTTTATATCCGGTTCCTTGAACTATGGCGCACGAAGGCGGGCTCGAGACCCTTGCCGATCAGATCGGAAATGACTCCACGGGATCTCAAGGATTTTCTGCGCAATATTGTGGTGTTCCAGCGGGACGGCGCCAACCCCTCCCATTATAGCTGGCGTGTTATCGGAACCGCACTTACGGAAATACTTGGTCATAACACTGGCAAGACTTTCGAAGAGAGTGTGCCGCCTGAGCTCCTCTCACGCTGGGTCGAAGTTGCAGATTTGATATTAGAAGGTGGCCAGCCCTTGCGCTTCCTGGGGCGGGTGCATCTTCAGGGGCGGGAATATCTTGACGCCGAGCACCTGTATGTGCCGCTGGCGAACGACGGCGGCGCCCCAACCTATATTATGGGCCTGTGCCGCTACACGCCGCGCAGGTTCACAGATGAGGAAAGCTGGGAATCCCAGATCGCTGCCCTTTCGGGGGCCTTGGTTTAGCCACTGATTCCCACTTCGGCGTGATCGTAGTCTAACGCCCGTGGAATTCCGGCGATTCTGCCGTGCGCGGTTCATCGATTTTCCGCTATAAAATCCAAGCGCCTGGTCTTCCCGGATGGTATCAACGCCCATGACCGTCAGTATGCTGATTGCCGGCCTCGAAAGCCGCGGCATTATCCTGTCGCTGCTAAACGGCGAAATTCGCTATCGCTCCCCAAAGGATGCGTTGACGGAAGCCGACAAGGAACAGTTGCGCGCCCGCCGCGCGGACATCACGGATTATCTGGCGGCCCGCGCCGCAGCCAGGGCATTGAAAAGCGCTCCAGCCCGGACAGGACCGCTCACACCGTCCGTGGCGCAAGAAATGTGGCGGGCTTTTGCGGGCGGGCCGGAAGAAGGCAATCCCATCACCTTCAACATTGCGATGGTGGACAAGTTCAATCACGACGCCCCAGCCGTTACGGACGCGATCCGCGCCGTGATCGCGCGCTATGACACCTTGCGCACGCGGTTCCAGATGCAGGATGGCGCCTTGCGGATGGTTCTGAACCCGCCTGAGGCGTTTGTGGTCGAACAGGAAGATTTGCGTCATCTCAGTGCGGAACGCGCGGCCGAAGCCGCGTGGAAGGGCGCGCAGGATTTCTGCGCCCAGAGGAACCCGATCGAGGGCGAACGGCTTACCCACGCCAAGGTATTTGCCTTGCCCGGCGGGGAAAGCCTGGGCGCAATCACGTCATTGCATATTGTTGCCGATGCCGGCACCCGCAACATCGTCATCGATGAAATCCGCGATCTTCTGGATCATGGCGCGCCGCGCGCCGCCCCGGCCGCCGCTTATAACGATTATGGCCTGGGGGAACGCGAATTTCTCGCCGGTCCGCAAGGCGAGCAACTGATCGCGTACTGGCGACGCTGGTATCACGATCAACCCACCATCAAAGGGCCTTCCGGTCCAGACTTGGTGTGGGGCAACGGCATCCGCATCGTGCGCAACTTCACCATGCCCAGTCCTGTGGCGGACAAGATTCGCTTGCGCGCCGAGGCGTGGAAGGTCACGCCCTTCCTGATTTTCTTCACCATCTTCTCGGTCGCCATGGCGCGCTGGTTGAAGCAGGAACGTTTTACCGTGACCGTGCTGGGAGACAAGCGAACTTCGCTGGAACTGTCGAATATGGTCGGGTTGATGTTCTGCTCTGACGCGGTCGAGATCGACGCTCCGGCCGGCGCGGATTTCGAGACCGTGATGCGCGGCATCCTGACGGCATATGACTCGGCGCTGGCCTTGCGCATTCCCACCTTGCACTACTGGGCGCCCCATTGCGTGCGGCCGGGCATCGAGGCGCCGGGTTATCCCAACAAGATTCCCGCCGTGTTCAACTATTATTCCGTGGGTACGGCGCGGGAGAGGGCCGACAGAAAGGCGCGGATCGATACCGCAGCCGCGCTGCCATGGCCGCCCGATATTGTGACCTTGCCGCCTCAGCAATGGTATCGCCGCTCCGCGCCGCTGTTCCTGCATGTGAACGACACAGGCCAGGAAGTGATTATGTCGCTGCATTTCTATCAGGGCGTTGTCAGTCCCGCCGACCAGGAGAGCTTTGCAGCCCAGCTGTTCCAGGTTTTCGCGGAAACGGTTCCGGCTTGATGGACCTGATATCCAGCATCCTTGCGCCGGGCATTTTCGGGACGCAGATGGAGGATATCGGCCAGCCGGTTTTTCTCGGCCCTGGAGAAGAAGCGCTGGTGGCGGTGGCCGCGCCCAAACGCCGCCGCGAATTCGCGCTGGGGCGCGCCTGCGCGCACACCGCGCTGGCGGCATTGGGCCGCGATGCGGCCAGCATCGGAAAGCGCGAGAATGGCGCGCCGCTTTGGCCCGACGGCGTGGTGGGCAGCATCACCCACACCTCCGGCTATGTCGCGGCGCTGGTGGCGAAAGCGGAGCATTTTTCCGGCCTCGGCCTGGACGCGGAGCGCGTGGGCGGCGTTACTTCAAACCTCTTTCCCAGGCTGTTCGATGCGGAAGAATGCGATGCCCTGGAAAGCCTGGACGAACAAAGCCGCAAACTCGCCGCGACGCTATTCTTCAGCGCCAAGGAGGCCAGCTATAAAGCCTGGGGGATGAAAACCGCGCTGTCCTTTCGCGAAATTCATGTCGCGCATGGGGAGGGCGGCGACTTTACCGCCACCCGGTCCGGCGAGATTCTCAAAGGGCGTTTTGCCGTCCAGGGCGACCTGTTGCTGGCGGCCGCGTGGCGCTAGATGCTGCCCGACTCTTCGCTGGGCGCCGCTAGGTTTTCCAGATGCTGGACGAAAGCGCCAAGCGTAGGAAATTCCAGCAGATCGGACAGGTGCAGTTCATTCTCAATGCCGGTCTTGTTTTGAATTTCGGCGATCATCTTCACGCCCAAGAGAGAGTGCCCGCCCAAAGCGAAGAAATTGTCATCCGGGGCGATTTTTTTGATACCCAGCGCCTGCTGCCAAATGGCGGCAACCTGTTCCTGAAGCCTGTCAGCCATGGTCCCAATTCAAAAACCTGCCAGGGAACCCTAGCGCTTCCGGGACTTTTTCGCCAGCCGGAACGCTCAAACATGTCTATGACACTTGTCATAGGACGAATTTTGGCGGACAATCCGAGCGGTGAGGGCATCGCTTGGAGAGTTTCATGAAAGTGATTATCGCCACTTTAGCATTGACGGTTGCCGCTATGTCGCCTGCCGCCGCCAAGATGTGCGTGCAGTCGCGCGACATCGTCAGCGCCAATTCCAAGGACGGTAAGCTGATGACCTTCAGGATGCGCGACGGGCGCATCCTGGTGAACCATCTGCAGGGCGTTTGCTCTGACCTTAAATTCCAGGGTTTTTCCTGGGTCGTTCACGGCACCGATGACGTCTGCGAAAACGAACAGAGCCTGAAGGTGCTGCGTTCCGGCCAGATTTGCGTGCTGGGCAAGTTCGATATCGTCAAGGACAAGCCCGCCGCCCGCTAGCGGTCAGAGCTTGTAGCGCGGATCGCGTTTGGCCAGCCGGGCCAGCAGATAGTCCACCTCGGCGCGGGTTTCGGCCGTGAAGCTGGGCGCGGGCTTGCGCATGACCGCCGTGCTCAGCACGCCGCGCCGCTGCAGCACATATTTGCGCACCGCGAGCCCGACGCCGGGTTGGTGGTCGTAGCGTAGTAGCGGCAGATGGGCATCGAACAAATCGTGTGCCGTGTCGCGCTTGCCGTCTTTGCTGAGCTTGACCGCTTCCACCAGCATATCGGGAAAAGCATAGCCGGTATTGGCGCCATCCACGCCCCGGTCCAGTTCGAAATCCAGGAAAAGACCGTTATTGCCGACCAGGATGGAAATCTTGCGCATGGAGCCATCTTTTTCCCAACCGCGCAGGGCGGTGATCTTGTCCAATCCGGGCCAGTCTTCATGCTTGAGGATCACCAGCGAAGGATTTTCCGTCACCACCCGGCGCACCAATCCGTTGGACATGGTCACGCCCGTGGAATGAGGATAATCCTGCAACACCCAGGGAATGTCGCCGCCGATTGCTTCGATGGCATTGCGAAAGTAGGCGGCGATCTGGTCGTCGGTCTTGAGCCCGGCACCTGGCGCGATCATCACGCCCGCCGCGCCCATATCCATCACCTTGCGCGATAGCGAGCGCATGGCCGCGAAGCCGGGCGCCGAGACACCTACGATGATGGGTCTGCCATTTGCGCGCTTGATCACCCGCGTGGCCAGGGCCAGCGCTTCCTCGGCATCCAGTTTGGGGGCCTCGCCCAGCACGCCCAAGATAGTAAAGCCATTGCATCCCGCCTCGAAATAGAAGTCGGTCATGCGGTCGACCGAAGTCCAGTCGATACTGCCATCCTCCAGGAACGGCGTGGGCGCGATGGAATAGACGCCGGAAGCTGATGTGTCGATTTTCATGCGCGTCCTATTTCCAAATCTGGCTCGTTTGAGCTTAACGGCGGGCAGGCTTGGGCGCTATCGTGCCGCCGGGACCTTAATATTGAGAGATTTATTGCGGCGCAGCACATCCATCCGTGGCCAACAGGCAAAGCTTGCCGCCGCTTCGCGCGCCACTTACGGTCGCGCCAATCAAAACACCCAGGGGAATGGATATGCGCAGACGTGAATTTTTCGGAGCCGCCATGGCGAGCAGCGCGGCGGCCGCGCTTCTGTCGATCAAGGAATCTCCGGCCCAGGAAACTTCCGCGCGCGCATCGCGCGGCATGGCGTCGCCAAAGATCCGCGACGTTTCCGTGATCGAGTGCGCCCCGCAGGGCGTGCGCCTTACGGTGGTGAAAATCACCACCGACCAGCCGGGCCTTTATGGCTATGGTTGTGCCACCTTCACCCAGCGCGCCGACCTGGTGAAGCCGGCGGTGGAAAAATACATCAAGCCATTCTTGATCGGAAAGCCTGCCGACCGGATCGAGGACACCTGGCAGATGCTCTACAACTCCTCCTATTGGCGCAATGGGCCGACCCTGAACAACGCGATCAGCGGCGTGGACCAGGCGCTTTGGGATATCAAGGGCCGCATGGCCGGCTTGCCGGTCTATCAATTGCTGGGCGGCAAGGCGCGCGAAGCGGTGGACACCTACGGCCATGCATCCGGCAACGAGATCGCCGAAACCATCGACAGCGCCAAGAAATATATCGCCCAGGGTTTCCGCCATGTTCGCGTTCAGGTCGGCGTGCCCGGCATGGCGGGCTACGGCGCCCGCGCCGGCGGCGCCCGCATTCCTTCGCTGCACAATGCACCGGTGTTCGAGCGTGAAGGCGCTATCCGCCGCGCGCTGAAGCTGTTCGAGGCCAGCCGCAAGGAATTGGGCGATGAGATCGAGCTGTTGCACGATGCCCATGAACGCTACACGCCCACTCAGGCGGTGCAGTTTTGCAAGGATGTCGAAAAATTCCGGCTGTTCTTCCTGGAAGATCCGCTGTCGCCGGAGGACATCATGTGGTTTTCCAACATCCGGGCCCAGACTTCGACCCCCCTGGCGATGGGCGAGCTGTTCAACTCGCCGCATGAATGGACGCCGCTGATCAAGGACCGTCTGATCGACTATATGCGCATGCACATCTCGCAGATGGGCGGCCTGACGCCGGCGCGCAAGGTCGCTGCATTTGGCGAGATCTTCAATGTCCGCACCGCCTGGCATGGACCGGGCGACGTGTCGCCGATCGGCCATATGGCGATGGTGCATCTGGATCTGAACATCACCAATTTCGGCATCCAGGAATATTCCGAGTTCAACGATGCGGCGCGGGACATCTTTCATGGTGTGCCGGAAATGAAGGGGGGCTATCTCTACGCCAATGACAGGCCGGGCTGGGGGATCGAGATCGACGAGGCCGCCGCGGCAAAACATCCCTTCAACCGCACCGATCCGATGAATGGCGGCTGGGGCGAAGTCCGCCTGCCGGACGGCCAAATCGTCAAACAGTAAGGCCCTTTCGTCCTTGCCCGCTCTCGCGGGCAAGGACGGCCCCGGCTCGCGCGGCTAACTGCGCGCGCCCGCTACGCTGCCACTAGGGCGCCGCGCCGTGGCTCGCGCCGCTTTGAACCGTTGGTTCAAAGCCCTCGCAGTTCGCGCAGGACGATCTGCAGCATGGCCCTGCAATGACCCACATCATAGGCCCAGCCGGCGGTGGTGGTCTGCGCCTCCTTGGGAAGCATCTTGTCGGTATCCATGCCGCGCGGATGCTCGGGGAAGATCAGGCGCTTGTACTTGTTGCGCACCAGCAGCTTCATCACTTCGTACATGTCGTTGTCGCCGTCATCGGGATTGACTTCGGTATAATCCAGGCGCGGCTTGCGCATGACGACATTGCGGAAATGCACCTGTCCGATGCGGTTGCGCGAAGCGAGCCAGTTGCCCACCACAATGGGGTCCTCTCCCAGCTCGCGAGTGACGCCGCAATCCCAGGTCATGCAGTTGGACGGCGAGTTCACGGTCTGAACCAGGCGCTTCCAGTCCGAGAAGCTGTTCAGGACCTGGGCTGAGCCGCGACTCATCGGCGCCGGCGGATCGTTAGGATGCACCGACATCACCACATTGTTCTTTTCCGCCACCGGGATCACTTCCTTGAGGAAGTATTCCATATTCTTCCAGGTATCTTCATAGTTTTGGGGGGCGCCGTCGGCGGCAAGCGGGGGCAAGTCCTTCATGCGATCATAATTGAATTCCGTGTAACCGGCGCCGCCACGACCGGGCACCTGTTTGTAGCCGTCGGTGGCGCGATGGTTGTAGAAATTCCATTCCAGAACCGGAATGCCCAGCTTTCCCATATTCACGATCGTCTGCTTGATCTTGCCGATCTCCTCATCGCGGCCCGGCAGGCCACGCACGATCTTGTTCATTTCGGGGTCCATGCCGCCCTGATAGGACCAGCGGATCATCATGATGCCGATATGCATGTCGTGTTTCTTCAGCGCGTCCACCCGTGGCCGCAGATAATCCATGCCCCAGGGCTGTTCCGGCACCGCCTGGGCGTCGATCCAGTTGATGCCTAGCTGCTTGATGCGGATCGCTTCCGCCTCATCCAGCAGGTTGTCCATATAGAGGGTGAGCTTGGGGGTATCGGCGCTTTCCTGCGGCTGGCCGATGCGCTTGGCGGGAGTTGGCGAATAGGGAGTGGTTGGTCCCTGCTGCGCCCAGGCCGGAAGGCCTGCGGCGCCCGCCAGCATGGTCCCCGCCGAGCTCCGAAGCACGGCGCGGCGGGAAATCCTATTTCTGGTTGTCATGTCTTGTCCCCCTGCTGGCAAGCGTTGATCGCTTGGTTCTTGCCGATGCCAGGACGTTATCCATTCCGCCGGGGCCGCGGCAAGCCGCCGCGAAAATCGGGCCGGGCAATGGAGGACTTCAGCGCCGGTTGCAAGCGCAAACGGCCGGGATGCCCAATTTGTCGGGCAGGATCAGTGCGCGCTTGTGGCGGACGCCGCGCTGGGATTGGGCGGCAGGGTAATGGTCACAGTGGTGCCGACGTCAACGCAGCTTTCCAGGGACAGCGATCCGCCATGCAACTCCGCCAGCTCTTTGGTCAGCGGCAGCCCCAGGCCGGTGCCCTTGTGTTTCTGGCTGAGCGTGCTGTCCACCTGGCCGAACGGCTCGAGCACCTTGGGAATGTCCTCCGCGCGGATGCCGATGCCGGTATCAGATACCGACAGGGCGATGTCTGATCCACGCCGGAAAGCCTCGATGGTGATCTCGCCGCCGGGCGGGGTGAATTTCAGCGCATTGGACAAGAGATTGAGCAGCATCTGGTGCAGGCGCCTGCTGTCGACGCACAGCCGATCGATGCCGTCATGAACATGGATCGATATCCCCACTTGATCGCGGGTCGCCTGCGGTTCCACGCTGCGGACGCAATCGATGATGACTTTCAGGATCTGGACGGGCTCGACGCTCAATTCGAGTTTGCCCGCATCCAGCTTTGACAGGTCGAGCAGGTCATTGATCAGCGAAAGCACGTGACCCCCGCTTTGATGAATGATCTTGGCATATTCGAGATAGCGCTCATTCTGCATGGGCCCGAACATTTCGTCCCTCAGTATTTCCGAAAAGCCCAGGATCGCGTTGAGCGGAGTCCGCAGTTCGTGGCTGGTTGTGGTCAGGAAGTCCGTGCGGATTCGCGCGGTATCGAGGGCGTCCTGCCGGGCATGCTGGGCTTGCGCCAATTCGGCCTTCAGGACGGCGATCTGGTGTTGGTAATCCTCCTCCTTGCGCTGCTGGTCCGCCACATCGTGCAGCACAAGCAATGTGCCGCCATCGGGAAACTTGTGCATGTGCGGCTCAAAAGCGCCCCGCGCGGTGGAAAGAGCCGCGGGCAGGTTGCCGGGTGCGGGCTCCGGGCGCGAAAAGCGGCTCAAAGCGCCATAGCTGACGTTTGACTGGGTGGGGGACTGGTTGCTGGCAGGCCCGATGCTGGCGCGCTTGAGGAATTCCGATTCGATCACCACCGGAAAGGCGTCGCGAAAACTCAGATTGCAGGCGCCCAAGCGGTTATTGGCGTCGAAATAGGCGATGGGCTGCGGGATCTGGTCAAACAGCTCCTTCAGGTCCACGCCGGAAGCGAGGTACTTTTTCTGATCTAGTCGAACTATTGTCGGCACAAGCGCCTCCGGTTTTTCCGAACGCCCCCTGGCTGGTCGTGTCTCCTCACAACCATCCCTAGCCCGCGGCCACTCTGGAGGACGATGGTTACCCATTCCTTAACCGGAGATGGTTAAGCGCACCTATCCACAGGGAAACATTGGGAACTTCGCGTCATACGCGCATGCGAGCGCTATCATCAACCTTTGCGGTGCCGGCGGCAGGTGAATCAATGCGCCAGCGGATCGGGCCGAATCTGGAAGTGCACGACCTTGCTGCTGGTGCCTTTGCCGCCTTCCATGTGAAACGGCGTGCGCGTCGCATACGTGCTCCAGAGGCCGCGGCCTTTCCAGCCCGCCTTGGAATCGTCGATGCGCCCATCCAGTCCTTTGGCGTAGAAGCCCATCGGATAGGGCACGCGCAGGGTCATGAACTTGCCGCCCACCACCGCAAACAGCGCATCCGAGGCATTGCCGGTGGCGATCGGAACGTTGTTCCCCAGACCGAAAGTGTTGTGCTGGTCGACCCAGGAATAATAACTGGCTTCGGCGCTGCCGCTGTCCTTGACGTCGCGGAATTGGGGTCCCGGGAAGGAATAGAGCTTCCAGCCTTCCGGACATTGCTTGCCTGTCGCACTGGGGCCGTTGAGCGGGCCCTTGCACTTGCGGCGGTCGAAGCTGGCAAAATGGCCACTCGCCAGGCTGGTCCACACCACGCCGTTTGAGTCGATGTCCATGCCGCGCGGCGAGTAGCCGTGGATCGACGCTTTGGGATCGTCGATCGGCGGCTGGTAGATTTCCGCCAGGGCCGTGGCGGGCGGATTGGCGCCCAGGGAGACTCGCACCACGGCGCCGGGAAAGCCTACCGACGAACCCCAGATTGAGCCGTCTGCCGGATTGGGCGCTACGCCATAGAAACCGCTGGTGATGCGCATGTCTTTCTTCGGATCCTGCGGCGTGCCCGGCTCGGTATAGTCGTCGCGCTTGCCGTTGCCGTTGGTATCGACCACCAGGGCAGTCCAGCCCTGCGCCTTTTGTTCGTCATGGGTGGCGTCCCAGATCCTGGTGTCGAACCAGCCGACCACCGGACCGCCGCCGCTGGTCCAGATTCTATCTTGTTTGTCGAACTGCAAATGATGCGTCGCATAACAGGTATCGATCGGGGTGAATTTCCTGGTCTTGGGATCATAGACCGCCAGCTGACGTCCCGATCTGTCCAGCGGGAACTGCTTGGCGGAGGGATGATTGGACCCGGCCTTGCAGAAAGCCGCCTCATGGTCGGGGGCGCGAACGCGGGTGGTGAACCAAACGCGGCCCTTGGCGTCAAACATCGGATTGTGAATGGTGGTCTGGCTGTCCCAGATCGCTTCCTTGCCCCAATAAGGCGAAGGATTGGGAATGTCATTGTCCTTGCTGGTGGGCGTATCCGCATCGCGCACCAGTGCCTTGATCTGGCTTTTCTCGTGCGCAACCGGGTCCAGAACTGGAACCATGTCGGTGCTTTCCTCGGGCGAGCCGTAGATTTTTCCGTAGGCGTTCACGGTAGGATTGCGCCGGTCGGTGGAAATCTCGTCATGCAGATAGGCTTTAGGCGTGTTCCAGTCCCACAGGGTAATGACGATATTGCGTTCCTGGCCTTGCGGACGTTGCGGCTTGGCGAAAGGCAGTTCGCCGGCGGCGATGCGGTCGCTCCAGTTGCCGAACAGCGCCAAGGCGCGCTGGGTGTCCAGCCGGCCGATGGAGCCGATCATATTGTCGGCGGCCTGGCCGACCTGGATGCGATGCTCCCAAGCGTCGGCCGAGGAATCGAATTGGCCCAGCGATTTTTCGATGTTGCGGGTCGCCGGATCGCCCAGCTGGTGGCAGGTGAAGCAGCCATCGGTCTTTACGATGTCCAGCCATTGTTGCTGGCTCTGCATCTTGGCCGCCATGCCGTTACCGCCCGGCTTGGGACCGGTGCCGGGAAATTCGCTCTTGGGCGGGATACCGAGCATCGAATACCAGTAGATCGCGGGATAATATTGCGCCGCTTCTTTTTCGGACGGTGCCGCGACCGCTTTCAGTGTCAGCAATTTCCCGGGGGCGCTTTGAGTCTTGGGGGAATCCACCAGCCCATAGCCGCGGACCCACACATTGTAGCTCGCGCGCGGAAGGCCCGGGATGACAAACCGCCCCTTGTCGTCGGTGACCACGATCTTGGTGAATTTGGTGGGAAGGTTATTTGTTTCGGCGATGACCCACACACCCGCTTCAGGTCCGCGCAGTCCGGCGACCGTACCGCCGATGTCGTCGGAATTGATCGAGATGTTTTCCTCGGCGCTCAGCGCTCCCATCCCGTATGCGGTCAGTCCGAATGCGCCGGCGCCGGCCAGCAATCCAGCAAGAATGACGGTTTTCCTCATCGCTGCACCTTCTTGTTTTTGTGAGTGCACGGACTGTTCCCAGTTTAGCACAGTCCGCGCGCCGGCGTGAGCCGCATCCTGAAAATTTGACATTTAAAGGCCTGTTAAGGGGCGGAATCTAGCGTGGCGTCCGGCCGCGCTCCGCTGCCGGAATCCTTGCCCAAATAGTGACTTAGCCATGTCCCGTTTCGCGCTTTTGAAGGAACTGCCCAACCTTGCCTCCAGCGAGGCGCGGCGGGAATTGCTGCGCGAGGTGACGGAAGCCATGAGCGGACGCGCCGAGCCCTCGAGCGAGGATGCCGCCGATCTGGACCGGATCATGGCATCGGCCGCGGCCGATTTCTCCGTCGAAGTGCGCACCGAATTCGCCAAGCTGGTGGCGGCGAGCACGGCTCGCTTTTGTCATTCGGCGGAACAGTTCGCACTGGACGAGATCGAGGTCGCGGAACCGGTGCTCAAACACTCCCAGGCACTGTCCGAGGATCTGCTGCTCAGGGTGGTGAATGAAAAATCCCAGCAACACATGATGGCGGTGACGCAGCGAAGCACTGTCAGCACCCGCATATCGCATGCGCTGGTGGAACGCGGCGGCGATGACGTCGTCTCATCGTTGCTGGGCAATGACGGCGCCGACATCGCGGAGAATACTTACGATATGGTGATGGAGCGGGCCGATGGGTCCCCGCTGCTCCAAGCCGGGCTGGTACGGCGCAAGAGCGTGCCGCTAGACCTTCTCAACGCGCTTTACCTGAAGACCGAAGCCGGCCTGCGCCGCGAAATTTTGGCAAAGTTCGGCGAAGTACAGCCTGCGGAACTGGAAAAGGCCTTTGAACGCAGCCGTGCGCGGATCACCAACCGCTATCGCCGGATGCCGGAAGACATGGCGGCGGCGCGCACAAGGCTGGCGGCGCTGGAAGCGCAACATCTCCTGGCGCCGCCTGTGCTGGCCAGCCTGTTGCGCGAGGGATCGGCGTCGCGCACAGCCTTTGTCCTGAGCTTTGCCCGGCTCGCCGATGTGGAATTCGACGTCGTGCTCCAGGCGGTGGACGGTCCCAATCTGGACGCGCTGGCGCTTCTGAGCCGCGGTGCGGGCTTTGACCGGGGACTGTTCGTGACCCTGGCGGTTGGACTGGACAAATCCTCCCATGGGTTGGCCAAGGCCGAAGAGTTCCGTGCGCTGTATGAAAGCGTGCCGGTCCAAGCGGCGCAACGGGCTCTGAGATTCTGGAAAGTGCGGGCCGGCGGTTAGCGGCCGGTCTTGCCGGTCAGGCGACGGTGTCCAGCAGATTGTCGATCATGCGCGAGGACACTTTGAATGCCAGCAAATTCGCCCGAAAGCTGTTGGCGGCTTCGTGCAGATGAACCATCGCGCTTGCCAGATCCCCCTCCGGCGCAGCCACCATGCCCTGCATGTTGGCGTATGGCGCCTGCGGATCATAGGACAAGAGGAAAGGGGGAAGGCTTCCGCCGCCCGCGTCCGCCGGGGTCTGTGGCACTGGCGTCGTTGGGGCACCGGTCAGCGCGACGATATTCGACGCGGTGGCGCTGAACCACTGCGACGCGGCTTGCATGCCCGCCACGGAAATATCCATTGCGCTGCCCATGACCCGATCATGGCCGCCAGCGGTAAAGCGCGGTGAAATTTATTGCCTTGCATTTTAGGTATTGGCGGCATGATGGTTGGCAAACATTGTTTGCTAATAGGCCAATCGCAACAAGGCTTGGGCCCGCATCCATGACTGTCACCGCACCGCCGGGGGAATCGCCCGCGACCCTGGCTCAGGTTCCAGCTTGGACCTACGCGGCATGCGCCGGCTTGCTCATTGCCTTGCAAGTCGCGGTGCTGCACGGCCTTGGCCAGCCTCTGGTCGCGGCCAGCGGACATATCCTTTTGTGGGTCGGCGATCCTCTCAGTCCGGACACCTCGCAGCAGCTCTCCGACTGGTACAGCTTTTCCCACTTCATTCATGGCTTGATCTTTTTCGGATTGCTGCGATGGATGGCGCCACGCTTGCCGCTGGGCACGCGCTTGCTGATCGCCATGGCCGTCGAAATCACCTGGGAATTCGCCGAGAATTCGCCCGCCGTGATTCATCACTACCGCCAACAGGCGCTGGCGGCGGGCTATGCCGGTGATTCCGTGCTGAATTCGGTGTGCGATACCTTGACGATGTCGGCGGGTTTTTTCTTCGCGTCCGTGGCGCGCGCGCGTTATGTTATCGCCCTGGCCTTGGGCCTGGAAATTTTCACGGCTCTTAGCATTCGCGACAACTTGACCCTCAATGTGATCAACCTGATCGCGCCTGGGGGATGGGCGCCGGTGCGGGCCATTCACGCCTGGCAAGCCGGCGGATTGACGCCGGATGCGGGCCGATGAGATTGCGGGCGGCGCTGCGCGCTGCCGGCCCGCCTATTCGGCGGCGATCGCGCGGCGGTTTTGGACTGGCGTGATCTCCGGATACAGCTTCTGGCGCAAAGCCGCCGCCGCGTCGAACAAGGCATCGAGAACTTGCCCCTGCCACGTTTCCGACATGCGGTCCGCGCTGTCGGTGGCCGATAGCGCCGCCACCGCGCGGCCTTCCCGGTCCAGCACCGGAACGGCGACGCAGCGCATGTCGGCATGGTTTTCCCGGTCGTCCACGGCATAACCGCGCTGGCGGATGGCCTTGAGTTCGGCCCGCAAGGTTGCGGGGCTGGTGATGGTGTAGGGCGTCAGCGCGATCAACTCGCCATCGAGAATGAAAGATTCCATCTGCGCGTCCGGCAGCGCCGCCAGCAGAACCTTGCCCAGGCCCGAACAATAGGCCTCAAGCTGGGCGCCGACGCGGGTATGCACCGCAAAAGCGCCAGGCGTGGAGACCTTCGCGACATAGGTGACCATGCCGTGCTCGAGCACCGCCAGATGGGTCGTGAGATCCAGCTTCCATGCCAGTTCGGTCATCAGCGCATGGCTGGCGTCGCGCAACAATTCCGCGAGTGTCACATTGTGGGAAAGCGATAAAAGCAGCAGGCCGGGCCGGTAGCGCCCCCGCGCACCGCGCGCGACCGCGCCGATTTCCTCCAACGTCTGGATAAGGCGATAGCCGGACGCTTCCGGCAGATTGGCGCGGCGGCTGAGTTCGCAGCTCGTCACCCATTCATCCGGATCGCGAAATGCTTTCAGCAGAGCGAAAGCCTTCATTACCGAATGGTTCTTGGGTGTCGCCACCGGATCACGTCCTCAACTGCAGCGCGACAGAAAACGCATCGCCCGCGCTTCCCCTTGTCGCTTGTCACGATCTACGCCGCGGGCGATGCGGCACAAATACTCGCCGCAATATCAGAATAGCCCAAAAGCGCGCCTGCGTTATCTCTCATCAGTTGAGAGCCGCTTTTTTGCACGCGCCTGTTGCCCGTGCGTAACGGAGAAGGAATCCCGCTGTCTCCTAAATAAACCGTTGATATGGATGGTTATTATGGAAACTTGGCCGCTCCGAACCCGCTAACTCAGCGTTGCCACCAGCATGGTTTGGGCGTGCGGCGGAAAACTGTAAGTCAGCGTGTTAGCGCTAGCATCGATGTGGCGCGTCTTGGTGCTGACCAAAGTCGATCCGAAATCATTCATCGCCTTGATGTCGGGACCGTTGACTTCCGAAACCTGGACGCTGCCGGAGAAGCGTTTGTCCTCCAGGCCGATCACGACGTTGATCGCCTGATCCTGGTGGCGATTGACGACGTTCAGCACCAGCCTGTTGCCGTCCATCGCGGCGGACGCATCGATATAGGGCACTTTGTCGAACCGCTTGCTCTGATAGGTCGGCGACTGCGTCAACAGTCGCAGGCTGTTGCCTTTCATATTGTTGGCAAAAAGCTGCAGCGGATAATAAATGGTTTGCAGGAAAAGACCCTGATCGTTGGTGAAGATCGGGGCGATGACGTTCACCAGTTGGGCGAGATTGGCGATCTTGACGACATCGGCATGGTTGACCAGCGAATTGAGGAAGCCCGCCACCACCAGCGCATCTTCCAGATTGTAACGCTCTTCCAGAATACGACGGCCGCGCTGGCCGTCGCCGCGGGCGCGATACCACACATTCCATTCGTCGAATGCGATGTAGATTTTGCGGCCATCCTTGGACAGCTGGCCTGTGGCACGATCGGTTCGTGTCGCGAGCGCCGCGTCGATGATGCCTGCCACGGTCTCGATCTTCTGGTCCATCTCGATCGGGCTGGCGACGAAATCGGCATAATCATTGCCCGTGTTGCCGACATAAAGATGCAGCGAGATATAGTCGGCATAGTCCTTGAGATATTCCAGGACCGTGCGGTTCCAGCCGATCCAATCGGATCCGGCCCGGTAGTTGGAGGACCCCGCCGCGATCAGCTTGACCTCAGGATCGGTCAGCTTGGCCAGCTTGGCCGCTTCCAGCGCGTAAGCGCCATAGTCGGCCGCCGAGCGATGACCCATCTGCCAATAGCCGTCCATCTCATTGCCCAGGCCCCAGTATTTTACCTTCCAGGGTTTGTCCCGGCCGTTCTTCTTGCGCTCCGCCACAATAGCGGTGTCTTGATTGCCGTTGACATATTCGATCCATTGCTGGGCTTCCGACCAGGTGCCGGTGCCGAGATTCAAGCAGATATAGGGCTCCGAACCGGTCTGCTCGACATAGTCCATAAATTCATGGGTGCCGAAGCGATTGCCCTCCACCGTACCCCAGGCCATCTCAAGACGCTTCGGGCGGGCATTGCGCGGCCCGATCCCGTCGCGCCAATTATAGTTCGAAGAAAAATTGCCGCCCGGCCAGCGCAGAAGAGGCACGTTCATATCCTTGACGGCTTTCAGTACATCCTTGCGAAATCCGTGTTTGTCGGAGAGAGGGGAGCCTTCCTCGAAAATTCCGCCATCGATGCAGCGGCCGAGATGCTCGATAAAGTTGCCGAAAATCTTGCGGTCGATTTCGCCGCGATGCCGCTCGCTGTGAATGTGGATGCTGGCGGGAGCGGCGGCATGGGCCGTGCCTCCCGCCAGCAGGACGGGTGCCGCCGCCGAGGCCGCCAGAACTTTTCTGCGTGAGATGGTCATGACTGTCCTTCGTGCGGTCTGAATGTTGACGGTGCCTGATCTTCGCGGCGTGGGCGGTAACCTATCAAGCGCGCCCGATATGACAATAGATTCAGCCAGGCGGCGCCTGACAGGGTCTGTTTCCACAAGGACCGCACGCAACGGGCCTTGGACCGGGGGTCATGGCGGGCTGAAGACGGCAAAACCAGCCGTGGCGCGGGTCTTTGCCTTAAGCCTTAGGGCTGTTTAAGGCGTTTTTTACCCGGCGTTCACCAACCGCACCGCACTATTGCCGTGTACTGCGGCCTGTCTGCTGTTCGCGCCTCTTTTTGCGCCGAGGGCCGAAGTCCGCGCACATTTAGGACAGAAGCTCATGACCGCCGGCGTCGCCCTGTTTTTGATCGATGCGTTCGCCGTGGCCATGCTGTGGCCATTGACCGTCCGCTTCGGCCTGAACGGCGGCGCTTCCACCCTCCAGGTGGTCATGATCGCGCTGGTGCAGCTGGGAATGCTGTACGCGCTCGGCCTCTACCGGAGGGAGGGCGTGGCGGAGCTCGACAAGGCGTTCCGGCGCATTCCCATGGTGACCATGCTCTCGGTCGCTGCCTCCAGCTTTGTCTCCGCCGTACTGGGCTGGAACAATTCCATCCCCCTTTGTATCGCCGCAGGGAGCTGTTTTGCCGCCTGTGCGGTGATTGCGCGTGCCGTCTTCGCGGTGCTTCGGCGGCACTCGTTTTTTCGCTCGCGGCTGTTGGTGATCGGAGCGGGAGAGCGCGCATGGGATTTGTTGCAGATGCTGCGGAGCCAGGGCCGGAGCCTGCACTATGACCTGACCTTTGTGCATGAAGAGAGTTTCGGGGCAATCGACCAGCGCCTGGCGGACGATCCCCAAAGCCATATTATACTGGCTTCCCACAACCTTTTGAAACTCGCCGAGCGCGTGCGGGCGGAAGAAATCGTCGTCGCGCCCGATGACCGGCGCGGCATGACGCTGGATTCGCTGATCACTTGCAGGGCGAGCGGTTATCCGGTTTCCCAATATATGAGCTTCCTGGAAAAGGAGATATCGCGAATCGACATCAAGCGGATCGACATGGCCTGGATGCTCTATTCGGACGGGTTTCAGATCAGTCCCATCGGCCGCGGCCTCAAGCGGCTATTCGACATTGTCGTGAGCCTGATGATCCTGCTTCCCTTTTCGCCCGTGCTGTTGGTTGCCATGCTGGCGGTATGGCTGGGTGATCGCGGCGCGGTTTTCTACCGGCAGGAGCGGGTGACCCAGGGCGGACGGAGCTTTAGAATCCTGAAACTCCGCACCATGCGTTGCGACGCGGAAAAAGGCGGCGCGGTCTGGGCGGCCGCGGGCGATCACCGGATTACCGCGGTAGGCAAATTCCTGAGGCGGACCCGAATCGACGAACTTCCCCAGCTTTTCAACGTCCTGGCAGGCGACATGTCGCTGGTCGGGCCGCGGCCCGAGCGGCCGGAATTCATCGAGAAGCTTTCCCAGCAATTGCCGCTTTACCAGGAGCGCCATGCGGTGAAAGCGGGCCTGACCGGCTGGGCGCAAGTCAATTATCCCTATGGCGCGTCCTTGGACGATGCCCGCTCGAAATTGAGCTATGACCTGTATTATGTGAAGAACTTCAATATCCTGTTCGATCTCAGGATCGTCTTGCAAACCCTGCGCGTGGTGATGTGGGCGGGTGCGGATGTGCGATAGCATTCCACCAGCCCGTTATTGTCGTCCGTTGCGCTTCCTCGCTCGATAATTCGCGGATAGATTATTTCGCTGCGCTTGCCGCGGCGGAATAACCGAATCACCCGCCCGGCCTTTTCCATCACAGGCTTTTTCCGCATGACCAATCTTCAAATCCCGGCCTTTCTGTCGCGCAGGCCGGCATGCATCGGACTGCTTGCGGCGTTGGCGATCCTGGTGGTGCTGCCGGTCATCATGGCTCCGCATCTGCCGCTGCTCGATGCGCCGGCGCATGAGGCGCGCCTGGCAGTGCTTCGCGATCTGCTGATAACCGGACATGGATCGCCCTTCTACGAGCTGGATGGTTTTTTTCTTCCCAATATCGCTTTCGATTTGATCGGATTGGGGCTTGCTCTTTTTGCCGCACCGGAACTGGCGGGGCGCATATTCTTTGGTCTCACCTTGCTGTTGACGATATCCGGGGTCACCGTCCTTAACCGCGTGGCCACGGGACGGTGGAGCCTTGTGCCATTGGCGTCGGCATTGCTGCTTTACAATCTGGTCTCCATCCTCGGCTTCTTCTCCTACATTTTCGGTCTGGCGCTGGTGCCTTGGGCCCTGGCTGCCCGGCTGAAACTCGAGGGACATGCGCCCATCGCCGCCAGTGCGGCGGGCGCAATCCTGTCGGTTCTGCTGTTGTTTTGCCATCTGTCGGATTTCGGCATTTACGCCGTTATGTCCGCCGGCTTCGCCCTGACGGCCTTGCGCCAGCGGCGGATCGGTTTCGGCCAGGCGCTTGTGCGGGCTCTGGAGCCGGTTCCTGCGGCTTTGCTTTTTCTGGCCATGTCCACCGCTTCGGCAAGCCGGGCCAGTTATGATCCGCATTTCTTGGCCGCCAAGCTGCTGGGACTCGCAAAGGCGCTGACCTCGGCCAGTATCGGCGGCGACATCGCTTTTGTTATCGGCGCGATCAGCTTTGCGTTTCTGCTCCTGTTCTTTTCACGCCCGCGCCTGGCGCCCAGCTTTATTCCCGGGCTGATCGGTCTTGTTGTCCTGTATTTTGCTCTGCCCGCCAAAATGGCGTCGGGCTCCTATGTCGATATCCGGCTGCCGATCGCGGTCGCTTTGCTGGCATTGGCGGGATTGGATGCGCAACTGCGCCCGGCAAAGGCAGCGGTTGCGCTTCTGGCGGTTTTCAGCGCTGCGTTTGTCGCCAAGCAGGCCGCCATTACCGTTCTGTGGCGGTCGTTTACCGCGCCGATTGATGCGGTCATCCGTGCGCTCGACACCTTGCCGGCGGGCGCGGTCATCCTGCAATCGGAATGCCTGCCGCAACGGAGCGCCATTCTGGACATTTATCGTTCGCGCCAGCCCGCCACGCAGCATCTGTCCTCTCTGTCGAATTTCGGCGACTCCCGCTTTGTCGCCGAGGCTTATGCGATTGCGGGCCAGCAGCCGATCCGCGTGGCGCACTTCTACAAGCGTTATTCCCGTCTCCAGGAAAGCTTTGATCCGACCTGCGACCCTTCCGACTATCCCAGCCGGGTCGCGCGCATACAGACTCTGATGCAAGCCGAGGCTGCATCCGGCAACGCCGTGCCGCCGCTCTTTTTTCTATTGTTGCATCCGCCCGCCGCGATAAGCCTGCAGTCCCAGGCGCGGCTGCTGTCGACGGGACAGGACTATGCGCTTTATGAGATCGCAAAGTCGGGCAACTGATATTCCTGGCCGCGGCACCTTGCCGCTGGAAATAATGGTCCGCTGGTCTCAGCGCCGCGCTCGCGCTTGTTGCCATGTCCACGCTGCAGGACGTAGCGTTCAGATACAATGTCCGAAAAGGTCCGCCGAAATCTTGGTTTCGACGTCCTGCGAATTTTCGCTGCGGCGGCTGTTGTTCTCCTCCACAGTACAATTGGACCGGATGCGGCGCATGTTTCTTCGAGTTTGGCCGCCCTGCGAACAGCCTGCAGATTCGCGGTGCCCTTTTTCTTCATCGCTGCCGGCTACTTTCAGCCGGATGTGACGCGTTTCGATTTTGCAATAGTCGCGCGCCCGCTCAAAAGGCTGCTGCCGCTCTATATATTCTGGACCGTTATTTATGACCTGTTCTTTTACGCAAAATACGGCGCGGCGGCGTTGATGCGTTACAATTTCAATGCCGCCTATCACCTGTGGTTTCTTCCCGCGCTGGGCGTGGGAATCGCGGTCCTTCAAGCCGGCCGGGCGTTTTTTGGACTGCGCTTTATGACGCTTGCAGCAATTATGCTCGCGCTTATGGGTCTGGCATCGACCACTTATTCCGATGTGTTGGGATTTGGCGGCATTGGAGGGCGGCGGGGCTGGCTGTTCGCCTTGCCATTTCTTGTCACAGGCGCATGGCTGGCGCGGACCAAATACGCTCCGTCATTTAAAACCGCGGTGGCGACAATACTATTGGGCTATGGTTGTTCCATAGCCGAAGAATATTTGATCGCCCAGTTCACCGGCCGTACCGAATTTTTCAGCCATGATTTTCTTTTTTCGACTTTCCCGTTTGGGCTGGGAATTGCGTTTTTGGCGTTGTGGCTGGGAAAAAATTCCAGGTCTCGCCTGCTGTTCAGGCTGTCCGCCTTTGCCAGTTTAAGCTTGGGCATATACCTGTCGCACGTCCTGTTCCTCTGGATTTTCTCGCCCCTGATAAATTCGAATTCGTTCGCCGGCATCGGCATGTTGGCCGTGGTGACGTCGATTGCATCGGCCCTGCTGGCTTTCCTGCTTGCCAAAACGCCTTATCTCAGACGCGTCGCGACTTGAAGGCCTCCTTTAACATCAGCGCGGCGCTTTTCGCGTCCGTCTTCACCGTAGTCCGAAGGCGTAGACATGGGCGTCGTGCGAGACCAGGAACACTTTGCCTTGGGCCACGACGGGCTGACTGAAATGCACCCAGTCGGCAAGGAGCTTGCCGCTGGAATAGAGTTGCTTGCCTGTCAGCGCGTCCAAACCGACCAGCACCATGCCGGCAACCGGGGTGGAGCGATACTTGGCCAATCCGTCTATGGTTTCGGCTGCTTCGCCATTGCGCGCCTGACCGTGCCCTTCCGGATTTTGGGAATGCTGGAAAGTCTGCTCGCCGGTCTGCACGGCAAAAACCACCCCATTGGCGATCGCGACATTGTCGGGTACCGCCAGATCGCGGGAAATCCATTGCGGATTCAAGGACAGGCTTTTTTCATTTTCCGTAACTTGAAGCGCCATGATGCTGCCGTGTGGCGCGGCCCCATAGCTGCGTGGGAATGATCCGCTATCCTTGCCCGGCGGTCCCCACATCGGCACATAAAGATAGCGATCGCCTTGCGCCGTTTGATAGGTGGAAATCCCGCCCCACACGCCGCGTCCGTAATAGAGCTCCTCGTCATTGCCCATCCGCGGCGATTGATAGAGCGGCTTGGCATGGTCGGGCAGGCCGCCGCCCAGATTCTTGGCGTCCAGCAGGTAGATCACGCCTTCCTTGGAGGATGTCGCCAGCAGGGTGCGGTCCTTGAAGGAAAAGATCACCGGGCTGCCCGAACCCAGGTCAAGATCTTTGGCATTGAGAAGCTTCCAATTTGCGGGCGTGAAAGAATCCGCAATGCCATAGGCCTTGGGCGCCACCGCGATCACCGCATTGCCAAAGATGCCGGCGGCGGGATCGTGATTGCCGTCGGCGGTCTGCACATAGACACCGTTTGGACCGGAAACCGGGCCGCCGCGCCCCCAAGGGCCCGCCGGACGGCCGCGCCCGGTATAAAAGCGCGACAGCTGCGGGTGCGCGGGATCGCTGATATCCATGGCCGATACCGAACCCGGCTCGATGGGCTGAACGGCGTCGCCGCCGCAGCCGCGTCCCGCCGCCGTGTAGACGACGCCATGAACCAGGTTGAGACTCCAGTTGCGGCTATAGGGCGCCACGAACGGCATAGCCGCCAGGCGTTCCTCGCCGTCAGCCAGGCTCAAGCCCCGCAATTTTCCATCGCTCATGGTGAAGTAAATAACACCGGCGGCCTTGTCGATGACGGGTGTCGCCTGCTCGGTGTTGGCGCAATTGGAGGTGGCAGGACGCTGCGGCTTGCCCGGATTGGGGAAGCTTTTCTGCCAGAAGATTTTTCCACTGCCGGAGTCGATGGCGAAAATCGTGTCGTCGATACCCACGGTGAAGGCGAGGGTCTTTGTCCCTTGCGCGGTTGGAACGCCTTCCACCACCAGCGGCGCTGTCAGGGTGGATAGCGCGACATCTTTCGGCATGGTCGGCAATTGCGTGCTCCAAAGCAGCTTCAGCCGGCCCACATTGGCGGGCGAGAGGCCGGCTTCGTCGCTGTTCCAGCCACTGCGCTGCGGATCATGGCCGAAGGTCAGCCATTCGCTGAGCGCCTGTGCCCGCCCCGCCGCCGAAAGCAGCAGCGCCCCAGCCAAAGCACAAAATATCGTTCGACGTTGCATGGCAGAATTTTCCGCAAAAACCCTCGGTGGCCACGATAGGGTGTCCACTTGCGCCGCACAATTGCTTCTTGGATAGTCCGCGCGCGTTCGCGCCACACATGGGCAAGAGAATAATGAAATCCCGGCTTGGTCTGTTCATTCCGGCAATCTGCTGCATCGCACTGGGCGGCGCGGCAAGCGTGACCAATGTTGCGGACAAGGCGCTGGTCAATGCCGACCGCGACCACGACAATTGGCGGCTGCATGGCCGCACCTATGACAATCAGCGTTTTTCGCCGCTGACGACGATCAATCGGGACACGGTCGGCAAGCTGACGCTGCTTCATACCCTGCATACCGGCGTGGCAAACAGCTTTGAGGACACGCCGCTGGAAGTGGATGGTGTGCTTTATACCGTCACCGCCACCAATCATGTTCAGGCCTGGGATGCGGTGTCTGGCCGCCAGCTATGGGCTTGGCAGCCGGACAAAATGGATTTTACCGAAGCCTGTTGCGGACCCCAGGCGCGCGGCGTCGCGCTGGCCTATGGCAAAGTTTATACCGCGCTGCTGGACGGTCACCTGGTGGCGCTGGATGCCAAAACGGGAAAGCCGGTGTGGCAAACCGACCCCGCCAAGACCCATCCCGAACCCAAACAATATTACACCTACACCATGGCGCCGCAGGTCTATGACGGCATGGTGATCGTTGGTACCGCCGGGGCCGAGTATGAAACCCGCGGCATGGTGGAAGCCTATGATGCGCAGAGCGGCGCCAAAATCTGGGAATTTCGCACCACCGCCGCGCCTGGCGAGCCGGGTGGGGACACATGGGGCGGGGATGCCTGGAAGTTCGGCGGCGGCTCGGTGTGGAATACGCCCGCTATGGATGTGAAGAACGGCCTGCTGGTGCTGTCGACCGGCAATCCCAATCCCGACTATCAGGGTGAAACCAGGCCCGGCGACAACGCCTATACCGATTCCATTCTGGCGCTTCATGCTAAGACTGGAAAGCTGGCCTGGTGGTATCAGGAAGTGCCGCACGATCTGTGGGACTATGACGCCAGCGCGCCGGTCATGCTGTTCGACGCCAAGGATAAAGACGGGAAAATCGTTCCAGCGGCGGGCGAGGCCGGCAAGGTCGGGAATGTTTTCATCGTCAATCGCCTGACCGGCAAGCTGCTTTACAAATCGCAGCCTTTTGTCGAGCAAAGCCCCAACATGTTCTCGCCGCCCAGCCGGGCCGGCGTTACCTTGCTTCCCGGTGTAAGCGGCGGTTCATTGTGGCAGCCGCCGGCATTTTCACCGCGCACCGGATATTTCTACGTCCTAGGGGCCAATGTCCCCATGACCTTTACCACCATCGATTTCCAGGATAGCAAACCCGGCGGCCCCTGGATCGGCCGCCATACCGGCGGTGTGATGAAACGCGCCGACGGGCCGCAGTCGGGGACACTGACGGCGATCGAAGTCAACAGTGGCAAGATTGCCTGGCAGTATAAGTCGCCGCAGCCCATGTTTGGCGGTGTGCTGGCCACGGCCAGCGATCTGGTCTTTGCCGGTGAAATGAACGGCGATTTCAGCGCCTTCGACGCCAAGAGCGGTGAAAAATTGTGGAGTCACCATTTTGACAGGGGCGTGTGTTCGCCTCCTATGACCTATCGGGTCAAGGGCGTTCAGTATCTGGCGGTCGGCGCCAATGGCTGCCGGGGCGGGCATGTCCCGCTGGGCACTCCGGTGTTCGGCGATGAGATCGCGATTTTCGCGCTTGGCCGGCCATAAGGCCGAGGTCCCTCAGCGGATTCTTTCGATGATGGGAATGGCAGGCAATTTCCCAGCAGCATCCCTCCCAAATGTCTGCTTTAATCCAATACGTCTTTCTAGAATGGAGTGGGGCAATATGTTGAAAATACTCATTTTGGCGGGACTGACAGGTTTGGCTCCCTCTGCCGCGCTTGCGCAAGTCCCGGGCATGACGTTTCCCGCGGACCCCTATACGGCCTCCAGCCCGCTTTCCCGCACACATGTGCCGCTTGCCGAACGCATCGCTCACGGCGCAGGTCCTGACTATCCCGCGCATCCTTCGGTTCACAATGGCTCCGGTCCGATGAATTACATGGCGCTGTTTGACGGACGAGCCGCTTCGGCAAAATTCAATCTCGGCGTCAATTTGCTGTTTTTGCATCGCGGCGTCCTGCCGCCCGGCGGCGGCATTGGGGAACATTTCCATAATTATTGCGAAGAGATGTTTGTGATTTTGGATGGTGAGGCGGAGTTTTCCATCGATAGCCGGGCGTCTCTTCTCAAGGGACCGGCGGGCGCGGTAGCCCGCCTGGGTCACAACCACGCCATCACCAATCAGTCGGGCAAACCGGTGCAATGGATGAACATAAATGTCGGGCTGTTGCCGCGATTTTACGATGCATGGAATTTGGATGACGGCAGAGTGGGCGCCCCAAAGGATGCCTTGCCCCAATTCATGCATATGAATTTGGACAAATCCCTCGACAAACCGGTTCCCGGATTCGAAGGCGGGAAGGGCACGGCAATGTATCACCGGGGACTCGATCCCACCGTCTTTTACAGCACCTGGTCCTATGTGGACCATCTGGTGCTGCCGCCCGGTGTGACCGCCGGCCCAAGCGCCAAGCCCGATATCGCCGAAGTCTATTATGTTGTGAGCGGTGACGGCACGGCGACGATCGATGGCGAGACGGCGGACATACATACCGGCGATGCCATTCCGGCAGCACTCGGAGAGAGCCGGGCTTTCGCTGCCACCGGGAAATCATCGCTCGAATTCATGATCATCGGCATCGCACGGGACTTCGAAAGCAAAAAGGCATACATGCTGAGCCAGGAAAATCGCCTGCGGACCGGCTCGCGTTGAATGGCCCGGCGAGCCCGCTTCGGTTAGACCCTATACAAAGTGTGACATGAGGATTTAAGTGTGACATGAGGATTTTATGATTAGTCTCAAGCCTGTGATTTTTTTGGCCGGCCTTCTGGCCGTTGCATTGCCGTTCCAAAAAATTCGTGCCGCCGATCTGTCGTCCGAGTGGCCGGCCTATGGCCATGATGCCGGCAACATGCGGTTCTCGCCGCTCAAACAAGTGACGGCCAAAAATGTCGGTGATCTCCAGCAGGCCTGGGTCTTTCATATGCGCCCGGCCAGCCTTGATGTGCTGAAGGCCCCCGTTACCCCACCGGGGCGGGGATTTAATTCCAAATATAGCGGCTCGGAAATGACACCGCTGGTGGTGAACGGGTTGATGATTTTGGCCACGCCTTATCGCCGCGTCACGGCCATTGACGCGACCAAGGGCCAGCAGGTCTGGGCCTATGACTTGCCGGGCAATGACGGCGTGGCGACCCGCGGCGTCACATATTGGCCGGGGCAAAAGGGAATGAAGGCCCGTATCCTTGTTGCGACCAGGAACGGAACCGTGATTGCGCTGGATGCAGCGACCGGTGAGCTGGTGAAAGGCTTTGGCGACAATGGGGTGATGAACCTCAAAACGCCGGACGTCATGAACGGCTATCCAAACGCCTATTTTGGTTTTTCGTCGCCTGTTTTGGTGCTTGGCGACGTCTTTGTCGCCGGCGGCCGCGTGCAGGAAGCTCCTGTACTGGGTGCCGCAGGTGACGTGCGTGGTTTTGACGTCATTACGGGCAAGCATTTGTGGACCTTCCACACCATACCGCAGCCGGGAGAGTTGGGACACGACACTTGGGAGGGCGACAGCTGGAAAGGCCGCTCCGGCGTGAATGTCTGGACAGGACTGGTCGGCGATGCAAAGCGGGGAATTGTCTATTTGCCGATCGCAGCGCCGACTTTCGATCGCTGGGGCGCCGATCGCCATGGTGCAAACCTGTTCAGCAATTCCATCGTGGCGCTGGATGCCAAGACAGGAAAATACCTCTGGCATTTCCAGACAGTGCACCATGACATTTGGGATCTCGACCTGCCCAGCGCCACCTTGGTCGACGTCAAGCTTGGCGGCAAGGCGATTCCGGCGATTGCGGCAATGAACAAGACGTCGGTCCTCTTTCTGCTGGACCGCGTCACCGGCAAGCCGCTGTTCGAGACAAAAGAAGTAGCTGTGCCGACCGAAACGGATATTCCAGGCGAGCAGCCCTGGCCGACACAGCCGATGTCCGTGACCCCGCCCTTGGCAAAAGTCACTTACCAGGATGGCGATGTTGCTGCGGTTACGCCTGAACTTAAGAGCTTCTGCGAAAAGCTTATTGCGGAAAAACATGTCGTGGCATCCGCGCTGTTCCAGCCGCTGAGGACGGACGCCGCTGTGGCAAGCTTTCCCGGCAGCTTGGGCGGGGTGGACTGGGGCGGTTCGGCATTTGATCCCCAGCGCGGCATGCTGGTGGCAAACACCAACAATCTGGCCGCCTTGCCGACCATGATTAAAAGTCCGGACGGCAGCTACGGCATGAAAGACGGTTATCTTTATTTCTGGAAACCCGACACGCGACAGCCTTGCAATGCGCCGCCCTGGGGGCAGCTCAGCGGCGTCGACGTCAATACCGGCAAGATCAAATGGCAAGTGCCGTTAGGTGTCAGCGATGATCTGCCCGCCGACCAACAGCGCACCGGCCGTGTCAACCTGGGCAACCCGATGATGACCGCCGGCGGTTTAATATTCATCGGCGCCACGGATGACGCCCGGTTCCGCGCCTTCGACACCATGACGGGAGAAATGTTGTGGGAGATCAAATTGCCGGCAACGGCGTCAACGGGTCCCGTAAGCTATCGGGGCAGGGACGGGCGCCAATATGTTGCTGTCGTGGCCACCGGCGGCAACAATGCAGGCGTGCGTCCCATGGCTGACGACGTCATTGCTTTCGCGTTGCCGGACCAAGCGCACGCGCACTGACGCAGGCTTTCTAACGCGTCACGGAGATTTCTTGACCGCGGCCTCGGAGGATGGCGTGTCGCCCAATGAATTCAGCTTGTAGGCAAGCGTATAACGCTCCTCATAGCAGTTGCGCGCCGGCACATTGCCCCGATGCAGTATCGCGCCACGCGCGATCACCAGTCGCCCCGGCTGGGGCGTAATCGCAAGCTCAGCGTCTTCCTCATCGTTGTAATAGATGGTTTCACCGCCCCAATCGGGCTGCCATTCAAAGTTGGCATAATAAAGCGCGGTGACATGGCGCTCCTGAAAGGTGCAATCGCGGTGAAGATAGTAGCTGTCCCCATAGACGCTGCAGTTAACATAGGCGCGCTGATCGGAAAATCGTTCGCCGGGGAATAATCGCTCGACTGTCTTCTTCAAGCTGCAGAGAAAAGGGTCGGCGGCAATTCTCTCCGGCTGAATATCGCAAACCGCGGCAAGGCCGGGCACGCCCGGCCGGCTTTTTTCCTTCCGCACATAATGCAGGGTTCGGACGAGGGCGCCGACCTGTTTCACCATCATGTCCTCAACCAGATTGTCGCAAACGAAAAGCTCGCGGCCGGAAATCATGGACTTGCGGATTTTGGGTTCTGACATTTGACTCTCGGCGGCACGAGGGGTTGCCGCTATAATGTTTCAGGGGCTTGGCCGGATGGCAACGGGCGCACGGCCCGCGGGAGTCGCCGCATTTCGGTGGTGCCGCGCATGGCAGCAGGCGACAGTTGCTTGGCCCCAGCAGTTGGCCTACCAAAAGGGCCGCAAACATTGCAGGGTTTGATCATGCGGTGCAGATTTGTTCTGGTTGGGCTTGTACTTCTAACCCAGGGCGCGTTTGCCGAACCGACGCGGGATGAGGTCACGGCCGGTGTTGCCCGGTGCGCCGGCATTGCGGACAATCGCACATGGCTTGATTGTTTCTACGGCTCCGCCCAGCCCATGCGCGCGATATTGGGCCTGCCGCCGGCACCGCCCGCGCAGATCAAGCTGGTACCCCCGCCGGGGGCCGTCTATCTCAGCCCCGATACCAACCGATACGCGCCGCCGCCGCGAAAATCGTCGGGCTTATTTGCCGATATCCTGGGCTCGGCCAAACCGGCTGTTACCGACGTGCCGATGGAATCCTACAAATTTGCGCGGGACGGAACTTTCACGGTGGTCCTGAAGAATGGCCAGACCTATCGGCAGGATGAAACCGATCTTGTCGTTGCCAAATGGAACAGGCCGCCCGAGGCCTATCTGGTGACGATAGTCCCCGCCGCCGAAAAATTCCTTCTAAAGGTCAAGGGCGAGCGGGGCGTCGTTTTCCACGTCCGCCGCATGTAGCGCCCCCGGGGGCGGGGGAATTGGGGGTGTTGCAAAATTCCCGCGCTTTCCAACCATTCGCCGCTTCCAAATGTTAGCGCTTTCATAATGGCACTGGCAGCGCTCCCAAATAGCGTCGGGGAAACAGGGGGTTATTGGGGTAACCCCTTCATTTCGCCGGGATTCCCCCACCTCCCCGGCAGGAATGGTAGCGCTTCCATTTATATTGTCAGACAAGAGCGTTTTCTCTAGTTTCCCATCAAATCCGTTACAGCAAAAAGCCTCAGGGGGCCCCCATGAATACCAGCAAAATGAACAAGTTCGCGTTGATGTGCGCCGCCAGCGTGGTGGCTTTGACCGCCGGGGCTCGCGCCCAGGAGCAGAGCACCGAAGCGGTCACCGTTACCGGTTCGCGCGTCATTTCCGATATCACCCTGTCGCCGACGCCGATCACCGCGGTCAGCGCCGAACAGTTGCAGACCACCACACCCACCACCATCCCCGACGCCTTGAACAAGCTGCCCGACTTCATCGGCGGCTCCACCCCCCGTTCTCAGGGCAATGGCTCCGGCAATGGCAGCGGCAACACCCTGAACCTGCGCAATCTTGGCGCACAGCGCTCCCTTATCCTGGTGGACGGCCGGCGCGTGGCGCCGACCAACGCGGGCGGCACGGTCGATGTCGACGCTCTGCCCCAGATGCTGGTGAGCCGAGTTGACGTGGTGACCGGCGGCGCCTCGGCGGTTTATGGCTCCGATGCCGTGGCCGGCGTGGTCAACTTCATTCTCGACAAGAAGTTCAACGGCTTCAAATACGATATGAATGCCGGTATCTCGAAGTATGGCGATGCCGCGGAAGAGAGAATCGGTCTTGCCTGGGGTACCGATCTGTTTGGCGGCCGTGGTCATTACGAACTGGCCATGCGCGTATTCCAGCAGGACATGATTCCGATCGGCGCGCGTCCGTACGGCTACCAGAACAACGCCTGGGTTCAGCCCGGCAGCGGCACCGTCGCGGACCCGTTTGTCGACGTGCCCAACGGCCGGCTTTTCAACCAATCCCTGACCGGCACCATCAATTGCGGAAAAAATTGTTCGCTGACCAATTACACGTTCAAGGACGGCCAGCTTGTTCCCATGACCCACGGCATCCCGACCACCTTGTCGGGCCTGGAGTCGGGTGGCGACGGCGGTTTTGCGAACCCTGCCGACACGACCATGCAGGCCAGGCAGCGCAATGCGGAATTCTACAACCGCGTCAGCTATGACTTCACCCCGGACATCAACGGCTTTATTGAAGCCAGCTGGTCCGAGGCGGCCGACTATTCCAAATGGACTCCCCTGACGGTCAGTTCGGCCGGTTCGCGGCCCAACGCCTTCTTCACCAACAACGCCTTCCTGTCGGCTCAGCAGCAGCAGCTGTTGACGGCGGCGGCCACGGCGGCGGGCAATTTTGTTGCGGCGCCGAAGTCTTTCACCCAAGTCGTAGGCAACATCACGAGCATCGGGCCGGCGGTTCCCGCGAATACGCCGTTCTTCACAGACGCGCATTACATCAACAAGATCGACGGGGGGCATACCAGGGACGCAGACAATATCTATGCCACCAAGGGTCTGGACCGGAATCTGAGCCTGACGGCGGGCCTGAGCGGCAAATTGGGGAATTTCAGCTGGGATGCCTATTACAGCCACCAGGAAAGCCGGCTGACTGTCGTCGATCCCCAGAACACCAACAACGCCAAATGGATGGCGGCGCAGGACGCGGTTATTGCGCCCGCGGGCCTGAAGGTGAATGGCGTGGATGTCGGCGGCACGGTTCAGTGCTGGGTCACCACCCAGTCGACGTTCGCCAGCCTCTATCCGGGATGCGTGCCGGCCAACGTGTTCGATACCAACAACGGCCTTAGCCAGGACGCTTTCAATTATATCAAGCAGTCTACCTCCTGGATCCTGACCCAGCAGCTGGACAATATCGGCGGCAGCATCTCGGGCGGTCTGTTCGGCCTGGG
>Ga0068871_100000172_pt1 | contig 43437 bp, 29 predicted proteins | sample KBSMisM72_FD_72750 | JGI IMG/M metagenome (GOLD analysis project Ga0068871, IMG submission 72750) | Miscanthus rhizosphere microbial communities from Kellogg Biological Station, Michigan, USA - KBS Miscanthus M7-2 | ecosystem: Host-associated > Plants > Roots > Rhizosphere > Soil ...
GAACCGACCCAGTATCTGCAAAGCATCATGGCGCTGTTTCGCGACCTGAAGCCGGGACTGGAAGTGACCAAGAACTTTGTCGAGACTTTGAGCAGGCTGAAGTTGATTGAAGCGATCGATATCGACCTGGCTTTCGATGACGGCACCAAGCGCCGGCTGGACGGTCTTTATACCATCAACCAGGACGTATTGAGAGGGTTGCCCGACGCCAATGTGATTGACCTGTTCCGGCGCGGCTATTTGCAGCTGATCTATCTGATGATGGCCTCGCTCAAGCAAGTACCTGTCCTGGCGCGCAGGAAGAATGATGCCCTGCTCAAGGCCACCAGCCTGCTCAGCGTATGAAGGCGGTTGCCGAAATTTCCCCAATAGCCACCGCGGAGCAATTTCTGCGGGAAGTCGTACTGCCCTGCCGGCCCGCGGTTCTGCGCAAACTGGTAAAGGGCTGGCCGGTCGTCCAGGCGTCGCAATCTGCTTCGGCTTTTCGTGACTATATCAACCGTTTTGATGCCGGCGGCGAAATGGACGCCTTTTTCGGTGCGCCGCATATCGCCGGAAAATATTACTACGCCGATGATATGCAGGGATTCAATTTCGAACGCCGCAAGATGCGGTTGGCGGCGGCGCTGGACATCATCCTGACCGCTCCGGATCGGCCGGATGCGCCGTCGGTCTATGCCGGTTCGCTTCCGGTCAACGATTATCTGCCCGGATTCACCGCAGAGAACGCCATGGCCCTGCTGTCGCCCTCGGTGATCCCGCGCATCTGGCTGGGTCACGCCTCCAACGTTTCCGCTCATTACGACACGGTGGACAATCTGGCCTGTGTGGTGGCCGGCAGGCGGCGTTTTACGCTTTACGCGCCGCAGCTGATCGAAAATCTGTATGTCGGACCCATCGACAATACCATGGCGGGCCAGCCCGTGAGTCTGGCGGCTTCTTCGCCGCGCGACGATGAAAAATATCCGCGTTTCGCGCAGACCCGTGACCAAGCCTTGGTCGCGGAATTGGAACCGGGCGATGCGCTTTATTTGCCCAAGCTCTGGTGGCATCAGGTGGAGGCGCTATCGCCCTTCAACGGACTGGTGAATTACTGGTGGGATGCTTTCAGTTCAGGACCGGACGCCCCCTATACCAGCATGTTGCTGGCGATGATCGCGATTAGCGAGCGTCCGGCGCCCGAGCGCCAGGCCTGGAAGGCGTTGTTCGATCATTATGTCTTTCGCGAGCACGGCCACCCCTTGGCGCATCTGCCGGTAGAGCGTCACGGCTTGCTGGGGCCGCTCAAGGACAATTACGGCAAGATTCGCGCCCGGGTGATGCATCTGCTGCGGGGGGCCTAACTGGGCACGGCGCAATTGCGGTCGATAAAGTCCTGGTGGCTGGGCATCGCATCGACACAGCGTTTCACCACGGCGCGGATGTCGGTCAGGTTGTTCAGGATCGCGCTATCGCCCAAGGTATCAACGGTCGGTTCATAGCTGCGCGGCAGGATAGCCTGGCCAATCATCACATACAGCCAGCTCTGGGCCGGAAACAGTTCAGTATCCTCGCGCAGGATGCGGCCATGGCTTTTGAAGAGGTCGATTTTTTCCTGCAATGAATCGGTCAGCGGGATATTGCGGCAATGCTCCCAGAAAGCGCCTTCGCGTTCGGTATGGGTATAGTGCAGCAACAGGAAATCGCGCACCCGCCCGAACTCGAACTCGAAAATCTTGTTGAAACGGTCGATATCGGCAGGCTCGAAACTGCGGTCGGGGAAGAACTTCAGCAGCATGGCAATGCCGCGCTGGATCAGGTGAATGCTGGTCGACTCCAGCGGCTCCAGAAAGCCCGAAGCCAGACCCAGGGCGACGCAATTCTTGTTCCAGGCCTTGTTGCGCCGCCCGGTGGTGAACCGCAGCGGCAGTGGTTCGGCCAGCGCCTTGCCTTCCAGATTCGTCAGCAGGACTTCGCGAGCCCTCTCGTCGCTGGTAAATCCGCTGCAATAGACATGGCCGTTGCCGGTACGATGTTGCAGCGGAATACGCCATTGCCATCCCGCTTCGCGGGCGGTTACTTGCGTGAAAGAGGCAGGCGGGCCGGCATTTTGGGTGGGCACGGCCAATGCGCGGTCGCAAGGCAGCCACTTGGTCCAGTCCTGATACCCGGTTTTGAGGGCCTCCTCGATCAGCACGCCGCGAAAACCACTGCAGTCGATGAAGAGATCTCCAGTGATTGTTTCACCATTTTCCATTTTCAGCGACGCGATAAAGCCATCCTCGGGGCGCAGATTGACTTTCCTGACCTTGCCTTCGGTTCGCGTCACGCCGCGGGATTCCGAAAAGTTGCGCAGATAACGCGCGAACAGAGAGGCGTCGAAATGCAGCGCATAGGTAATCTTGTTCAGTGGTGTGTTGGGCGCATGCACCGGCCGCATGAACTTGTTGGCGAAGGCCGCCACCGCCTGAATGGAATAATCCTCCAGACGCGAAGCCTTTCCCTCCTGAAACATCTTCAGCCAATAGGCGGGAAATGAAATCGGCCCCATGCCGAAGCCGGTAGGTCCGAAAGGGTGGAAATACAGATCGCCCGGCCGTGTCCAGTCGCGATAGGCGATACCCAGTTTGAACGTGCCCTTTACCGCGCGCACAACGTCGTTCTCGTCCACCCCCAGCAAGCGAATGAAATCCATGATCGGTGGAATGGTGGCTTCACCGACGCCAACCGTTCCGATTTGTTCGGATTCGATCAGGCGGATATTGCAATTCAATTTTTCCAGATGCTTGGCGAAACTGGCCGCCGCCATCCAGCCTGCGGTCCCGCCGCCGACAATCACGATATCGCGAAGTGGATTTAAAGACATGCGCGTTCCTGGTTATTTTCTTTGAAAATCAATAGGTTACAATGACGCAAAAAGGAGAAAGGGAGCGAATTTGCAATTGCTTTGTCCAGTTCAATAACGATAGCATGCTTTCGCTGGCGCGCTCGAGGGCCGCGGCGATTCCATCCATCAAATTTCGTCGCGTGACCCGTTATCGTGCGGCCCCTCATGCATTCTTCCGTTCACGTTACGAAGAATCCTTTGTTCATTGCCTTGCAGCAGCCGATCGCCTGGTTCAGATATAAAATGCGAGGCGGGGACCGGCGCACGCTGAAATCGCTGGGTGGCAGAGGTCCGATAACGGGGGTTCAGCCCGGCGGGCTGAAATTCTCCCAGATCAGCGATATGCCGGCGATGATGAGCGCCAGCCCGGCCAGGCGCGAGACGTTCCGCCCGTCGCTCATGGCTTTTTCCAGAAGTACCATGATGGCAAGTCCCGCGATCCAGACGATGTTCATAATGCCGCCCACGAACAGAAGCAGCATCAAGGCCCAGCAGCAACCGATGCAATAGATGCCGTGCCGCAATCCAAGGCCGAGCGACGGCAAGGCGTGTTTTTGGAATCCGCCATGCCGCTGAATGAACTGCAAAGGCGTGCGGCAGCTCGTCAGGCAGCGAAATTTCAAGGCCGACCATTGATACAATCCGGCGGTGATCAAGATGCCTCCGCCTATGAAATTATTGGCACTCGCCAACATGGGCGTGAGGAGCGCAGCCTGGTCAAGCCCAGCCTGAAGGCCTGTTGCCAATAGCGAAAAAACCGTCCAGGCCAACAGATAACCGCCGGCGAACCACCCTGTCGCCGCGAACGGTTTTTGCTCCAATTCGGCCTGACGCCCGACACGCGCATAGAGCAGGATCATGGGCACCGCCGAGGGCAGCATCATGCCCGCCATCATCACGGCCCACATCAGGAAACCGAAAAGAAAGTCGGTGACGGTCCAGGGCCGGATTTCCGGTCCCATCGCCGTGCCCATCTCCATGCCGGGCATCGCCCCAGCCGGCATCGCCATGTTCCTGGTGAGCCAAAGAACATAGAACCAGGCCAATGCCGTCAATAAGACCAGAGCCGCCAAGACCGCCTGACGGTCGCGCCGCAGGACCGATTCGAATTTTTCGCCATTCATGCGTCAGCCGACCACACCGCTTTGAGATAGATTCAGTTCGCAGAAATGACCATAACTGTCGGCCAGATCGATGGTCATGGGTGTGCGGGTCTTCGACCAACCCCTTCCCACCTCCGCAAGGCGGAATTCAAACCCATTGGGACTGTCGATGCGCACGCGATGCTCGGCGCCGGTCACGGGATTGAGAATCGGCTCGCCGCGCGACTCCATGATCTCCGGAATGTTCAATCGCGCTCTGCGCCGGTCGACATCGATCTCGAAATCGATATCGGAAAACATCGGGTCATGGACTTTTTCCAGAGTCGAAGCGAAAACGTTGAAAATTGTCGCGCCCGGCTCGGTGTCCTGCCCGCTTAGGATGCGTAAAAGGGCGTTGCGTTGCGCGCTATCGGCCCGTTTGTCGATGACCAACGCCGCCTCGCCATGCCCTTCGTGAATCGGCCCTGGCCAGATAAACATGCCCGCCACCTTGAGCCCGTCCAGCCTGGTGTTGCCATGATGGCCGGTATGAATCTGAAATCCGACCACCGCCCGGCAGTGGCCGTGGGTCGGCAAGCCGTTGAATTGACAGGGACATCCATAGGAGCAGTTGCAGTTGGAAAATTCGAGCGCCCGGATCGTCCAGCTCGTTTCCGTCATGACTCGCTCCCACAAGGCGCTCCAATATTAGCCCCTTCAGGGGAGGCTGACGAGCGCCGTGCGCTGAGCGGGCAAGGGATCTGCCGCTATGGTGAACGTCACGGCACGGCAGCGCAAGCTCTTGACGAACAACATGGAAATTGCCGCTTCGTGCGGGCTAACCGATGGTCCTGATCGCCGATGCGGGTGGACGCGCTGTCCGCAAGTCGGGACGTCTTGCTTTACGCGCTTGGGCCAGCCGCCTAGATTTGGAATCCCTTTCCAAGGCAGGGTCGCGATGAAGGTTTCGCAAATGGCGGTGGGCGAAAATGCGGGGGCCACGCCTGCCAATGCCCTTTCCGATTTTTTGGCCAAGACCCACCGCATACTGGCGGTCGACGATAGCGGCATGGTTGCCGATTATATTCCGGAACTGCTGAAGGCCGACCCGAAACATTTTGGTATCGCGCTCGCCACCACGGACGGCCACGTCTACGAGATCGGCGACACGGCGATACAATTTACAATCCAGTCCATCTCCAAGGCCTTCGCATTTTCGCTGGCGCTGGAAATATTCGGTCCCGATCGCATCGCGACGGTGATCGGGGTGGAGCCCAGCGGAGATGCGTTCAATTCGATCCGCCTCAGCGCCGACAACCGGCCTTTCAATCCGATGGTGAATTCCGGCGCCATCGCCTGTTCGGCCTTGATTCACGAAGCCCATGGCGAAAAGGCGGCCGAGTATATTCGCCAGATGTTGGGACGCTTCGCCGGACGCGATCTTGACGTCGATGAATCGGTCTTCAAATCGGAGCGCCTCACCGGCGACCGCAATCGCGCCATTTCCTATCTGCTGCGCAATTACCAGATCATCAAGGGCGATGTCGCCGATGTTCTGGATGTCTATTTCCGCCAATGTTCGGTTCTTGTGACAGCGCGGGACTTGGCCGTGATGGCGGCGACGCTTGCAAATGGCGGCATAAATCCGTCCACCGGCGAGCGTGTCCTGAGTCCATATACGGTATCCCGGACGCTTTCGGTGATGACCAGTTCTGGCATGTACGACTATGCCGGGGAGTGGATTTACCGGGTCGGCATACCGGCAAAGAGCGGCGTGGGCGGGGGAATTCTCGCGGCGCTGCCGACCCAGTTCGGGCTTGGTTCGTTTTCGCCGCGGCTTGACGCGCATGGCAACAGCGTGCGCGGCCTGAAAGTGTGCGAGGAGTTGTCCAAGCAATTCGATCTGCACATGCTCAACGGCACCAGCGATCTGCGCAATTGCATCGTAACCGATTACGATCTGTCTTGCGTTTCTCCGCGCGGACGGCAGCCGCATGAGCAGAAGATTCTGGACGAACACAAGAATGACGTTCGTATTCTCGAACTGACCGGTACGCTTACCTTCGCCAACGCCGATCACATCGCTCGCCGCGTGGCGGGCAATCCGGCGCTGCAACTGCTGGTCATGGATTTCAGGCGCGTCCCGCGCATGAGCGTGGGCGCCGCCAAGATATTGGCGGATATGTTTCGCGCGCTCAGGGCAAGCCGGATTACCCCCGTCTTGTCCGGGGTCGACAAACGCTCGGTCAATTGGTCCATCCTCTCTCCGCATCTCGGCGAGGACGCGCACTATTTTATCCGCCTCGACGAAGCGATCGAATGGGCGGAAGACCAGATCATTTTCCGCTTCGGCGGCTTAACGCAGCTGGTCGACGCCCCGGACCTTGCGGACCAGGAATTGCTGGCGGGTCTGGCGCCGGATTTGGTCAAACAGCTCGGCGCCCTTGGAACGGCGCGCAGCTTCGCCGCCGGGGAAAGAATTTTTTCCAGCGGCGCGGCATCGACCTCCCTATTCTTCCTGCAAAGCGGCATAGTCAGCGTGAAACTTCCCGACGGCGTACGGCTGGCGACCCTGGTTCCGGGAACGGCGTTCGGCGAGATGGCGCTGTTCGAGAAGCAGCGCACCGCAGATGTGTGGGCAGACAGCGCCGTTCGTTGCATCGAGCTCCCGCTGGAAGGCCTTTACCGGTTTCGCGACCGCCACCCACAGATCGGCGAGCAGATCATGCGAAATCTGGCGGGGTTGCTGGTACGCCGGCTCGGCCGGGCGAATCGGCGTATAGACCTTCTCAGCAGCCACTAGCTTAGAGGCGCGCCGCGCTCGTCAACACCGCGAGAATTCCGAGATAGGTCAGCTGATGCAAGAGTTGATCGGCGCCGAATATTGCCCAATAAAGACTTTGGTTGATGCCCAGGCGATAGCGCTTGTCGATGTGCAACTTCAGCCAGTCGACATGATAATGGATCAACAATTCCACGATCACGATTACCAGGATCAGCGTTGAATCATGGGAGAGCAGCAAGATCGCGGGCAACGATCCTCCCGCATGCAGGCCGGCATGGATAAATCCCGCGCGGTGGCCGTAAATTCCCTTGTTGCGGTAGAGATAAGCGGTCTGCAGCACAAAATCGCAGAGAAAATGCTTCACCTCGAACAGCACGAGGCTCGACAAAAGAAGCGTGATGTCGGGACTCAAGCGCGCGGACTCCGCGGCACCTGTGCCGTCGAGCTTGGCCCAGGCGCCCTGGAGCGGTGTGTGATGGGAGTCATCAAGCCTGACATCGACTCGGCGTGCTTCAATATACCCAATAAGCATCGGGCCGAATGGTGGCAATAGCAAGCCATTAGCCCTGGCGGGCTCCGTGCCGATCCTCTAGGATCAGGCGTCGATCCATCGCAAGGCGCCATGGTGAATCCTCTCCTGGAGCTATGCAAGTCGGTCCCGGTGCGTGAATTCGAGCCGGGCGCACCGTTGCTTGTCGAAGGCAGGAAGTCGGGGCTGCTTTACATCCTGATGGACGGTGATGTCGAGATCGTAAAGGGCGAGTTTCAGATCAATATCGTGTCTGATCCGGGCGCCATCTTCGGCGAAATATCGGTATTGCTGGACATTCCCCACATGGCCACCGTTCGGGCCTTGTCACGGTGCCGGGCGCACGAAGTGCGCGACGGCAGCGGATTTCTCAAGGCGCATCAGGAGATTGCTTACCATCTTGCCGAACTTCTCGCCCGGCGCCTGCAGGGCGTGTCGACCTATCTGGTCGATCTCAAGCAGCAGTTCGCGAGTCATGGAAACCACCTTGCGATGGTCGATGACGTGCTGGAGACTTTGGTCAACCAGCAGCATCAGCGCTTCATGCCCGGCTCGGACCGGGATCCGGGTTTTTAAACTTCAGCCAGTCGGGCAATTGACGCAGCTGCGGCAGTGGGCGCTGCAGCGGCAGATCCAAGTTTACCATCTGGGCCCCCGCCAGCGATATCCATATCGCTTCGCGCGCCGCGGTGTCGACGATGATGTGGGTTGGTACCGGTCCGATCTGATTGCCGCAATTGAACACCCATGTCGCTCCAATCCGGTCGGTCCAGGAACCGTCCTTGATGAAGGGAGCCTGGTGGATATGCCCGGAGAAAACGATGTCGGGGTTGTACCGTCCAATCCATTCCGTCAGTTCGGCATCGCCATAGAATTTCTTGCCGTCCCAGCTTGTCGGCGAGCCAGCGGGTGGCGCGTGATAAACCCAGATCCAGCCTTTCTTCGGCTTGGCGTTGTCGCAAGCCAACTGCGCTTCCACGGCCTGTCTTGCATGGGGGCCGTCCCACCAGGGGCAAACCGTGACGAGAGTGCCGTCCAGCATCACACTGTCTCCGTCGGCTGGGATGCCCATCTGTCTCACCCGGTGCATCCAGCGCGCGGCTTTTTCACCGTTAGAGTTTCGCGAGTCCAAGTCGTGATTTCCCGAAGATGTGATGAGTTGGGTACAATCCATCAAGCGTTTCAGATATTTCAGGATGACGATGATCTGGACGCTTCCATCCACGGAATTTGATATGTCGAGATGATCGCCCGCGATCACGACGGAATCGAAATCCGGCGCTACCGCGGCTGTCCAATCATATTGTTTGAGTGCGTAATGCAGATCAGAGACCAGTAAGAATCTCACGCCCGGCCCCTTTGAATTGAATCATGACAAAACGATGACAGTTTTTCCCGTCGTTGTCCGAACAACAGCCTCATGATAGTTTTCAGAGGGAATGGCGGCTATGCGGCCACGCGAAGGGGACTAGTAATGCAAGCTGACGTACAAGACATATTCAAGCCGAGCTTCCTCGGGCTTTTCAAGAATGAAGAAAATATTGTCTCTCTCAAGCCGGGAGAGGCCCTTTTCAAAAAAAGCGACTCCGGCAGTTCTATGTATGTCGTACTGTCTGGCGAACTTCGCGTCGGTGATGGCAACAAGGTCTTCGAGCAGCTTACTGCGGGAGGCCTGGTAGGCGAAATGGCGCTGATCGATCATGCGCCGCGGGCCGCGACGGTCACTGCGCTGACGGACTGCACCCTGGCGCCGATCGACGAGAAGCGCTTTCTTTTTCTCACCCAGCAGACCCCCAGTTTTGCCCTGAATGTCATGCGCGTCCTCAGTCAGCGTCTGCGCCGGATGGATGCGCTGGTCGGCGGCTAGAGATCATAGCGTTTTGCGCTGCACCATTTGACCCTTCCGCGGGTGGAAGATGGCCCCGCAAAGCCCCATTCTGGCCAATTAATAGGCAGAAGCTGGCCGTTTCCTGTGCAGCCGGGGCGGCAAACCGCGCCGTTCGTACGCCTGCGCTAAAGTAAACCAAAAGTAACGATGGCATATTCTTTGCTGCTTCTCGCTGCGATAGGGTGGCGGGATAGGCCCCGCGGGCTGTCGGCCTGCGGGTTTTTGGGCGTTCATTTGGGTTGGAAGTGGGGCAGCCGTGATGTCGGCAATGCCAGTCTCGGCGCGATGGCCGGGCCGGTCTTTTGTCGTCGCAGATCCCACGAAGTGTTGTTCGAATATTCGGGCGGTGGTGTGAGTTTGTTGTTCTGAGTTGCAGCTGAGGTTTGCCAGTTCCAGCCGGAATGCGTTCGTCCACCGCGGTCATGGCATTTTCGGTGGGCGGGGCATTGCGTGACGTTAGCATCACGGTCTGGATATTGCCGCTGTGCTTTGGCGGTTGTGGTCGCCGTTTGCACTCTGTTGTTTGGCGCACGCGACGTGATGGCCCAGGTACCGGGCGGTCTGCCCGGCACGGTGGAGCCCGGCCGGGACCGGCCATCGCCGGTAATTCCGGCGCAGCCAAAATTCGATTTCCGGATAGAGACGCCAAGCCGGTCTTCGGTGCCGCGCGCGGTCGACGAAATCCGCTTTCGCCTGAACGGCATTCAAATCAACGGCGCAGTGACTTTGCCGGCGAGTTCGTTTGCGAACCTGTATCAGCAGCTGATCGGCAAGGATGTAACCCTGACGGACATTCTCGACGTGGCGGCGGGAATCGAAAACCGGTACCGGCAGGCGGGATATATTTTGGTACGGGCCTTCGTTCCCCCGCAACGCGTCGCGGACGGAATGTTCACCATCAATGTGGTCGAGGGGTTCATTGCGAATGTGGCGATCGAGGGCGGGAAGGCAGGCACCCGCAACCGGATCCGCACATTTCTGGAACCGGCCCGCACATCACGGCCGCTTCGGCTTGCGGCTATCGAGCAGGCGTTGTTGCTGGCCAACGACCTTCCGGGCGTCACGGCAGGCGGCGTCTTGCGTCCGTCGCCGGACACGCCAGGGGCATCGGAACTGGTGGTGACCATGCCTGACAACCCGATCGCCGGCCGCTTTGCAATCGACAATCGCGGATCCCGTTTCTCCGGAATTTGGTCCGCGACCGCCGATGTGACGATCAACTCGGTATTCGACGATGAGGATCAGCTCGGGGGCAGTCTTGCCGGGGCGCTGGACGACTCGCCCCTGCGGCGCGCCTTTGGCCAGCTCCGCTATCGCCGGCCGGTCGGCGAGCAGGGCGGATTGCTGAGCATGATCGGCACGATTACCCATGGCGAACCGGGATCGACCTTGCAGGCATTCCATGTCCTGACCGACTCCTGGGCGGTGGGCCCCCGCTTCGCCCTTCCCCTGGAGCGAACCCGGGCCGAAACCATCCTGCTGGAGGCCGGCTTCACCGCGCAGTCGGCGCGCGTGGATATTCTGGGCACGCCGCTCAGTCACGACAACTGGCGGGTGGTGGATTTCGCAATCAGCTATTTGCGCAATGATTTGCTCGGCGGCGCCTGGACGGCGAATGTCGATGTTGCGCATGGGCTGCCGATACTGGGCGCCAGCGACAATGGCGCCCCGGATCTGTCGCGGATCGGGGGACGGGTGGATTTCACCAAACTGTCCGGTGGCCTGCGCTTTACCCACCCCATCGCGGGACCGTTCGAGATCATGCTGACCGGGCAAGGTCAGTATGCCTTCAATCCGCTTTTGATCGGTGAGCAGTTCGCGTTTGGTGGATCGCAGATCGGGCGCGGCTATGACACCGGCGCCATCACCGGAGACCATGGCCTGGGCGGTACTGTCGAGCTCCATTACAGCCCGCAGACCAGAATCCCCGTGGTTCAGGCTTTGCAGCCTTATGCTTTTTACGACAAGGCCGGGGTGTGGAATGTCCAGAATAGCGGGCTGCCGGGACAAAGCATCAGTTCGGTCGGTGGCGGACTTCGCGCCTGGCTGGATCACGAAATCTATGGCGATGTCGAGGTGGTGCATACCCTGGAGGCTGTCCCCGGCAGCGACGGCGGCCGCCGCGCCACCAAATTGCTGTTGAATGTGGCGGTGGGATTCTGATGCGGCGATCGCCGGGCCCGATTTTTGGACGTGCCGGGCGTATGGCGCTGGCGGGCAGCCTGGCTGTCGCGTCATCCATGCCGGCGCGGGCGCAGGTTCTGCCCTCCGGAGGCGCCGTCGCGGCAGGGTCCGCTTCCATTGTCTCGGTCAATCCCGCCAGCACCGTGATCGTGCAACAAAGCCCGAAGGCCATCATCAACTGGCAGAGTTTTTCAGTCGGCGCGGGCGCGAGCGTCACTTTCCAGCAGCCGGATTCCGCCGCGATAACCCTTAACCGGGTCACCGGCGCCGGTGCCTCCGCCATCAACGGCAGTCTTCTCGCCAACGGTCAGGTCTGGCTGGTCAACGGCAACGGCATCCTGATGGGCCAGGGCAGCCGCGTCGATGTAGGCGGCTTGATCGCAACCACATCGGATATCGCGGACAGCGATTTCCTGTCCGGCCGTTACCTCTTCGGCAAGGCTTCCGGCAATCCAGATGCCGCGGTGATCAACCGGGGATCGATCAAGGCGGCGACCGGTGGTTCGACGGTCCTTTCGGGCGCCCATGTCGCCAATGAGGGCCTGATCCAGGCCAGGCTGGGGCAGGTCGTGCTGGGTGGGGCCAACGCTTTTTCGGTCTCATTCGACGGCGACAATCTGATTCAATACCAGGTCACCACGCCTGTTTCTCAAACACCCGGCGATGCGGACGGCAAACCGGTCCCGGCGCTGGTATCGAATTCCGGAACCATTGCCGCCCAGGGCGGCAAGGTCCTGATGACGGCCCGCGCCGCGCGCAATGTCGTCGACAATGTCATCAACAGCACGGGCATCATCCAGGCCCAATCCGCTTCGGTCCGCAATGGTGAAGTCGTGCTGGATGCGGGCGAGGGAGGCACGGTCAATGTCGGAGGCACGGCAGATGTTTCCGGACACCAGGCTGGCGAGAGCGGGGGAACGCTGAGCTTGCTGGGAGAAAATGTTGCGGTCGCCGATGGCGCCCGGTTGGACGCAAGCGGCGATGGCGGCGGCGGCAAAATTCTTATCGGCGGCAATCTGCACGCCGCCGGGCCAGAATCCACCGCGCAATCGGCGACGGTTGGGCGAGCTCTGATAACCGCCGATGCCACCGGCAGCGGCAAAGGCGGGACCATCGCGATCGTCTCGGCCGGCAAGACCGGTATTGCGGCTTCCATCAGCGCCAGGGGCGTTGTCGAGGGCGGCATGGTGGAAACATCAGGCCATGACTTGAACATCGCGCAAAGCGCCCAAGTAAACACGTCCGCCAGTGCGGGAGCCGCCGGTCTTTGGTTGCTTGATCCGGTCGATGTCGCCATCGATTCCGGCGCCGCGGCAAATATCGTGGCCAACATTGCCAACACAAATGTGAGCATCACCGCGTCCAATGACATAACTGTCGGCGCCCAGATAAATTATAGCAGCGACAATTCCCTGACGTTTCTGGCGGGACACAATTTGACCGTCAACGCCAGTGTCCAGAATAGCGGTGCCGGTAACATACTGGCAGTGGCCGGCTGGGACGGGGTGACCAGCGCGGCCAATATCCTCACAACGCCCACGGCCTATGGCAATGGCGGCGGGAACGTTTTGATAGCCGGTAGCTCCGGCATCGGCGTCTCGTTGGGAACCAGCAACGGCGCGACCGCCGTCGCCGCCCACGATCTGATACTCGTGGGGGCGAATGGCTACGCCCAGCTCGGCTACGGCCGCCCCTTCGACCCCATTTTTACGCAAGGACGCATAGACGTTGTCCTGCGCGGCAACCTTGCGATGGCTGGCGGCAGCGCCGCATTTCACACCTTTGCGCAGATAGGCCATGGCGGCCCTGAAACAACCGGCAGCATGTCTGGCGCCATCACAATCACGGCGCAAGGCTCGATTGCCATGGAAGGCAGCAGCGCGGGGTCGCAAAGCTATACCCAGATCGGCAATGGCGGTCTGAATAGCAGCGGAAGCATCAGCGGAGCCGTGCTTGTGACAGCGGGTAGCAACATTGTACTGGGCCCACAAGCGTCCATAAACGCTGGCGGAAGCGGTGACGAAATCGTTCTTGCAGCGGGAGGCGATTTCAGAAATGCGGGAAGCGCGGCCCTTGGCGTGTCGGGTGGCGGACGCTGGCTGGTCTTCTTGAATAGTCCAGCGGACAACACGCCCAGCGGGTTGAGCGGGCTACCTTTCTATAATCGTGCTTTCGATTTTTCCGCCAACAGCTATGCGCCCGTCACGTCCGCGGGCAATCGTTTTGTCTACAGCCTTGCGCCCGTGGTGACCGTGACCGCGAACGATGCCGCGAAAGTCTATGGCAACGCCAATCCCGCGCTTTCGGCGACAATGACCGGCGGATTGGCAGGAGATGCGCCCGCAGGCATATTCACCGGAAGTCCATCGCTCGGCACCGCCGCGACAGCAAGCTCCGCTGTGGGCAGCTATGCCATCCTCCCTTCGCTGGGAACGCTGACCTCGGATTACAATTACAGCTTCCAGTTCGTGAATGGCGCGCTTCAGATCAATCCCGCCACCTTGACGGTATCCCTGACCGGATCGGTCCGCAAAACTTATGACGGAGCGGCTGCCGCGACCTTGAACCTGTCCAATTATAATCTCGCGGGCCTTGTCCCGGGCGACGGGGTCACCCCTAGCCCCGCCGCGGCGGCGTTCAGCGACAAGAATGTAGGAACGGGCAAGACCGTGACGGTAAGCGGACTGACGCTCGGTGGCCCTGCTGGCGGGAACTATGTCCTGGCTTCGCCGATCCTCTCCGCTTCCATCGGCACCATCGACCCCGCAACCGCTATCGCTTCGCTGACCGGAACGGTCCGTAAAACTTATGATGGAACGGCGGCCGCGACTTTGAGCGCGTCAAATTATAATCTCGCGGGCCTTGTCCCGGGCGACGGTGTTACCCTCAGCCCCGGCATAGCGGTGTTCAACGACAAGAATGCCGGCGCGGGCAAAATCGTGACGGCAAGCGGGCTGGTCCTTTCGGGCGCGGACAGCGGCAATTATCTCCTCGCGTCGTCCAGCACATCGGCCGCCATCGGCATTATTGATCGTGCCACTTTGACGGCATCGCTGACTGGAACGGTCCGGAAAACCTATGATGGAACAGTTTCGGCAAATCTCAGTGCATCGAATTACAATCTCGCGGGCGTTATCGGCAGCGACGACGTAACTCTCGGTTTAGGAACTGCCGCCTTCGGCGATAAGAATGCCGGCGCGGGAAAAACCGTGACGGCAAGTGGGCTGCCGCTCTTGGGCGCCGACAAGAACAACTATGTTCTGGCTTCTCCCGCCATATCCGCCGCCATCGGCATCATCGATCCGGCGGCCCTGGCAGCCTCTTTAACCGGAACGGTCCGGAAAACCTATGACGGAACAGTTTCGGCAAATCTCAATGCATCGAATTACAATCTTGCGGGCCTTGTCGGCGGCGACAATGTGACTCTCAGCTTTAGCGCCGCGACCTTCAGCGACAAGAATGCCGGCACGGGCAAAATCGTGACGGCAAGCGGGCTGGCGCTTTTGGGCGCCGACAGGGGCAATTATGTTCTGGCCCCTCCCAGCATATCCGCCGTCATCGGCATCATCGATCCGGCGGTTGCGACGGCCATGTTGACCGGAATTGTCCAGAAAACCTTCGACGGTACGATCACGGCAACGCTGGACGCATCCAACTATAGTCTGACAGGGGTCATCGCCGGCGACAGCGCGACGCTGAACAATCCCGCGAGCGGGGTCTATGACAGCATTTTTGCCGGTACAGGCAAGACGGTAACCGTTACCGGCCTGACGCTGGTGGGCGCCGGCAATGGCAATTATATCCTGGCATCTTCAACCATCGGCGCCGTGGTCGGAATTATCATTCCAGTCCCAATTGATGTTCTTGGCAATTCCTTCACCAGCAATGGCGTTTCCATTCCGGGGGCGGGACAGATTCCCTCGCCGTCCGGCGCGGGGGGCGCAACCCAAGGTCCTTCGGACGCCACGTCCGATACCGGCGCGGGGGGCGATTCGGCGCAATCGGACAGCGCCGCTTCCTCCCTGGGAAAATCCCTGAGCGGAGGGGCGCAGTCCTCATCCACCGTCTTGCTGAATGGTCTTCTGCGCCAGGTTACGCCTTCGCCGGGAGGGCCAACCCGCGGCGTGCCGCCCTATGGCCAGATCTTTTCCAGCTGGGGCAATGAGGCATTCTGGCAATGACCCGGCGGCTTCTTTCTTTCCTGGTGCTGGCCAATTGCCTGGTTGCGGGCACTGCCTTCGCGCAGGCGGACCGGTTGCAACTGGGAAAGAATCTGGGCGGAGAAACCTGCCGTATCGACAGTGATCCCGTGGCGCTGCGTTCCACCGATATTTTCTGCGGCGACAATGTCCAGAGCGTGGGCCGGCTGCAACTCGAGGCGCTCAATGCGGCTCTCCCTGTCGAGGCCGTGCCCAGGCGCGAGGCCATCCGGGCCCGCGCGGATTCCATAACCGCGATGCTTTCGATCAGCGGCCAGCTTTCCTGCGATTCCGGCCAATTCCTGGCCGACGGCGAGTTGCTGTTGTTTGTGTGCACCATGCCAAGCACCAGCTGGCCGCATATCTTGCTGATTTCGGGCTCGGGTCGCACCATCGTGCAGGCGGAAGGCATGCCCAGCATGCTGCCTGTCCTGGCCAATGCTATCTCCATGGCAGGGGGACGCCCGGTGGACGCGGCGGATATTGCGTCGGGCCAGAGTCTTCTCGCCACGCGGGTTCCGGAAAAAGTGTTGAGGGCCGCCACCGCGGATTTCGCCCGCGACTCCCAGTCGATCGAAGCCGCGCGCGCCTATAGCAGCCGCAACGATTTTGCCGCCGCCGAAGCGGCGCTTCGCGGCGCGCTGGAAAACAACAGCCGGTTGTTTGGTCCCGAGTCGGTTCCCGTCGGCCTGGCCTTGATGGAACTTGCCATGCAGGTCAGCAATCAGGGCCGGTTTGACGAGGCTGCGGGCCTCTTCCGCCGGGCCTCGCCGATCATCGAGGCTTCGGTCAATGCCGATGCGCGCGCCCAGTTCAATTCCTACCTGGCGCTGGATGCCGCCAACCAGCGCGATTTTGCCAAGGCATTCCTCTATGCCCGTCAGGCGACCGCCGAGCGCCGCGCGCAACTCAAGGCTGCCAATGGCGGCAGCGATTCTGAAATCGGCTTTTCAGGGCTGCCGGCGATGAGCAGCGGCGAACTGGCTCATTCCCTGCGTATCGAGGCGGAAATGGCGCTCAAGCTGGGCGATCTGCCGAACGCGCAAGCCGCGGCGGAAGAAGCGCTTTGGATCGTCAATCTGGAGCCTGGTCTGGCGCTGTGGTGGCGCGCCGACGTGATTTCCCTCATGGGTGAAGTCAATGAGCGGCTGGGACGCGTCGCCGCGGCCGAGCGCAACTACCGCGACGCCATAGAGCTGCGGCAAAAATTGTTCGGTGATTCCGCTCCCCTGGTCTTGTCCCATTTGATGACCGGCCGCTTCTATGCCGAGCAGCAACTGTATCCCCAGGCGCTGGATCACTTCCACCTGGCGATGGCGATCTTGTCCCGAAGCGCGGTGGCCCGCGCCCGGGTGATGCCGGATCAATTGATTCCTTTCATCGCGACGGCCGCCAGCATCAATGCCGGCCCGCAGCAGCGGGCGATACTGGACGCGGAAGTCTTTCGCGCCATGCAACTGGTGAATTCCGACGTCGCCGATCAGGCCATTGCGCGGGCATCGGTGCGGCTGGCCGCGGCCAATCCCGCCTTGGCCGGCTTGGTGCGCGATGCCCAGGAAGCGCAGACTCTGCGCGACCAGTTGCGCATGACCATCGCCGCCGAGCTTGCCAAAGCCGGCGAAGAGCGCGATCCCCAGCGGGAAAGCAAACTCAATCAACTTCTCGGCTCAGCCTCGGATCGTGCCAGCGCACTGGCCGTCCGCGTCCAGAAGGAATTTCCCGACTATGCGCGGCTGGCCAGTCCGGAGCCGGTGGAATTGGCGGAGGTGCGGGCGCAGCTGCAGCCCAGGCAGGCCTTCCTGTCTTTCCTCATCGGCTATCGGGGAAGCTATGGGTTGCTGGCGACTCAATCGGGCCTGACGATAAAGAAGCTGGATGTCACATCCACCTCCATCGCTGGCGATATTGCGCTGTTACGCAGGGCCTTTGTTCCCCTGCTGGGCAGTCTGCCGGATTATTCCCTTCGCAACGCCTACGCATTATACACCCGGCTGCTGGCGCCTTTCGCCGAGGAGCTGAAAGGCGTCGATCACCTTGTCGTGGCGCCGGGGCCGGGACTATCCAGCCTGCCTTTCAGCCTTTTGGTCACCGCTGCTCCGGCGCAGGGCGAAACATATGCCGACGCTGCCTGGCTGATACGGCAGATGGCGGTCAGCCAGGTGCCCAGTCCACGCGCCTTCTTCGCGCTGCGTCAGGCGGAGCAGAAGCGCCAGGCGGCTCCGCGTCCCTTCCTGGGGCTGGGTGATCCCTTGGTAACAGGCGCCGGCGACACCAGTGGGAGGGCGGCGTTGGAGACGCTGGCCGAGAGCTGCCGCGAAGCCAGTCCGATGCAGCCTGCGTTGCTGCGGGCGCTTTCGCCGCTCCATGATACCGCCGATGAAGTGCGAAATGTCGCTTATGCCCTGGGCGGCGCCGGCGACTCCGTCCTGCTGGGCGCCGCCGCAAACGAGGCTGCCTTTCGCGCCCTGCCGTTGGACCAATATCGTGTGCTTTATTTTGCCACCCATGGGCTTCTCCCTGGCGAACTGCATTGCCAGGCCGAGCCGGGCCTGGTGCTGTCGCCGCCAGCCAGTGCGGCCAGCAGCAGCGATGCCGATGGCCTGCTGGAATCCGGCGAAGTCGCGACCTTGAGGCTGAATGCCGATCTGGTGGTGCTGTCGGCCTGCAATACCGGCGCGGCCGGGTCCGGCGGCTTCGGCGGCGGCGCGCTGGAGGGTCTGGCCGACGCGTTCTTCAATGCCGGCGCCCGCGCCGTTCTGGCGAGCCACTGGGAAGTGCCGTCGGCGGCGACAGCCAGGCTGATGACGGGCGTCTTCCAGCGCTATGGCCAGGACCCCCGGCGGGATCTTGCCGAAAGCCTGCGGCAATCGCAATTGGAGCTGTTGCGCGATCCCGCAACGGCGCATCCTTTTTATTGGGCGGCATTCACCTTGATCGGCGCCGGCGACCCCGGCACCGGCCTGGTTCGCACGGTTCAGCAAACTAATGGAGGTACCCTATGAAGCGTTCACGAACTTGGCACATGACAGTGATGAGCCTCGCCTTGTTGGGCGGGACATCCGCGGTTGGCTGGGCCGCGGACCTGGTGGTTCTTGAATCGCGCGGGGCCAATCTGCGTCCGGGCCAGACAATCGATTCCGCAAAAGTCCTGATGCTCAAACAGGGTCAGCATGTCACCTTGATAAGCCCTGCGGGCATGACCCTGAAGCTCGATGGTCCCTATGACAAAGCGCCCGACGGAGACCAGGCTCGCGGCGCGCCGGTCGCCAGCACCCTGCAGCTGCTCGTCACCCAGCGCCAGGCCCGGCTGGGCGAAGTCGGTACCACCCGCGGCGCTGCGCCCAACAGTCTGCCCGATCCCTGGCTGCTTGACGCCAGCCGGGCCGGAACGGTTTGCCTGCGGGAAGGAAGCCCGGCGGTGTTATGGCGGCCCGATCCCAAACAGGAAGCGATGCTGGCGGTAGCCCCGGCCGACCATAGCTGGAAAACCGAAGCCCATTGGCCGGCGGGTTCCGACCGCATCACCATTCCGGCCCCGGCCGTGATTCATGGCGGCGCGACTTATCTGGTTTCCCTCAATGGCGCCCAGTCGGCCATGAAAGTCGAAGGCGTTCCCGTGAACCTGGCCAATGATTCGGTCCGCGCGGCCTGGCTGGCCGGCAAGGACTGCGAGGCGCAGGCCAGGGCGCTGCTACGAAGCGGGAAATGATTGCTTCGATTCTCGGCCGGTTTTCGCGGTTCAAGCAGGCGGGGCTGACCAAACTGCCCGTTGCGGCAATGGTTGGGGCGGCCTGCGCCGTCCTGGCGGTTGCCGCAGTCGGCCATTTGTCATTTCTGGCCACTGCCAACCAGTACATCCTGGACAGCGAGACGGCGACGCTTGCGCCGGCTCAGCCGCAGGATCCCGACATTGTCATCGTCGCGGTCACCGAAGATACTTTGGCGAAATTCCCCTATCGCGCGCCGGTCGATCGCCAGTTCATGGCCAACCTGTTGTCGGACCTGGGCGCGAAAAAGCCGCGCGCCATCGGGGTGGATTTCCTTTTCGACCAGCCCACCGAGCCAGCCAAGGACGAAGCATTAAAGCGCGCCATCGCCGAACTGAAGAGTCCTCTGCGCATCGCTTACACCGAAGCCGCAAGCCTGGTGAGCCCGGAGCAGCGCGATTATCTCAAAAGCTTTGTTCCGCCGGACAAGCGCGCGCTAGTGACCCTGGCCGAAGACCAGTTCGATGTGGTGCGTTGGGTTTATCCCGGCGCGGTTACCCAGGACGGACGTTATGTCATGGGCTTTTCGCGCGGGCTGGCGGATGCCGCCGGCGTCAAAACAACGTCCGAGCTGGTTCCCATTGCCTGGCGGGCCGCGCCCGGCGACGGCAGTCCGGCGTTCCGCGAGTTTCCCGCCCATGCCGTGAAGCTTCTTCCCGACGCCTGGTTTCGGGACAAGCTGGTGCTGATCGGTTCGGACATTACCCTGGTCGACCGCCACCGCACGCCCTTCATGACGGTATTCTCCGGCGGCGAGGGGATGCTGCCGGGCGTGACCATCCAGGCCCATGCCCTGGCGCAATTGCTGCACGGCTATGCCGCGCCCATGGCCTCGTGGCGGACCGATCTGGCGATTGCCTTCCTGCTTGCCGTGTTGGGCGCGATGCTGGGTCTGGCCTCGCTTTCGATCTATCTCCGCGTCGCTTTTGGTCTTGTGCTGGTGGGGCTGTTCTGGGCGGGCGGCGCGGCGCTGTTTCACGCCGGCGGACCGCTGGCCGGGCCGGTCGCGCCGGCGCTGGCCTTTGCCATGGCGTTTTTCGCCATGGAGGCGGCCAGCGGCAGCGAAGCCCGGGCGCAGCGCAAATTCATCGAAGGCGTATTCTCCCATCACGTCGCCCGCGAAGTGGTGGCGCAGATTCTCCGTGATCCGGCGAAGATGACCTCGCTGGAAGGCGAGCGGCGCACCATGACGTTTCTGTTCACCGATGTCGCGAATTTCACCACCATGTCCGAACATGTCGAGGCCAAGGAGCTGGGCCGGGTGATGAACAGCTATTTCGAGACCATGACGGAGATCGTGCAGAAGCATGGCGGGATGGTGGACAAGTTTATCGGCGATGCCGTGGTGGCGATCTTCAACGCGCCCATCGACCTTCCCGCGCATGCGACCTGGGCCGTTCGCTGCGGGCTTGAAATGGACCGTTTCGCTTCCGCCTTCAGCGCTGAACAGAATGCGCAGAAAATCCCTTTTGGCATGACCCGCATCGGAATTCACACGGGCGTGGCGATGGTGGGAAATTTCGGCTCGCGCACGCGGCACAATTATACCGCGACAGGCGATGCGGTAAACGCCGCCGCCCGTCTGGAAGGCCTGAACAAGCATTTCGGCACCCGGATCAGCGTGAGCGGCGAGACGCGCGCGCTTTGCGGCGATATTGCCTTTCGCCCCACCGCCTCGGTGGTGCTCAAGGGCAAGACCAAAGCCCTCGAGGTATGGGAGCCGCTGCAGGCCGACGATCCCCGGGGCGATTTCATTTCCCGTTATGCCGCGGCTTATGCCATGCTCAAGGCACAGACCCCGGGGGCCGAGCCGGTCTTCGAAGGTCTGGCACGGGAAGCCCCCACCGATCCCTGTGTTGCCTTTCATCTGGCCCGAATCCGCCAAGGCGTCAGCGGCGTCACTGTCGTGATGACCGAAAAATAGAGCGAAAGCGTCATGAAAAGCTTCGGCACGCTGTTATCCATTGTGGTCCTTGCCCTGCTGGCGGCGGCGCGCTTTGCGGGGGCCGGCGCGATCATGGCGGCAATGCCGGGCCATTATGGCGAGAGGGCGATCAGCACACTCGGCGTTCTGACCGCCGTCGCCGCGGCCGTCTTTTTGGACCGCCTTATCCGCGCCCTCTATTGGGACGGCTATCTGCGCCGCAAACTGGGGCGCGAAACCCCGGCGGTCATTGAAAGCCTGCTGACCATCGCCCTGATCATGCTGGGCGCGTCCATCGGGCTGTATTTCGAGGCGGGGGTATCTTTCACCGGATTGATCACCGCTTCGGGCGCCACCGCCATCATCCTGGGCATCGCCCTGCAAGCCGCGATCAATGACGTGTTCAGCGGATTGTCGGTCAATCTGGATGGATCGTTTGCCATCGGCGATTGGCTCACTATCTATTCGGAACATTTCCCGGAGCCGGTATATGGGCGGGTGCAAGGCATCACCTGGCGCATCACCATCCTCCGTCTAAGTGACGGCCGCCGCCTGATCGTTCCCAATCACGTCCTGACCGCCAACCCGGTGATGAATCACAGCCGTCCGCGCGGCGCCAAGAGATTGTTTGTCGAAGTGCCGGTGGCCGCCAGCTTTCCGGCCGACCGGGTCGTTGCAATTCTTCTGGCGGAAGCCTTTCGCGCCGTGCGGTCGAAGCCGCTGAGCAGTGCGCGCGAGCCGGAGGTTCTTATCGACCGATTCGATTGCGATGCGGTTTATTTTCATGTGCGCTTTTACGCGAATCTGGACGAGTCCGATCCGCAGAACGCAAAATCGGTTATGGCATCGGCGTTGGTGCGTGCGCTTCAGCGCTACAAAGTGCCAAGTCCTGTCACCCAGGTCGAACTTGTGCCGCCACAGGAAGCGGCCGCCGACGCCGCCGCGGAGGCCAGGAAGGCGCTTGGCGATGTCTCCATTTTCGAGAATATCCTGCGCCCCGAACAGCTCGACGCTTTGGTCGCGGCCTGCGAGGCGCGTACACTGGCTCCCCAGAGTGTTTTCATCCGTCAGGGCGAACAAGGAACGTCGATGTTTCTGATTCTGGAAGGCGCGGCCCGGGTCTCGGTCCATATGGCCAATGCAGAGGTGCGGGACGTCGCGGTGCTGGTCAGCGGCGACATGGTCGGCGAAATGTCGTTGATGACGGGGGCGCCGCGGACCGCTTGGGTCACCAGTCTGTCCGCCATGCGGGTGCTGGAAGTCACCAAGGAGTCGATTGAAAGTCTGTTGGCGGCGGAACCCAGCCTGTTCGAACGGTTCAGTCATGTGCTGGCGGCGCGCCAATCCAGCCTCAGCGAAATCGCCAATTCGGCAAACCAGAAATTGACGCTGCAAGACGACATCCTGACCCAGATGCGGCAGTTCTTTTCGCGCATCGCCTCGGGTGGCCGACGATAGAGGGCCCTAATAGGTTGGCTGGAAAGAGCTGGAAATCGCCGGTTTTGACGGCCAAATCGATAAAATTTTAGCCAAATTGATCCAAACTTGCGGGGCCGGCCTTAGGCCCTGCGGCATTAGCCTTGCGTGAAATTCCGCCTCGAAGGGCGAAATGCGCTGGCCGATTACACTTCTATATATCGCGTTGCTGGGTACGGGACTCTGCGCCTGTACCGCCCAGGACGGCGCGCTGTCGGCTATCCAGCGTCCGGACCTTGCGCCGAATGCGGACTATCCGGCACAGACCGCATCCCGCGGCGAGCCTGGCCGCGATGCCCAGGCGCCTTCCGGGTTCCTGGCCTTCTGCGATCGCAATCCCGGCGAATGCCGAGCGTCCCGGGGCCAGCCCGATCGGATCGCCTACACACCGCAAATTTGGGCGGCGCTGGAAACGGTGAATATTGCGGTGAACAATGCGGTACGCCCGCTGGACGACAGCGAACATTACGGCGTCGCGGAGTTCTGGACGGTGCCGGTGGATGGCGAGGGTGACTGCGAAGATTTTGTTCTGGCCAAGCGAAAAATGCTGACCTTGCTGGGTCTTGCCGCCCCCGCACTGCGTATCACGGTGGCGTTCGACAAAAACAGGGTGCGCCATGCTGTCCTCACCGTGGTGACGGACCGCGGCGATTACGTCCTCGACAATTTGCAGGACGAAATTCTGCCGGCCGGCCAGACCGGCTATGCCTGGGTGGAACGGCAGGATACCGCCAGCCGCACCGGCTGGGTCGCGCTCAACTAATCCCCTGCTAGCCGGGGTCGATCCGGTGCCCGTAGCCCATCCCTGGCCGTTCGCCAGCCAGCCCGTATGCAAATAGTTCAGCCCGAAGGTTTTTTTGGGAACGGCTTGCGACTTTTGTCGTTCATTTGAGCGATAGCGTACAGGACTTGTTAGCATGACGAAGGAATACCCAGCACAGGACTATTACCGGGCATGCGCGGCCGAAATGATGGCAAAGGCGCAGACTGCCCCCAGCAAGGCCATACGGCAGGCCTATCTGAATTTGGCGCTGAACTGGGCCCAGCAGGCCCCTTCGGCAGAGGGTACGGAACCCGAAAGCGGGCCAGGAGCCTTCTTTTCCGCCGCGGCCAAAAAAATCTAGAAAAACTCGCGCGGCCATAGGAACCTTTTCGGGCAACCTGGCGTTGCGACCTCAGAGCCACCAGTTTGTCTGGCGGTTCAGGGGGTTGGTGTGCCTGGCGGCCGAAACTTTAGGGCGCAGGCACCTCCCGCGCGTCCAGGGGCTATCGCAGTTTGACCAAATAGGGGCTGGTTATGAGGCAAGAGCGCAATGGGTCCGTCACCGCGGCCCCTCAGGGGACGGATGTCGTCCCGCCCCCTTTGAAAAATTTGGGCCTGACCGATCCGGCGGCGCTTTCCCCCATTGCCCTTAACGAATTGCTGGAAGCGCTCCAGGCCATGCAGGCGGGAGACTTTTCGGTCCGGCTGCCCGGAAACCATACCGGCATCGCCGGAAAAATCGCCGACACCTTCAATGACATCGTTTCGACCAACCAGCGCATGGCCCAGCAGCTGGAGCGGGTAGGCGAGGTTGTCGGCAAGGAAGGAAAGACCCGCCAACGGGTATCGCTGGGCTCCGACAAGGGCGCCTGGGGAGAAATGGAAAGCTCCGTCAACACCCTGATCGACGACCTGCTTTGGCCGACGGCGGAAGTCACCCGCGCAATCGCCGCAGTGGCGAAGGGCGACCTGATCCAAACCGTCAACCTGGATGTCGACGGCCGCCCGCTAAAGGGCGAATTCCTGCGCTCGGCAACCATCGTCAATACCATGATCAAGCAGCTCAGCGTGTTCACCTCGGAAGTGACGCGCGTGGCGCGCGAAGTGGGCACCGAAGGCAAGCTAGGCGGCCAGGCCCAGGTCAGCGAAGTGACGGGTGTGTGGAAGGATTTGACCGAAAGCGTCAACTCGATGGCCAGCAACCTGACCGGTCAGGTGCGTAACCTGGCCGAAGTCACCATCGCGGTGGCCAATGGCGACCTGTCGAAAAAGATCACAGTCGACGTTCGCGGCGAAATCCTTCAGCTCAAGGAAGCCATCAATACCATGGTGGACCAGCTGCGCTCCTTTGCGTCGGAAGTGACGCGCGTGGCGCGCGAGGTGGGTACCGAAGGCAAGCTGGGCGGCCAGGCGCTGGTGCCTGGTGTCGCCGGAACCTGGAAAGACCTGACCGACTCGGTGAACGCCATGTGCGGCAATCTCACCGACCAGGTGCGAAACATCGCCCAGGTCACCACCGCGGTGGCGCGCGGCGACCTGTCGCGCAAGATCACCGTCAATGTCCAGGGCGAAATCCTGGAACTCAAGAACACCATGAATACCATGGTGGACCAGCTGAACTCCTTCGCCTCGGAAGTGACGCGCGTCGGGCGCGAAGTGGGCACCGAAGGCAAGTTGGGCGGTCAGGCGCAGGTCCCCGGCGTCGCAGGTACCTGGAAGGATTTGACCGACAACGTCAATTTCATGGCCTCTAACCTCACCGCCCAGGTTCGAAACATCGCCGAAGTGGCCACCGCCATCGCTGGCGGCGACCTTTCCAAGAAAATCACCGTCAATGTCAGCGGCGAAATCCTGCAGCTGAAGGAAACCATCAACACGATGGTAGACCAGCTCAACGCCTTCGCGGGAGAAGTGACGCGCGTGGCGCGTGAAGTGGGCACCGAAGGGCGTTTGGGCGGCCAGGCCAACGTGCTAGGCGTCGCCGGTACCTGGAAAGACTTGACCGACAGCGTCAACTCCATGGCGTCCAACCTGACAGCCCAGGTGCGTAACATCGCGGAAGTGTCGACCGCCATCGCCAATGGCGACTTGTCCAAAAAGATCACCGTCGACGTGAAGGGCGAAATCCTCAAGCTCAAGGAAACCATCAACACCACGGTCGACCAGCTCAACGCCTTTGCTTCCGAAGTGACGCGCGTGGCGCGCGAAGTCGGCACCGAAGGCAAGCTGGGCGGCCAGGCGGTGGTGCGCGGCGTGGCCGGCACCTGGAACGACCTGACCGACAGCGTCAACTCCATGGCCTCCAACCTGACCAACCAGGTGCGTAACATCGCCGAAGTCGCCACCGCCGTGGCGCAGGGAGATTTGTCCAAGAAGATCACCGTCAATGTCAGCGGCGAAATCCTGCAGCTGAAGGAAACCATCAACACCATGGTGGACCAGCTCAACTCCTTCGCTTCGGAAGTGACGCGCGTGGCCCGCGAAGTGGGTACCGACGGCAAGCTGGGCGGCCAGGCCGAAGTGCCCGGTGTTGCCGGCACCTGGAAAGACCTGACCGACAGCGTGAACTCCATGGCCGGCAACCTGACGGCCCAGGTGCGCAATATTGCGGAAGTGGCGACCGCCATCGCCGATGGCGACTTGTCACGCAAGATCACCGTGGACGTGCGCGGCGAAATCCTTCAGTTGAAGGAAACCCTCAACACCATGGTCGACCAGCTCAACCGCTTCGCGGGCGAAGTGACCCGCGTGGCCCGCGAAGTCGGCACCGAAGGCCGGTTGGGCGGCCAGGCCAACGTGCCGGGTGTGGCCGGTACCTGGAAAGATTTGACCGACAACGTCAACCTGCTGGCCGCCAACCTGACGACCCAGGTGCGCAATATCGCGGAAGTTACCACTGCGGTGGCGCGCGGCGACCTGTCGCGCAAGATCACGGTGGACGTGAAGGGCGAAATCCTGGAGCTGAAAAACACCATCAACACCATGGTGGACCAGCTCAATGCGTTCGCGGCCGAAGTGACCCGCGTGGCGCGCGAAGTGGGTACCGAAGGAAAGCTGGGTGGCCAGGCGCAGGTCCCCGGCGTCGCGGGCACCTGGAAAGACTTGACCGACAATGTGAACTTCATGGCCTCCAACCTCACGGCCCAGGTTCGAAATATCGCCGAAGTGGCAACCGCAATCGCCGGCGGCGACCTTTCCAAGAAGATTACCGTGGACGTGCGCGGCGAAATTCTGCTGCTCAAGGAAACCCTCAACACGATGGTGGAGCAGCTCCGCTCTTTCGCGGCGGAAGTGACCCGCGTGGCGCGCGAAGTGGGTACCGACGGGCGTCTGGGCGGCCAGGCGGTGGTGCCTGGTGTCGACGGCACCTGGAAGGACTTGACCGACAGCGTGAATTCCATGGCCGGCAACCTGACCGGCCAAGTGCGAAACATCGCCGAAGTGACCACGGCGGTGGCGCGCGGCGACCTGTCGCGCAAGATTACGGTGGACGTGAAGGGTGAAATTCTGGAGCTCAAAAACACCATCAACACCATGGTGGACCAGCTCAACGCCTTCGCCTCGGAAGTCACCCGCGTGGCCCGCGAAGTCGGCACCGAAGGCAAGCTGGGCGGTCAGGCACAGGTGCCGGGTGTCGCCGGAACCTGGAAAGACTTGACCGATACGGTGAACGTGATGGCCGCCAACCTCACCGAACAGGTGCGCGGTATTGTGAAGGTCGTGACCGCGGTGGCGGACGGCGACCTCAAGCAGAACCTCACAGTCAAATCCAAGGGCGAGGTGGCGGCGTTGGCCGAAACCATCAACAGCATGACCGCGACCCTGGCGACCTTCGCCGATCAGGTGACGTCGGTGGCGCGCGAGGTCGGCGTCGAAGGGCGTCTTGGCGGACAAGCCAACGTGCCCGGCGCGTCCGGCACCTGGAAAGACTTGACCGGCAACGTGAACCTGCTGGCGGCCAACCTTACCACCCAGGTGCGCGCCATTGCCGAAGTGGCGACCGCGGTGACCAAGGGCGACTTGACCCGGTCGATCCAGGTCGAGGCCCGGGGCGAGGTGGCCGAACTGAAAGACAATATCAACACCATGATCGGTAATCTGCGCCTGACTACCGATCGCAATACCGAGCAGGACTGGCTCAAGACCAATCTGGCCAAGTTCACCAACATGTTGCAGGGCCAGCGCGACCTGGTGACGGTGGGCAAGATGCTGCTGAACGAACTCACCCCGCTGGTGAATGCGCAAATGGGCGTGATCTACCAGATGGAAGAGGGCGAGCAGCACAGTTTGAGACTGGTGTCTTCTTATGCGGCCAATCAGACCGATGGTTATCCTTCCGCTTTCGCATTGGGCGAAGGGCTAATCGGCCAGTGCGCCGCGGATAAGAAACCGAAACTGGTGACCGGCATGGAAAGCGCGGTGCCCATCAGTTCAGCCCTGCTTCAAGTCACACCGAAAAATATCATCGTGCTTCCGGTCCTGTTCGAAAGCCAGGTCAAGGCGGTGATTGAGCTGTCCTCGCTATCGGAATTCACCAATCTGGAAGTCGCCTTTCTGGAACAGCTGACGGCCAATATCGGCATCGTGCTCAACAGTATCGAGGCGACGATGCAAACCGAAGGCCTGCTCAAGCAATCCCAGAAACTGGCGGGCGAACTCCAGGCACAGCAGACCGAGTTGCAGCAGACCAACGAGCAGCTTGAGATGAAAGCGCGCGAGCTCGCGGAACAAAATGTCGAAGTCGAGCGCAAGAACCAGGAAATCGAACAGGCCCGCCGCGCTCTGGAAGAAAAAGCCAGCGAACTGGCCCTGACTTCAAAGTACAAATCGGAATTCCTCGCCAACATGTCGCATGAGTTGCGGACGCCGCTCAACAGCATTCTGATCCTGGGCCAACAGCTTGCGGACAATCCAGACCAGAACTTGACCATCAAGCAGGTCGACTTTGCCCGCACCATTCATGGCGCCGGTACCGACCTGCTCAACCTGATCAGCGACATTCTGGACCTTTCCAAAATTGAATCCGGGACGGTCACGGTCGAGGCGGAAGAAGTCGGCTTCGCCAATGTCATCGAGGCGGTCGCCAGGCCGTTCCGCCATGAGGCGGAGGCGCGCCAGCTCGGTTTCAGCGTGACCTTGGATCCCAAGCTTGGCCGCAACATCGTGACCGATTCCAAGCGGCTTCAGCAGGTGCTGAAGAACCTTCTATCCAACGCCTTCAAATTCACCGCCCAGGGCCAGGTCAGTCTTTCGGTTACCGCGGTCATCGAAGGATGGAGCGCCAGCCATCCGGTGCTAGGCCAGGCGGCCAGCGTGGTGGTGTTTGAAGTGACCGACACCGGCATCGGTATCCCCGCGGAGAAACAGAAACTGATCTTCGAAGCCTTCCAGCAAGCCGATGCCAGCACCAGCCGCAAATATGGCGGAACCGGGCTCGGCCTGGCGATCAGCCGCGAACTTTCCAATCTGTTGGGCGGCGAAATCCAGCTGCGAAGCACGCCCGGCGTCGGCAGCACATTCAAGCTTTTCCTGCCGGTGCGGTATGTCGGCGCCGCGAACGTGGTCCGTCCGGCGCTTCCCTCCGCCATGCCGGTCCTGTCGGAACGCATTGTCGAGCAAATCGCGGACGACCGTGAGAATGTCTTGCCCGGCGATACCCTGCTTCTGATCGTGGAAGACGATCCGCATTACGCCCGCATCCTGATGGATATCGCGCATGAGGAGGGCTTCAAGGTCGTGACCGCCAGCCGCGGCGAGGACGCGCTGGAACTCGCCGAGGAATTCAATCCAGCCGCGGTGTCGCTCGATATCTTTCTTCCCGACATGTTGGGCTGGACGGTGATGAGCCAACTGAAGAAAAATCCCAAGACCCGCCATATCCCGGTCCAGATCATCACCCTGGACGAGGACAAACAGCACGCGCTGGCGCGCGGGGCGTTTTCCTTCGTCCCCAAGCCGACCTCCGCCGACGGCGTGCGTCTCGCGCTTTCCAAGATCAAGGCCTATGTACAGCCGCGGCGCAAGCGGCTGCTGGTGGTCGAGGACAATCCGGCCGAGCAGATCAGCATTTCGGCCTTGCTGGAGCACAGCGATATCGAAATCGTGTCGGCGGATACCGGCGCCGCGGCGCTGAAAATGCTGCGGGAAAAGCCCGCCGATTGCGTCGTGCTCGACCTGCGCCTGCCCGATATTTCCGGTTTTGAATTGCTGGATAAGTTGAATGCCGATCCGGCCTTGAGCGACCTTCCGGTCATCGTCTTTACCGGCCGCGAGCTTACCGCCGAAGAGGAAGCGCAGCTGCATTCCGTGGCGCGCAGCATTGTCGTGAAAGGCGTGGAATCTCCCGAACGATTGCTGGATGAGACGGCCTTGTTCCTGCACCGCAATGTCACGGATCTGCCGCGCGAAAAACAGCTGATGCTGGAGAAGTTGACCAGTTCGGATGAGGATCTGGTCGGCAAGACGGTTCTGCTGGTCGATGACGATGCCCGCAACATCTTTGCCCTCAGCAGCGCCCTGGAGCGCCGCGGCATGCATGTCTTGACGGCCACCACCGGCATGGAGGCGATCGACCTGGTCCATTCCACCCCGGAACTCGCCATTGTCCTGATGGACATTATGATGCCGGAAATGGACGGCTACCAAACCATCGCCCACATCAGGGGAGAACCGGAATACAGGCGTCTTCCCATCATCGCCCTGACTGCCAAGGCGATGAAAGGCGACCGCGAGAAGTGCCTGGAAGCCGGCGCCTCCGACTATCTCGCCAAGCCGGTCAATACCGAGCAGCTGCTGTCGGCGCTGCGCATGTGGCTGCATCGTTGAGACCGCTGGTGGGAAACAAGGAACGTGTCAATATCCTGTTGGTGGACGATCAGCCCGGAAAGCTGCTGAGCTACGAAGTCATGCTCGGGGAGCTGGACGAGAACCTCGTGGCGGTATCTTCCGCCAAGGAGGCCTTGGCCTATTTGTTGAAGTCCGATGTCGCCGTCATCCTGGTGGATGTGTGCATGCCGGAGCTGGACGGCTTCGAGCTGGCCGAAATGATCCGGGAGCATCCGCGCTTCCAGAAAACGGCGATCATTTTCATTTCGGCGATCCACCTGACCGAAAGCGATTATCTCAGGGGCTATGAAGCCGGCGCCGTCGATTATCTTTCCGTGCCCGTGATCCCGGAATTGCTGCGGGCCAAGGTCCGGGTATTCGCCGAGCTTTTCCGCAAGACTAGGGATTTGCAGGCGCTTAATGACGAGTTGGAGCGCCGGGTCGCGGAACGCACCGAAGCACTGGCGCTTTCGTCGGACAAGCTCAGACAAAGCGAGCAAGGGCGCGGCCTGGCCCTGATGGCCGGCAATATGGGCTCCTGGGATTTCGATCTGGTTTCCGGACTTTGGTTCTGGGACGAGGGACAAAGCCATATCTTCGGCGTCGATCATGCCAGCTTTGTTCCCACCCTCGAGAGCGTGCGCAAGGGAATCCATCCGGGCGACATCGAAAGGCTGCGCGATTGCCTGCGCGGCCTGAACCCCCAGAAAACCACCCAGGAGATGGAATTCCGGATCGTGCGCCCGACCGGCGAGATCCGCTGGTGCACGGCGGTGGCGGTGGCCTCCTTCGATCCCTCGGGCGCGGCGGCGCGGTTCAGCGGCGTCACCACCGACATCACCGAACGAAAGGAAGCGGAAAACCGGCAGGTGTTGCTGGCAGGAGAGGTCGATCACCGCGCCAAGAATGCGCTGGCCGTGGTGCAGGCGATTGTCCGCCTGGCAAAACGCGATAGCGTCGAGGAATATGTGAAGGCGGTCGAAGGCCGTATCGGCGCGCTGGCCCAGACCCACGAATTGCTCTCCCAGTCGCGGTGGGAAGGGGCCGACATTCAGAGACTGGTGCTGGATGAATTGGCGCCTTATCTCACCGAAAATCAGCAGCGTGCCGTGGCGATCGGCCCATCACTGGTCCTGGCTCCGGGCCAGGCGCAATTGGTGGCGATGGCGGTCCATGAACTGGCCACCAATGCGGCGAAGTATGGCTCCCTGTCGGTCGAAACCGGCAAGGTCGATGTGACCTGGTCCACTTTAGAAGGGGTGCTTTATTTCAACTGGGCCGAGTCCGGCGGGCCGGCGGTTGTTCCTCCGTCAAAACTCGGCTTCGGCAGCAAGATCATTTCAAGCCTGGGGGGAAGCCATAGCGGGCGTACCCATTTCGGCTGGCATCCGGCGGGGCTGAATTTCACGCTCGAATTGCGCTATCGCGACTATCCCGATGCGGTCGCCGCGCGCGCATCGGAAGCCGCACCGCCCCGCCGCGCCGGCGGATCCCGCCTTCTGCTGGTGGAAGATGAATTGATGGTGGGTATGTTCATGCAGGATCTGCTCAAGACCATCGGCTATCAGTCGACCGACCCCGTCAGCCGTTTGTCCGATGCCATCGCCGCGGCGACCAACGAACGCTTTGAGGGCGCGGTGCTGGACATGAATTTGAATGGGGAGTTTGTATATCCGCTGGCGGAATTGCTGACCAAGCAGGGCGTTCCGTTCGTGTTCGTCACCGGATATGCCCCCAGCAGCGTAGACCCGCGCTTCGCCACGGTGCCTATCTTGCAGAAACCGGTGCTTCAGAACGAACTCGCCGGCGCTTTGGGCGAAATATTGGAGAGACGTCCCGCGGCAATGAAACAGGGGGTTTCAGCCGCTTGATAGCGACTGGCTTGGCTTTGTTTGCCGTGACGTCACGACTCAAGCTGCCGCCCGTTCACCGGCATTGGGATTTTTGAAGATCAATTCCGTACGCGTGCCCTTGCCGGGCGCGGTGTCTATCTTGACCTCTCCCTGAACTTGATGCGCCAGCGACTGGATCAGCCGGTGGCCAAGGCCAGCGGATTCGCCAGTATTGTCATAGCCTTCGCCATTGTCGGCGATCACAAGACGCAGCAAGTCGCCTGAGGAGGTCAGGCCAAGCGAAATGGTGCCCGCTCCGCCGGGAGGAAAGGCATGCTTGAAACTGTTGGTCAGCACTTCCGTCACAAACAGTGCCAGCGGTATCGCAAAATCGCCCGAAACCGTGACCGAGGTGAGATCTTCGTTATAGCCCAGCTTGCTGTTGCTACCGGACATACCCTCTGTGATCTGGCGGCCGAGTTCGGAAATGAGACGCTTGAGATCGACGGTGGGTTGGAACTCGATTTCATGCAATATGCGATGGACGACGACTAGCGCGTTTATCCGCGCCTGGGCTTGCACCAGCGCCTGTCGCGCCGAGGGATCGCGGACTTGCCCGACCTGCAAACTCAGCAGACTCATAACCACCTGAAGATTGTTCTTCACGCGATGATGGATTTCCCGGATCAGGACGGTCTTCTGCTCGACGGCATCGCGCAACCGCTGGTCTCGGTCCTGAATAGATGTCGCCATGTCGGAAAAGCCTTGGCCCAATGCAGAGAACTCCGCGGGTGCTCCGGTCAGGCTCGGGCGAACGGAATAATGCCCGCCCCGATAGGCGGCCGAAATTCGCCTTAGATACAGGATCCATCTGGTCACCTGCTGCTCCGTGGCGAACCAGATGGCGGTCCAGGCCAACATGATCATCAGCACTGGCGTGAGGAAGTCGGTCGCGACGCTCAAATAGGTCGCACTGAAAAGCGCCGATTCCTTCATCGCATAGCCAATGAACAGCGGTCCGCCCTGCAGCGCTATTTCCGAAAATCTCCAACTGTTTCCGGCCGCGTCCCGCCCTTCGTGCAGAAGCGGTGAATTTTCCGTCCGCCTTGCCGCCTGCACCAGGGCTTGCGCCACGCCGCGATCGTTGCTGCCCAGAATGCGATTGTTCCTGTCGGCAATAAAAACCACCGCGCCCGGCGCGCGGGCATGGGTTTGCATCAGCGAATCCAGCCAGCGCGTATCGAGTTCGATTGAGAGCGCCCCTTCGAATGTCCCTGCCGCGTCGCGCAATGGGAGCAGGCCGGCAACAACGGGCCTGTGCAGCACCGCGCTTTGTATCTCGCCACTGACAACAAAACCCGTCGATTGCCGGGCGCGGCTGAAGATGGAAAGGGCTGAAAGATTCAAATTCGGGGCATAGGGCAGGGCGGAGCAAACCACCGCGCCGTTGCGGTCGATGCGCATCAAATTGCTGAAATAGGTTATCCCGATCAACGCTTCCTTCAGGACGGCGCCGCATTCAGGCTTTACCGCATTGACCGCCGAGATATTGGAGATGGCGCGGGTGATCTGTTCGGCGGAGGCGAGCAGGTCGTCCTCGTCCCCGGCAAGGGCCTGGGCGGATTGAATCATGCGGTCACGAATGCTGGAGCGGTCCGCGTCGGCGCGCTCGATGCCCTGGAAGATGCTCACGACCGCGATCGGCCAAAGCGCGATCGAGACGAATATGAGCAATCTCGCCCTTAGGGACCAACCCTGCCGAGGCGGATCGTTACCGGCGCTTGTCGCCATGATGTGGCGTGAGGCGATCCAGTTGCGACAGGATTTCACGTGCGGCCTCTCCTTCCGGTGGCCGATCGGACATGGGCAACTGTTCGTCGCCATCCAAAATCGCCATCAGCGCTCGCCTGCCACGCGCAACGCGGCTTTTGACCGTCCCAACCGCACAATTGATGATTTTTGCAGCTTCCTCGTAAGCGAAGCCGCCGGCGCCAACCAGGATCAGAGCTTCGCGCTGCTCGCTGGGCAGGGCCTGCAAGGCCCGCGCGATATCGGACAGGTCCGCGGCCGCGCTCTGGCTTTCCGAATAGGAATGCAGGTTGGCGGCTTTCTCGCTGTCCCAAGGCTCCTGGCGCCAGGCGCGGCGGCGTTCGGAATAAAATTGATTTCTCAGGATCGTGAACAGCCAGGCCTTGAGGTTTGTCCCGGGCAGGTAGGAGCTGCGGGATTGCCAAGCCTTGACCAGCGTTTCCTGGGCAAGATCGTCGGCGCCTTCGTGACGGCCGGAAAGCGACCGGGCGAACGCCCTGAGATAAGGCACCAGCGACAACAACTCCGCCTTGAAGGTGTCGTCGGGATGGGACGTGGAATGTGTTCGATCCATTGCTGAACGGCCCGTCATGAGGGGGACCTTTCGGGGTCTGCGGATTCATCGATTTTCTTCAAAAGATCCATGAATTCGTCGGGTACCGGTTCATGCACCACCCCGTCGTAAAGGCGGCGCAGGCCTTGGCCGATTGCTTCCCGCCGCAAGCGGGCGTAACGGGCCTTGTCTGTAATGGGAGCCTTGTCTTTGGACATTTTGATGACCTTCCGCCGCCGTTTCCTTCAGGAAGCCACAATTGCAAGGGCGTAAAAAAAGCGAGCCATATCAGAGTCTTACCGTTTACGCCGTTGAGCCCCTAGCCCATTGAAGATTATCAACGCCTTGCCGGGCCGAGAGTTCCCGTTTTTTAGGGAACTTTTTTGCCGCCGGCGCGCTTTCGGGGTGTCACACTGTTTCCGCCAATTGTCGGAGGGCCTTTTTTATGACCAAGACGCAGCAGTTTGCGCCTCATCTTCCCTATCTTCGCCGCTATGCCCGGGCTTTGGTCGGCTCCCAGAAAAGCGGCGACGCCTATGTTCACGCGGCCCTGACCGCATTGCTCGCGGGTGAAGTGGAAGTCGATCCTGGCATTTCCGTCCGGGCCGGCTTGTACAAGATTTTTCACGCGATCTGGTCCAGCGCTTCGGGACATATCGAGGATGAAATGGCGGTGGGAGCGGGCAAAGGCCCTGCCACTGCGGATCCCTCGGGGCGGCTGGCCCAGCTCGATGCCGAGCAACGCGCGATCCTGCTGCTGACAGCGGTGGAGGGCTTCAGCGTCACCGAGACCGCCTTCATCGTGGATGAAACTCCGGAATCCGTCGAACGCTCCATTATCGAGGCGCAGGGCTTGATCGAGCGCCAGCTCGCCACGCGCGTCCTTATCATCGAGGACGAACCCATTATCGCGCTCGACCTCGAGACCCTTGTCAGCGAATTGGGTCACAAGGTGGTGGCGGTCGCCGCGACGCGCGATGAAGCGGTAGCCAAGGCCCTGGTCGAACGGCCAGGCTTGGTGTTGGCGGACATCAACCTGGGCGAGGGAGGTTCCGGCATCGACGCGGTCTCGCAGATTCTCGACAGCTTCGATATCCCGATCATCTTCGTCACCGCCTACCCGGAAAAGCTGCTGACCGGGGAGCGGCCGGAGCCGACCTATCTGGTGGCCAAGCCTTTCCTGCCGGAATCCATTCAGGCCACGGTCGCGCAGGCGCTGTTCTTCCATAAACCGGCGCGGAAAGTGGCCTGAAACTTTCGATCTGACCGCGATCCCAGCGAAGGGCTGGCCGCGGTTCACGGTCGCCGTCAAGTCAGGCGCGGGGCGCGCACATAATGGCCAAAATATTGGTGGTGGAAGACGAGGCCATTGTCAGGCTTCTGGTCGTCGAGACCCTGCAAAATTGCGGTCACACCGTTTTGGAAGCAGCCGATGGCCAAGCGGCCATGGATTTGATTCAGGATTTTCCGGACCTGGAGCTGATTGTCACCGACATCCGCTTGCCGAAAATGGACGGTTTCGCGCTGGCGGGTTCCGCGCGCCGGTTGCGGCCCGCTCTCGGACTGGTTTTCCTGACCGGCTATGTCCGCGCGCAACCGCCGGAGGAGTTGTCCCCGTCCGTCGTCATCCGCAAGCCGTTCGATCCCGACAATCTGGCAAGGCAAGTGACCGCCATACTGGACGTCGGCCGTGCCGGGTCCGGCTAACCTGTCAACCACGCCTTTCGCGCCTTAAGGCGCATTGCCTGGTATCCCGGTCGACTCGTATGGACAGGACGTCCTCGCCGTCCAGGGGGATATGGACCTCGAACCCTTTGGTCTCCGGATCTTCCCATTTTTCAGGCGTCATGGGATCACCGCCCAGATCGTACCAGCCGGCGCTGGCCAGGAAGCTGGTGTCGGACAGCGCCGGCAGGGATGCGCGCATTGCGGCACAGGCGGCGACAAACTCCTCCAAGCCGGTATCGCGGCCTTCCCAATCGAGCCAGGTGATTTCATTATCCTGGGCATAGGCATTGTTGTTACCGCGCTGGCTGCGCCCGAATTCATCGCCGGCTGTCAGCTGGATGGTCCCGCGCGAGGCGAATAAAGTGGCGATAAGGGCCCGCATGTCGGCATTGCGCCGCCGCTGAATTTCAGGATCGCTGCTGACGCCTTCGATTCCATTGTTCCAGGAAAAATTCTCGTCCTGGCCGTCGCGATTGTTCTCGCCATTGGCCTCATTATGCTTGACCTCATAGCAGACCGTGTCGGCAAGCGTCATGCCGTCATGGGAAGCGACAAAATTGACGCTGCGGGAGCGGCTTCCGGAAAATATATCGGACGAGCCGGTCATGCGTGTCGCCAGCGCTCCCAGCGTGCCGCCATCGCCGCGCCAGAAACGGCGGACATCGTCGCGATAGCGGTCATTCCACTCCAGCCAGCCGTCGGGGAATTGACCCAGTTGGTAGCCGCCCGGGCCCACATCCCAGGGCTCGGCGATCATGATGCGGCCCCGCAGCAGGGGATCATTGGCGATTTCGGCAAATATCGGCGCATGGGGATCAAAGCCCGGCGAACGGGCGAGAATGGTGGCGAGATCGAAGCGAAAACCATCCACCCCCAACCGGGCAAAATGGCGCAAGGTGTCCAGCATCATGGCGCGCACCACGGGATCGGCCGCATCCAGGATATTGCCCGTGCCGGCATCGTTTATCAGGCTGCCATCCGTCCGGCGGGCGTAACAGCGATTGTCCAGTCCGCGCAAACTCAGGGTGGGACCGGCGAGATCGGATTCGCCGGTATGATTCAACACCAGGTCCAGGATCACCCCGATCCCGGCGCGGCGCAGGTCCACGATGGTGTCTTCCAGTTCTTCGACACCGCCGGGAGCCAGACCAGAATCTATCGCCATGGGGGCCACCGGGTTGTAGCCCCAGCCATTGTGCAGGCCCAACGGCGGCAAATGCCTTTCGTCGATCCAGGCGACAATCGGCATCAATTCAATCGCGTTCACGCCGAGTTTCTGGAAATGCGCGATAATCGCCGGGTGCGCCAGAGCCCGGATGGTGCCGCGCAATTGCGGCGGGATGGCGGGGTGGCGCTGGGTGAAGCCGCGGACATTCAGTTCATAAATCAGCCCGCCTGGGGCGAAGACTGGCGGTGGCGGGGCGACAACTTCCACAGGACCCGGCACGATGGCCTTGGGCACCAGCATGGCGGTATCGACGCCGCGCAGTGAGAGCCGGGCATCATATTGAAACCGGCTGTCCAGCCGCGTCGCGTAAGGATCCACCAGCAGCTTGGTGGGATCAAACATAAGCCCCTGCTCGGGCATCCAGGGGCCGTGAGCGCGATAACCGTAGCGCTGGCCGGGCGCGACGTCGGCAATCGCGACATGGATGCCGTCCCGCCGTTGCATCGCCTGCCGGCTTTCTCTTTTTCCTTCAAACAGACAAAGCTCGACACGCTCTGCGTCCCGGGCGGTGACGGCAAATTGCGTGCCTCCTGCCGTGCGGCTCACCCCCAGCACAAGGGTCATGCCGGCCCGCGAATGAGCTTGGCATAAAGTTCGGCATAACGGGCGCCGCTCTGGTGCCAGGAAAAATCCGCCGCCATGCCTTGCACCTGGAGCCGCGACCAGGCATCCGGCCGGGCATAGAGCGACACCGCGCGCTGCAAGGCATTGGCTACGCCTTCACTGGTCACAGAATCGAACAGGATGCCTGTCGCCACGCCTTGGGCCAGGGCGGCTTCATTGGCGTCAATGATGGTGTCGCTTAGGCCCCCGGTCCGGGCGGCCACGGGAACGCAGCCGTAGGCCAGGCCATAAAGCTGGGTGAGGCCGCAGGGCTCGAAGCGCGATGGGATCAGGATGGCGTCGGCGCCGCCCTGCAGCAGATGCGACAGCTTTTCGTCATAGCCCAGGGCCACGGCGATCCGTCCCGGATGGCGGCTTGCCGCCGCCCGGAATTTCGCTTCCAGGGCGGCCTCGCCTGTTCCCAGCAGGGCCAGGCGCCCACCCAGCGCCACCAGGGTATCGAGTTGCTCGGCCAGGACATCCATACCCTTCTGCCAGGATAGCCGGCTGATGACGGTAAAGAGCGGTCCGTCGCTTTGGGTCAGGCCGAAGCCGCTTTCGATGGCGCGTTTGTTGGTGCGCCGCAGGTTGAGGCCGTGACTGTCGTAACGAGCCGCCAGGGCAGGATCGCTTTGCGGATTCCAGATTTTCGGATCGATGCCGTTGAGGATGCCGGTCAGATCGCCGCTGCGGGTGCGGATCAGCCCCTCCAGGCCCATGCCGAAGGCCGGCTCGCGAATCTCCCGGGCATAGCCGGGACTGACGGTCGTGATGGCCCGGGCGCTGGCCAGGCCCGCCTTGAGAAAACCCACGCCGCCATAATATTCGGTGCCGTCGATGCTGTAGGCGCGGGGCGGCAGGCCCAGGAAGGGAAAGATCGATACATCGAACCGGCCCGGAAAGGCGATATTGTGAATCGTCATCAGGCTGGGCGCTACCGGACCGGGGCCTGGGGCATAGCGCAGATAGGCCGGGGCCAGCCCGGCATGCCAGTCATGGCCATGCAGCAGGTCGAAGCGCCAATTGGGAATCGCGCCGGAGGCCAGATCGGCGGCGGCGCGTCCCAGCGCCGCGAACCGGCGCCAATTGTCGGGCCAGTCCGCCCCGCTGCGGTCACCATAGGGGCCGCCGTCGCGCTGAAACAAAGCGGGTGCGTCCAGCACCAGCAAGGGAAAGCCGTTGATATAGGACGCCCGTATCCGGGCCTCGGCCCCCATCAGGTTTGGATAGTGATGCACCAAGGGCGCATCGCCGATATGGGCGCGAACGGCAGGATAGCCGGGCATCAATGTCGTGACCGTAATGCCGTGACCGGAGAGCGCGCCGGGCAGCGCGCCGACGACGTCACCCAGCCCGCCGGTCTTGACTAGCGGATAGGCCTCGGAAGCAACGGAAAGAACCTGCATCATGCCAGCCGGTCGAGCATCGCCTGGGTGATAAGGCATATGCCCTTTTCGGTGCGCCGGAAACGCGCCGCATCCTGTTCGGAATCTTCACCGACCACCAGCCCGGCAGGGATGTTGACGCCGCGGTCCAGCACCACGCGCCTCAGCCTGGCGCCGCGGCCGATCTGGCAATAGGGCAGCACCACCGCTTCTTCCAAGGTGGAATAGCTGTTGGCGCGCACGCCCGAAAACAAAAGGCTGCGCTGGACATGCGCGCCCGACACGATGCAGTCGCCCGCCACCAGCGAGGACACGGCCGAGCCGCGCCTTCCGTCAATGTCGTGCACGAATTTGGCGGGCGGCAGAATCTCGGCATAGGTCCAAAGCGGCCAGCTGCGGTCATAGAGGTCCAGTTGCGGCACGACATCGGTGAGGTCGATATTGGCCTCCCAATAGGCATCGACCGTACCCACATCGCGCCAATAGGCTTCGTTCTCATTGCTGGAACGGATGCAGGAGCGCGAAAAGCGATGCGCCACCGCCTTGGCGTTTGCCACCAGCCAGGGGATAATGTCCTTGCCGAAATCGCGCGAAGAGTTGGGGTTGGCGGCATCGCGGCGCAGCTGCTCGATCAGGAATTTGGTCTGGAAGACATAAACGCCCATCGAGGCCAGGGACATGTCCGGATTGTCCGGCATGGCCGGCGGATCAGCGGGCTTCTCGACAAAACTGATGACACGGCCGGCGGCATCGACCGCCATGACGCCGAATCCTGTCGCCTCATGCCGCGGCACTTCCAGACAGGCGATGGTTACATCGGCCTGCTGATCGCAATGCTGCTGCAGCATCAGCTCATAATCCATTTTGTAGATATGGTCGCCCGCCAGGATCACCATATATTCCGGGCCATGACCTTCGATAATGTCGATATTCTGGAACACCGCATCGGCGGTGCCGGCATACCATTGCGTCTCCGACACGCGCTGCGAGGCGGGAAGCACATCGAAGCTTTCGTTACGCTCGGGGCGCAGGAAGTTCCAGCCCTGCTGCAAATGCCGGATCAGCGAATGGGCCTTGTACTGGGTGGCGACGCCGATGCGGCGGATACCGGAATTGATCGCGTTGGAAAGCGCGAAGTCGATAATGCGGGCCTTGCCGCCGAAATAGACCGCGGGCTTGGCGCGGCGCGCCGTCAACTCGGCCAGCCGGCTGCCGCGACCACCGGCCAGGACATAGGCCATCGCGTCACGTGCCAGGGGCTGTCTAAGACGGTCGGCCATCGTCTCCTCGTCCAGCCTCTCAGCCGGTAAATTCTAACATGATCGTCGCCAATGGCGGCAGCGTCAGACTGGCGCCGCCATCACTGGCGGTGACCGCGCCCAGATTGCCCAGGCCGCTGCCGCCATACTGTAGCGCATCGCTGTTAACCATCTCTTTCCAGGTGCCGTTGGCGGGCAGGGGCACGCGGTACTGATGCCGGGGCACGGGGGTCATATTGGCGATGACCGCCACCGGCGGGGCACCCGGAGCGTGGCGAATCCAGGCAAAAACCGAGTTCTGCTTGTCGTCCACCACCGCCCAGGAAAAGCCTTCGCTCTCGCAATCGCGGGCATGCAGAGCAGGCTTCTCGCGATAGAGCTTGTTAAGGTCTCTTACCAAAGCGCGCACGCCGGAATGGGCGGGAGCATCAAGCAGGCCCCAATCCAGGGGTCGGCTTTCGCTCCATTCCCTGCGTTGCGCAAATTCCTGGCCCATGAACAACAGCTTTTTGCCGGGGTAACCCCACATCAACGCGTAATAGGCCCGAAGGTTCGCGAATTTCTGCCAATCGTCGCCCGACATTTTGGAAAGGATTGAGCCTTTGCCATGCACCACCTCGTCATGGCTGAGCGGCAGCACGAAATTCTCGCTGAAGGCGTAGAGAAACCCGAACGTGATCTCATCGTGATGATGCCCGCGATGGATCGGCTCCCGCGCCATGTATTTCAGCGTGTCGTGCATGAAGCCCATGTTCCACTTGAAGCCGAAGCCAAGCCCGCCTTCATGCACCGGCTTGGAGACGCCCGGCCAAGACGTGGATTCTTCGGCCACCGTGAAGAAGCCCGGGCGGTGGCCATAGACTTCCCGGTTCATGCTGCGCAGGAATTCCACCGCTTCCCAATTCTCACGTCCGCCCTGTTGATTGGGAATCCATTCGCCGCTTTTGCGCGAATAGTCGCGATAAAGCATCGAGGCGACCGCATCGACCCTCAGGCCATCGACATGATAGCGCTCCGCCCAGAACAAGGCATTGTTGACCAGAAAGGACGAGACTTCACGCCGCCCGAAATTGTAGATCGCGGTGTCCCAGTCGGGATGATGTCCCAGCCGCGGATCTTCATGTTCGTAGAGTGCGGTGCCGTCAAAGCGGATCAGGCCGTGCGGATCGGTGGGAAAATGGGCGGGCACCCAGTCGATCAGCACGCCCAGTCCGGCGCGATGCGCCCCGTCGACGAAACGGGCAAAGCCTTGCACGTCCCCAAAGCGCGAGGAGGGGGCATAAAGTCCGGTGGTTTGATAGCCCCAGCTGGGATCGTAGGGGTGTTCGCTGACCGGCATGAATTCGATATGGGTGAAGCCCATGTCGGCGGCATAGGGAATCAAGCGCTCGGCCAGTGCGTCCCAGCTGAGGAAATGCCCGTCGGCATCGCGATCCCAGGATCCGGCATGCACTTCATAGATGGAGATCGGTTGACGCCGGACATCCGCCTTGGCCCAGAAATCGCGATGGGACCGGTCGCCCCATTCATGTGTCGCCGGGCCGGTTGTCAGCGAGGCCGTGGCGGGGCGCAATTCGGCGGCGAAGGCAAAGGGATCGGACTTGAGCGGGCGCAGTTTTCCGTCGGCGCCGACCACTTCGAACTTATAGGCGCGCCCTTGCGCGATATCGGGAACGAAAATCTCCCACACGCCGATATCGGAGCGGCGGCGCATGACATGGCGGCGGCCGTCCCAGTCATTAAAGTCGCCCACCACCGACACGCGCAGGGCATTGGGCGCCCAGACCGCGAAATGGATGCCGCTGGCGCCTTCATGCGTAATCAGATGGGCGCCCATCTTGTCATAGAGGCGCCAATGGGCGCCTGCCGCGATCAGGAAGTCGTCGACCGGGCCCAGCACCGGGCCGAAACTGTAGGGATCGGTTACCCACCATTGCGCGCCAAAGCCACGGGCCCTGTATTTGACCGGTGCGGGCGCCCCCAGGATTTTACCTTCGAACAGTCCGCGCGCGTCGGTTTGCGCCAGCGCGCCAAGCCTGCGGCCCTTGAGATCAAAGGCTTCGGCGCTTTCGGCACCGGGTATCCAAACGCGTGCGAACGTCCCGCCTGGTCCGGCATGGGTGCCCAGTAACGAGAAGGGATCGGGGTGGCGTCCATCCAGCAGGGCATCCAGCGCGCCCGGCAAGGGCTTCATAAAATGCCCCAAATGTCTTTGGCATATTCGCGGATGGTGCGGTCCGAAGAGAACCAGCCCATATGGGCGATGTTGCGGACCGCCGCGGCCGACCAGCCGGCCGGATCGGCCCAGCGCTGGTCCACAGCGCGCTGCGCCGCCGCATAGGAATCGAAGTCCGCCGCCACCATGAACCAGTCATGGTCATAGAGCCCGCCGATCAGGCCGGCATAGCGGCCGGAATCGTCCGGGGAAAAGACTCCGGAAGAAATCGCGGCCAGGGCCTGAGACAGTTCCCGCGACCCTTCAATAACGGCGCGTGGCTGATGACCTTGCGCGCGCTTGGCGGCGACTTCGTCGGCGGTGAGGCCGAAGATAACGATATTCTCGGTCCCGACCCGGTCGCGGATTTCGATATTGGCGCCGTCCAGGGTGCCGATGGTCAGCGCGCCATTCAAGGCGAATTTCATGTTGCCGGTGCCCGAGGCTTCCATGCCGGCGGTGGAAATCTGCTCGGACAGGTCGGCGGCGGGAACGATCTTTTCCGCCAGCGAGACATTGTAGTTGGGAATGAAGACC
>Ga0068871_100000176_pt1 | contig 43198 bp, 57 predicted proteins | sample KBSMisM72_FD_72750 | JGI IMG/M metagenome (GOLD analysis project Ga0068871, IMG submission 72750) | Miscanthus rhizosphere microbial communities from Kellogg Biological Station, Michigan, USA - KBS Miscanthus M7-2 | ecosystem: Host-associated > Plants > Roots > Rhizosphere > Soil ...
TGGATCAACGTGGACGCCGTCGCGCTCGGCCAGGACGTGATCGCAGACCTCGGCCAGCCGTGGGCGTTCGTCGCCCCGGGCAGCGTCGATCTGATCTACTGCAAAGACGGGCTTGAGCATCAGGGGTCCGTGCCGTTTTTCATGGCCGAGGCGTCCCGCGTGCTCAAGCCCGGCGGCCGGCTCGAAATCTGGGTACCGCACTACAAAAATCCGGGCGCCTACCGGATGACGCACACGCACCTGTTTTCGTACGGCTACTGGGCGGCGTACCCGGAGCCGCACGACGCCACTAAGGATCTCCGCGTGATCGTCAATGAGATCGTCGTGTGGCGCGCGCCGTGGATGGCGCCGATTAACTGGATCGCCAACCGCATCCCGCACGTATGGGAACGGCTCGCCTACACGGCGAACATCCACGTCATTTTAGAAAAGCGTTAGCGCGGCCCCTCGCGCCCCGTGTAGGTCCGCGCCGTGCTGCCGTTCCAGCGCACGTGCCACACGGTGACGCCGGGCAATTCCCGGATCACGCCGACCGGGGCGTACCCGTTGCCCCACTCGATCTTGCAGTCCGGGATCGTGTTGACGATGCCGAGGGCGATCGTAAAGCCCTCGTTGCCGTCGATCCCCGAGTAGACGCGGCACACGTAGTTGAAGTCCGCGGACAGCACCGGCGAGCCGGTATGCCCCGTGTTGAGGTACTGCACGTGGTGCGCGCCAGGCCACACGTTGACGCCGGTCAGGTACTCGACGGCGCACGTGCGCTGATTCGGGCCGAGCGGGACGGCGTCGAGGCCCGACTGCGAATGGAACACGCCGGAGCCGTGGACGAACAAGCGATTGAGGGCGCCCATCGTGTACCAGATCGCGGGGTCCGCTTCGCGGCGGCCCGGGTCGGACTGTTCATCGGCGCCGATCGGCTCCTGATTGAGCGCCGGTTTGCCGGTGTCGAGCGATAGCTGCAACATTTCGCGGACGCGCCGCACCATGTTCCACTTGTCGCGCCCGCGATCGAGGTGGACCGGGGCGAACGCGCCGCCGGCGTACTCGTGCGATTCGTCGTCGTGCGCGGCGCCGAGGCCGACCGGCCACGACATACGCGTGGCCAGGTCGGCGCACCGCTGCGGATCGAGTCGGCCGCCCTGCGTGTCGTGCCAGGGCTCATTGGCGACCTCGCGCAACACGACGACGGGGAAATTGCGCGCGATGCCCTCGACGCGTTCCACGTGCGCCTCAAGGTCGTACCCGGTGCCGGCCTCCGTGTTGAACGACAAGTACACGTTGAGGCCGCGCGCCTCGCATTCCGCGAGAAACGTCGGCAGGTTGGCGTAGACGTCCTCGATCCGCTGGCCGCACCACGGCAGCGCGCCGCAGAACACGCGCACCAGATCAAAGCCGAGGGCGTAGACCTCATCGAGCGCCGGCCGGTAGTCGTGGCCAGGTCGAAGGGCGGAGAGGACCGAGGCACCGCGGATCGCGTGGAGGGCGCCCATTAGCCCACCGTGAAATCGCGTTCGACCACGCCGATCGGGCCCTTGACGGCACCGGGCGGCGGCGTAGGCGGCGGGTTAACGGCGTGGTTGTACGCCTTAATCGCGGCGTCGTACCCGTCGCCGGAGGCTTGCGCCGCCGTGCGGCCGGTGTCGCGGGCGATCAGGTACTCACTGACATAGGACCGGCAAAAAAATCCATTCGCGCCGCCGGTGGTCACGTCGCCCGTCCAAAAGTCGGGGTCGCCCTCCGTCCACGCTTCAGACTTAATCGCGCCGTCCATCGGGCGGTCGCGCGGCAGCACGTCGCCGTGGTACCGCTGCACGGCGCCGAACAACAGATCATTTCCAAGCTCGGCCACGTAACGCCGAATGTCGGCAGCGGTCATATCGTCGCCTCCGGTGGGCGGGGGGTCAGGTGGATCGGGGGGATCGATCGGGGGCGGGTCGATCGGGGGCTCGGGCGGCTCGATACCGAGAAACACGGGCGGGGCGGAGACGTTGACGATCGCCGTGGCGAGCGTGCCCTCCGGCGTCAGCCAGGCGACCAGCGGCCCATCGGCGCTATTGGCCAGATCCCAGTCAAAGGCCGAGCCGCCGCTCACGCCGACGCGCCAGCCGCGCGCCTCGTGGCGGGTCAGCGAGCCCCACTCCGCGAGGACAAGCTCGCCCTCATCGAGGACGATCCCTACGTAGAGGACCGTGCCCGTCCACAGGGCGACAGGATGCGTGCAGGTGCGCCCGGGGATAGAGGCATCGATCGTCACCTGATCGGGCGTCACGCGGCCGAGGACGCGGCCAAAGGGCACCGTATCGAACACGACGGTCTGCGAGCCCCACCGGGCGCGCGTGCCGGGGCCGAGGCTAGGGAGGGTCGCCGCGGCGTCCCGGCAGCCTGGCAGGCGTTCTAGGCGGAGGCTGCCGGAGGCCAGGTCACGGAGCGCGAGCGTATGGCCCTGGCTGAGACTTGGCTCAAAGGTGCCGGCGTAGGTCTGCCCGAACGAGGGCCCGGTGACGGTAACGCCGTGCGCCCGGTCGGCGGCCACCGCCACGACACCCGCCGCGGCGCTAAGGTCGCCGTCGTTGGCGCCGCGGAGGTGCAGCGTAAAGCCGCCGCCGACATGGTCCGCGTGACTGCCATCGAGCGAGCGCGCATAGAGCGTGTCCGTCCCGGACCACTCCGGCTCATGACCGCCGGGGAGTTCGGTTAGGCCGATGCCGGTCCGGTCGGCCACCACGATTCGCAGGCGGCGGGATGCGGCCGGATCGCCGTAACCCAGGGTGTACGCGATGCGATGGCCCGTGGGGTCAAACCTCATCAGCCGGTCCTATAGGGCGCGTGCCCCTCAGTCGTGGTAAAACCTTGGGTAGTCGATAAAAAATTTGACTTTCCTGCCACGGTACATGTACACAGTCGGACTAAGGATACGCCCTTAGCCCGCGAGACGATCGGAGGATTCGTGGATACGTCAGACTTGGTCAAGCGCGGCGCGCGGTCCCTACTCGTAGACCTCTGCAAACAGATCGAGGAGGTAGTAAAAGCCGTTCCCGACTTGGAACGCTTCGCGCGTGATCTGGTGCGCGAAACGCTCGGCTATAAACCCACGGGCGCCGCCGCGCATGTCAACGGGACGGCACGCGCGCGACTGTCCACAGACTTAGAGGCGTCCCGCAAGCTACGAACGAACGGCACCGGCACCCGCCGCAAAGCGCCGACGCGTTCGCCGTGGACGGCCAAACAGCGCGCGGAGATCAGTAAGCGCATGCGCGCCTACTGGGCCGAGGCGAAGGGGGCCGGCGTCGATCGCAAAGAGCAGGGCGCACCCTCACGCGCCGAAATCGAGGCCGCAAGAGCGAAAGCCAAGGCGGCCAAAACCAACAATAACCACTCGGCCAACGCAGCCCCCGCGAGCGGGGAGGCGACAGCCGCGGAGTAACCTATGCACTTTTCCCGCAGCTACGATCGGTGGTGGCGAGAGGAAACGATCCTCTCCGTCGGCGCGAAAAAATATACGCGACAGACCTGCGTAACCGAGTTGGGCTGTCCGAATTTCAAGGCCGCGCAGAACCTTTCGCACGCCTTGCAGTCGATCGGCGTGGACTCGACTAAGGCGCTGGCGAAAACGACCCCCGCTGATCTGTTGCGATTGGAGGGCGTCGGGGAGCGCACCGTGTTTGTGGCCCTGTGCGTCCTCGATGCCAACTTGCCAGGCAAAGAGGCCGAGCATTGGCTCCACTCTGACGAGAGCGAGAAGCGCAAACGCGAGGAGCCCAAGCCGAAACTGACCGCGAAAGAGCGCACCTTGCGCCGCCACCCGCGCCCCGGCGGGATGCCGGCGAAAGAGGCCGTCGCCGGTTAGGAGACGAGGGGCGGCGGTCGTTACTGGCCGTCGCCCACGCCTAGCGTCAGCATGCGCGGCGTCGTGCCGCCGCCTCCGCCCCCGGTGGCCTGCACGTAGATCGCACTCGCCCCGATATTCGCGCCGGTCCCGGCCAACGTCGCGCCGCCAGGCGAGGCAAACGAGTACGTGCCGCCGCAGTCCGTCCCCTGAAACGTCGTCGCGCTGGAGTACCAGTCCACTTGCCCCGTGTTCACCACGACGGCCAGGAAGTACGTTTGCCCGCTCGTGATCGTCGGCGGGGAGGCGAACGTCGCGCACGCAAAGCCGAGCACCGTCGGGGACGCCGTCGCGTTACTGATCGCCAGTTGCGTCCCGCCGCTGTTGAACACGATGATCTTGAAGTTACTACCGCTGCCGGCCCAGTCGAGGATCCGCACGCACCCCTGCGCGGCCGAGCCGGACGCGACGGCCACATAGCCGGCGGTAATGTAGCGCGCCACGCCGTTGGTGAGTCCCTTGGCGTTGGCATAGGTCGCGTTGTTGTCGCCCACGAGGAGCGTTTGCGCCGACACGCCAGCCGGCAACGCGAGCACGAGGAGCGCGGCGAGGATCGTCCTCATGTGAATTGTCCGATCCGGGTCGCGGTCGTACAGCCGGTGCCGCCGATGACCCATAGATACATGCCCGAGAGCGCCAGCGTGCGCCGCTGGATTAGGAACGTGATCGAGGTGGTCGCCCAACTTGAGACGGGTTGCCACTCGCGGACGCGTTCGGTGCCGGCGTTGCCGGTCGAGACGGCGCCCGACACGTTCCACGTGGACTCGGCCGAGATCATGATCCGGCACCACGAATCATCGACCACGTGCAGATCCCAGTAGACGTACCACGGCGAAGCGGTGACGTTGTTGGAGTGTTGCTCGCCATAGACGACGGCTTGCGCGTTGGTCAGGCCGGTACACTGCGTGACCCATCGCTGTGTGGCGCGCGGAAACGCATAGGTGGCGTTTCGGATGTGATGGAATTCGGCATCGCGCACGTTACTGGCGCTCGATTGCTGCGCCTCGTACTCGTCCACCATCCATTGCCCTTGCCGAAAGCCATGGCCGCCGAATACCGATTCGCCGCCTGGCGGGGACGGGCAATTTTCCGTGCTGTAACGCGGGTCGCCGCTGGCGCCGCTGGCGCCGTCGTGGCCCTCGTAAAAGTTGTTAATGCCGCTCACCGGCCAGAACCGGGGGAATTTCAGATTGAACGAGGCCGGGTCGAGCGCCGATGGAAAGTAGCGGCGCGTGTAGACGTAGGTTTGCGCGCCGGTGAACGGCACGCCCCCCTGTGGACCCATGACGCAGTTACCGCCGCCGATGACCGGACACGTGACGTCCATCCGGGCGCTGCCGGCCGCGTTCGGGGCGAGCACGACGGTGGTAAACGCGGACTCCGCCGACCACGCGTTGGGGTTGGTCGTGTTGCGCGAGTAGGTGGCGTCGGGATTTAGGTTTGCTTCGAGCGGCCAGTAATAAAGGGCCTTGGAGCCGTTCGGCTTGGTGCCCCACGATCCGGCCGCGCGCGTGATCGTCACGACCTGGCCATCGGCAAACGTGCCGGTGCCGTCGAATCCGGAATCGAACGTGATCCCGGTACCGCCACCGCCACCACCGGACGCCGGGATTGACGGCTTGACGATGCGGATCGCTTGCGCGCCGACCAGCGACAGCGCGGCAGCGACGAGGCCGATCGCCGCGCTAATTGATCGCCACGACATACGCGATCGTCCCGCTTACCTGGCCGGTCGAGGATTGCAGGAGGCAGACGTTGGCCGCGTCGGCCGTGCTCTTGGCGATCGCGCCGGTGCCGGCGCCCGCCGCGATGCCGCCATTGGCCGCAAAATTCCAGCCCGTGGCCGCGGTCGTACCGCCCATCATCCCGGCCGTGCCGGTCGCGCACACGGCGCCGGTGCCGTTGACGAGCGCGACATTCTGCGCCGTCGCGGACACGACGTTAATCGCGCACACGTAGGTGCGATTCGAGGCCGTGCCGGTAAACAGTTGCGTGCTCGCCGTCTGATTGATCGCGACGAACAGTTTCGTCCCGCTGGCGCACGGGTCCGGCGAGGCCCGGACGCGATCCCAGGTGGCCCCGTTCCAGCCCATCAGATAGGCGCCCACCGCCGGGACGGTCGGATTCGCCGCCGCGTCGGCCAGGGCCGCAGCGGCGGGCAGTTCGGTCGCATCGGCCGGCATGGCCGACACGGACACGGAGCCGAGCACGCCACCGCCCCCGCCGGCCGCGCCGCCGCCCGAGCTAATGGCGGTGAGTGTGACCGTGAGCGTGCCCGAGGCCATCGTCGTGGTGATGACGCGCACGGCCCGGCACCCGGCGATCGACGCGGTATACAAGCCCTCGACGTTGGTCGAGACGGTATCGACCGGGGCGGGCGAGGCCGCGACCAGCGACACCGGGATCTCATCGTCCAGATCGAACGTGGTCCCGTCGCCGGCACACTGCAATTCCCAGGTGGCGCTAAACGTGCCGGTGGTCTGGATCAACAGGGACGCCATGCCGGCGGTCCCGGTCATCGTCACGGCGCCGCCGCTCGTGGTGATGTCGCCGGCCGCGGCCATCGTTTTGAGTTGCGATACCGGCTGTGCGTGCGCGCGTGGCGCCTGCACGGCCCACAGCGCGGCGACGAGCCAGGCACGATCGAACAGCCAACACGCGCGAGCACGGGGGCCCATAGCAGTAGCCTTTCCCTTACGCCTGATCCACCACGTACCAGCGCGGGATCGGGTTGGAATTGAGCGACGTACCCGTTTGCGTGAAGCTGTAGACGAGCCACACGGATCGGCCGCCATTGAGTACGAAATTCGCGCCGCCGCCCGGGCTGGCCGGATTCGCACAAAACCGATTCGCCGGCAGCGATCCGGCATTCTCAAATTGAAGGTGAATATCGGCCGACACGGACACCGAATCGTCGCCATTGGTGAGCAAGAGCAGATCCCCGGGCACGCGTCCGGTCGCGTTGATGCCGTTGAGCAAGAGCGGGTTGCTATGGCGCACGATCCGGACGTGTGACGCGCCGGTCAGGCCGGGCCCGTCGAAGTCGTTTTCGGTGCCGACCAGCGTCCGCTGTGGCAACGTGATCGTGTTCAGGATCAGCTTGCCGACCGTCGTCGGGCCGGTCACCGCCAGCGACGAGGCCGTGACGTCGGTATGCCCGCCGTCGCCGTCGTGCTGTTGGCCCCAGCCGACCTGAATCGCCGCAACCAACGTCGCAAGCGCCTGCTTGAGCGCCGACGACAGCGATTCGATCTGCGGCTGATTGATCAGGGTTGGGCGCACGGGATTACCACGACAGGGCCATCGGCTTGAGCAGGCGGATCAGCCACACGATCAAAATGATCACGCACACGATCCTGGCGTAGAGGGAAAACGGCGGCCCGAGTAGCGACTCCGCCACGTAGGTGATCAGGCCGAGCACGAGCACGAGGATCAACAGTTCAACCAACATGATTACGGCTCCCCCGGCTCCTCGGCCGGTTCTGGTGATAGCGCGTTAAGTAGCGCGAGCCGCGTCAGCCACGGGCCGGCCTGTTGGAGCGCGGCGGCTTTCGGGGCGGCGTTGCGACCGAGACGGAACAGTTCGCGACCGGCCAGGCTTTTCAAGAGCGGCGATTTCATCGCCTGCACCGCGGCGGCGCCGGCCACCGTGCCGCCGACGCCATGCCCGAGCAGCGCGCCGATGCCGCCCCCGATCAGGCCGCCGGTGGTGCTCCGCATCGCATCGGCGGGCGTGAAGTGCGCGCCCTGTTCCAATGCGGTGTCGATCGCATCATCGAGCGCATAGCGCCCGCCGAGTTCGGCGTTGAGGCCGGCCGTTTCCGGGTGCAGCGTTTCAATCGTTTTCATCGAGCCGCGGCGCATCGCGTCCCGCATTTGCAGATTGAGCGCCGGCTCGATCGCGCCTGGCGCCTTGTAGTACTTATTCAGTTCCACCTTGCCGCTGTGGATGCGTTGCGCCGGCAACTCCATCAGATTGGAGCCGGGCCCGTGCGGTACCTGCGGGATGGCCGGCGCCGACGGCGGCGTGCGATCGGTGAGGATGATCTTGCTCGGCGGCTGCTTGGGCGGCACCGGCGGCGGCTCTAGCGAGTTCGCATCGAACAGCCGGCGCACCTCCGCATCGACCACGGGGGCCTGTTCGTAGAGTTCGCTGCCGGGGAGATTCTTAGTGCGCTTGGCCTCCGACAGCGCGCGCAAATCTTCGGTGACCGGCGCGATCGTGGTGGTTTTGGTACTGCCCGCGATCAGGTTGCCGAGCGCCGATTCAGTCGAGGCAATGCGGGCGTCGTTGGTGGCCTGCGAGCCGCGCGAGATCAACAACCCTTCTTGGCCGAGTAGGCGCGGCAGGTTGATCTTGTCGTTGTCGGCCATCAGCTTTCGCATGGCGCCGGACGTCCCGAGCGCCGAGCGATTGAACGCCTCGCCGGTGCGCTCCACGCCGCGCGCGACGGTCGGCGCCGCGGCCACGGCCGCCCGGCCCACGTTGGTCATGGGATCAATCAGCGAGCCGGCCTCCGCGACGGCACTCCCGACGCGCCCGACGGCGCCCGGCAGGCGCGCCGCGGCCCCGCCGCCGAGGCTGAGGGCGGTCGCCGCATCAGCGGCCAGGCCGAACGGATCTTCATAGAGGTAGCGGCCGACCTTTTCGGGACTGCCCCACCGTTTGCTGAGATAGTCTTTCGCGCCGCTCGCGACCTTGCCGGCCGCGCCCATGGGATCGGCCTTGACGGCTTGCGCGCCCTGCATCATCCCGGACAGTTGCGGATCGGTCAGAAACTCAAGCCCGCCATGCATGCCTGCGTTAGCCACCTTGCCGAGCAGCATCGCGCCTTGCGCCGTGTTCTTGAGCAGGTTGCCGCCGGAGGCAAGCGCGTTGTACGCGAACCCGCTAAGGCTCGGCTCCTCCTCTTTCGGCTCGCCGCCGATCGTCATCGCACCCTCGCGCGGCGGGTCGAGTACAAACCCCTTCGGCAGCGTCGGCGGCGTGGCCGGCGCGGCGTCCAGTTCAAACCCTGGCGGCAGATTCGGGCGTGGATTCTGTGGCATCGCTTAGTGCCAGGTCTGCCCGCCATCGGTGGACGTGATTTTTTGGCCGGTGGCGGGATTGGTGGCCGTCATGGGCGCCTGATCGCCGCCGTCGTCGGGCCCATGGCCGCCGCCCGAACGCCGCAGTTCTGCCGCGCCTGGCGGCGCCGTGCCGGGAATCTGCGCCGGCCCGCCGCTCATGTTGTTGAATTTCTCATCGGCCATAGCGATCAGGCCGTCGAGGTTGCTAATCAGTTTGCTTTTCGGCTGCGTCCGCTCCACGTTGTAGCCGCGCGCACGCCCGATCTCGCTAGGCGTCAGCGCGGCGCCGAACCGCTCATGCGAGAGCAGCGAAAACAGGTTGGCAATATCGGCGTGCTGCCGTTCCACGCGAGGATCCGCCTGTAGGCCCGTTTCGGTTTTGAAGCCCGTAATCCGCCCCGCGAGCGGGCCGACGCCGCGCCAGCCGGTTTTGTCGCCGCTCTCCTTAATCGCGGTCGCCAGCCGCTTGACCTCCATCAGATCCGCCAGCTTTTCTTTCAGGCCCACGGCGATCCGCTGCGGGGGGGCGATTTCGCCCATCGCTGCCGCTTCGTCGTCGGTCAGAAATGCCCGTTTATTGCTCTGCGTCTGCGGGTCGTACCACTCCACGAGGCGGCGCTTGCCCGAGCCGCCGCCGCTGCGCGCGCTGGCCGCGATACTCGCGATCTCGCGCGCGCTCTTGCGGTTCAATTCGCTTTCGCCGGTACGCCAGTCCTGTTCGGCCTTGTCGCGCTCGGCCTGGCGGAGTGCGTCGTCGGTATGCTCTTTCCGCGACAGTTCGCGATCGGTCTGCTTGTCCTGTAGCTGCGTGTTGCGCCAGGCGACGTCCTGCACGCGGTTCTGATAGTTCTCGTCGCGCGTGCCGACCATTTCGGCCTGGCGGGTCGCCTGCGCGAGTCGGAATTGCTCCGCTTGCTGCGCGCGCTGCGCGACCTGTTCCGCCTCGGCGGCCTTGGCCTGGCGCTGCACCTCGGCAAACTTGTCTTGCGCGAATTTGTCCGCGAGAAACTTTTGCAGAAAGTCTCCCGCGCCCGCCGCGCCGCCGGCTGCGGACCAGTCCGCCATTTAGTACCCCCTTGGCGCGGTCGCCATATTCGGGCCGGTGTAGCGACCCGGGACCATCGGCGGCGGCACCGGCGGCGGGGCCGGCGGCGCGACGTTGCCGAACGCCGCGGCCGGCGCCCCCGGCGTCACCTGCGGGGGCGGGATCGGCGCGTTCGCGTTGCCGCGGGCCGCGTTCTGGCGCGCGATCTCGATCGCCACCGGCGTGGCCATCCCGCCGATCTGGCCGATGTTGTTGAGAATCGAATCGAGCCGCGACCCCTGCGGGAGCGGCGTAGCGCCGGGCGCTTTCGAGTCGATCACGCTGGAAAAATCCGCCGCCGGCAGATCGGCAAACGGCGTTTTCTCACCGCTCATTTGATCGAGCAGCGCGGCCCGGCTCATTTCGCCGCCGAGCTTGCGCGTGTTGGCGGAAAACATCCCCGGATGGAGCCCGCCCTCGAATGAGAATTTCGGAATCCTCGACGAGGAGCCATGAAACGTGGAATCGACGGCGTTCGCAAGAATGTCGCCGCGCACGCTCGTCGTCGCGCGCTCGCCGGGCGCTTTGCGGGCTGCCGCCTGTTCCTGCAACATGCCCGCGGCGCGTGCGATCAGCGCGGCGTCTTGCGCTTTGAGCCCTTCCTGTTTCGCGTCTACGTCGGTTCGGTGCGCGCTCTGATTGAGCGTATCGACCGGCACTTGGGCGGTCGCCTGGCGCTCGCGCGCCGCCTGACGCGAGGCGGCGATCGACTGCGCGGCGCCGACGCCTGCGGTGACGAGTGGCACGAGGGCGGCGTAATCAATCGCCATGGATCACATCCCCGCCAGGACCGCATCGCGGTTGTAATCCGCCTGCGTTTTGGCGACGTTGACGCCGAGTTGGTCGTACCCGAGATCGAGTTGGCGATTGCCCAACTGGCCACGCAGGGCGGCGTCGAGTTCTCCGAGCTTGCCCTGCACGTCGATCCCGTACTTTTTCATTTCGTTTTCCATCTTCGCCAAGCGTTCCTGTGACGACAGGCCCTCGGCCTGCATCTTGGCGTTGAGGTCGCCCAAGTAGATCCGCGTGCTCGCGTCGAGGTTGGCGAGGTCGCGCGAGACGCCGGTTTTTTCGCGCTCCACGTCCTGGCCGCGCGTCTGGATCGAGGCGTCGAGGTTGGCCAACTGCCGCTTGAGATTGTTGGCCTCCTCCTGCATCCCCATGTCCTGTGCCGCCGACATCGCGGACTGCAATTGCTGGCGGCGCTGATCGAGCTTTTTCGACACGAGCGCGGCATCGTTCGCGCCGACCGCCTGGCCGGTGTCCTGATTCAGTTTGTCGAGCCGCTGATCGACCCAGCCGCCGCCGCCCTCGTGACTGGCTTGCTGCGCCACTTCGGCGCGGCGCTGGGCGCCGTAGCGTTCTTGCGCGGCGGCAAACGCGCGCGACTCCGGCGCAATGTCGGCATCGGTCACGCTGGCGCTGGTGACGTTGGTCCCGAGCATGTTCATGATCTGGCCGCGAAGCGCGTCCTGCATTTGCGCTTGCGGATTCGGCGGCGGCGTAGCGCCGGCCGCGAGCAGGCCCGGCGCCTGCGCGCGCGTGCCGCCCGCCGTTAGCTGCGCGTTGTCGGTCGTATTGCCGAGGCCGATCGATGGCGTGGGCGAGGGCGCCAACGGCTTGGCGGTCGCGGGCGCGGGATTCTTGAGCGCCGGATCGACGGCGCCCGGCATGCCTGGCGTGCCCGATCCCGCGGCCGTAGGCGACGGAGCCGGCGCGGCGCCGCCGCCGCCCGGCTGCGTCGGGTCGGCGGTCGTGCCGGGCGCTGCGTCGGGATGGTTATACGGGACCATCCCGCCGGCTTTGCTCTTGACCCAAAAGCCCGCGTCAGACGTAGTGAGGTCAGCCATTACGCGGCCCCCAGTTGCGACATCACCGCTTGGCGGTTCGGTTCGCCCTTCTGGATGCGATCAATTTCCGCTTGCAGCTTGGCGAGCAGATCGCCGCCCTCGCCCATGTCCGCGGAGGGCCCGGCGCCGGCACTGGTACTGCCCCCGGCCGCCGCCTCGCCGCCGCCGCTGCCGTCATCCCACCGCCACGCCTTGCCGCCCTCGCCCGCGGCCTCTAGCACGTCGATCGTGCCGACGCCGGGGATCGTGAGCTTGTCTTTGCCGTCGTACGTCGTGCCGGGGTACGCCTTTTCGATGTCGCCCATGGCCGACTTGAGCCCGTCGAGCGTCGGCGGGAAATTCGAGAGGATGCGGCCGACCCCGTATTTCGGGGTCTGGTGATTCGGGTCGTTCCACTTGTCCGCATCCCATCCCGGCGGCGCCGCGCCGGCACTCGGCGGCGTGTAGGCGGGCGCGCTGTAGCCGTCCGTATCCCACGCCGACGTGTCGCCCACGCCCGCACCCGCGCCGCCATCGGCCGGAGCGGGCCCGCCCGTGGGCGCGGCCGGTCCCGGGTCCGACCCCAGTGGTGGCGCGGGCGCGGAGCCGCGACTCTCAAGCGCGTTATTGGCAATCGGCCCGGTGCCGGTACCGGCCGGCGGAGCGGGCGCCGAGCCCGGCACGCCGCCCTGTGCGCCGAGCTTGCTGGACTCGCGATCGGCGGCGCCGGAGGCCGACCCGCCCAACTGATTCATGACCTCGGCGCGCGCCGTCGCCGGCTGGCCGGTCGTTTTGAACGCCTGCGCCTCCGGACTGGCCCGGATCTGATCCATGACCGAGTTGAGGCCCTTCTCTCCGACCCACCGATCGCCGCCGTTCGGATCGAATCCCTGGCCTTTCAACTGCGCCATGACCTCCTCATCGGAGGCCGGGCGGCCGAGTTCCTTTTCGTATTCGGCTTTGATCGCGTTGGCGGCGTCCTCGACTTTGAAATCGGTGTACGCGCTCTTGGCGTTCTTGCTGGCCAAGCCCTTGATCGCGCCGACCCCGGCCCCGATGCCCATACCGATCGGGCCGGCCGCGGCGCCGTAGCCGGCATAGCGCAACGCATTACTCGCCACGCCGCCGCCCGTGCCCTCAAACCGGCGGCCGAGGTCATCGAGATATTCGGCGTTCGATCCGCCGAACGTCGGCATGTCCTCTTTGACCTTGAGCTTGTCGGCCAGGTAGCCGGTGGCGAGGCCGATCCCGGCGCTCGTCGCCGCGCCGGCCGCGCCGCCGCCGAACGAGGTCAATTTGCTGGCGGCCTGTTTGGCCGCGCCGCCGCCGACTTGCGCGGCCACGCTATTGACGCCCTGACGAGCCACGCTCTGGCCCGCGTTACCGAGCACGTTGCCCGCCACCTGCGAGCCGACGCCGGCCGCCAGGTTGCCGTACGCCTCACGTTTCCCGGCGGTGGGGAGGGGCGTCACCTTACCGCCGCGGGCAAACGGACTCGCGCCGCCCGTCGTTGGCGCACCCGCGGGGCGTGGCAATGCGCCCGGCGCGCCCGCCGTTGGCGGTGCGAGTTGATCGATCACGGCCTGGCGCTGATAGTTCGGCTGCACCGGCTGGATGCCGCGTTGCAGATCGATCGGTCGGCCGTTCATATCAACCGGCTGGCGGTTGGGATTGTGAAAATCCGCCGGAGTCATAACGGACATGCGGTTATTCCTTCGGCGCTTCTTCGCGCACGCGGAGGCCGATCCGGTCGAGCGACCAGTGCTGATCGATCGACGCCTGATCCGCGATCCGGACTTGGATGAATTCGCACTCGGACAATTCGAGGCCGGTCGCGGTGACGGCGCCACGCTGTGTGCCGAGCGCAATCGGAACCGACGGGATCGTGTCAGCGGGATCGAAGTTGCGCCGCAGCGACACGTCCAGCGTGAGCGCCGTTTCCCCGATGCCCTGCACGTAGACGTTTTGGATGCCGAATTGCGAGCCGATGCCCTTGTCGATCGCGCGCGTCACAAGCGACGCCGTGTACGGCGTCACGTTGTTGTCGTCGCGGTTGATCCCGTCGGCGTCGGCCTGATAGACGCCCAAGCCCGACGCGCCCGCCAGATTGTTGCGGCCGACGTACGGCTTGAGGCGGAGGCCCATCGGCGCGCCGGGCGTATCGGAAAACATCGCAATCGCGCTACAGCGCGCGAGGTTGCTATCGGCGCGCGTCCAGCCGCCGCGGACGCCCTCTGTCGAGCGGCGCGCCCGCGCCACGTCGAACACGACGAGCACTTGCGGCGTGTTCTGGCCCGACACGGGCAGATACACGTACACTTGGCCAGCGTCCCGGTGATACGCGGCCGTGATCCCGGCCTGCGCGGAGAGGTTCACCGTCGCCCACAGATCCTCAATGTCGGCGCCGCAGTATTCGAGGCCGCCGGAGCCGTAGCGGTAATAGCCGCGCCGCGACGGCCAGTACAGCGACGGCGATCCCTGTTCGTCCTCGGCCAACACGATCCCCTGATAACTGACGCACCCGACCGCATCGGAGAGCAGTTGCCGCGTGTAGGGGCGCGTCGGGTCCGAGGTCGGATTGAGCAGGTAGGTGCGTTCCAGCTTGAACACAACCGGCGTGCCGCCGATGGGGCCGCCCATGCCGGTGATGCCGCCGCCCAACTGCGGATCGATCTCGATCCGGTTCAAGGTCGGTACGCGCTCGTCGTCGGCCGTATTAAACCCCGTCGTATTCAGCGCGGGCGTGTAGTGGACGGTCGAGGACAGCGCGACCGCTTCCCAGGAGCCGGCAAGTAGGAGTTGCGCGCCATCGACGACGAGGAATTTCGCGGAGATCGGCGGCGTGAAGTAGTCGGCGCTCGTCGGGAATCCGGCAAACGTCGGATCCTGCGTCGGATACGTGGCCGGCGTCACCGTGTCGTCAATAAACGTCGTGGCGACGGCGGCACTGTTGATCGCGTAATAGTTGACGCCGTCGGGCGAGCCCCAGAGAAACCAGACCGTTTCGCCGTCGCCCGGCAGCGCCGGGCGCGTGACGCGCGCGGCCAGGCCGGCGCCGCTCGGCGTGAACAGGACCGAGGCCGGCGACAGCGGACTAAAGACGAGTTTGCCGCCGCCGTCGCCCACGGCGTACGACACTTTGTACTGCCGCGGCACGGCCGCATAGGCACCGGCGCCTTGGTTGGCGACGGTTGGCGCCGCGGTCGCGCCGGCAATGCCGACGCGCCGGACCACGGTGCCATCCCACACGTGCAGGCGATCGACGGCGGAGTCGTACGGCAAAAACAGCTTGCCGTTGAACGAGACACCGCGGCAGAACCACGCCGCCGTCGTACTCGCGATCGGATCGGCCAGCGCGACGGAGGCCCACACGGAGCCCGCCGCGACACGCCCGAGCGCGTTGAGGACGCCCGGATCGTTATGCGCGGCCCACAATTCCATCGTGGTTTCGGATTGCCCGGGCGTGTGCCGAAATAGGCTGAGGATCGCAAAGCCGCCCCCGAGCCCGATCGTGCCCGTCAGCCGCGCGACCATGCCGCGCCGCCGCTTGAGCCCGCGCGAGCGGCGGTATTCCAGATTGCGGATCTCGGCCAACTGCCCGGGCATCAACTGATCGGGCGGCTCGGCGCTATTCAGGCCGCCGGTAAAATCAAGCAGTTCCGCGACGGGCCGCGTCGGTTGCGCCACGCGTCACCGCCAACTGTCCGCGGGGTACATGCCGCCAAGGCGCGACGTCGGGAGCCGGCCGAGTTGCGAATCGTCGGGCAGATCCCACAGCCAGGCGTTCAGGGACTTGATCTCCTGTTCGAGATCCTGTTTCGCCACGACCATCCGATCGTCGGAGAGCTTGCGCCACTCGTCGTACTCAGCGCCGAGCGCCAGCAAGTGGTGATAGTCCGGCGGCAAGAGCGGCTGATCGGTGTCCTGTACGAGGTCGCTAATCTCGCGCGTGTAGTCGATCCGGTACTGCAACGCACTGGACGGCGTCGGGTACAGTTCGATGTGTAGGAACCGCCCCGACTGCTGGCCGACGGGCAGCGCGAGCAGGGTCGTGCCGCCGCCGGCCGCCGTCGTCACACTCACGATGCCGGCCGCGGGCGTCCGCAGGGACAACTTGACGACGTCCACGACGGTAGACGGCGCGGCGAGCGGACCGAGTTGCACGGGAACGGTGCCGGTAAGCGTCGTTTGTCCCGAGACGCGGTGCATGGTCGAGAGGACAAACTCCCAGTCAATAACCTGCGTCGTGTCGGCCGCACTGGTGGAGATCGCAAAAATCGAGGTCGGGGACGGCGGGCGCGTTTGCACCGGGAACCAGCCGCGCGGAATGTAGACCGAGGCCGTGCCGAGCGATGCCAGCGTGCCGACGCGCCGCAGCCAGGCGGTATCGCCCAAGGCGAGGACGGTCCGATCGACCACGGCCTGTATGCCGAGGATGCGCCCTACGGACATGCCGAGCCCATAGGTGCGCTGGCCGGCGACGGTGGTAAAGGTGTTCTCCGAATCGCGGAGCAGGCGCGAAAAGCCCGGCCGCGTCAACAGGCGCCGCTGCCACGCGTTGATCTCCGCCTTGACGCGGGTACGCGGCTCCGACGACACGGCGGTGGAGTGGCCGCACGCCCGGAGCGTTGAATTCTGCAATTCCAGAAACGTCACGGCGGCCCTCGGGGCGCGTTAATGCACGGCGGGCGCGGCGGTCAGTTCGCGGAGTATCGTCACCATGTCGGGCAGCGCCGCGCGCTGATCCGGTTCGGCGCACGGGAACAGCACGAGGAGCGCACGCGTGCCGACCTGGCCGGGGGCGAGATCGACCACGCGCCAGGCGCCGCCATGAAAGCGACCCGGTACGAGCTTGTTGGTGAGCGCAATTTCTTCGTGCGTCATTTCGCGCGCGTCCATCAGCGTGCCGACCCAAAAGACGTGGCCGACAATGTCCGGCCGCGGCTTGCCATCGGTCGGGTGATCGCCGTCGGGATTGAACACGGAGCGCGCGTGGTAGTTCTTGACGTTCCAATCGCCGTACTGATTGCGCCCCTCCATGCGATCGAACACGTCGGCGGACACCTGCGTGGCCACCTCAGACGCGACCTTGGCGGCGATCGCTTCGGCGCTGGACTGCGAGCCGATGATTTCTTTCACCAGCGCGAGCAGTTCATCGCGCGAGATCGGGCCGGCCGCGGCGGGCGTGCGGGCGCCGTCTTTGGTGACCAGCGCGGGCGGCGGCAGTTCGGGTGTAGACATAGATCCTCGATCACCAGGGACGCCGGCTCACGCCGACGCCCCTGGCGTTTCGCAATTACTGGATGTCGAGCAGAACGCCCTGCACCTTGCCGTTAACGCCGGTCACCAGCATCGAGCCGATGACCTTGGTGGCCGCCGCGGCGCCGTCCACGACGACGCAACCGGCCACGGTGCCGGGCACCACCACCGCCAGGCCGACGCCTGGCGTGCCCGCGATCAGCACGGCGCCGGGGCCGCTGATCTGGACCCAGCCGTACTGCCCGGCCGGGATCGGCGCGACGGCCACGCCGACGACGGCGCCGGTCAGCGTGGTAATGGGCGACTGAATGACGCCGTTGTACGGGTTGGCGACCAGCGAGACGCGCGACACGCCGGTCAGCGCGACCTGTACCAGCGCGTCAGGATGGAGCGTGAATACGCCCGTGGCCGCGCCCGCGACCGCCGGATGGCTGGCGATCGGATAGGCGTAGCCGAGGCCGGGCGCGGTATCGATGATCGCCCACCCGCCGGCGTACTGATTGGCGGTGATTGCGGTGGCGCCGTTGATGGCCGAGATCGTCCGCGAACCGACCGCGGTAATGACCGCGGTCAACTGCTGATTGAGCGTGACCTCGGCCGGGCCCTGAATGACGTTGCCGACGACGAGATCGGCCACGCCCGCTTTCACGTAGCGGAACGTGCGCCCGTCGCGCGTGTTGAGCAGGGCGCCGAGTTCCGCCTGACGCGTGGTGGTGAAGTTGAGGACGTTGCCCGAGGTGTAGGTGGCGGGCGCGCTCGTTCCGTTCATGTCGTGCTCCCTTCGCGCCCGCTTAGTTGATCGCGGTGATGACGCCGAGGCGTCGCGGGTTGTTGATGGTCATTTGCCCGGCGGTCATGATCTTCACGACCTCCGACAACTGATTGGCGGGATCGACGGCGGGGAACGCTTTCATCCACGTCAGGTAGTGGAAAAACAGATTGCGATCGTTGAGGGCGTAGCCGGTCGCGGCCGGCGCGTCCTCGTCAAAGCCCGCCTTGGCGCCTTTAAATTTCAGCGTTTCGTTTTTGAATCCGCCGTCTCCGGACTCTTTCGAGGTGAACCGCTCATTGACGGTGAGCGTGCCCTCGTAGCCCTGAAAGGACGTCTGATCGAACAGAAAATCGGTCGGGTGTTCCGCCGATGCGCCCTTCGAGCAGTTGTTGTAGATCGTCCGCATCGCGCCGCGGAGTTCGTTAAACGCGGTGCCGCTGTTGGCGCCGGAGGTCTGCCGGTTGCGCCAGAATGCGAACGTGGCGCGGTTGATGCCGCCAACGATCCCGGTGGTCGGCGTCGAGGAGACGAGCAGCGCCAGGCCGTTACAGTCGAGGCCGCCGTTGCCGGTGCCGTCGCCGTAGAACATACGATTGAGCACGGCCATGGCCGTGTTTTTCGCGTTATCGACCTTGCGCGAGACGAGATCGATCTTGGCCGACTCGCCGGCACAGCGCAGCTTTTCCAGTTCGGAAAAGACGATGGTGCCGCACGCCGGCTGTTTCCACTCGAAGCGCGCGGCGTCGAACACGTCCACGCGGGTCGTGTCGAGCACGTCCAGTTCGCCGTACGATCGGAACGTCGTATTTTCGGCGTACTCGATCGGCTCCTCGATCAGCGCGCCGCCGCTTTCTTTCTTGAATCCGGAGCCGCGCTTGATCAGGTTCAAGAGCGCCTGTGACGTAAACACGTTGTCGGCGGGATCGCGCGCCGTGCTCAGTTCAAACGTGGTCGCGGTGATCTGGCCGATGTTGGGATCCGCCATGGCGGCCCCTCCCTTTTACTGACCCCGCGCGCGTCCAAACACTTCGGCGGCGATATCGCGCGTCGAGCGTTCGTTGTAGCGAAGCGGCGTCACGGGCCGTGCCGCACCCGGACCCGGGTTGCTGGCGGCGGCTTTGCGTTGCAGTTGGCTCGCGCGATCGGTCGCATGCGCCGCTTGCAGGGCGGGGAGCCCCTTGGCGGCAAACGCCTTGATGTACGCGCGGTCAAGGGAGAGGGCGGGATCGGCCTGCATGCGCGCCTTGATGTCCGTCTCAAGGCTGGCAAACGACGGCCAGGACGCACGACACTCCGCAAGGGTCGTGGTCGCTTCGGCGGTAGCGTGCGCTTTCAGTTGAGCGAAATGGCGTTCCTCGATCAGCGGTCGGTACTGCTGATCGACGGCCTGACGCATGGCCGCCAATTTCTGATCAACTTGGGCGTCTTTCCACGCGTTGAGTTTCCCCAACTGCGCGGCCGAGTAAAACTCGCTACCGTCCTCTAGCCGCACGTCCGGACCTGGCGGGCCTTCTGGCTCCGACGGGGGCGGCGGGGGCGTGAGGGTGATCCCCAAAGCATGCGCGAGCGTCCGGATCGCTTGTTCCGGATTGGCGTCAAGCGCCTGCATGAGTCCGAGCGCCTGTTCGGCCCGGCTGCGATCGACTTTCAGATCGTCAACCCAGCCGTACCGCTGGCGCACGGACGCCTCGACCTCGGCGCGCGTCTTATTGCGGGCGTTCGTCAATACGGCTTTGTGCCGATCGACGGGCATCGACCCGGACGCGAGCAAGGATTGATAGTCGGGATCGTTCTCCTCGCCAACGCTTGTCGCAGCGTCGGGCGGTGGGGGCGTGGAGGACGGGTCAGCCGGTGGCGAGTCGGCCGGAGTATCGCCAGCAAACACGCTCGCCGCAATGGCGCGCGTGTCGGGTGGAGCAGGGCTGGACTCGGGAACCGATGACGTGGCTCCGCCGGAATCCGGTGATCCGGGGCCAGGCGCGGAGGTCAGGTCATCAGGCATCGCGTCAGACTAAATTTGACGCTCAGCATGCGCCGCGACGTGACGCGTGTCAATACATGGCGAACGACGGTCAGAACAAGGCGACAAACTTTCGTCGCGTGCAGGCACAGACCAGCCCATTTAGCGACCCATCGCTATCGCCGTGTTCCGCGATCACGGTCCATCGATTCGGGTCGCCAGGCCACCGGCCGCTACACGTCTCACAGACGATCTCAAACTGCATCCCGTGTAGCCGCAAGAGTTCGTCGGCGGCCATGAGCGCCTGACGCACGGCGATCGGCAGCGACACGATCGGCCGGCCCTGCGCGTCCCGGAGCGAGGTTATGAGGGCGGGCATACGTGGCCGTGGTGGTGGTGATGATGATGGGTCTGCGGCGTCGGCGCGATGACCGCGAGCAGCGCATCGCGGTAACTGATAATCGCGCCGCGCCCGGCATCCTGCGGGGACACGTCGCCGCCGATCGCCGCGCACAAGGCGAGTTGCTCCTCGGCCACCGCAATGATGATCTCGGCCGGCGTCGAGGGCGTCGGCGGGACCGGCGTCACCGGGGGCACGCGCGCGGCCTCTAGTGCGTCGTGATCGACGCCGAGCCCGGTGTACGGGCTGGCCGGCACCAGACGATAGTTGTCGGCGGCGGGATCGACGTAGTTCGCGGTGAGTGTGGCCACCGTCGGGAAGTGATTATTCGGCTGCGTGCTGTAGGTGGCCGGCGTGCAGCCGGCGAGCACGTTGTCCGTGCAGACGAAATCGGGATACCCGGCCACCGGCGGCGCATAGCGCGCAAACGCCGGATTGCCCTCCCCGACCGCGTCCCCGTTCATGCCGTAGGTCTGATACGGCGTGATCACTTTCTGCAACAGGTTCCGCGTGATCACGAGGCCCGGGATCGGCTGGCCGCTGAAATTACAAATATTGCCGGTGACCGCGCCGACCACGGTGGACCGCTCGATCGTCAGGTACCGCGGCGCGCCGCTGATCCCGGCAAAAATGCCGCTCCCCATTTGGCCCGTCGGGCCTTTCCAATTGACGCGATCGAGATCGTAGACGAGCGTGTTGCGGATCGTGACCCGCTCCATCGGCTGGCTTGGCGCGGCGTCGTCGATCCCGAGGATGTTGAACCCCATGGCGACGTGGCGAATCGTGTTGCACTCAAAGAGCACATCGCGAACCGTGGACCACGGCGCATTGGCGCTATTGGCGCGGACGGTAAACACGATCGCGAATCCCGCCTGTCCGTCGGGCCAGTTGTGTTCAAACACGTTGCCGCGGATCGTGACCCGCTGCGCGTTTTTCAGTTCAAACAGATTTTTAATCGCCCAGCCGGTCTGTTGGCGGAGCGCGAGCGGGCGCGTGATCGTGTTGCGCTGGACGACGATATCGGACGGGATCAGGCCGGGCACCGCCGGGGCGGCGCCGCCGATCAGGATGCCGATCGAGCCGGCCTCTAGGCAGTTGTCCTCGATCAGGAACGGCCCGGGGCCGTTATAGCCGACGATCGCGTGCGACTCGACCCCTTGCAGCTTGATCCCGGTGATCCGGCAGTGGCGGATCGTCGTATCGGCGCAATTGATCACGATGCCGTTTTTGGCCGTCGCGTCGGCCTGCACGAGGCACCGCTCGATCGTCAGGCTCCGCGGCAACTGCGCGGCGTCGGCGGTGACGCCGTCGCCAAGCGCCACAATATCGCCCTGGCTCGATCCGGCAGCGAAGCGGACGCCGTCGCACGTCCAGCGCGCGGCGTTGCCGTAGGTCCGCAGCGCCGGCGTACTGTTCGGCGTGCGGACCGTCGCCAGCGGCGCATCGAGCGCGACCAGGCCGGGCGGCAGCGTGCCGGCGGTCCGCAGCGTGATCGGCGCGGTGCCGGCCGTGGCGGGGAGGACGTAATTGCCGCTGAACGTCGCGCCCGCTTCGAGATCGATCGTGTCGCCCGGCCGCGCCGCATCGATCGCCGCTTGGAGATTGCCGCCGGCATTCACGATCATGTCTTGCCCCCGCGCGCCAGCACGGCGCGCACAATCGCCACCGTCTCCGCGCTCGGCGCGTCGTCACCGCGCACGCGCGTCGTGCCCTGGCGCTCGGCCAGGATGCGGCCCTGTTCCAACGTGTAGGGGTCCGTCGTCGCCCACGATCGCGTGTGCCGATCGCCGGGCACGTGCCGGACGAACGGCATCAGGCCGCGCGCGTCCATTTCGCGCTTGAGGTCGGCGGGTGAGTCGCACCGCACCGGCTCGTGGCCGAGGTTTTCAAAGACGCGCCCGCCTGGCCAGGTCGCATCCTCGATCGCCGTGCTGCCGCTGCCGTGCGGGCAAAAGGGGTAGTCCCCGATCGCGAGCACGATGCCGCAGCGATCACACGTCACGGTCTAGGCACCTCGGGGCGGATCGGGCCGAACCGGCGGACCCGCCCACACGACGGGCACCAGTGCCGGCCGGACGGTTGCGCCCGCATCAACGATCCACAACTGCACGGCGCCTTACTTGTGGCGAAAGATATAGACGCCGGCTGCGCGGTCGCTGAGATCGTAGGCGACACCGCCGAGGCTAATACTCTGCGGCAGCGGCTTACCGACCCTCGCGGTCGAGGGATCGCCCACGCCGGTAAAGTTGATCTCTTGTACGCCCTGGCCGGTGTCGGGATACCCCTCTAGCAGCGGGGGCGGCGCGGCCTCCACTTTGGGCGTGGCCTTGGGCGCATCCTTCGCCGCATCCTTGGCGGCTTTCGCGTCGTCTTTCTCGTCGTCGGTAAATTTGATCGTCATGACGGGCCTCTACATGATCGGCGGCGTCGGCGGGCCGCCGGAGGGCTCCGGCATCCCGTCGCGGTCGGCGGCGTGTTTGTTGAGCGGTTGCACCGGCGTCGTACCGCCCGGGTGCGCGGTGTCGGGGCCGGGGCCGAGGCCCGGCTGCGGGACCAGCGCGGCAGCGGACTGCATCAACTGGTGCGCGATCGTCATGGCGTTTTGCACGGCCTCGGGCGGGATCTTGATCCCGCCCTGTTCCATGACCGACAGCACGAGGGGAAACGCCGTGTTGGGCTGGCCGGTTTTCGCATCGAGGACGGCCAGATCCTCGCCGCGGAAACTCCACGAAATGCGCGGCGGCTCGGGGCCTTTTTCCGGCAGTTGTTCCACGACGATTTTCTCGGGGTCGAGCGAGTACGAGAGCAGCACCGCTTTGAGGAGTTCCACGCGATTGACGTTCGGGTCGTTACCCAGTTGCGTGTACAACTGCGTTTTCTGCTGGCGGTCGGCCTGCGCGTCGAGCCGCAGCGCGGAGTCGGGCCGCGCCGAAAACAGAAACTCGCCGGCAATGGACGCGATCCCGTCCCCGCCTTTGCGGTTCCACGCCTGCAACGCCTTGGCGCCGTCGTCGCCCACGATCTCGGCGTAGCCGGGATCGTCTTTGAACATTTGGAGCAGCGCGCCGAATTTCTCGGCGTAGCCGGTCCACCACTTGAGGACGCGATTTTGCTCACGCGCCAGGCGGGTATCGGTGGCGGCCTGTGAGGTCCGGACTTCTTCGGCGGTGATCGGCTCGCCGGGCACGTCCTGGCCGGCCTGGCGCGCGCCCATCGACCACGCGAGTTCAAAATCGCCGCGCGCGACCTCATCGAATTTGAAATTGTCGCGCGGAAACTGCGTCACACTGATCGGCGTGACGATCTCGCCGGGCGGGCCATCGGTGCCGATCACGGCGCCGATCTTCACGTCGGCGTCGGCCAAGAGTTTCTGTTGCAGTTCCGGGCTGGCGCGATTGCGATCGATGCCGAGGACGGGCATCACGCGTTGCCGGAAGTTGACCATTTGCGAGCGGCCGAGACTGACCTCCTCGGAGGCGGGGCGGCCGGCCTGAATGTCGGAGACGGGATACGGCGAGCCCGGCAGCACGCGGAGCGTGAGCACATGGATCGGGTTGCCGCGCATGCCTTTCAGCTTGCCGTCTACTTCATCGACGTACTGATACGGGCTGTCCTCGTGGACCACCGGCTCGGCCTTGCCCTTGAGAAACACGAGGCGGCGGTACTGGCCGACGTGCGGGCGATCGGCGCCGGCCATGGCCACACCCGGCAGCGCGGGCGGCGCCGCGTCGGCCGGCTCTGTGGCGGTATCAAACACCGTCGCCAGGTAGAACACTTCGACGCCCTCGACGTCTTTCGTCGTCAGCGTGTCGCGGCCCTCGGGCTGTTCGGCACTTGACAGCGTTTCGATCGGGCGCGTGGCGGTGGCGGTGAACGTCGGATCGAGCCCGTAGCGCGTGATCGCGGTCTGGACGTCGAGTTGGAACCGATGGCCGAGATACGCGGCGCGGTCGTAATCGCCGCCGGCAAACTCCGGCGGGATCAAGATATTTTCCGGCGGGATCTGATCGCCGTAATAACACTCGTGCGCGAGGTACGGCTCCGGCTGCATCAACGGCTCGCCGGTCAGCGGATCGGTCTGCGCGACGGGTTGCCCGTCGGGCGCCGGCTCGCCGGTCATCGGGTCGGGCGGCGGCGGGCCCATCACGGGCACGTCACGCTGCCGAATGTCGGCGTAGTAGCCGACCTTGGCGGCGGCAATGCCGCACACGAGCACGTCGGTAATGACGAGGTCGAGCAGGCCATCGGCGCCGGCCTCGGCAAGCTCGAAATTCAGCGCGCCCTCAAACGCCCGCACCGCGGCGGCAAACTCGGGCCGCTTGGCCTTGAGATTGACCTCGGGGACTTGAAAGGCTAGCTGCGCCTTTTTCAGTTCCGTGTAGGCGAATTCCAGCGGGACGGTGATCTGGTGGTCGGGGCCGCGGGCTTGCAGCGTGCGGACCATGTACGCGGTCACGTACGCCTGCCACTCTTTCCGCTTGGCGTCGGCGGCCTTGGTGGCGGCCTCGATGCGAGCCGTCCACGCGCCGGCCTCCTCGCGCGACAGCGGGATTTTCAGGCGAGTCGGAGGCGCGGGCGTGCCGGGCGGGGCGTCGGCCATGACGGGATGACCCGGAGTATGCGCGCCGCTCTGTCACGCGTCAATTCTTTACACTTGACGCGGCATGTCGCGTTGTGAAAATTCTTCTTTTTCACATGGAGGTGGTGCCATGAAACTGATCTTTTGCGGACGCTGCCGCGACGTGCGCGCCCTGCACCGCGACCGCACGGCCTGTACGTGCGGCCTCTCGTGGGGGCACTACCGCGGCAACGGCTTGGATGCCGTCGTGGGCGGTCACGCGATCGTGCTCGGCCTGCACAATCGCGATCTCGATGACCTCGCGCATGCCCGGCGGGACGAGTGCGCGACCCTGCGCGCCTGGCGCTTCACGACGCCGCACCGGCGCATTACGCGGCTAGTGCGTGAGCCCGTTGCGGGCCAGGGTGACCCGGACGATCTGACTCGCCCCCCGACACCGGCCGACGCCGCACGCGGGGCAACACAGGTCGAGGGACGAATCGACGGACAGGGCCAGGGCGAGCGCGGGTCCGACCGCTAGCACTTGGCCGCAGTCGGCGCACGGGCAGAGGACGGCGCCGGGATCAACCGGCGCGACCTCGCCCGGCGCCAGGTAAGCGGCCCGCGGCCCGTCGTGCCAGGGTAGAGCGACGGCGATACAATTGTTATTCATGGGCGTTACCGTTGGGATTGTCGGCCACGAGGCGGCCAAGTTTACGGCGGAGACGGAGGCGCGCGCGCGCACGTTGATCCGCCGCATCCTCGCCCGCACGGCCGCCGATCGCGTCGTCTCCGGGGCGTGTCGCTTGGGCGGGATCGACATATGGGCGATCCAAGAGGCGGAGGCGGCCGGCGTGCCTACACAGGAATTCCCGCCCGCCGTTGACGAGTGGGATCGCGGGTTTAAGCCGCGCAACATCCAGATTGCCGAGGCGTCCACCGTCGTGTACTCGATCGTCGTCGCCACGCTACCGCCGACCTATACGGGCCGCCGGTTCGCGCTCTGCTATCACTGCGGCACCGCCGATCACGTCAAAAGCGGTGGTTGCTGGACGGTGAAGTACGCGAAACAGATCGGCCGGCGCGGACACGTGATCGTGATCTAGTAGCCGGCGAAGCGCGAGCGGTGCGATCGATTCGACGCGCCGAGGACGCGCTCGCGCGGCTCCTGTTCGCGCAACGCCTGGCGCTTGAGCCAACCGACGGTCCCGGGCGGGTAGACGAGCGTCGGCTGATCGCGCGCCGGGGACGGGCGGCCCATCAGAAAGTACCGCAACGCATCGCAGGCGTGATCGGGGCCGTCCGTGTCCACGTCCTCGGGACGGTCGCTATCCATCAGGACCGCGCCGAGCGTGCGGATCAAGTACTGGCAGCGGGGATGCACACGGAGAAACGGCTTGCCGGTGGCGGGATTCGTGCGGAGCCAGGCGCGCACGCGGCCCCAGCCGTTGACGCGATCGTTATCGGCCGGGTGCAGCGGGACGCCGTTGCGCCGAAAGGTATCGAGGTGCGTTTCGCCGCCGTCGTGGCCGGTCTGATCGGCCATCTTGGGATCCGCCAGCCAGCGCCGCACGCGCCAGCCGCGTTCCTTCACGCGCTCGCGCGCGGCGCGCGCCACCTCGCCGGCCACGAGCTTGTCGCGCCGTGGCCCGTTGAACACGTATTCATCGTCCACGATGAGCGTGCCGTCCTCGGCCAGCACGAACCACAAAATCACGCCCTCGTGGGCGTAGCCCCAGTCCATCGCCGCGTCCCGCAGGTAGACGGCCGGCAGGGCGCCATAGCGCGCCAGGTCGGCGCCGTCGAGCACGTGCAGCGCGCGCCGAAACTCCGGAAAGAATTGGCCGAGGAAAATATTCCAATCGCCCTCCAAGTAGGCGCGGCGCATTTCCGGCGGCAGCCGTCGGAGTTCGCGCTCGTACTCGATCCAGTTGAGGTGAGGGTTGTCCTTCGGCAGCGCCGGAATGTAGTGGTAGTCGGCGGCGTCGTACACCTCGTCCTCGTCGGCGGTGACGTCCTGATCGATCCACCGCCGTTTGACCCACTGCGCTTGGGGGCCGCCGGGGTTGGTGGCGGCGCCAAATTGCGGCGTCACGCCGGGGATCGTCGTGCGGAGACACGAGCACAACATGAGGTGCTGGTACTCGGTGAACGTGACCAGTTCGTCTTGACTGATCCGTTCGTAGGCGGCGGAGAGGTACGTCTCCACATCGTCCTCGTGCTGGACGTGGCCGAATTCGGTCAGCGAGCCGTTGGGGTAGTAGAGGACGCCCGCGCCGACCTCCGACGGGCGCCAGCGAAAGCCCACGGCCTCGCCGCCCATCGCTTGCATGTCTTTCGGGATATAGCGGAGGTGGCTGCGTTGGAGTTCGGTCAGCTTGCGGCGCACGATGAGCGTTTGCGCGCCGGGCACGCTCAAACAGAACAGGTGGTGATCCCACCGCACGGCCAGGCTTTTCCCGCACCCTTTGCTGCCGCCGAACAGGCGATACCGGGCGCGCGACGAGTGGAATTCGCGCTGCTTGTCGAACGGTTCATAGACGACGGCGCCGCCGACCGTGACGGCAAACGGGTCGGACATAGCGCCGCCTTTCTGTGATAAAAAATTGTGGTTTACACGCGCCCGTAGCTCAGTTGGTAGAGCACCCGGCTTTTAACCGGGGTGTCGCCGGTTCGATCCCGGCCGGGCGCACCAGTTTTTGAGAGGGAGGCGACGATGCGCGTCACGCGAGCCGAGGCGGCGGCGAGTGCCGCGATCCGCCGCGCCCATAAACTCCCGGCCAGGTGCGCGTGTGGCGGGCGACTCGTCTACGCGCAATCGGGCTCGTATGTCGCGAATTATTGCGACCGCTGCACCACGATCGGTGTTACCCGCCCGCCTGACCGCTCGTTTTTCTTTCGGAGGCGATGATGCGCGAGACGCCGCTCAATGCGTTTTTGATCGCGTGCGGGCGCGCCCCGGAAAACCCGATCCCGCCCCGGTGGCCGCGCGTGCTGCGCCGTTGGCAGTCGAAACATCCGGCGACCGTCTTTAGCGCCACCGATCGGGCGTTGGTGCAGATCCTTGCGCGGTTGGTGGCCGATCTAACACGGGGGCAAACCGTCTATGACGCCGGGCGCGAGGCAGGGCAGGCAGACGGGGAGCCGGGGAGCGAGGCGCAGGAGACAAAGCGATGAAGAAGTTCGACCGCATCGAGCAGATCCAGCCAGCCGCCCCCGAGCCGAGCCGGGAGCCGGTGGACGTGGAGGCGCTGGCGCGCACGCTGCGAAAGCACATCGTGCAGCGGCACGTCACGATGCCCTTTGAGGATGACCCGAAGTTCGGCAAGGTCATCAGCGGCTCGGATTGGAAAGCGTGGGATGAGGCCACCGACGCTAGGACGGTTGAGATCCTCGCCGCCCTCCGCCGTGTGCAGCCCGAGAAGGAGACACCATGAACAGACCCGCGCTACTCACCGCCGCCGCTCACCCGCAGATGACGTCGTGCGACCCGCAGGGGAACGGCCGCGCGACCTCGTGCCGCGAGGCGCATCCAGACGACCCGAGCCGCTGGTGCGCCGGCTGCCTCATCGCTGAGTTGGTCATGAGCGACACCGACCCAGAGAGCACCCCCGATCCCGATGGCGTGTCCTGGCTGGACGCGGCGCACCGCGCGCTCCGCCGCGTGCCGGCGCTAGAGGCCGAGGTCGCGCGGCTCGAATCGCGCGTGCAGGAACAGGCCGCCACGATCGCGCGCTATCAGGCGATCTGGCGGGCGCTAGAGGCCGAATCGATTCTGTCCCGCTCCGTCGTGCGCCGCCTGGCTGTTCAAGCGAAAGGCCCCGATGAGCCACGATAAAGCAATCGCCCACGGCAAAGAGCACCGCCGGCCGTATCGCGGCTCGAAACGCTTCGATCCGGCGTGTCGGAACAACACGTGCCCGTACTGCCGGAGCAACAAATTGCATCCGACACGGAAACGCGCGTTGAGCGCCGCCGAACAGGTAAAGGGCCGCCCGTCATGATCCCGGCGTCGTGGCTGCTCGATCAGCCGTCGCCGACCGCCGTCGTCGCGTGCGGCGACCCGGCCGAAACGCTGGCCCGCTTGGCGGCCCTCCACGGCCGGAACGTCCTCGATCTGTGTGCGGAGGCCGATCGCAACGCCCGCGCCGACGAGCCGGTGAACATGCGGATCCTGCACGCCCTCATCGCCCATCAGGCGCGCGCCGCCTGGCGCTTCGCGCTGGCCGCGCTCGATCTGGCGTCCCGACAGATCCCGGTGGTGGTGCGATGACCCGCCCCACCTGGTTCCTCGTCGCCGCCCTCGCCGTCGGCCTCGTCGCCGTCACCGCCCGCTGTAGTACCGGCCTCCGCGCCGACCCGCCCATCCGTACGATCGATTAGGCAGAGCTAGCCGACACCGCAATTCTTCGTCACGCGACATGACACGCTGTACGTACCGCTTAACCGTCGCAGACGTAAAAATTTTGGGGTGGCGTCCGGGACCGACCCCGGTCGGGCCCCCTACGGGGATCCGACGCCCGTCGAGGCCGGACCGGCCTTGGCTCGCCCATGTCTCATAGAATCAACAAGTTACAGCGTGTTAACAGAGGATCCATTATCAGATCCTCACGTTTTCCCAAGGAAACCTAGGGGCATGGGCGATCGTGTCGGTCCGTGACGTCACGCCTGCCTGCCACGCCTGCATGTGCAGGGCAGGCAGCGATAGGCTGCCCCCGGCTGCCCCGGATCTCAGGTGGGCCCATGCTGCCTGTACGGCCTGTGCTGCCTGTACAGCACGTGTCCTCCCCAAACCCCTCAGATTGTTGGGAAACCTGGCGGGCCGGCGTACCTCCGGCCGGGCCAGGTGGACGCATGCGTTGCAGGTGGAGCGGTCCGGAGCGGTATCGTGTGTCCCCACTTGCTCGGGCGCATGCGGGCGCCGAGCATTGGATCCCCATCATTGGCGGGCGCCATGGGGAGACGCGGGCCCGTTACGCGACACGGGCCGGCGACACGCAATCTGACACGGACTAGCGGCAGGCTACGCCTGGCCCGGGCCCGTGTCAATCCGTGTCGCGTGTCGCAGGAACGGCCCGATCGTGGACGTCGATCGGCGGGCCAGGTTCGGCCGGGCCAGGTGGGCCAGGTGGGCCCGCCTGCAAGGCGCCGAGCGCGAACGGGATATTCACGACGATCGACGGCCGGGCGTCCACGTTGACCGACGGGCCCGCCTTACGATCGATCACTTCAGCCGCTTCGAGCCATTCGCGGGCCCCGTGGTGAAAGCCCTTGCGACTGGCCAATTTGGACGCGATCGCCCATTCATCCAAGCGATCGATCGTCCCGCTCACGAGCAGATCATGTGTCAGGGACCGCGCATCGGTCGTATGCGCCTGCACGATGCGGCGTACGCTTGGTTCGGAGCACCCGACAACTTCCGCGATCGATGCTAAGGATCGGTCCGGTTCGGCCTGTCGCAGCCGGAGTACCAGGGCCCGTGTCAGATACGACAATCGCTTAGTGGCCATGGTTTGCCCTTACCCGTGGCGGGCCCTGTACGGCCGGAGGAACGGCGATCGGTCCCGGGCCGGCCCGGCATGCGTCCGATGCGTGTCGTCCATCCTACGCCATTCTAGCGGGCCGGGCGTGCTACCTGGCAGCCGGCCGTACGTGCATCGGGCCCGTACTCCGGAGAGTAACGGGCCCGTGCTCGGCGCCGATGCGGCAGTTTGCTTTAGGCGTCTCCGAACGTGCAAACGGGCCCACAACCGCCCGACATGTGCTTGTGACTCCGGAAGTGTGCCGCCAATTCGGCAACCGTCTCCGCGAACGTGGCCGCATCATCGGCCCGGTACCGCGAACCGTTCCATCGCACGACAGGGGCCCCGTTGATCAATTCCTGACAGCGGGGACAATCGGCAACCTTGCGACCAAATACGACAGGATGCGTGTGCTTGGTGGCCATTACTGGCCCCCGTTGTCGAAACAGCCGCACGACTGGCCGAACGGGGCCATGCTGCCGCAATGGCCGCATCGGCCACGCTCGGCCAGCATGCGGGCCAGCGTATCGGCGCCATTGACGCCAAACTGCCGAATCAGCCGGGCCACCTGTTTTGCGGTGCCCCGCTGGCCGCTGTACTGCAGGAAAGCCGCGGCCAGCGTTGTGTATCGCGTATCGGCCAGGGCAACGTCCATCCATGGAGTGATCATCATGTCCCCAAGCATACGCAAGATGCGTGGACGTGTCAACAGGGCCCCGTACAGACCACGGGCCCGACATGCTGTGACGCATGCGGGCCCGTTGAAACCTGGCCAGGTGGCCGGCCGCTACGCTGCCGCGGCCGGTGCATCGGCCCGCAGATCCTGCAAGTGGATGAGACTCCGGAACGGCGCGATCGCGTCCGTGCCACGGGCCCGATCCTCTTTCGCGTCCACGCGCGTGGGCATCACGACAAACGTCCGATCGGGACTGCAGAGCGTACCGCAACCGTCCGCAAGTGCGGAGTGTAGAACCATGCCGGGGAGGATCCCGAACCGATCAAGGTACTCCCTGGCCACATAGCAGGTACCGTCGTACGGGACGCGCGAACCGTCCGCGTTTGTGAGCACGCCCGGCCCGCCGGCGCATGTGAGCACGTACGACTCCGTGATCTTGGCCACGGGCCGGCCGTTGCGGCCAAGCTTGCGGTACCGCTCCGGATTGACGCAGATGTGGATCCACGGTTGCACCGTCCAAACCACGGCGCGATCGTCGTCCGGAATGCACTTGAGGATCTGCTCGGCGCCGTTGTTCGTCTCCGACATGCGGAGGATCCCGGGCCCGGTGAGTTTCGGGGCGAACATGCGGATCATGTTCTCCGATGCGAACATCGGCGCATTGTCCACGCGCGATTTTGCGATCATCCAATGGCCATTCGACACGTAATCGGGGAACGTGGCCAGGGTACCGGCCGCGGCGAAGTCTGCAGGCTTGAGCGTAATCATGATCGGATCCTCGATTGTCGGTTCGGTTAACGGGTGTTTAGGTGGCGATAGGTACGCCAGGTGGCGATCGTGCGGCCGGCCGCACGCCATGCCGCGACACTGCGATCGGTTTCGTCCGTGTCCAGCATGGCCAGGGACCGCAATTGTTCTTTCACGGCCCGCGGAAAGTGCCGGCGGTAGACTCCGGAGATCAGGTCAGTACAGCCGGGCGGAATGATCGAACCGTCTCCGGCATGCGCCTGCCAGGGATAGTCCGGAGCACAATCGCCGTAGACGTTGATCGCGTTTTGCACGGCCCGGCTGTAGAGCACGCGCGCGTGCCGGGCGTAGTGCATGTGGAGCACGGCCCGATCGGTCAACAGGCCGATCGGATCCTTGCGCGTGTGTTTAGCGGGACGGACCGCGGTCCATTCCACGATCGGCGTACCGGATTGACGTGTCATCATGTCGGACAGTCTACGCACGATGCGTGCTCCGTGTCAAATGGTCCGGGAACCGAAATGCAACCGGCCGTGGCAATTCGGGCACTGCAATTCATTGCGCCGGGCCAGTAGACGCGCGTCCGAATCATCACGGCCGTAGGGATATTGGCCATTGCACGACACGCAGCGGGCCCACCTGCAAACCGTGGCCGCATCGTGGATCCATTCGGGCCCGTCGTTACCGCCAGGATCGGCGTAGCACCGGCCGCACGTGTCGCACGTGTCCCCGATGATCTCTGATTCTTGGTCCCCGAACACGACGCCGATCTCCGGATTGTCGTGATCGTCCTCCATGCAATCCGGACAGTAGCGGGCCCCGTCGGCGGTATACGCGACGATCTCGAAACATTGCGCCATGTCAGCGATCCTCCCCGAATCGGGCCGATACCTCGGCGCCGAGGTATTCCGCGTGCTCGGCGGCAAACGCCAATTGCGCCGGAGTGTAGTTATCGAAGTACTCGCGGTCCGTGTCACCGGGCCGGAGTGTCAAAAACGACAGCAGTGCAGCGATGCAACGATCGGAGTCAATCGCATACATGGGCGAGCATGCGAAGTCTTCCCCGCTAAACAACGGGACGGCCGGCCCGCCGGGGAGGATATCGAAGCGGTACCGGATGATCGTTTTGCCGTACGAATCGGTCCGGTACGTGTCCCATGTTTGCAGCCGGAAACGCGGGCCCATGCCGGGCCGGTACGGCCGGAGGATGATCGTGCGGAGTTTAGAAAATTGGTCGGTCATGTCACACAGCATACGCACGATGCGTGTGTGTGTCAACAGGGCCCGCCGGGCCAGGTGGCCAGGTGGCCAGGTGGCCGGCCGGTGCCGGGCCCTGGCCAGGTGGGCCGGCGGGCCAGGTGGCCAGGTGGCGGCCCGTGCTCGGCGGGCCAGGTGGGCCAGGTGGCGGCCCGGGCCGGGCCAGGGGCCCGAACGCGGAACGGGCCCGCCGGAGGTGTCCCCGGGGGCCCGTCTCGATTACCTGGCCACCTGCCGCGGCAAGGTTTTGCGCGCCGCGCTGGCGCCTGTACGGCGGCAAGGTTTTGCGCGCGCGTCCGTGCGTCGTTACTCTCCGGCGGCCCGGCGCGGCTGCGCGTTGATCAGGTTGATCGCGGCCTGAATCGGCAACGTAATTTCCATCGTGGCCAGGCCGTGATAGTTCACTTTCAGCGTGCCGATGTTCTGCCGATTGTGCCGGATGATCTCGTGCTCGAATGCGCCGGCATTGTCCCGGTTGCGTCCGCTCCACACCTCGGCGCCGATGCCGGCCGCCACGTGATCGGCAAACGTGCGCGCCGCTTTGTAATTGGCCACCGTGGCCGCGGTCCGCTCCGTCAGCCGGATCCAGATCGGCTCGTACGGCGTGACGAGTCGGCGGAGGACGTCGCGCGCGATCTGCGCGTCGGTCTTGCCCGTGCCGACGTTGATCCCGTCGATCTTGTCCTCGTCGCGGAGGTAGGGCCGGCTGCCGTCGGCGTCGTTGGGAATGTCGGCCGACACGTGGACGGACGCCTTACCCGTCCACCGGGACGTGTGGAAGTAGACCGCCAGGCCATCCACGCGGATCCAGCGCCCGCCCATGTCGTTACGGATATCGGTCGTCCACATCACGCCCGACTGGCTCGAAAGCTCGCGGGCGATATCGTGGACGCGTGTCAGAGTTTCGGCCGCGTGCGCGGTCTGCTGTTCGTATGTCATGATCGGAAGTATACGCGTTTTGCGTAGCGTGTCAACAGGGAAATGCGACGGCCCGGCGTGCGGCCCGTGCGGCCCCGATGCGGCCCGGAGCGGGCCGACGGCCGGCGGCCCTGGCGCGCGGGCCCCTGTACGGCGGCGAGGGTTTGCGCGCGCGTCCCTGTACGGCGGCGAGAATTTGCGCGCGGGTCAGCGCGCGTCGGGCGGGGGCGTCGGGTCCAACAGATACCGGACCCGGGTCCGGATCTCGATCCGGCGGTTCAAGTCGATCAGGCCGCGCAATCCGGCGGTGAGCCGGTCCACCTCGGCCTGTGACGCGAGAAAATCGCGCGTCAACGCGGTCACCTCGGCGGCGAGCGCATCGCGGCCCCCGGTTAGCCGCGCGATTTCGTCCATGCCGTGGGCGACGTCGGCGCGCGCGTTCGCCAGCGCCTCGGCGTGGACGGCGGCAAGGGTTTGCGCGTGCGCGTCCACGAGCCGATCGATCGCGGCCTCGGCGGCGTCCTCAAAGCCCGTGAGCCGGTCTGAGGGAATGACCGCGGCGCCGGCCCGGAGCAGGCCGCGGCGGGTCGCCAGGTCGAGCACAGCGCGGAGGATGGCGCGGGCCAGGTCACTCATCGGGCGGATCCTCGCCGTCGGGTGTGCGCGGCCGATAGCGGATCCCGTAGGCGTGCAGTTCATCGAGCGCGGCGGCGATCTCCGACGCGCACCCGGCGCACTCGGCGTTGCTCGGCACGTCGGGCCCGAGTACCTGCATGATCCGTTGCAGCGTGCCCTCGGCGTGCGCCAGCTTGGCCCGCAGGCGGGCGCGTTCGGCCACGGCGGCATCGATCATCAGTTCAAGCTGGACCGATTCGCCGTCGAGGTGATCGAGGGTCGCTTGCAGCCGGCGGATCTCGGCGGCCAGGACCGCCGCCACTTTCGGCTCAAGCCCGGGCTGCGCGTGGGCGTGCTGCATGTGCGCGATCGTCCGGAGCACGAGCGTGCGCGAGGATTCAACCATGGCGGCAAAATGTATCAGACGCGGCGAAATGTTTTGACACGTGGCGCGCGGTTGAGTCGGTAAATAGGCCGATCGGTCTACAGCGGATCCCCGGCCAGGCCGACCGCCACGATCACGCCCGGCTGCTCCGTCGGCTCGGCGTACCGCTTGTCGAGGGTCATCCGGCACACTTGTGCGTCGTCGGCGTACGCCACGCCGGTCAGCGCGTCGAGGACCGCGCGCGTGAGCTTGTCGAGGTCCGGTTTTTTCGTGTGCGCGATCGCCCGGCGTTTCGGGTGCGCCTGCGGGCGCGGCAGGATGAACGCCAGATCGACGCGCACGCCGACGCCCCGCGGCCAGGTTTCGCGTAACGCCTCCGTGGCGGCGTGCCGTACGACCGCTTCCCACGCTTTCAGGCCGGTCGAGGTACTGGTGAGCACCGGCCGCGTCCAGCCGGCCGGCGTGAACGCCCGCACGCTACCTTTGGTGACCGGCACCGCGACGGCGCGGAACGTCACGAGCCGGCGCGTCAGCGGATCGAGGTCGAGGATCGACACGGGCCCTCGCAATCAGTCGCGCCGTCTCAGCGGCGCACGCCTGGCAGGCGAACAGCGGCAGGACCGGCGGGACGTGGTCGGCCCACGGCACGCCGAACGCGCACGTCAGATCGTCTACGCTTGACAGCGTATACGTCTGTAGCGTATACTCGTCGGTATGTTGAACCTCCACACGCCCTCACCTGTGCCGGCCTTCGCGCCCGGCGTCCACGCCGAGCCCGGCCTCTGCGATCACTGTGACGAGATCGGACTCGTCACGCTCACCCGGCGCGACGGCGCGATCTGCGCGGCCTGCTACGCCGAATCGTGCGATAGCGCCGGCCGCTACGTCCGCGCCTGCGAATGTTGTTCGGCTACCGAGGGCATCGAGCCCGAGGACGACGACGGCCGGCCGTGGATCTGCCTCGACTGCCGCGCCGAGTGCCACGACTGGGATGATCAGGGAGATTGACGCCATGACTGCCAAACAGATCCAAGCCCTCCGCCACGCGCTGAAAGAAAACGCGGAGACGTTCGGCGCCCGGTTTCTCGTCAGCGGCCGAACGGTCGAAGGATGGGAACAGGGCCGCGAGCCGCACCGCCTCGTGTCGCGCATGCTCGATACGCTCGCCGTCGAGGTCAAGCACGCGGCGCGGAGGTCGGCGTGAGCCGCTATCCGCTTCGCGTCATGCGCGATGACATGAACGATCGCGCCGGGCGTCCGGTGCCCGTCCATGCGGCTCACGCGGCCACTTACAACGCGAACGGCAGCATCCGGACGGCCTGCGGGCGCACGCTGCGCTACTGGATTGACGAGGACCGCGACGTATCGTGCTCGCAGTGCGCCCGGATCCTTGACGACATCGACAAAGAGGCGGCGCTCTAGCCGCATCACGCCCGCCAATCCTCGCGCACGTCGAGCCGGTACTCGAACAGTCCGGACTCGGCGGGCGCCAGGCGGCGCCGCTCCACGCGGTACGCGCCGAATCGGTCTTTCCGTAAATCCCGCAGCCTGGCCGAGACGCTGGCCTCCGTCCCGCCGCACCGCTCGGCAATCGACGCCAGCGTGCGCCACTCGCCGTCGCGCATCAGCGCATAGACGCGACCGAGCAAGATCCGCAGGCGGTCACCGTCGAGCGCCGGATCGAACGTCGCCCCGTCAAAAAATGTCGGCTGGATCATCGGCGCACCCGTCGGATGGATTGCCGGCGCGGCCTCGGCGGCGTGCCGGTCGCCTTGATCGCCTCGGCGGCCTTGCGCGCGGCGATGAGCGGCGCCAGGCAGAGGTAATGCACCGGCCGGCCGACGGCGTCCATGAACACGCCCGACACCCGCCCGCCGCCGCAGATCGCGCACGTCGTCATGCGTCGATCTCCACGACCGCGGCCAGGCGGCGCGCGCCGCACTGCGTCGGGGTCGTACATTCGGGCGTGTGCGAACAGCGATCGCGCCAGGTGCCACCGTCAGCCCGCGGACCGATCGCGCGTCTGACGGCCGCCTGGGGGCCCACAGCGGCCACCTGCGGGCCGGCCCCGTAATCGTCGGTCCACCGCTCGCCGTTGAGCCAGGTCGCGGGATGCGGAATGAATCCCTCGTGCCAGTCGCGCGAGCCGCGCTGCACCGCGATCGCCGCGATCATCCTGGCCACCTCCGCGGCGGTCGGACAGATCCGCGCGAACGCCTTTTCGGCGTCCTTCTTGCCGACGCGCCGCGGGTACGCTTCCCAAAACTCCGCGAACAGCCGCGCGTTGAACGGCCGATCCCGCGGCGGGCCCGTCGGTTCGGTTAGTGAAAAAGTTTCGTCGCGGCGATCATCAGGTACGTTTGCTTCACGTACTAACAAGGCAGGTACAGGACGTACAGGCTGTACAGGCCGTACAGGATCTAGATCGTACGTACGTACGTACGGAGCAGGGTCCGTGCCAACTTGCGCGGCCCCGACATGCGAAGTTTCGTCGTGCGAAAAAGGTTCGTCGGCTGGGTCCAACGGGTCAGCGTGGGTCGCCGGCGAAACTTTTTCGAGGTCGCGCGAATCTTTGTCGTACTGCGATTTGTCGTTGGTTCCGTGTTGATAAATTTCGTCTACGAGCGCCACCTCTAGCACGTCGAGCGCGTCCCGCAATGCCTCGACCGCCGCCGACAGGTGGCGCGCGGCCAGGCTGCACGTCAAGAGCGCCGCCGTACGCGTCGTCGTCATGATGCCCTCGCGGCTTGGCGTTTCGTTTCGTTGGCGTGGTTCCATTCCCATAGCCGGCGCACCGCCAGGAACACGGGTAGCAACTCCGCGATCGGCGGTACCGGCGCCAACTCGAAATCCGGATCACTCCGCACTTTGGGGAGCCGCACGATCAGCCCGGCCTCGGGCGTGGCGTGGCCCATTTCCATCAGCGCCACCTGATAGGCGACGTTCTGCAAGTGCGCCTCGGGATAGACGGCCTTGCCCGTTTTGAAATCCACCAGCGTGGAGACGCCGTTGACGTCGGCCAATAGATCCATCGTCCCGGCGTAGCGGTGCGTCCGACTCCACACGGTTTGCTCGATCAGGCGCGGCTGGAGATCGACCGACTCGGCCCACGTGCGGAACGCGATGAACGCCCACCGGGCCGGATCACTCGCCGCCGGCTCGGGGCCGACCTTGTGCCCGAGAAGCGTCCGCAGGTGCCACTCGATCAAGGCGTGCGCTTGCGCGCCGATGGCGCCGGCCTTGTCGAGCGCGCGCCGATGGGCGCGGACGGTGCCGAGCCGACCGGCCAGGGTCATCGTGAACACCGGCCGTGACATCGGCTGTGCCTTGAGCAGATCGAGGTAGAGGTCGGCGGCGGCCTCCGTGACGAGGTCGCGTTCCTGATTGGCCGCCCAGTTGATCAACGCGGGCTTGCCGATCACGCTGAGGACGTGCGTCACGCTCGGGAACGCCTCGCCGTCCACGTCGTAAAAGCGCCCGGCCGGCGTGTCCTGGCGCGTTACCACCATGGCGACCGCACCAACGGCACGGCCGCGCCCGTGCGATCAACCTTATGGGCCGGGCGTACCGTTTCTGCGTAGGCGCGGCACGTGGTCATCACCTTATGGCCGCCGCGGGCATGCGGCGGGATCGGCGCGTCGGAACCGTGCGCGGCGCCTGGCGGGACATGCGTCACGCCGTGCGCGTGGACGTGGCCGCGGACGGCGCGACTCCGGAGAAACTCCGCGCGCGTCAAAACGGCACCTCGTCAAGCTCGCGCGGCGCCTCGGGCCTGGCGTCGGCCGGCGTGCGGTCGCGGTCACGGACGTAGCGATCGGGGACCAGCTTGGGCGCCTTGGCGTTGGCCGGCACGATCGCCTGCACGTTGGCGAACGTCTTACCCTCGTCGGAAATGTGATGGATGATCTGGATCTGGCAATTGGCGCCGATCAGGTTTTCCAGATCAAAGCCGCGCAGTTCCGGCCCGGTGAATTTCCGGCCGCGCCACGACTCAAGATGTTTGCGGAGCGTGGCCTTGTCCGACAGCGACAGCGTGTACAGCGCGCGCACGTCGTATCGCTTGCCGGTCTGCGGATCTTCCTCGTCTACCTGCCACACGATCCGCACTTTGGGCTTGTCGCCCCACTGCGTGACCATCATCCCGAGATCGACCACGTCCACGCAGACCGCTTGAAACAGGCCCTCCGGACACGGCGAAAACTTGCTATCCGGCTCGCGGGCAAAGATCGGCATTAGATCACGTCCCTTCTGATTAGATCCGGACGCCCGGACTGATACGCAAACAGCGGGGGCAGACGACGTGCAGCGTGGAGCCGCGGGCCACGACCCAGCCGAGGGCATGCCCGAACAGTAGGCAGCGCCAGGTCATCGCGTTAGCCCGTAGACGGCCAGGGCGGCCAGCGCCAGGAACAGCACGCCGAACGCGATCCCGGCGATACAGCCGGCGGCGCCGCGCAGATCGTCCTCGGGCATGACGTCACCCGCGACGACGGGCGACGGACAGGCGCGGCGCGGTGAGCGTGGCGAGTACTTCCTCACGCGACCAGCGCGGCGCGCGGTCGAGCGCCGGCAGCGGCGGGTACAGCCAGCCTGGCCGTTTCATCGCGTTATACAGGCCGCTCTTGGACAGGCCGAGCAGCGCGGCCATTTCCGACACGCCGAGGATCGGCGGGAGCGTGGACTCGTGGGCGGGCGTACGCATAGACACCTCCGGCCGGAGACGACGCGGTTAGATCGGGGCGGCGGCGTCGTCAGCGGCGGCGGCGGCGTCGGGGCGTTCGGGGAAGATGACCGAATCGGGCACGCCGAAATACGCGGACAGGGCCTCGCGGTCAGACGGGCGCGGTTCCACGTATTCGTTTTCGAGTTTCCAGTACCGATAGAACGGGATCCCGCAGGCGCGCGCGAGCGCCATTTGCGAAATCCGCCGCTCGTGGCGCCGGATGTAAAGCGTGTTGATCATGCCGCGGAGCATACGCCTCGACATGACACGCGGCAATACCTTTTTTCTGTTCGTCCCTTGACATGCCACGCGAAAAAATTTATTCTCGGCAGGACATGACACAGATACCGCCTGCCGCCCCCGGTGCGACCCTCAAGCGCTTGCGCGAAGCGAAGGGCCTCACACAGCAGGCTTTTGCCGACAAGCTCGGCAAGAGCCGAACCGCCGTGGCCGCCTGGGAATACGGGCGCGCCATGAGCCTCCGCAGCCGCGCCGCGGTCGCCAAGCTCCTCGGCGTGGACCCGGACGTACTCGGCCCGCCCTGGGATCCGAACGGGGCCCGGCCGCAGTACCGCCGCCGCCAGCGCGAGGAGGCGGCGTACATGGAGAAGTTGCGGGATCTAGGTCTTTCGTCTGATGCCGTAGGGGTTGACCCCGATCGTGACGGGGGCGTAAATTTTCTTCCCTCAGCGCCAATCAAGACCGGAGGCCCCACTGTGCAATACACGCCCGACGCGGACCGCTTCGAGAAACTTCGTGGTTTTTGGTGCGCCTTGGATGAGGACGGCCGGACCCGTCTCCTGCATCAGGCGTGGACGCTTTCGACTCCGGCGGCGCCGACCGCCGAACGCACACCCCGGGGAAAAGCACAGGGTTGACGGTCGCAACCCGATCGGAGATCCCGGCTGGCGACCGTCCGGAGCGGCCTCGGGCCCTTCGCGCATTGCCCCCGGCGGCACTACGTATCTCGGCACCCTTTGACGCGGCCTAGCCGCCCCCCTGAGACGACATGACGACGACGAAACTAAACAAGCTCCCGCCCAACGTCCACCGGACGGCCACGGGCTTTTTCGCAGTGGCCGCGCTCGGCCGGGGCCCGCGGCGTACGAAGCGGTTTCCCACGGGCACGCCGCCGAAGGAAATGGCCGACTGGATAGGCGACACAAAGGCCGAGCTACGGAAGGGAGGCGCCGAACGGGCGAAAGGCTCCATGCTTGAGGATCTTGAAACGCACTACTTGCCGATCAAAAAGCGGCTCGGGATGCCCACCTACGATCAGCGCGAGAAGGATCTCCGGGTCATGATCGGGATGCTCGGCCCGACCAAGCGCCGCGATCAGATCGAGCCCGTTCACGTGCTCGGAGTGTTGGCGCGACTCAAGGCGGCCGGGCGGCCGAGGGCCACGCGCCAAACGAAAGACGGGCGCACGGTCAGGGCCGGCGGCCGGGTCGTCAAAGAGTTGAGCGATCGCACGGTCGATCTCTACCGGACCGCGTTAATGAATTTCTTTACCGTGCTCGGCGGCAAGCGTGGACACAACCCCGTCAAAGACGTGGAGCGGTTCGATCAGTCCGATGAGGTCGCGCCGCCGCCTGCGATTTCGATCGAGTTGTTCGATCGCATCCTCGACGCCATGCCGGATCTCGGGGCCATCGAACCGGGCCAGCGGCGAAGCGAAGTCAGTCTGACGAAAATCCGGCTCAAGGTGATCGCGTTCGCCGGCCTGCCGCAGAAACAGATCATGGCGTTGCAGCCCGACAAGATCGATTGGGAGCGGGGCCGGGTCGAGGTCACGCGCGGCAAGGGCAAAAAGATCAAGCGCCGGATCGTGGAGGTCAGCGGCTACGGTATGGCCGCGCTGCGGGAGTTGGTGGACGCGGGCGCGTGCGGGCAGGAATTTTCGGTGTCGTCCATGTGGCAGAGCTTTACGCGCGCCGTGGCCAAGGTAGCGCCCGGCTCCGGCCTGAATCCTTACAGCCTCCGGCATCTATTCGGGACGGTCACCCTCGACGCGTCGGGGGATCTTGATTCGGTGAACCGGCTCATGCTGCACGCGCCTGGATCGAAGGCGACGACGCGAATCTACGTGCGAGCGGCCGAGGCGCGGGCAAACCGGCGCGCGGTCGAGGCGTTCGATGCGGCGGTAGAGGCAGGCCGGGCAGCGGCCAGGGCGGCGGCGGCCTCCAAAGGGGCGTCGGTTGTATCAGTCGGTTGTATCAGAAAGCCGCGAACGGCAGCTAAAGCGCAGTAGCGTAAGGGATTATAGGCGGGGAACGAGACGCCTTTTAAGCCGATTAGGCCCTCTTTCCTCGCTTGGCGTTTTCAAACACGTCAATAAAATCAAGCCATTCTGAAATACGTCAGACCATCCCGGACCACCTGAATAGGGGTTTGGTTGTATCAGGCGTTGTATCAGGGCGGCGGGGAAAGGGCGGTAACTGCCTTGCTGGATCTCTACACCCTCGACGCGGCGGGCAACCCGGTTCGATGCGCGGATTGGGTCACGTGGGCGACGTCGGATTTTCGGGTCGCCCGGACCGAGGTCGGCTCCGGCTACGTGAGTACGATTTTTCTTGGCTGGCAGTCGCCACGGCCGGGGCCGGCCCGGCTATTCGAGACGATGGTCTGTGGGCTGGACGGGGTCGAATTCGAGGAGCGGCACGCCACGCGCGCCGAGGCCCTGATCGGGCACGCCCGGGCCGTGGCCTACGCCCGGCAGCAACTTGACCTCGCGGCGGCCTATGCGGCCGACCACGCCGACGACGGCCCCGAGGCCGCCTAACGGTCAGACGCCGGGCGGGCGGGCGTCTCCGTATGGTCGAGCTTTCGGTATACTCAAATTTTTAACCTCAACGGAAGGATCCAGCGTGAAGCGCATCGCAATGTTGATCGTCGTCGCCAGCCTGGCGGCGGCGTGTGGCGGGAAAGACGGCGGCAACCCCAACAGCCCATCGGCGCAGCCGCAGCCGTATACACAGACCGTCGTCGGCACGGTGAGTAGTTTCGGCGCCGTCCATCACCCGCTCACGGTGCCCCGCAGCGGCAACATGACGTTGACCCTGACCTGGCCGGGCGGCGGGGATCTGGATTTCTACCTGACGCCGGCAAGCTGCCAGGTGTACCCGCTCAATGGCGGCTGTCAGATCCTCGTGGCGTCGGATAGCGCGACCGGGTCCAGCGAGACGATCCTCCGCCCGGTCACGCAGGGCGACACGTACACGCTATGGGTCGATAGCTTCGTCACGGGCGCCTCGCGCAACTACACGATCGACATCACGATCCGCTAGACGCGCACGGCGGCGGAACCAACGGCCCGGCCTGACCCGCCGGGCCGTTTGTCGTTTAAGGCGTCTAGCCCGGCCGTGCTACCCTCGATCTGATGATAAATTCTGCCTCGCCCACCGCCCCGGTTCGCCTGCACCTGTGTTGTGGCCGGCTCCACTTCCGCGAGCCTGGCTGGATCAACGTGGACGCCGTCGCGCTCGGCCAGGACGTGATCGCAGACCTCGGCCAGCCGTGGGCGTTCGTCGCCCCGGG
>Ga0068871_100000178_pt1 | contig 43025 bp, 41 predicted proteins | sample KBSMisM72_FD_72750 | JGI IMG/M metagenome (GOLD analysis project Ga0068871, IMG submission 72750) | Miscanthus rhizosphere microbial communities from Kellogg Biological Station, Michigan, USA - KBS Miscanthus M7-2 | ecosystem: Host-associated > Plants > Roots > Rhizosphere > Soil ...
TGGCGCAATCCGGCTATCCGTCGCGCGCGATTCGTATGGTCGTACCTTCAAGTGCCGGCGGCGGATCGGATATTGTGGCGCGCATCATTGCGCCAAAACTCAGCGAACGTCTGGGTCAGCAAGTCGTCGTCGACAATCGACCGGGCGCTGGAACGTTGATAGGCGGTGACGTCGTCGCGAAGTCCGCGCCTGATGGCTACACGCTGCTGATGGCGATATCAACGCTCGCCACCAACCCGGTGATCTACAAAAAGATGCCGTACGACGCGCTCCGGGACTTCGCACCGATCACCCAGGTTGCCTCGCTACCGAACATCCTGGTTGTTCATCCTTCAGTGCCTGCGAAAACGGTCAGGGAGTTGATTGCATTCGCACGCGCACACCCAGGCCAGTTGAGCTACGGCTCGCCGGGTACCGGCACGAATCCTCATCTCGCGATGGAGCTTTTCCGCAGCATGGCGAAAGTCAACATGGTACATATACCGTACAAGGGTTCGGCGCCCGCCATCATCGACTTGGTTGCCGGCCACATCACTGTCATGGCAGCGACTGCACTGACTGGTATCCCTCATGTGCGCAGCGGCCGGCTGCGAGCGCTTGGCGTGACGAGCGCGCATCGCACTGCGGCTGCGCCCGACGTACCAACTATCGCAGAAGCCGCATTGCCAGGGTACGACGCTGTGCAGTGGTACGGTGTACTCGCGCCCGCTCACACGCCGGGAAACATCGTGGCGAAACTACATGGCGACATTGCACGCATTCTGCAGTCACCCGATGTGAAGGATCGGCTTCTCGGAGATGGCGCAGACCCGGTCGGGAATACACCGGAGGAATTCACACGCTTCATCGAAAGTGAAACAGCCAAGTGGGCGAAGGTCGCGCTCGATGCGGGCATAAAACCCGAGTAATACACGATCGATGGTCGCAAATGACTTGCGCCGCATGTGCAGCCAATCGCCTCTCAATGCAATTTGCGTCACTGCGTGAACCGCTGCTTTCTGTTCACTGGCTGGTTCGCGCTGCTATCATCGCGATTCCCGCAGCGACACGTTTGACGACAAAGGAAGGTTTTTCATGCGACTTGGTTACTTCACGATGCCGATGCACCCGGCGCACCGTCCGCCCGCAGAAACGCTAGAGGAGGACCGCGAAGCAATCATCCTCGCCGATAAACTCGGCTTTTACGATGCGTTCGTCGGCGAACACCTGACCGAAAAATCCGAGAACGTCACCAATAGCTTCATCTTTCTTGCCTCAGTCATACACGCGACGAAGAACATTAAGCTCGCAACCGGGACATCGAATCTATCGCACTCGCACCCGACGTTGATCGCCTCGCATGCCGCGATGTTCGATCACCTTTCGCATGGCCGTTTCATCTTTGGCGTGAGCCCCGGCGCGCTGTCGTCGGATGCGGAAGCGCTCGGCATGCTGCAGGAAGACCGCAATAAACTCTTCGCCGACTCGATCGATGTGATTCTCGCCATATGGGAACGGGATCCACCTTACAACATCGACCTGCCGGGCAATCGCTTCAAGGTAACCACAGAGAAGACGAGTGTCGCCGAGATACAGCGCGGGGTGATGTACAAGCCGTATCAGAAGCCGCGGCCCGAAATCGTCGGCACGGTCGTCGCGCCATTCTCGAAAGGCGTTATCGCGATGGGCGAGCGCGATTTTCATCCGCTTTCCGCGAATTTCCTACTGAAGCAATGGCTGCCCAGCCACTGGACGAATTACGTCGAAGGTAAGCGCCGGGCCGGACTTGTTGCCGATGTCGGCGACTGGCGCGTGGCGCGCACCATCTTTGTCGCTGATGACGAAAAGGTAGCAATGAAGTATGGCCGCAATGACGCCAACAGCCCGTACCGCTATTACTGGAATATGCTGCTCAAGAAAATGATGATCTCCAAGCGGCATATCATTTTCAAAACGCATGAAGGGCAGGACGACCGTGAGCTAACGGACGACTACATGGTTGACCGTCTGGTGTTATGTGGAACAGTAAACAGCGTCGTCGATCAGATCCTGAAGCTGCGCGAGGAGGTCGGCGATTTCGGCGAGCTCGTGTATGCCGGAATGGATTGGGTGGACCCGGCCTTAGCCAGGCGTTCGATGGAACTGATGGCCACTGAAGTGATGCCGCGCGTCAACAAGGCCATCGGCGCATCCAAATAAAGACGGCGCCCGGCATTCGTGCGGGCGCACATGCAATGACCAAACGAACGCCGTCCCCGTCGCATGAAATTGTCACCCGGCGCTGGACCGATCAGCGCTGGCTGCTCGACAACACGATTCGCGCCGTCGGGCCGGATTGGGATCAGCCGCGCACGATTAGCTATAACCTTCCGTGCGGTCCGGAGGCGAATGCCGATTTCGCCGCAATCCGCGAAAAAGTCAAAAAGTATGCTGACCTGTCTCCGGCGTTCGAGAATGCCGCACGGCGGCGCGAAGCCAAAGCGCGAGCGGCGGATGAAGCGGGTGCTGCTGTTACCGCACGCCACAACTATTTCTTTGCGGCGATCCACTATGCCGCCGCGCAATGGGTATTGGATGAAAACAGTGAAAAGAACATCGCGCTGAACGAGCGCAAGCGCGACTGTTACACGCGCTACACGCATCATGCCGATCACACGGTCGAAGCGGTGATGATTCCTTTTCAGGGCAAAACCCTGCCGGGCTGGCTGCATTTTCCGCCCGGCTACACGACCGGCCATCTGCCGGCGGTTTGGTGGATACCCGGCATGGATGGGTTCAAGGAAGCAAGTGTCTCGATGTACGGCGACCGCTGGCTGCAGCGCGGAATAGCCGTCCTCTCGCTCGAAGGTCCCGGCCAATATGAAGCACGCGTGCTCGGTACGACGGTGAGTATGCCAAACTGGATCGAAGCGGCGCGCCTCGTCGCTGACTGGATGCTCAAGCGCCCGGAGTTCGAGCCTTCGCGGATAGGTGTCGGCGGCAGCAGCTTCGGCTCTTTCTTTGCAACCATCGTCGCAAGCCACGAGCCGCGCTTTCGAGCCTGTGCAGTGACATCGACGTGCCTCGAACCGGGATGCCATACGATATTCGAGGAAGCATCGCCGACCTTCAAGCGGCGCTTCATGTATATGGCCGGCTATTACGACGAGACGGAGTTCGATGAATTCTGCAAGACGCTCACGTGGGAAGGGCACGCCGATAACATCCGCGTTCCGTACTTATGCGTCGCCGGGGAAGCCGATGAATTGAGCCCGCTCGTCCACACGGAGCGTCTCCTTGCATCACTCCAGTGTCCCAAACAGCTCGTTATCTATCAGGATTCACGCCATTCGGTCGGGAATGTGCCGTCGGCGCATCTGGGGCCGCTGCCCGCAGGACTCGTCGCCGACTGGATGGCTGAGCGCCTTGCAGGTAAACCGTTGATCAGCGAACGCTGGTATGTCGAAGCGAGCGGCCGCGTTGTAAAGTCGGCCTATCCGTCTGCGTAAGCTAAACCCGCGCGCTCAGCCGGGCGCTACCGCAGTTTCCGCCTTTGATCCCGCACGCGCGGCAATGCGCGCCTTCATTTCGCGTGCAGCCATCGTGTATCCACCGTCGTTGCCGTCGATGAAGTGTACATGGTGATAATCGCTGGCTGATTGAACAAGGCACGTCATCAGCGCCGTGTCTGAGACATGGATGCCGTAGTGCAGTTCGCCGCGCGCGGTGCGCTCGTCCAGATGCGCGCGAATTAATTCGATTCTTTCTGACGGGCAGTCGAGCACCATCGCGAGCGTATCGTCGTGCTTGGAGAAGTCGGTGTTGCGCGTCATTTCCGACGTATAGCGTTGAGGATCGAAACCTCCAATGCGCTTACCTGTGCTGAACATCAGCCACGCGATGAACGTCTCGACGGCGAGTTTCGCCACGCGCAGCGCGAGCGGCAGGCGACCGCCGATGGCACGCGCTTCGAGCAATAGCGTACGCGGCGGCCATTTATGCTTCAAATTCTCGAGCCGCACGGGCTTGACACTGCGCCCGTCCGGATCGGCGATTGCGAGTATCCGGTCGTGCGCTTCGCGCAGATCCGCCGCATCACTCACGATCACTGCGGCCATCTTGCCGCGCACCGATCTAAGCGGCTCCCATCTGCACGACAAGCCGCTTAGATCCGGATCGCCGCCGGATGTAGCTGTAATCGCAATCGCGTTCGAAGCGAGCGATGCATCGCGGCCTTTGATCGCGCCTTCGACGAGTTGCACACCGCCACCGAGAAACACACCGAACGAATTGCCTGGCGTCGGCTCGTAGCGGGCGACCAGCACTTCGCGGCCGCGCCGCCTGATTTCGCCGACCGTCATGGCGCCTGCGCGCAGCGTGAGGTCGTACGTTGCGAGTGCGAACGCACAGGTCTGCGCAAGCGCCGTGCGCGCGTCGTCCCCATACGCGGGCGGAATGAGCAGCACCGCGCCGTCGCCGCCGAATAGAAATGGAATCGTTTCGCCGGCGCAGACGTTACGCACGGCCGCGATGCCGGCTGCACCTGCCATGTTCACGAGTTGATAGCGGCCTTGCTCAACTGCGCGCGTAGACGATTCCACGTCCGTTACCGCAAGCAGCCAGTCGTCAGGCGCCGGCTTATAGTAGCGGCTGTCGAAACTCTCTTGCGTGCTGTCAAATGACTCGAGCGCTTCGAAGAAATTCGGCATCCTATCCATCGCACGTCCGCGCCCGGTCGGGCGTCATCGCCGGGTCCAGGGATTGTGTGCCGAGTTCGAGTGCTGGTCTATGAACGCGAAATAACCGATGAAAGCACTCGCCTGCAATCGCGCCGGGCACCGCGCTTATTTATTGCCGCCCTCCGCTCTCGGCGACAGCACCATTTGCGTCTGGGTCACGATCGCGACGAGGCGCCCGTCGGCATTCGTGATGCGCGTCTGCCAGACATTCGTGCTGCGTCCGATGTGCAGGGGTTTTGACACGCCGTTGATAATCGGACCGGCGCCCGCCGCGAAAAAGTTCGTCTTGGATTCCAGCGTTGTCGTAAAGAATCCCGGCGCCAGATTAGCCACGGTGCCGACTGCGCCCATCGCATCGGCGAAGGCCATGAGCGCGCCGCCGTTGACGCGGCCATTACGATTCATATGGCGCTCGTCAATCGGCATCTCGGCGACGATCTTCTTTTTCGTCATCGACACGATGCGCATGCCGAGAGTGCGTGCGACGCCGTTCTGCATTACGCGATTCGGATCGTGTCCGCTGCTCAACAATTTACCGTTCGTCTTACTCGTCTTTTTCGTCTTCTTCGCCATGATCAGATCTCCCACCCGAGCCATTCGCAAACGCCGCGGCCCATGATCCATTCTTTGTCCTCTGGCGTAAGCCACGGCATTTCTTCGGTGAAGAGCGTGACGTGTTGGCGGTAGGATATCGGTGAGCGCGACAGATCGGTGCCCCAGAACAAACGCTTCGGTCCAAATGCGTCGTACACACGGCGGACATAACCGTGCAGTTCGGGATATGGATACTTGCCGGTCGAATACGACGGCAGCGCGCTCACTTTCGCAGACACATTCGGACGATTGGCGATAGCAAGCAGCATATGTAGGTCGCGGAACGCTTCCGCATCTTTCTTGCCGCTCGGGATGGATAGATGATCCATGGTGAGTTTGAGCGCCGGATATTTTTGCGCGACCTTGTCGATGAGGTGTACGAGCGGATGCGGCACGAGCACGTAAATCGGGACGCCGGCTTTCTCCGCTTCGCCCCATACCCAATTCATATGGCCTTCGGTCAGCAATGACACGAGCTGCGGAATATGAAACGTGAAGCGCAGACCCAGCATGCCGGTCTGCTTGCGCCAGTTTGCGAGCGTGCCGCGCGAGCGCGCGTCCTGCGGATCGATGCGACCCATCACCGCAAACCGGTCAGGGTCTGCAGTCGCCGCAGCGATACCGAGATCGTTGCGGTCGCCCTCCCACGACGGCGGCACGATTACGACGCGGTCGACGCCCGCTTCGTTCATCTCCCGCAGAAGATCGTCGGCCGTGAGCGGTACCGGACGTTGCGCCTCCGCGCGCTTCGGCCATGGCCGCTCAGGTGTGTCCGCACCCCAGATATGTACTTGTGAATCGACGATCAGCATGCCTGCTCCCCGCAGATATTGTTCGGAGTGTCGAGTTTAACTGAACAGAACTATCGCTTTGGCGGGTATCGTGGTCGTGCAGCGGCCGCCGATTGTTTCCTTGCCGGCCGCGTTATGCGCTATTCGCGAGACGACAACGTGCGGCATTTGCGAAGCCGCGTCCTGCGTCAAATGGCAGCGTGCATGCCAATGCAGAGCCGATGCGAACGTATTTGGTCAGTGCGTCTACTCGACTTTAAGGTTCGCAAGTTTGATCGCTTGACCGAAGCGCGCATATTCTTCGTTAATAAATTTCACGAATTCCGCGGGCGTATTCGTCACCGGATCGCCGCCCTGGCGCTCGAGTAGCTCGCGCGTCGCCGGATTGTTGACGACTTTGACGAGCGTCGCATAGAGCTTATCGAATATCGGCTTTGGAATTCCCTTCGGCGCCATCAATCCAGTCCATCCTGTCGAAACGTATCCCGGCACGCCTGCTTCGGCTATGGTCGGCAGGTCCGGTGTTTGCGGCGAGCGCTTTTCCCCGCCGCTCGCAAGCGCTCGCAAGCGGCCGGAACGCACATGATTGATGACGGAAGGCGCCGGTGCAATCGTAAACTGCGATTCATTGCCCATCACCGCTATCAGCGAAGCGCCGCCCTTATACGGCACGTGGTGCACGTCGATACCCGTTGCATGCGTAAAGAGAACGCCGGCGAGATGACTTTGAAAACCCGCGCCGGCATTCGACATATTCAGTTTTCCGGGATTCGCCTTGGCGTATGCGATGAGCTCCCTGACGCTGTTGACCGGCAGCGTCGGATTGACCACCAGCAGATTTTGCGTAACCACAAACAGCGATAGCGGCGCAAAATCCTTGACCGGATCGTAGTTGAGCTTTTTATATATCTGCGGTGTGATCACCTGCATGCCCGTCGAGCACACCAGCAGCGTATATCCGTCGGGCGCGGAGTGCGCAGCAATCTCGGCACCAATGATGCCGCCTGCACCGCCGCGATTGTCTGCGACCACCTGCTGTCCCAGTTCGTCGCCGAGTCGAAGCGTAAGCACACGTGCGAGATTGTCGACGGACGTGCCGGTCGTGTTAGCGATGATTATGCGGATCGCCTTCGATGGGTACGACGCGGCCGACTCTGCGGCCACTACCGCTCCGCACTGCTGCGACGCGTACACGATCACGGCTAGCGATAGAGCACGCACCGAACGCGTGCCGGGGGTTAGTTCCAGCCGCATGCTTTTGCCGGCTATTTCAGCACGATCGGATTGATCGGCGATCCAACCGCACCGGTGATTGGCAGTGTGGGCGCGCAAAACAGGAATTCATAGACCTTGTCTTTTGCGCAGTCATCGGCAAGATCTTTGAGATAGAAAATTTCGCCCATGGTGATGCCGATCATCGGAATGACAATCCAGTGCCAGGGCTGGAACGCTTCCGTGCTTTCATTGGGCCGCACTTCGCAGCCCCACGTATCCAGACAAATGGCGGCAATTTCTTTACGATGAATCCATTCGGCGGTTTCGAAGCGCAGGCCCGGCGCATCACCGGCTGCGTACGTGCCCCAATCGCCGCGCGCGAGACAATGCTCCATCTGGCCGCTTCGCACGATCACAAAATCGCCGGCGCGTACTTCAACGCCTTGTGCTTTCGCGCAGCCATCGAGATCGTCGTTACCGATGCCATAGCCGTCCTCGAGATAATCGCCGTCCTTGTAGCGCGCGATATCGAGCAGCACGCCGCGTCCGACCATCTTTGCGCGCGTTTTGTGGATGCCGTTTTTCTTCGCGCCGGTGGAATCAACGAGCCGCGCGTCGTAACCGTTCCACATGTGTTCGCCGTAAAAAATATGCCCTAGTCCGTCCCACTGGGTGCCGCACTGAAGCGGCATGGTTACCATGTCATCGGCATAGCGCAGGCCCGCTTTGTCGTGGTGGCCGGCTACCGCATCCGTGCCCGTCGCAAGCATGGTATGGATGGGATTGAAGCGCCCGCCCCACCCGGTGCGCTGAGGACCGTCCTGATTGAAATCAAGCCCCAGCGAAAACGATTTGCCCTTGCGCACGAGCGATGCGGCGGCAATGAGGTCATCGGACTTGACGTAATTGAGCGTGCCGATTTCGTCATCCGGTCCCCATTTGCCCCAGTTTTTCAGACGCTCGGCCGTCGCCTGTATGGTGCGCATTGTGATGTCCTGCTTAACGACATTCTTCGGCACCATTTTCATCGCGCTTGCTGCTTTGGCTTGTGACATTGCTATACTCCTCCGGTAACTGCGGATCGCATTGAGTCTTCAGGATTACCGGTCGTTCACTATCGATGCCGGTCCCGTTTTTGAGAACCGGTATTCTAAAACTTGATTCCATCGTTGTCGTCGTGTTTTGGGAGATGCGCGGTTGCGATCGTCGTAACCGGAAGCGCCGTCACTGCAGGCGCGCAAGGTTACCCTTCGAAACCAATACGCATCATTGCTGCGCAATCGCCGGGCGGCGGCACCGATTTGTTCGCGCGCATGCTCGGCCAGAAGATGACTGAAGCCTGGAAGCAAACGGTCATCGTCGAGAATCGACCTGGCGCCGGAGGCACGATTGGCAATGAAGTCACCGCAAAGTCGGCGCCCGACGGCTACACGCTGTTGCTCGCCACCGCCGGACAAATGGTGATCAATCAGAGTCTGTACCCGAATTCCGGTCAGGATCCGATCCGTGACCTCGCGGCAATCACGCTCTTCGCGACGTCTCCGCTGCTGCTCGTCACGCATCCGTCGGTGCCGGCGCGCTCGGTGCGTGAGTTGGTAGCGCTTGCCAAGTCAGCGCCGAATCGCCTTAATCACGGGTCCGGCGGCGGCGGCTCACCCGCGCACCTGGCCGCCGAGTTGTTTAAATCGCTTGCCGGCATTCAGATGACGCACGTTCCGTTCAAGGGCGTCGCACCGAGTGTCCTGGCTGTCGTCGCCGGACAGATCGACCTCACGTTCGCCACCATCGCTGCAACTCTGCCCCAGGTGAAAGCCGGGCGTCTGCGAGCCCTGGCAGTTTCCACGCCGCGGCGCTCGCAGATCGTTCCCGACATCCCAACCATCGCCGAAGCAGGCGTGCCCGGCTATGAAGTGACAACCTGGTTTGGTGTGTTCGGTCCGGCCGCCTTGCCTAAAGACATCGTCGCTAAAGTCGATGCTGAAGTCGCTCGCATTTTGCGGCTGCCGGATGTGCGCGAGCGTCTCTACAATGACGGCGCCGAACCCGGCAATTTAACGAACGATGAGTTCAACGCGTTTATTCGAGCGGATGCGGCGCGCTGGGCGAAGCTGATCAAGGCGACCGGCATCAAGGGCGATTGAACGCCGCATGCGATGCGCGCACATGCTGCTGATAATTGCGAGTCGTCGAACGGGTAAACTGAGTTAGCTGCACATTCAATGCGGCTCGAGGAGTATGGCATGGTCACGCGCCGCAGAGATATCCTCGCACGCCGGGCCGGTGCCCTCCCGCCGCTTGCGTGTCTCACTCAGCGACGCACCCTCTGGCGGGTCGGAATTCTCGCAAACCGAGCCATCGTTGTAGATGCGCCAAAAACGGTCAGACTGCGCGGCGTCGTGATTCCCGCCTCGTTTCTGCCGCGCGCGAGCAAAGTGATCGCATGATTACGCGCCGTATATTCTTGGGCGCATCGGCGATTGCAATGCCCTGGCCGCTCATCTGTTTTGCCCAGCAACAGGCAGTGAAGATCGCGCGCATAGGTTATCTGGATGCCGCCTCATCCGATTTCGCGAGCAGCCGCGTGGAGGCATTCCGCGCAGGGCTGCGTGACCTCGGTTACGTCGAGGGTAGGAATATCGTTATTGATTACCGCTGGGCGAACGGGAAGTACGAGCGTCTTCCCGGCCTGGCAAAGCAATTGATTGAGAAGGAACCGGATGTCATCGTCGGCGGTGGAACGCCCGCCATTCAGTCGGCGCAACGAGCGACGACCGCCATACCCATCGTCATGGCGGGAACCGCTGACCCGGTCGGCGCCGGCTTTGTCGCGAGCCTTTCGCGGCCTGGCGGCAACATCACCGGCGTATCTACCATCAACGCGGACTTGAGTCGAAAGTACCTGGAGCTGCTGCGGGTCGCGCTTCCCAGGTTATCGCGCGTCAGCGTCTTGATTAATCCGGACCATCCGAACCATCCTGATGAACTGAGCAACATCGCCGCTGCCGCAAAGGCGACTGGCGTAGACGTGTCACCGGTCAAGGCAAACAGCACACACGAGATCGAAGTTGCCTTCGGCGCGATGGCGCGCGACCGCATTCCCGCCGTGATCGTGCTGCCGGATGCGTTCTTTTTCGTGCAAGCGCGACGGATTGCGGAGCTTGCGGCAAAGAACCGCCTGGCAACGATGTTCTGGACCCGGGAATTGGTGGAGGCCGGCGGACTGATAGGCTATGGACACAACAATGCCGAGCAATTCCGGCGCGCAGCGACTTACGTCGACAAGATTCTCAAAGGAGCGAAGCCCGCGAATCTGCCTGTAGAGCAGCCGACGAAACTGGAACTGGTCATCAATCTTAAAACCGCCAAGGTGCTGGGTCTCAGCATTCCGAATGAAATGCTGCTGCGTGCCGACAAGATCATCGAATAACCGATTGGCTGCTGCGAGCGGCTTCCGGCCGGATACGGATTATCTCAACGTCGCATAACGTAGAATCGGTTGCTCGCTCACGCTGCTACCGGACCCAATCACGCCAATGGTCTATTACCGAATGACATGAATAAAGTAAAACGAAAGCTCGCCGCCCGCGAAGTGGTCACGATGTTCAACCCCGATTACGCCGCGCCGCGTCTCGTCGAGTATGTGGCCCAGTTCGGGCTTGACGTCGCGTTCATTGATGCGGAGCGCCAGAGTTACGATTTCGAGCGCATCGAGGAAATGGCGCGTGCTGCGCGCGCGGCCGGCATCATTTCGGTCGCACGTCCTTGGATGAACGATCCGGGCCTTATCACGCGGTATCTGGATTGCGGCGTCGGCGGCATCAAGGTGCCGCATATCGAAGATGCCGCCACTGCTCGCTCAATGGTCGATCTCGTACGCTATGCGCGCCCGAAAGATCACGCAGAGAAGATCGTGGTCATCATGGTCGAGTCTCCGGCGGCGATTGACAACATCGAACAGATCGCACAGGTGCCGGGCGTCGATGTCATTAACATCGGCGTCAACGACGTCGCGGTCGCCGCCGGCTGCGTCGGCGAACCGGAACATCCCAAGGTGGTTGCGCTCGTTGATAGCGCCATCGGCCGCATACTCAAGGGCGGTAAAACCGTCGGCCTCAATGTGCTCACCAATTGGGAAGAGCGCATGCCGTACTTTTATAACAAGGGCGTGCGCTGGTTCAATGTGCACGTGAATACATTCATCACACGCGGCGCACGCCAATATACCGATCTCTTGGAGCGCAGCGCGAAACCATCCGGCGAACTCAGATGAAAACCAAAATTCCGAAGGACGAACGCTCGCAGCGCGGCTGGAATTTGCGCCACGAAGTACTGGGTGACGACTTCCATCAACGCTCAGTCGAGCGTTATGAAAACAGCGATCTGTGGCGGCCGATGCTCGATCTTGCGTCTCGCGTGTGCTGGGGCGATGTCTGGAACCGGCCGGGTCTCTCGCGCAAACAGCGTTGTCTGCAGAATATCGCCATGACAGTTGCGCTTCGCCTGCATCACGAAACGGCGGTTTTCGTGCGCGGCGCCGTACGCTGCGGCGCTACGTTTGAAGAAATTCAAGAGACGCTTCTGCAGACCGCGATCTATTGCGGCTTTCCCATGGCGGTCAACGCCTTTCGCATCGCGCGCGAAGTACTCGACGAGCCGGAAGTCAAGACGCTGTTGAATAAAAAAGCGCCGCGGAAAAGGGCTCGCCGGAGATAGCGCGGCAGCGTCGAAACGAGCAATGGCTACGGTAATGCGGTGTGCGAACTATCTCGCTGCGATACTTGCGGTGATATCCGTCGCGGACGCAAGGGCTCAATCAAACCAGGGAACAGCCGCCGAATATCCGGCGAAACCGATCCGCATTATCGTGCCCGCAGCGCCGGGCGGCGGCACGGATATCATCGCCCGTCTGGTTGCACAGGGTTTGAATGAGCGCTGGGGCCAGTCCGTTGTCGTTGACAATCACGGGGGCGGTGGCGGCGTAGTTGGCGTACCGCTCGTTACCAAAGCAGCGGCCGACGGCTACACCATGCTGCTCGGCAGTAACGGTCATGTGACGTTCGCGCCGGCGCTGTATCGCAACCTGCCATACGATCCGCAAAAAGATCTTGCGCCGATTTCGCTCGTCGCCAATCAGCCGTTCATCATGGCGGTCCATCCGTCGCTGCCGGCGCGCTCCGTGAAAGAGCTTATTGCACTGGCGAAGAAGAGTCCCGGACTCATTACGTATGCATCCGGCGGCAGTGGCGGCGCGTCGCATCTCGGCACCGAGCTGTTCCAGATCACGGCAGGCGTCTCTATGGTACATGTGCCCTATAAGGGGACGGGTCCTGGCATGTCGGCGCTGCTTTCCGGAGAAGTGCAGGTCCTCGTCGTCGGCGTGGCTACGATATTGCCGCATATCAGTACGCACAAAGTGCGGGCGCTGGCAGTAACCGGCGCCAAGCGATCACAGGCGGTGCCCGAATTGCCGACGATTGCCGAAGCCGGTGTGCCGGGTTATGAGTTCGATGTCTGGTACGGATTACTTTTCACAGGCGGCACGCCGCGCCCGATCGTGACGAAAACACATGACGAGCTGGTTCGTATTCTCGCAACGCCGCTGACTGCCAATCGCTATGCAAGCGCCGGTCTCGAGCCCGTCACGACCACGCCCGAGGAATTTGCCGCGATGATCAAAACCGAAATTCCGCGCTGGCAAAAAGTCGTCAAGGCCGCAGGGCTCAAACCTGAATAAACAACCTCGCACTGAGCGTATTACGAAACTGCGTTATCCGGAGAGCGATAGTGATGCATATACGTGCAATTACGGCTGCTGCAATAACGTTGGCAATGGTCTGCGCTCCGACGGTCAGTGCAGCCGCGGAAGTCACGCTGCTGATCTCGAATGCGCTGAAAACAGTAATGGAAGATCTGGCGCCGCGTTTTGAAAAGGCCACCGGTCATAAGCTTATGATCAGTTACGGATCGACGAATCCGATGAAGGCACGGATCGAGAAAGGCGAAGCCTTCGATTTGACGATCCTCGGCGACGACGCGATCGATGCGCTGATCAAACAGGGCAAACTCGATGGCGCTACGTGCGCCGTCATTGCGCGATCCGTTCTAGGCGTCGCGATTCGTAAAGGTGCAACGAAGTACGACGTTTCGACCACGGACGCATTCAAGCGCACGCTGCTGGACGCGAAGTCTATTGGCTACCTCGAGGATGGCCTGACCGGTACCTATCTCAAAGTACTGTTCCAGCGTCTGGGCATCGCGGACAACGTCAGGCCCAAGCACAAAAGCGTGCGTGGCGCGGAGGCGGTCGCCAGCGGCGAAGTCGAGCTGGGAGTGACGCAGATCAGCGAGATCCTCTACCAGAAGGGCGCTGAACTCGCCGGACCGCTCCCTCCGGAAATCCAGCATTACACAAACTTCTCTTCGGCCGTGGCTGCAGGCGCACGACAAGCTGACGCCGCGAAGGCATTGCTCGAATACTTCGCGGCGCCTGATGCGGTGCGCGTCATGAAAGCGAATGGCCTGGAGCCAGCGGGTTGACGGGAGCAGCTAGTCTGACCGCGATGTTTTTAACGTACAAAGGAGCCATATATGAGAGCAGTCTTACTTGCCGTGCTGTTCGTTGCAGGGTGTGCCACGTCGCAACAAGTCGCGTCTCCGGTCAGCGTGCCGAATAACATGAAAGCCGGCGCCGACGAATCTTTGGCCATGATCGTTGCCGCGAGGGGTGTGCAGATTTACGAATGTCGTCCCGTAAAAAATTTAACCGGCGAGTACGAATGGGCGTTCGTGGCACCGGAAGCCGAGCTCTTCGATGCGCGTGGAAACAAAATCGGCCGGCATTATGCCGGGCCAACCTGGGAGTCGAACGATGGCAGCAAGACTTTGGGGACGGTGAAGGAGCGAGCCGACGCGCCAGCCGGCGACGCAATTCCCTGGTTGCTGCTTACGGCGAAATCCGTCGGAACCGACGGCTCATTCAGCAAGGTTACCAGCGTGCAGCGCGTAAGTACTGTCGGCGGCATCGCGCCTAAGACCGGTTGCTCGCAGACAACGGCTGGCACAGCTGCCCGCATTAAATACACAGCCGATTATTATTTCTTCACGCGCAAGTAGTCGAGCAGCTTAGAGGCAGCGCATTTCGTTCGCTTACAGGCGCTCGTTTTTTACGCCGCGCATCAAGGCGTCCGCCTTTCACGCCACGCATTCCGGCGTTATTCTCCACGCCGCGCATTCCGGCGCTCGGTTCACGCCGCGAGTTCGCCGTCGCCAGCGAATTGCAACCGGGCGAGATGCGCATACAGTCCGTTTGCCCGCAGAAGCTCTTCATGCGTGCCAACGGAGTGTAAGCGTCCGCGATCGATCACGATAATCCGATCCGCGTGCCGTACCGTCGCGAGACGATGCGCAATCACAAGCGTCGTGCGTCCGCTTTCAAGTTGCTCGAGTGCAGACGCCACCTGGCGCTCGCTCTCCGCGTCGAGCGAGCTCGTCGCTTCATCAAGCAGCAATACGGGGCGGTCGGCGAGCAACGCACGCGCAATCGAAATCCGCTGACGCTGACCACCGGACAATTTTATTCCGCGCTCACCCAGATCGGTATCGAAGCCCTGCGGCAGGCGCTCGATAAACTCGAGTGCATGCGCAGACCGGCACGCCGCGCGCACTTCATCGTCGGTCGCGGCTGGACGCCCGAAGCGCACGTTCTCAGTTACCGAGGCAGCGAAGATGACCGGATCCTGCGGGACGAGCGCAATCGCGCGCCGCACATCGCGCGCGTCGCAATGGCGGATGTCCGCGCCGTCGAGCAGGATGCGTCCGGCATCGGGATCGTAGAAGCGCAGGATGAGCGCGAACACCGTTGACTTGCCTGCACCGGACGGACCGACCAGAGCGATGCGTTCGCCGGGCCTGACTGTGAACGATACGGGACCGAGCGCCATCGATTGCGGACGCGTCGGATATGCGAACGATACTTCGTCGAAGCGTATCGCGCCCGTGATTCGCGTCGGCAGCTGAATCGCAGGTGCTGTGATTGCGAGGGCCGGCTCGACATCGAGCAATTCAGTGAGACGCTCGGTTGCGCCGGCGGCGCGCTGAATCTCGCCCCACACTTCGGACACTACGCCGGCGCTGCTTGCGACTATGGCCGCGTAGAAGACGAACGCCGAAAGTTCTCCCGCAGTCAGCCGCCCCGCGAACACATCGTGCCCTCCGATCCAGAGGATTACGCCGACCGCGCAAAAGGCGATCAGCATGACGAGCGAAATCAGCCACGCTTTCACTCGTATGCGTTCGACGCCCGCCTCGTATGCCGCTTCGGTGGCGGCTGCGAAGCGGTCGCGCGTGCGATCTTCGTGCAGATAAGCTTGCACCGTGCGCACTTCGTGCAGCGACTCATCGATATGCGCCGAAACGTCCGCTACACGGTCCTGATTGAGCCGCGACAGGCGCCGCACGCGTCGGCCCATCAGCAAAATCGGAATCAGCGTCGCCGGCACCCCGAGCACAATGAAAGCAGCCAGTTTTGCGCTGGTCGCGAACAGCATCCCCAGCGCCCCCAGCATGAGCAGCGAGTTGCGCAAAAACATTGAGAAGCCAAAGCCGATAACCTGGCGCAACTGCTCGCTGTCGTTCGTAAGCCGCGAAGAAATCTCACCCGTGCGCGACGCGTCGAAGAACGCCGGCGATAAAGTAAGCACATGCGCGAACACCGCCTGACGCAGGTCTGCGATGACACGTTCACCGACGCTCATCATTAGATAAAAGCGTGTCCATGTTGCACCGGCGAGCAGCAGCGCAACGCCAACGACTGCGGCGAGCGCGATGTTCAGGAGACGTGGATCACTGCTGCCGAAGCCTGCATCGATAACATGGCGCAGTCCCTGGCCGAGCGCGAGCACGCAACCCGCTGCAATGACCAGTGCAACGAGCGCGATGACGAGTCGCCCGCGATACGGTGCGAGGAATCGCCAGAGCCGGGCAAGGTGAATCAGTTCGGCTTTCGGCGGCGGAACGGGCGCAGTCATAACGATCTCATCATTGCACTGCCCTTAGACTTAGCTCGCAATCATTAGCCGGACAGCACTTGCACGGCAAAGATGCGGCACGCCGGCCGGTCAGCGGAGTTTCTGCGCGGGCTTCACCAGCGTCGCCATCCACTCGCGGTCGGCATTGAGAAATGCAGCATAAGCCTCGGGCGTGCTAAGAGCCGGCTCGACAGCCTGACTTTCCAGAAACTCCGCGAAGCGCGGCTCCGCAAACAAGCGCGTGATCTCCATATTGAGCCGCCCGACGATTTCTTTGGGAGTACCGGCCGGTGCGGCAAGTCCCCACCACAAATTGCCTGCGAAGCCGCCGAGTCCTGCCTCGGCCATCGTCGGCACCTTCGGCAGTATCTGCAGGCGCTTCTTTCCCGAGACTGCCAGCGCTTTCACCTGTCCACTCTGCAGTTGTCCGATCATGTTGCCAACGCCTACTGCGCTGGCCTGAATCTCACCGGACACGAGCGCAACTGTAATCGGTGCGCCGCCCTTGTACGGAACCGCCGGAATCGCCGTCTGCCATTCACGATTGAGCCAGGCGAGAAACACCTCCGGGAAGGAGCCGGGACCTATGGTAGCGAAATTGATGCTGCGCGGCTTCATAGTCGCGAGCGCTTTGAATTCGGCGACGGAATTGACCGGCAACGCCGCCGGCACCACCAGCACGCCGGTGACGTAATAGAGATTCGTAATCGGTGCGAACCCCCGGGCCGGATCGTAGGGCAGCTTGTCGAACACATGCGGGTTTACCGAAGTCGTCGCCGTATAAATCGCGCAGATCGTATAGCCGTCAGGCGTCGCTTTGGCGCATGCTTCGGCGCCGATGATTCCGCTCGCGCCAGTGCGGTTATCGACGACGAGGGGCTGTCCCATCCGCTGTGAAAGCTCTTGCCCGATTGCACGCATGATGACGTCGGCGACTCCGCCCGCAGCAATCGGCATGATGACGCGTATCGGTTTGGTTGGATACGCTGACTGCGCGCAAACCGGCGATATGATGAATGCGAATAATGCGCCGGCTATGAAGCGAGTCATTCGAGGCGAGGAGAGTGAATGATGCGGCTATCGTATCACTGGCCTGACACAATCACTGCTTCGATCAGTCCACCACAAAGAATTTCGCGCCGCTCGCCGTGTAGTTGCGGTGACGCTCTGCATTGTCGGCAACCTGGAAACTCATGCCGGGCATCAGCTTGAACTTGCGGCCATCTTCGAGCTCGATCTCGAGCTCGCCTTCGAGACAATAGAACACATGACCCTTGTCGCACCAGTAGCCAGTGAGATATCCGGCCGAGTACTCTATGATGCGCACGCGGACATCGCCGAACTTGCAAGTGCGCCAATAGGACATACCGGTTGCGCCCGCGTGCTCGGTGCGCTCGATTGTGTCCCAGTGCGTCATCGTGAAGGGGAAGCCCGATAGTTTCATAGCGTTGACATGTGAGTGTACGGCGTAACGCGAAGGCAAGAGCTCACCTTTTCACAGATCTTACATGGTTCGTGTTTCGGCAAGCACTCATGCCGCCTCTCGACCGCCGCGGGCATCTTTGGGATACTTACCGCGTTCAACAACTGATTGCGCCCATGAAAACTACATATCGCTTTGGACTCGGACTCGCAGCGTGGATGATTTGCGCGGCAGCGCTGTCGGCACCTTTCGCCTACGTGCCGAACGAAAAATCCGGGACGATTTCGATTATCGATACGGCCACCGATCAGATCACCGGCGAGATCAAGGCGGGCGACAAGCCGCGCGGCATCGCGATAACGCCCGACGCAAGATTCATATACGTCAGCGACCAGCCGAATCGCGCTGTGAATGTCATCGACGTCGCCAAGCAAGCAATCATCTCGAAGGTCGAGCTTGGCGAATCGCCCGAAGGGGTCGGCATATCTGCCGATGGTAAGTGGGTGGTGGTCGCCGTCGAGGAAAGCAACAGCGTCGCATTCATCGACACCGCGACCAACAAGCTTGCGCTCAATCTGAAAGTCAAAGGCAAGAACCCCGAGCACGCGGTGTTCAGTCCCGACGGGAAATGGTTGTATGTGAGTGCGGAAGAAGGCGACGTCGTCGATATTATCGATGGGCGCGCGCGCAAACAGATCACTTCGATCACGCTGGGCCAGCGGCCGCGCGGCATCGGCTTCCTGCCCGATTCGAGCCGCGCCTATGTGGCAGCGGAAGAAGCGCACACCGTATATTCGATCGATACCGCAAAACAGACGGTACTCAAAGTGATCAAAGCCGGTCAGCGCGCAAACGGAATTGCGGTCCGGCCGGACGGCAAGCGCGTATACGTCTCGAATGGCACCGATGGTACTGTGTCGGTCATCGATACGGCAGACGACAGCGTGATTGCCACAATTCCGGTTGGCCGACGCCCATGGAATATGGCGATTACGCCGGATGGTAAGAAGCTGTACGTAGCCAACGGCCGCTCGAATTCAGTCTCGGTCATCGACACGCAAACGAATGCAAAGGTGACCGATGTGACGGTCGGCGAGTTACCGTGGGGTGTGGTGATTCGATAACGTCTGGTAAGCCGACAATAATAATGAGCGAAGGCCGGGTGATACCACTGCTTCGTGCGCTTGCTGCTTTAACGTCCTTGCTCGTGCTGACTTTCCCGGCCGCCGCTCAATACCCCGTGCGGCCGGTTCGATTCATTGTGCCGTTTCCCGCCGGCGGCGGCGTCGATATCGTGGCACGCGCAGTCGCGGAGAAGCTCACTGTGCAACTCGGACAATCGATCGTCATCGACAATAAGCCGGGCGCCGGAACAACCATCGGCACGGAAGCTGCCGCGAAAAGCACGCGGGATGGATACACGCTACTCGCCGGCGCCCTCGGCGGACAGGCGATCGTTCATTCGTATTATCCGAAGCTCGGATTCGACATCCGCCGCGACTTTGCGGCGATATCGAAGATCGGCTATGGCACCATCGTGCTTGTGGTACCGCTCAATCTGGGCGTGACTTCCGTGAGGGAATTAATCGCGCTTGCGAAGGCGAAGCCCGGCCAGCTCACATTTGCTTCGTCGGGCACCGGTGCACTCATACATTTGACCGGTGAGCTCTTCAGGCAGATGGCGGGAATCGACATGGTGCATGTGCCCTATAAAGGCACCGCCCAATTTCTGCCTGACTTGATCGACGGCAGAATTTCAATGGCACTCGATAGTCTCCCGGCGCATCTTCCGCAGATCAAGGCCGGCAGGGTGCGCGCGCTTGCCGTCGCGAGCCGCCAACGGTCACCGCAACTGCCTGAGCTGCCGACGATTGCAGAAGCCGGCGTGCCGGGCTTCGAATCCGTCACCGACTATGCGCTGTTCGCTCCCGCGGCCACACCGAAGCACATCGTGACACTGCTTAATCGCGAAACCAACGTCGCTCTTCAGCAAGCGGATCTGCGCAACAAACTTGCCGCGCAAGGCATCGAAGTCGCAGGCAGCACGCCCGAAGAGCTGCGCATCGAACTACTAAGCGAAGTCGCGAAATGGGCAAAGGTTATTCGCGACGCGAACATCAAGCCTGAATAATCCTATTCCCGCGCGAACCACATCCGCGCCACAACGCCGTCGCGGTCTACGAGCCAGTGTTTCGCCGCAGCGCCAATGTGAATCGCAATCAGCGTAATAAACAGCATCACGGTCCAGTAGTGCACTTGACTGCACAACTCCTTGAGCGCCGGCGAGTCCCAGCCCCAGTGCGGGAGGCGTGTGCCGAAATAAAGTATCGGATACTTGGTGAATGAGGAGCCGAGATATCCTGAGACCGGCATCACCAGCATGCACACATAAAGCAGCGCGTGATTGAGGCGGGCGGCAGTGCGCTCCCATGACGGCATGCTTGTCGGCAGCGGCGGCGCACTATGTGCAAAACGCCAGAGCAGGCGCGCCAGTATCAGCAGGCCAAGTGTAATGCCGATCGACTTGTGCACATTGAACCACCACGCCCGCGCACCCGGTGGACTCTTCGGGATGGTGATCATCCACAGCCCGAGCGTGATCTGCGCCAGCACGGCGATGCCGATGAGCCAGTGCAGAACGACGGCGGTGCGAGTGTAAATCTGCGCTGTCATCGGTTTGAACAGGTGTCAGTCAGGTTACTTCTCTCCTGCCATCACGTAAGCCCACAGTGCTTCGATTTCCTGAGGGCTGAAAAGTCCGCCCCACGGCGGCATGCTGTTCTTGCCCTTGGTAACCGACGTGATGAAGCGGCTTTTCTGATCCGGCGGGAACGTCCGCAGATCGAATGCGCCCTGCGGGTCCGCCATCCGCGGCCCGTGGCAGGGCGCGCAATTCGGCGAATAGATACTCGCGCCCTGCTTGATCTGCTCGGGCGGAAACTGCTCCTGCGCCGAAGCGACTGCGTTGTGCAATATGAATGCGCATCCGATCAACACCCTGCTCTTCCACACGATCCACTCATCTCCATATCAGTTCGGCATCAATGCAAAGGTCCACACGGATCCGCCGAGCGGAACGTCGGGCAGGCCCCGCCGCTGTGAAGCGGTGCCGCCGCTTCCAGAAAGAATTGTCACATACTGCCGGCCCTTACGTGTCCAGGTAACGGGCTGAGCGTTAACGCCCGAGGGCGTTCTGAACTGCCAGAGCTGTTCACCGGTATCCGCATCCAGTGCTATGACTTCGCCGCTGTGCTTGCCGGTAAACAGCAGACCACCGCCCGTGGCGAGCATCGCCGAACCCGGAAGCTCACCCATGATAGGCGTGCGCCATTTCGGTTTGGCGGTAATCGGATCGAGCGCCTGGAAGTAGCCGCCGACCGTCTTCGGCGTGACGGGCGAATAAGTCGCTTCAACGGCCTGATAACGGAAGCCTGCCTTGAATGCCTCGACCTTGATCAACTTGTAGTTGGAATAACCTTCATTGGTCGCTGCATACAGCAAGCCGGTATTCGGATTGAACGCCGCATGCATCCAGTTCTTCCCGCCGCGTATGCTGGGATGGAGCTGGATCTGCTCGCCCTGCCGCAAGCGCTTCGAGATTTCGGATTCAACCGGCCGGCCGGTCTTCATGTCAATGTGCGTCGCCCAGTTAACTTCAGTGAACGGCTTCGCCGATAACAGTTCTCCCGTTGCCCGATCGAGCACGTAGAGGAAACCGTTGCGGTTCATCTGCATCGCGACCTTCCTCATCCGGCCATCGACCTTGATGTCCGCGAGAATGATTTCCCACACGGTGTCCCAATCGTAGATGTCGTTGGGTACCGCCTGATAGTGCCATACGATTTCGCCGGTCTTCGGCCGCACGGCGATGATCGATGCCGCGTACAAATTGTCGCCTTTGCGATTTTCAGGGTTGTAGGGCGCCGCATTGCCCGTGCCCCAATACATGAGATCGAGCTCGGGATCATACGAGCCGGTGATCCAGGTGCTGGCTCCGCCATGCAAGTACGCTTCGGATGGTATCCACGTCTCGTGGCCTTTCTCGCCCGGGCCGGGAACGGTATAGCGCCGCCACAGATGCGCGCCGCTATCCGGGTCCCAGCCATCAAGGAAGCAGCGCGCGCCAAACTCCGCGCCCGAGCAGCCAGTCACCACGACACCGTTGGCAATCAACGGTGCGAGGGTCAACGAGTAACCCTGCGTCCAATCGGCGACCTTCTGCTTCCACAACAGTTGGCCGTTTTTCTGGTCGAGCGCGATGACGTGCGCGTCGATCGTCGTGCGAATCACCTTGCCGTGATAGAGGGCCACGCCCTTGTTCGAAACCCCGCAGCACACGATACGTGGCGTATCGGGCGGAAATTCGACGGCGGTGCGCCACAGCACTTTGCCGGTGACTGCATCGATTGCGACTGTCCACTTGGCATCGCTCACGTACATTACACCGTCCTGGATCATGGGCTGCGCCTGCTCGCCGAAGTTGTTCTCCATCGACAGGCTCCACACCGGCACCAGGCGCTTCACATTCGTCTTGTTGATCTGCGCAAGCGGGCTGTAGCGGTGCTGCGAGTAACCCATGCCATAAGTGAGCACATCGTCAGTATTACGGCCGTCGTTTTTGAGGTCGGAAGCGCCCGGTCCGAGCGCACAGCCCGCAAGAGCGAGCGCGGCGGTTAGCAGCATTATGTTTCTCAGCATCATCTTCTCCGTTTATTGCTTATTGCAAATGAGCCGTCAAGCAAGGCAACGCTATTGGTCCATCAGTGCAAACACCCACATGGAACCGCCGCGCGGCACATTCTTCAACTGCTCACCCATGCGCACAACGTTTACGCCGCCGAGTCCTGACTGAATCGCGACATACTGACGGCCTTTATGGGTGAAGGTGATCGGCTGCGCATTGATGCCGGAGCTCGTTTGAAACTGCCACAGCGTTTTGCCGGTGTCCATATCCAGAGCGATGAACTCGCCCGTCTCTTTGCCGGTAAACAGCAAGCCACCCGCAGTCGCCAACATCGCAGAGTAGTGCGGAATATCCATGATTGGGGTGCGCCACTTCGGCTTGGCGGTCAGCGGATCGACGGCGTCGACGTGCGCGATTGGCGTGTTAGGCTCACGCGGCGCCGGCAGATTTTTAAGACCGACGTAGCGCTGGCCGACCTTGTACTCGACGGGCTCGAACTGCACAAGGCGTGAGTTGTGCATGGTGTTCGCGTACAACAATCCCGTCTCGGGATTGAACGCCGCATGTGCCCAGTTCTTGCCGCCCCATTGGCCCGGCCACAACTCGATCTGTTCGCCGGCTCGCACCTTCTTCGCCACGTCCGATTCGATCGGACGGCCGGTTTTCATATCAACCCGCGTCGCCCAGTTTACCGTCTCGAACGGCTCCGCCGACAGCAGATCGCCGTTCGTACGATCGATCACATACAGGAAACCGCCGCGCGAAAAATGCATGACCACTTTGCGCTTGGCGCCTTTGACATTGATGTCTCCGACGATCCATTCCCAGACGGCATCGAGATCGAACATCTCATTCGGCACGAGTTGCCGGTACCAGACGACTTCGCCGGTTTTCGGCCTCATCGCAAGCACCGATGCGGTGTAAAGATTGTCGCCCAGCCGTCCGCCCGGCGACCATGGGCCGGCATTACCAGTGCCCCAATACACGAGATCGAGCTCAGGATCGTATGAGCCGGTGACCCATGTAGAGCCGCCGCCGCGCAGATAAGCGTCGCCTGCCGGCCATGTCTCGGAGCCCTTCTCACCCGGCGCCGGTATGGTGTAGTGACGCCACAACTGCTTGCCCGTTTCGGGATCGAGCCCATCGAGGAATCCGCGTATGCCAAATTCAGCGCCGGAAATCCCGGTGATCAGGACACCATTGGCAACCATCGGCGCGCCGGTGATCGAAAACCCTTCTTTCCAGTCTGCGATCTTGCTCTTCCATACCTGCTTGCCGGTCTTCTGATCGAGCGCAACGATGTGCGCGTCGAGCGTGCCGCGAAACACCTTGCCGTTGTATACGGCCGGTCCTTTGTTCGAAATCCCGCAACAGACGACGCGTGGTGTCTCCGGGTCCCAGTCGACCGCTGTGCGCCAGATCTGTTTGCCCGCAGCCACGTCGATCGCAACCGTATACTCGGCGTTGGTTGCGAACATGACGCCATCATAGACAAGCGGCTGCGCCTGCTCGCCGTAATTGCTGCCGAGCGACGTGCTCCATACCGGCACCAGACGTTTTACCGTTTGCTTGTTGATCTGCTTAAGCGCGCTGTAGCGATTCTGGTTATAGCCCATGCCATACGTCAGCACGTTGTCAGTGCTGCCGCCGTTTCCATCGCGCGCCAGATCCTGCTGCGTCTGCGCCATAGCGCTGCACGCCGCGAACAGCGCTGCGGCGAGTACTAATCTATTCATGACTCATCCTCTCGATCAATAAATACTTTGCGCGGTCGAACGACCCGCCTAGGCTCAATCATCAAACAAGGCAAATGTCCATACGGAACCACCGAGCGGCACTTGGGGAAGGCGCTGGCGGCTGGTGTAACCATACAAGCCGCCGAGTCCCGACAGAACCGTCACATATTGTTTGCCTTTATGCGTCCATGTGACCGGCATGCTGTTGACGCCGGAGCCGGTCTGGAACGACCACAAGGTTTCACCGGTGTCTGCATCCATCGCAAAGAATTCGCCGGTGTGGCGGCCATTGAACAGCAATCCGCCGCCGGTCGCGAGGATTGCAGATGCGACTTGATAATCCTTCAATGGCACGCGCCATTTTGGCTTCGCCGTCAGCGGATCGATGGCTTCGATATGCCCGACAACTTCTCCGGGCGTTAGCTGCGGGTATTTGTTTTCGATGCCCTGGTAGCGGAAGCCTGGCTTGAACGGGGCCAGATCAGTAAACCGGTAAGTTGAATAACCGTGAATGGTGTTCGCGTAGAGCAATCCGGTATTCGGATTGAACGCAGCATGCGGCCAGTTCTTGCCGCCGCGCGTGCTCGGCCACATGTCGATTGTTCCACCCGCTCGCAGCTTTTTCGAATCTTCCGATTCCACCGGCCGGCCCGTCGCCATATCGACGTGCGTCGCCCATGAAACCTTTTCGAATGCCTTGGCGGATATCAGCTTGCCGTTCGTGCGGTCAAGCACATACAGGAATCCGTTCCGGTTCATCTGCATGGCGACCTTGCGCGGTTGGCCATCCACCTTGATGTCCGCCAGAATCACTTCCCACACCGCGTCCCAGTCGTACACATCGTTGGGCGTCGCCTGATAGTGCCAGGCGATTTCACCTGTCTTTGGCCGCACTGCGATGATCGACGCAACGTATAGATTGTCGCCTTTGCGCGCGACCGGGTTCCACGGCCCGCCATTGCCCGTGCCCCAATACATGAGGTCGAGGTCAGGATCGTAGGAGCCCGTGATCCACGTGCTGCCGCCGCCGTTCGCGTAAGCGTCGCGCGGCTCCCATGTGTCGTGACCCTTATCGTCCGGGCCTGCCGTCGTGTAGCGCCGCCATAGATGCTTGCCCGTGTCAGGCTCCCAGCCGTCGAGGAAGCCGCGAATGCCGAATTCCGCGCCCGAAATACCGGTAACGAGCACGCCGTTCGCTATCAACGGCGCGACCGTCTGCGAATATCCTTCTTTCCATTCCGCCGCTTTCTGGCGCCACACTTCCTTACCGGTTTTCTGATCGAGTGCAACGACGAACGCATTCAGCGTCGTGCGGAATACCTTGCCGTTATAGAGCGCCACACCCTTGTTTGAAACGCCGCAACAGACGACGCGCGGCGTGTCCGGTTCGAACTCGACTGGCGTACGCCATATTTGCTTGCCGCTGAGCGCATCGATGGCGACAGTCCACTTGGCGTTGCTTACATACATGACTCCGTCGTAGATAAGCGGCTGCGCCTGCTCACCCAATTCGTTTTCGAGCGACAGTGTCCACACGGGTACCATCCGCTTGACGTTTCCCTTGTTGATCTGCGCAAGCGGGCTGTAACGATTCTGGTGGTAGCCCATCCCGTAGGTAAGGATGTTGTCACTGTTCTTGCCGTCGTTTTTCAAGTCGCTCAGGGTTTGCGCCGACGCGACATTAATACCGGTGAACAGCAATGCCGCTGCCATTGCGATGAATTTCATGTGAGGTCTCCTGTGCTCGAATGCGGTCTGCGCCGCTTGCGACCTGCCGGCATGGCCGGCAGGTTTTTACATGTTACAAACTTCGTCTTACGTCATGTAGCTTGGATCCACCTGCTCCATCCACCGGCGCACCGCCGCCCACACCAGCGCCGGCCCGTCGACGTCTGTCCCCTTATCAACTGTCTCTGTAGTCTGTCCCGCCGTTTTGCGCACCACATCCATCGGCGGCATGATCAACTTGGCACCGCCTGACTGCGCCATGATCTGTGTTTCGCACGCGAGCTCGAGGCGCCGCATCAGATTGAAAGCTTCGCCCGCAGTCCTGCCGCAGGTCATCAGCCCGTGGTTGCGCAGAATCATGACATTCTTTTTGCCGAGCGCCTGTCCGATGCGGGCGCATTCATCGACATCGTTGGTCACGCCTTCGACATCGTAGTAAGCGATCTTGTCGCTGAGCGCCATCGCGCCGAGATTGATGGGCAGCAGACCCTGTTCCTGACACGCAACGGCGACGCCTGCTTTGGAATGCGTATGAATGACGCACTTGATATCCTCGCGCACGCGATGCACCGAGCTATGCACGACAAAGCCGGCCTTGTGAACGGGATATGGCGACGGTACGACTTTGTTGCCATCGAGATCGATCTTCAGAAGGTTTGATGCGGTGATCTCGTGATAGAGCAAACCCAGCGGATTCAATAAAAAATGAACGTCCGGCCCCGGGACGCGCATCGAGATGTGGTTATAGATGATGCTGTGATGCCAGCCGAGATGCGAAACGATTCTATAAAGACATGCCAGGTCTACGCGGGCCTGCCATTCTTCCGGCGAACATTCGATTTTCGGGGTGGGCTGCAGTTTTAATTGGGCCGACATCGCGACTCCTTGAAGTGGATATGCCTGATAACTGGGGGAGTGACGCGTGCCGGTTGAAACCGGGCCATCGCGTCGTGCATTGATTCTATACTCAGACAGCAGTTTGGGGTGCGCGAAAAACAAAATGCCGCGCTAAAGGTATTCGCCTTTCATTGGAGCGCTTATGATGGCGCGAGACTCCAAGCGCGCCGTCCTGGTGCAACCGCAGCAGCCTCCGGGAGATGACATGATGGGACCATCGGTTCGATCTGCACGCGCTCTGCTGATGCTATGTCCGTTCGGCATGACGATGTCGGCACTTGACGTATGGGGTCAATCCTACCCGTCGAAGCCCGCTCGCATGATCGTTGCCTTCGGCGCCGGCGCGACAACCGACATCGTCGCACGCATATTTGCAAACAAGCTGAGCGAAGTGTGGGGTCAGCAACTGGTCGTCGAAAACAGACCGGGTGCGGGAGGCGTGATCGGCCTCGAGTCCGCGGCGCGGGCGACACCTGACGGATACACGCTTGTTCTATGCGGAATCAATCAGGCCATTTCCGCCGCGCTCTATAAAAAGCTTCCTTACGATCATTTGCGCGATTTCGCACCGGTGTCCTTGGTCGCCACACTGCCCAACATACTGGTGGTGAATTCTGCGGTCCCCGCCCGCACCGTAGGCGAATTCGTTGCGTACGCGAAAGCCAACCCCGGCAAGATGAAATATGCGTCGTCAGGCATTGGGGCGTCGCCTCATTTGACGATGGAACTGTTCAAGACAACGTCCGGCATCAACCTCGTGCACGTGCCATACAAGACGATGGCGCAGGGTGTTACCGATCTTCTCGGCGGGCACGTCGATGCGGCGTTCAACAACCTGCCCACTCAACTACCGAACGTGCGCGCGGGCAAGATGCGCGCGCTCGGCGTGACTTCTGCGAGGCGCTCCGAGCAGTTGCCCGATGTGCCGACCATCATCGAATCAGGGTATCCGGATTTCGAAGTAACCGTGTGGCAGGGCCTCTGCGCGCCAGCCCGCACGCCGCCGGGGATACTCACGAAGCTGCACGCGGACGTCATGAAAGCGCTGGCCGCTCCGGATTTGCGGCAGCGCTTTGTCGAACAGGGTGTGGATTCAGCGCCGTCGTCAACGGAAGCATTCTCGGCATTCATCCGCGCGGAAACGGTGCGCTGGGGCAAGACGGTCCGCGAGTCCGGCGTCGTCGCTCAATAAAGCCGGACGTGGCATGAATTGCCAATCTACGCTTCTTGCCTTGACCCAGCGCTTATTGTTCGCGATTCGCTAGTACGACCCCGGCACACTAGAAGCCGAGCCGGTCGGGGAACTATCTCTGAAAAGTCTTCAACGGCCCGTCTCAGCGTGCAATGTGCTTAGGCTGCGCACGGAGCTTTCGAACGCTTGATGGTGAATCCGCGCGCATTGCCACTTACGACTTACGACTTACGCTCTTTGCGCACGAAGCCGCCGAGTTTTTCTTTCCACTCGTTTGAGTGCAGGCAACCCACCCACGCTTCATTATCGAAACGCAGACCGGCGGTGAGTCCCGTTTCCTGCGACTGATTGATCGCGGACTTCGCCTGGATGACCGCGACGAGCGGGTTGGCGGCAATGCGCTTCGCGAGCGCCATCGCTTCCTCCATCAACTGTTCCTGCGGGACGACTTTGTTGACGAGTCCGAGCTCTGCTGCCTCGTGCGCGTCCCAGCGCCGGCCCGTGAGTATCAGTTCTTTCGCTTTTTGAATGCCGATCAGGCGCGGCAGTCGCTGGGCGGCGCCGCCACCCGGGAAAAAGCCATGCGTTACTTCGGGCAGCGAAAAGATCGCGCGGTCCGACGCGATACTGATATCACATTGCAGCACGAGCTCGAAGCCGCCGCCCATGCAGTAACCGTTGATCGCTGCAATCACCGGCTTTCTGAGGCTGGAAAGCACTGTCGTCCATTTCGCCTGGATGGTAAGGCGGTCATGCACCATCGTTTCGGTGCTGCGCGCCGCGCGCTCCTTTAAATCCGCGCCCGTGCAGAAAGCTTTGTCGCCGGCGCCGGTAAAGACAATCACGCGCACATCATCGCGCAAGTCGAGCTGAGGAAATAGCAGCATCAGCTCCGATCGCAACTGCGTGCTCAGTGAGTTCATTGCTGCGGGACGATTGAGCGTAACGGTGGCTACGCCGTCGGCGACATCAAGAAGATAGAGCTGAGCAGCGGTGTCCATCGGTAACCTTTGTAAGTTGGAAGTCTTGCTCGAACATCATTCGACAGTGATGTCGTTTGCCTTGATTACGCTCGCCCACTTATCGAATTCGAGTTTCATATGAGCACCGAACATCTCGGGTGAGCCGCCGGCGATATTGACGTTCACATCATCGAGACGCTTGCGAATCCGCGGATTCTGCAATGTCGCATTGAATGCGGCGTTGAGCTTCTCGATGATGGCACGCGGCGTGCGCGCGGGCGCCATCAAGCCAAACCATGCTTCGACCACAAAGTCGTCGTAACCGGTTTCCAACATGGTTGGAATGTCGGTCAACTGCGCAGAGCGCTGTTTTCCGGTGACTGCGATCGCCCGCAGCTTGCCGCTTTTGACGTGCGAAATAATGGCAGGCTCGTTTTCAACCAGCATGTTGATTTGTGCACCCGCAACGTCAATGATCGCCGGGCCCGAGCCTTTGTACGGCACATGCACCATGTCAATCCTCTCTCGATACTTGAGAAGCTCTACTGTCATATGCGGCGAGTTGCCTACGCCGCCGGAGCCGAACGTGATCTTACCGGGTCGAGCGCGCGCCATCGCCACGAGGTCTTTAACATCTTTCGCAGGAAACGCCGGTGTGACGACAAATACGTTCATGACACCACCGATCAAAATGATCGGTGCGAAGTCTTTCGTGAGATCGTATCCGGTGTTCTTGACCAGGCTTGCGCTGATTGCACACGTGCCGACGGTGCATTGGGACAATGTATAACCGTCGGGCGCGGCGCGCGCAACCGCGGCCGTACCGATGAGCCCGCCCGCACCGGTACGATTATCGATAATAACGGATTGACCCAGCGGCTCGGCTGCGCCGTCTGCGATGATGCGCCCGACGAGATCGGTAGAGCCGCCGGGGGCAAACGGCACGATGATGCGAATCGGTTTATCCGGAAATGTCTGCGCAGCTGCCGGCGCGGCTGCGATGCCAACAATCAACGCGATGAGAGAATAGGAGTTCATCGAGCCACTCGTCATGCTCTCAAAATTCACGCAGCTTTATATACACCACACGCTCGAATCAATCGCCGCTGAGCGTGCAGCCCGACCTTACGGCATCCGGATGTCCGTCGAACGTTCTCAGTAAGCCCAGACTTTGGAAGCGCAAGTACAGTTCACGGCACGCCCATGCATCGGTCGCCGCATAGGTAATCTGCGCCGGCGACAAGTCATGCACCGCCCAGTTTGATGTCTTCGTTCCTTTTGGTATACGGAATCCAAGCAGGATGCCGGCGAGATTCCGCACGCCGGTCTGCTTGAGGCCAGCGCGGCGCGCTACGCTGCCAAGATCGACCATGTTTTTTTCCATGAAACTAAAAACGGCCCGCAGCGGACGCAGATCGTCAGCGAGCGACACGCCCGCCTTCACGACGCTCTGTGACTCGAGCAATTCAGCAATAACCGGAAAAACCTCCGGCCGGCGCAACTGGAACAAGTAGACGGCGCGGGCGGTCGCAGCTTGCACGAGACACGGTAGATAAAATTCCCCCTTCCTGAATGCAGGGCGCGTCTCGGTGTCGAAGCCGACAACCGTTTCTTGCCTGAAGTCCGCGAGCGCATGCTCGAGGTCGGCCGCCGTTGCAACGAGACGCACGTCGCCTTCATAGCGGCGAATCGGCAACCCGGCCAGCGCCTCGCGCGAGATTGCACGGCTAATCCCGCTATGTAACGCATTGGTCGCAGAGGAGCGCATGGGTTACTGGAGGATAGCGCATTTCACAGGCATGACGTCTCACGACACTACGGACAAGACGTTGACCGCAGTCACGCAGACAACCGCGTGGCGGTAGACCTCAAAACGGGTAGCGCAGCGAAGACGTAGTTGACACCGCAGGTCGGGAGCCGGCCAACCGCACCGTCGGATTGCGCCCACCATCTGCGGTGTCCTTCTGGTCGCTATTTCCCGGTTTGCTTTCGAAAGCGAAGTCTTTCTTGTCGCTGCCTGCGCCTGCGCGGATCAGCGCCTGATACCGCGCGTACTCATCGCGCATCAGTTGCGTAAAACCATCCGGAGTACTTTGCGGAGTCGACTCGGCGCCCTGCCGGACGAAGAGTTCGCGCAACGCCGCTTTGTCGAGACCCCGCACAATATCGCCGTGCAATTGCTCCACGATACGGCGCGGCGTTCCTCTCGGCGCCACGATGCCCGACCAGCTGTCGATCTGCGCCTCCGGCAACCCCGCTTCCGCAATCGACGGCACATTGGGCAGCGCCGGGCTGCGCTGCTGAGTCATCACCGCCAGTGCGTTCATTCGTCCCTCGCGTACCGACGCCAGCACGGAAGGCAAGGTAAACACCGCGTAATGCATGCGGCCGAGGCCCATCTCGATAACGCAATCGAATAAATTACGGAAGGGTACGTGCACCGCATCGATGCCCAGCGCGCGCGTGAACAACTGGCCGGCAAGATGCGATGCGGATCCTATACCCAGCGACGCATAGTTGAGTTCGCCGGCGCGCCCTCGCGCGTGAGTAACGAAATCACGCGGCGTGTGCATGGCAAGCGCCGGTGAAACCACGAGCACATTAGTGATCGAGGCGACGTGCGTGACACCGACGATATCCGCGAGCGCGCGATACGGAGGCTGGTCGTGCATAAGCTCGGTAATGATGCGCGTGACATCGATCATGCCGAGCGTATAGCCATCGGCATTCGCTTTCGAGACCATCGTATTGCCGATCAGTCCGCCGGCCCCTGCGCGGTTATCGACGACGACGCGGCGTCCGTAGAATGCGCTTAACTCATCACCGACCGTGCGCGCAAAAAAATCACTGGCGGTTCCAGGCGACGATGCAACGATGATGCGGATGGGCCGGATTGGATAGTCCGCCAGCGCGGGCGATTGTGCGGCCCCTGGATTCGCGGCGGCGACCGCGGCCGACGCACATATCGCACTGAGCGAAAAGACGTACGAAATTAAACGCAACAACCGGGATGCAACCATGGCAACGGTGTCTCGCCTTAACCCGATAATGTGACTGCAGGGCGTAGAACCTGAGCACGATAACCCTCGAAGCGGCGTGCATCAAGTCCGAACGGCGCCGAAACCCCTTTCCTTCGCGTCCCTGGCCGTGTCAGCCCTTGGACGAGGAAGCAGCGTTCGCTTGAACGAAGTCTGCGAAGCCGCGCATGAAGTTTCGCAGCTGCGTCTGCATTGCGTCATCTGCCATATCGCCGGACTGATCGAACACTTTGCTCGCGCGCGACACCAGTAAGCGGCCGCCAAACCACGGCCGCGTGCCAAGCGTGCGCAGTACCGGGAGCCATGCGTTCTGAGCCAATATAGTTCCAAAACCGCCGGGTGACGCACCGATCACAGCGACCGGCCGATTGCCGAACACTTTCGGGATGTCGGACGAAGGACGCGAAAGCCAGTCGATGGCATTCTTGAACACACCGGGAATTCCGTTATTGTATTCAGGTGTTACCAGCAGCAAGCCGTCGCACGCAACAACCTGCGCTTTCAGCTTTTGCACGCTTTCCGGCAATCCGCTCGCACTCTCAAGGTCGCCGTCGTAGAGTGGAATGCCGCGTATGGAGCCGATTTCCAGGCTCGAACCATCAGGTATCGCCTTCGCAGCGCTCGCGAGCAACCGCGTGTTGAATGAACCGGCGCGCAGGCTGCCGGAGATGCCAAGAATTTTTGTCATGGGAGAGATCCGTTAGTGGCGTGTTAAGTCGCGATGTTTGACTGCGTCGTTTAGCGCGCGCTCTGTCACGGAGCAAGTCCGTCGTAGAATCATCGCCACGATTTCCCGGCTTAGTAATGAGAAAACTCGCATTCACGATCGTGGTTATGTCGTTGAGCTGCAGCGCCGCCAGTGAGTGGGTGGTGGTTGATGACAACGAGGAATACATCGCATATGCCGATCGCGCCACCATCTCACGCGAGGCTGATCGCGTGCGGATGGTCGATCTGGTCGACCTCAAGACGCCTCGCTCGTCGCCGAACGGCAATCCGCATTCATCGTCTCGTGCAGACAGTGAATTCGACTGCGAAAACCCGCGCATGCGAACGATTGCATTTTCGTTATTTTCCGGCGGGATGGGCAACGGCGATCTCGTCGAAACCATTACCCGATCCGCCAGCTGGCTGACGGTGACACCCGGAACATTGCTAGCCATGCTGCGCGAATTCGCGTGTGGTTAGGTACCGTTCAACAGCCGTCACACCGAAAAGCGAGCGGGCGATATGGCTATTCGCGACACGGAATTCCATCATGCCGGGCGATGAAGTGAAGCACCTCCTGCGCGCACATCGCGGGCGCGACGATCTGCAGGCTATGCGCATTCAGGGGAATGCGCATCATCGTCAGATTGCGTATCTTCTCGCGCAACAGATCGGTGTGCTCGTCTTTGGTAATCACGCCCGCCGCTGGGTAAATGCCAAGAACCGGGGCGGAAATTTTCGGCAGATAGGGCGCGGCGTCGACTGTTGACACAAAACGGTACATTGCAATCAGCACTTCCGCGTCGGACTTCCCCATTTCGTCCAGCGTCCATGCGAGCAGTTTGGGATCGGCATTAGCCGGAAAGCGGCGGCCGGCATTGGATGCCTCTAGCCAGCCGCGCGAACCCATCTTGCGCAGCGCCGTGACGCGATCCGGGTGTCCGGCGAGCGCACTCACTTTATCCTCCTCGCTCATCGCCACCGGAGAAGAAATGATACTCAGCGTGCGCACGCGTTGCGGAAATTCGGCAGCAAACGCCATTCCCAGTGTACCCGCCGAAGATTCACCACAGTAGTGGGCCGAGTCAACGCCGAGATGATCGAGCAAATCGGTGAAGTCCTTCAAGTACGCTTTGAGGCTTATGCCGCTATTCAGATCGAAGTCGCGGCTTGATCTGCCGAGCCCGCGCAGGTCGAGCCGAACGACCCGATAGAACCGGCTGAGATACGGCACCCATGCGCGCCAGAACACCGACGAGCGCGCGTAGCCGTGCTGCAGCATGATGCACGGCGCGGATTGTTTCCAGGCGTCAGTGAAATCGTCGAGCTCGTAATAAAGATCCGGCTCGCCGGGTCTAGTAAGAAGAGGCAAAAGTTAGTCCCGCGAAAGTAGTGGCAGAGTGAATTGATGCTGTGAACCGGTGGGGCGGCCTGGCAACCGGCCCGCACGCCATTGTAACCTGCACGATAATCCCGGCATGAGCGGCAACATACCATCGATGACAACATTTCCTCTTCGGTGCATTACCCTTTTATTTGCGTTGGCCTGCGCGCCGTGCGCTGCGCAAACATTTCCTGCGAAGCCGGTGCGCGTCATCGTGCCTACCTCACCGGGCGGACTCATCGACATCGTTACCCGGCTCGTCGCTCAAAAGATGAGCGAGCAAATGGGCCAGGTTGCAGTTGTCGAAAATCGATCCGGCGCATCGACCAACATCGGAACGGAAGCCGTTGCGCGCGCGCCCGCTGACGGCTATACGATCTTATGCACGACGCTGACGCTGGTGGTAAATCCGTCAATGTTTTCAAACCTGCCGTTCAACGCCGAGAAAGACTTCGCCCCGGTTTCTCTTTTGGCCGCCGCGCCATATGTCATCCTCGTGCATCCGAGCGTGCCGGCGGTTTCAATCAAGGAGCTTATTGCGCTTGCGAAAGCCCGTCCGGGGAAGCTCAACTACGCGTCCGGCGGCAATGGCACGAATTTTCACGTTGCCGCAGAGCTTTTCAAGCACCAAACCGGTACCCAGATCGCACACGTGCCTTACAAAGGCGGCGGTCCGGCGCTCGCATCCGTGTTGGGCGGAGAAACGGATATCACCATCGCATCGCTCGGCGCGGCGTTACCACACGTTAATTCCGGGCGTGTGCGGGTACTCGCCATCACGAGCGCGGAGCGCTCTTCACTGATGCCGCACATACCGACCGTTGCGGAATCCGGTGTGCGCGACTACGTATTTACGAGCTGGGTCGGCGCACTTGTGCCGGCTGCCACGCCGCCCGCAATCGTTGCGACGCTTAACAGCATCGTTGTGAAGGCGGTGCGCTCACCCGAAGTCGCGAATCGGCTGGTGTCCGATGGCACGCAGATCATCGGCAGTTCGCCGGAGCAGTTTGCGGCGCTAATCAGGAGCGAGATTCCACGCTGGGCGAAAGTCGTGAAAGCGGGAAATATCCAGCCGCTTTAACAACGTTAGTGGCCGCACTGAGCTGCGTATCAGGAGGAACGCAATTCAGGTATGACCCATAGCGGCGGCTCACCGCGAGCCACACGCTCGATATTGGCAAAGCTGTGGCCAAAGCGCTTCGGCCAGCTCTCCCAGGTTGGACCCGCAGCATGCGGGGACAACACAACGTTCTGCAGGGTGAACAACGGATTCTGAGGATCCGGCGGTTCCTGATCAAACGTATCTAGTCCGGCCGCGAAGATCCGCTCTTCGCGAAGCGCCTTGTACAACGCCGCCTCATCGATAAGCTCTCCGCGTGCGGTGTTAATCAGGATCGCATCACGCCTCATCAAGGCAAGCGTTCGCTCGCAGATCATGTGGTGGCTCGATTCGTTGGCTGGCGCGTGCAGCGTTACAACATCGGACCTGCGGAACAACTCGTCACGCTCGCAATACGTCATGCGCAGTCTAGTGGCGTCTTCGGCCGAGAGCCGGACCGGATCGTAATAGAGCAGCTCTACTTCGAATCCGCTCAGCCGACGCGCGATCGTTTTGCCGATCATGCCGGCGCCGATAATGCCAACCGTCTTCCCGGCGAGTTCATGCTCCTGCTCCTCGCCGAGCTTACTTGATTTCCACTGGCCCGCGCGCACGAGGCGGTCGAGCGCCGGCAGTCGACGATAGACTGCGAGCATCAGCATGATTGCGTGCTCGGACACCGCATATGAATTGGCGCCACCGTTATTGGCGAGGGGTATCCCGCTTTTACGCAAGAGACCGATATCGATGCCGTCATAGCCGGCGCTCAGCAACTGGATGAGCTTTACCTTGCGCAGATGCGGGTAATCATCGGCCTTGAGCGGCTGCGCGCGCGCGAAGCCCATCAGAAAGTCAGCGTCTTTGAGTTGGTCGACACGGCGCTCGGGTTCTTTGGCCAGAATCTCGACCGAAAAGCCCGCCGGCACGAGCGCCTCTCCAATTGCCCATGCCTTCGCTGATATGGCCGGAGAAAATACAATTTTCATTCGATGACCTTTCTGACGACGGCTGTTCCAATCCGTCGTTCGCTACCTTTGCGGTGTGATCCACGAATAACTTGCGCTACTCGAAGATAAGACCCTGGCGAATCTGCGTTTATATCTATCTCACACCGCACGCCACCGCGGCATGAGGCGAAGCGCATTGCCGCGGTCAATCGCTTCGAGTTCGGCGGCGCTAAAGCCATAACTCGTCAGCCCGACCACTGCCTCCGAACCCGGCCGATACGGAAAATCGGTACCGAACATGACTTGCGAAACGGGCGCCAGCTTCAGTAACGCCGCGAGCGCGCCGGCGTGATTCGCCTGCGCCGTGTCGTAATAAAATTTCCTCACTTCGTGCGCAACGCCGTTGGGAAGCACTTTCTGACGATCTTTCAGTGCCGCTTCCTGCCGCGTATACCGGCTATATAGAAATGGCATCGTGCCGCCGCCGTGCGAGTGGATCCACTGGATATCGGGGAACCGCGCGGCCGCGCCGCTGAAGAGCAGCGTCGCAATCATGCGCGACGTATCGGTTGCATACTCGATCGCCGAATTCTGGATGTACTGCGCAACCGGATTGCGGCAGCAGTCGACCGACAACGGATGGTTGTAGACAACAGCCTTGCGCCGGTTGAGCTCTTCCCATATCGGCCAGAACTGTGGATCGCCGAGATACTTGCCGGCATAACTCGTCATCAAGCCGAAACCATCAGCCTTGAGCACGTCCATCGCATATTCGATTTCGCGCAAGCTGCCTTCGACATCGGGCAATGGCAGCGTCGCAAAAATGCCATAACGCCCGGGATAGTCGCGCACGAGCGTCGCTGCATAGTCGTTGCTTTCACGCGCAAGGCGCCGGCCGAGCGCAACATCGCCGAACCATACCTGCGGCTGCATAAGTGAAGTGATCGATGTCGCGATTCCGTTCTTATCCATATCTTCGATCGACCTGGCGGGCGACCACGGCGGCGGATTTTCGCCTTTGATATGCGTCGGCAATTCGGCCACATACTTGGGCGGTAGCAGATGGTGATGAATGTCGATGCGGTGCGGCTTCCCGCGTGCAGCTGCCGACTGGCCTGCGTCCGATGCACAACCCGGCAACAGTGCACTGGCGCCGAGAGCTGCCAGTCCGCCGAGAAACTCTCGGCGGCCATTTACGGCAGCGCAAGTGTTGCTATCTTCAACATCGATTCTTTTTTTACTGTCGAACATCGTCAATGCATCCTCCTTTAGCTGATTATAACTATGCGCATCTCAGAGCTGCCTCAACAACCCACGCCGGAGATAGCGGTATCGACGCCAAGCGGATTAAATTTTTACGCCGTGCGGCCAGCACTTGACGCTGGGCGGGCCGTGCGTGTTGCTAAGGTCGCCCGAGCTCACGACTTGAAGCCGGGATATGCGCTCAAGAATACCGCATCGCATGCGCCGGCGTCCAAGCCCGCTCACCCGTCGCGGCGCATCGTGCTACGCTTGCGCAAAACGATAAGGCTCGGAGGACACGATGCAGTGCTTGCTGCGATTTGGTTTGCTTTACCTTGCTTGTGCATCGTGTGCGGCACTCGCGCAGCAGTATCCTGCACGGGCAATTCGCGTGCTTATCCCATTCACCGCTGGCAGCGCGGCGGACATCATCGCGCGCGCGATGGAACCGCAGATGCGCGAAAAACTCGGACAGGGCTTTGTCATCGACAACCGTGGCGGCGCGGGCGGCAACATTGCCGCGGAAATGACGGCCAAGAGCGCGCCCGATGGTTATACCGTGATGATGGGTACGATCGGCACGCACGCGATCAATTACAGCTTGTACTCGAAACTACCATATCACCCGCAACGCGATTTCACGCCGATCGCATTGGTGGGCGATAGCCCCAACATCCTCGTCATCAATCCCTATGTGCCTGCCAAATCGATCAAGGAACTCATCGCGCTGGCCAAAGCGCGGCCGGGACAGTTGAACTACGGTTCGTCAGGCGCCGGCACATCGGTGCACCTTTCGGCGGAGCTTTTCAGCAGCATGGCCGGCGTCAAGATGGTGCACGTGCCGTTTAAAGGCGCAACTGAAGCGCTGACCGCATTACTTGCCGGTCAGCTCGATTTGATGTTCGCAAGTCTGTCCTCGGCGATTCCGCTCGTGAAGGCGGGACGACTGCGTGCATTCGCAGTCACCGGCGCTCAGCGCTCACCGTCCATTCCCGACTTGCCGACAATGTCTGAAGCGGCGCTGCCGGGTTATGCCGCCGCTGCATGGTACGGACTGCTTGGTCCGGCCGGCATGCCTCCGAATACGGTCACGACACTCAGTGCCGCGGCTCTTGCCGCCCTTCAAACGCAGGAGGTGAAAGACCGTCTGTTTGCCTCCGGCGTTGAAGTGCATCCCGGTGCGCCGGAGCAATTCGCGCAACTCATCGATAGCGAAATCAAAAAGTGGGCGAAGGTCGTGAAGGATTCGGGCGCCAAGGTGGATTGAAAACAAGAGTCGGGACTCGAGAAAAAAAGTCAGGAGAAAAAATCGATGCGGAAAATTCGAATTCCAATCATTACAGCGCTTCTGGCGTGCGCATGTGTCGTGCATGCGCAGCAGTATCCGGCGAAACCGATCCGCCTCGTCGTCGGCTTTGCTGCGGGCGGACCAAGCGACGTTGCAGCGCGCACCATCGCGCAAAAGCTTACCGAGAAATGGGGACAGCAGGTCATTGTTGATATCCGTCCCGGCGCGGGCGGCAACATCGCGAGCGAGATCGTCGCCAAAGCGCCGGCGGACGGCTACACGCTCCTGGAGCCGGCTTTCGCGCATGCGGTCAATCCCTTTCTGTATTCGAAACTGCCGTTCGACACTTTGAAGGACTTCGCGCCCGTGCTGCTGTTCGCATCGATAGCCAATGTCCTCGTGGTCCATCCGTCGATACCCGCGCAGTCCGTAAAAGAATTGATCGCCTTCGCGAAAACACGGCCCGGTCAGTTAAGTTATGGTTCCTCCGGCAACGGCACCGCGTCGCACCTCGCCGGCGAACTGCTGAACCTCATGGGCGGCATCAAAATCGCGCACATTCCCTATAAGGGACTGGCTCCGGCTCACACCGAAGTGATGGGCGGCCAGATCGGCCTGCTCTTCGATGGCATCGTCACCGGCATTCCCGCCGTGAAAGCCGGACGACTGCGCGCGCTGGCCGTGACGACCGTCAAGCGCTGGCAGGGCACTCCTGACATACCGACGATGTCTGAAGCCGGCTTGACCGGGTTCGAAGTGAACTCGTGGTACGGATTGATTGCGCCCGCCGGTACGCCGCGCGAAATCATCATGAAGCTCAATACCGAAGTCGCACGCTCATTGCGCGAGCCCGATGCACGCGAGCGACTCTACTCGATCGGCGCCGAGCCGATGAACAATACGCCCGAGGAGTTTGCGGCGTACATCAACGCCGAAATGGCGAAGTGGTCGAAGGTCGTGAAAACGGCCGGGATCCGCGCCGATTGAATGCTATTAGCAGCGCAGACCTATCTGATCCGATTACAGCGGAATAGCAGCCATCTAATCAGTCTTGCGTTTTCCTGCCGGCGACGCATTAGCTCATCACTGCGCTGCGCCTTAGCTTCGTTTCTTTTTCCGGCCAGCGCTGAGTTCCGCGCGTACGATCGCTGCGCCCGCAGCCAGCGCTTTGAGTTTTGCGAGTGCGACCTCGCGCGGCAACGGCACCATCCCGCAATTCGTGCATGGATAGAGTTTCTCGGGCGCGACGAACTTCATGGCCGCACGTATTGTGCGCGCAACCTCTTCCGGCTTCTCTATTTTCTCAGTAGCGACGTCGATGGCGCCGACCATCACGTCCTTGCCTTTGAGCAAGCCGATCAGTTCGAGCGGCACTTTCGAGTTATGGCACTCGAGGGACACCTGATTGATCGTCGAGCGCGCGAGCAGCGGAAAGGTGCTTTCATACTGGCGCCACTGTGACCCGAGCGTTTTCTTCCAGTCGACATTCGCCTTGATGCCGTAGCCGTAACAGATGTGAACGGCCGTCTTGCATTTCAAACCATCCGCTGCGCGCTGCAAGGCGTCGATTCCCCACGACTTGACGTCGTCGCGATAGGCGTCGACATTGAACGCGGGCTCATCGAACTGAATGACGTTGGCGCCGAGCGCTGCAAGCTCGTGCGCTTCCTTATTGAGAATCTTTGCGAACGCCATCGCGAGCCGGCTGCGGTCCTTGTAGTAGCGGTCGAAGAGCGTATCGATGATCGTCATCGGACCAGGCAGTGTGTATTTGATTGGATGGGACGTCTCCGCACGCAGGAGTCGCAGGTCGTCATTGTGTACGGGACGCGGGCGCGACACCGGTCCGACGACCTGCGGCACATTGGCGTCGTAGCGCTTGCGGATGCTCATCTTCACGAGATGATCGAAGTCGATCCCTTTCAGATGCTCGAGATAGCCGGTTACGAAATGGCGCCGCGATTGCTCGCCGTCAGTGATGATGTCGATGCCGGCTCGCTCCTGGTCGCGGATCGCAAGCCGCGTCGCATCACGCTTGCCTTCGATCAGGCTGTCGCCGTCGAGCAGCCAGGGCGCCCATAATTGTTTCGGCTGAGCGAGCCACGCGGGCTTCGGCAGGCTGCCCGCGATCGTCGTCTGCAGCAGCAGATTGTTCATGTCCGGCTCCCGCGATTTTGCGTTGATTACGTCAGCGCACTATAGATGCGCCGTGCGGCAGCGAACAACGCACGGTCGCCGTCATGTTTACCGATGATCTGTGCGCCGACCGGCAAACCGTGCGGTCCTTTGAATACCGGCATCGTCAACGCGGGCACATGCAAGGTGGTCCAGATCAGGCAGGGCTTTGCGTTGCCGGTGGATTCCAGCCCAAGGGGTGCTTCGCCGGTTGCCGCGGCCGTCAGCAGCACGTCGTAATCGTTCATGAGGGCCGCGAATGCGTGACGACATTTTGCAGCGAATGCACGTGCGTCGCGATAGCGCTCGAATGTGCACGAGAGACCGCTTTGCAGGCGTCCTTTGCGCAGCGCGTCGCTGAGTTTGTCCCAGTGATGCTCGATCTCGTAAGTGAAATTCCGCGAAAACTCGAAGCTCGAGATGGCGAGGTGAGTATCGACGAGCTGTTCGAATTCAGCAGACAGGTTTACATCGCTGACTTTCGCGCCCGTTTTTGCGAGCTTTTGCGCCGCATCCTGCAGCAGCGCCTGCGTATGTGTTTCAACTTCCGGCCACAAGTGCGTGCGGCAGAAACCGACGCGCAAGGCGCCCGCATGTTCAGGCACAGGCACCGGTTGCTCACCCACTAACACATCGCGGTAGAGTGCAATGTCCTCGACCGAGCGGGCGATCAGTCCAAGCGTATCCAGCGAACCTGCAGCTTCGCGCACACCTGAACAGCGCAGATCACCATATGTCGGCCGATAACCGAACGCGCCGCAAAATGACGCCGGGCGTATCGTCGAGCCAGTGGTCTGTGTGCCGATCGCGAGCGCCACCATACAGTCACCGACAGCCGCGGCAGAGCCGCTCGACGAGCCGCCCGGTGTTCGCTTGGGATCGAACGGATTGCGTGTCTTTCCCGGAAAGCGGTTCGCGAACTCGGTCGTCACCGTTTTGCCCATCAACACGCCGCCCGCTTTGCGTCCAAGAGCGACACACGCAGCTTCATTGCGCGGCTGGTGTCCTTTGTAGATAGGCGACCCGTATTCCGTTGGCATGTCGCTCGTATCGATGATGTCCTTGATCCCGAACGGCACGCCGGCAAGCGGTCCGCGCCGCCCGCTTTTATCCAGTGCAACTGCCTGAGCAATCGCCTGCTTCGGATCGAGGTACTGCCAGGCCTGCACCGCCGGCTCTCGTGCCTCGATGCGCTCGAGACACGCACGCACTACCGCCTCGCACGTTGTTTGTCCGCCGTTGATGGCAGCGACGATTTCGGTTGCAGTCAGCTCGTTCAGTTTGAGTTTTGATTTCGGTTTCGTTGCCGGCATATCCATGACGCATCCTTCGATAGACGTTACTGAGGTTTGAGACCGATCTCGGGTATCAGGCGGCGATACCGATCGTATTCAGCCCGCAACAGTTTCGCATACGATTCGGGCGTCGTGTCCACCGCCGGCTCGCCGCCCTGCCGCTCGAACCGCTCACGCGTATCGGGCTGCCGCAAAATCGTGACGATGTCTGCGTGCAGTTTCGCGATGATTGCGGTTGGCGTCTTCGCCGGCGCAACGATGCCGAACAGGGTGTCAACTTGCGCTGAAGGCAGTCCCGCCTCGGCCATGGTGGGCACATCAGGCAACGCCGCGAAGCGCTTTGCACTGGTTACCGCGAGCGCACGCAGTCTTCCATCGCGTATGCCGGGCATCGCCGCCGGCGCAACGTAGACAAAATAATGCACGCGGTTCGCGTACATCTCGGTATATGAATCAGCGATCGTCTTGAATGGCACGTGCACGGCTTCGAGCCCCGCCGCGCGATTGAAAATTTCGGCAGACAGGTGTGCGGCGGTGCCGGCGCCAATCGAGGCGTAATTAAATTGACCGGGCCTGGACTTCACCAGCGCGACAAATTCCTTTGCTGTCGTGGCCGGCACGGCCGGCGCCACGGCGAGCACGCTGGTGATCGATGCCATCAGCGCGACCGGCGCAAAGTCTTCTATCGAACGATACGGCGGCGTCTTCTGCAACAAGGGGGACACGATGAGCGACGAAGACGCAATACCGATCGTGTAACCGTCGGGTGTTGCAGACGCAATCAGGCTTGCGCCAATCAGGCCGCCCGCTCCCGCCCGGTTGTCAGCGATCACCTGCTGGCGATACAGATCAGTTAGCGACTGCGCCACAGTGCGGCCAAAGTAATCGCTGCCGCTGCCCGGTG
>Ga0068871_100000185_pt1 | contig 42172 bp, 22 predicted proteins | sample KBSMisM72_FD_72750 | JGI IMG/M metagenome (GOLD analysis project Ga0068871, IMG submission 72750) | Miscanthus rhizosphere microbial communities from Kellogg Biological Station, Michigan, USA - KBS Miscanthus M7-2 | ecosystem: Host-associated > Plants > Roots > Rhizosphere > Soil ...
TGGGCGCCTTAACTCTCGTCCTGTTACTTCTAATTGTGACGTCACGCTTTCCAGCGCCAACCCAATCACATTCATCCGGAGTTGGTGAAGCGGTTTCACTATTTGCCAATCCATCGTTCCTGCTTCTTGCACTCGCACTCTTCATGTACGTCGGCGCTGAGGTGTCGGTCGGCAAATGGGTCGTCACTTTTATGGAGCGTGATGCGAACATACTTGGCAGCCAGGGTGTTACGGCAGCGCACCTGGAAGCAATGAGCCGGATGTCTCCCGACGTTCTCAACAGATTCTTTGAAGCTGATCCAATCGGTGTGGGAATTGCGAGCTATGCGTTACGTACGCTCTCATTATTTGCCACAGCGTTGTTGTTAGGACGTCTGGTGTCGAGTCTTCTGCTGGGCGTTTTGCGCGTCAACAGCATCTTGTTGATGACAGCTGGTTCACTGCTCACCACGGTGTCGCTTCTAATTGCCTTTACAGCGAGTTCACCCGGAACGGTGAGACTGGGCCTCATCGCAGCAGGCTTCGGAATGGGACCGATCTTTCCTACTTCGGTGGGTCTCGCGTCAGTAATGAACCCGAGGATTGCAGGCACTGCCATGAGTTGGGTGATGGGCCTCGGATTCGCGGGACTACTCGTTATTCCACCCGCGGTAGGTTACGTCTCGAGCGCAGTTGGTGGCAATGTACGTACAGGTTTGACTGCCGTAATCATTGCGTCAGTGGTGATGCTATTGCTGCATGTGTTGTTGCTCTTCAGGGAGCGTGGCAAGGCAACCAAGTGTCGAGATCCTTTATCCACAGATTACACGGATTGATTTATAGAATCTGCGTAATCTGTGGATAGAACCGAAACCTACTTAACAATTTTGGGAATTAACACCACGATCAACGCACGATCGTTGATTGTCGCCGTGCCCACAACCACCTTCTCTCCATCTCGCAGGTTAAGGGCAGTCTGCACTCGACCGCGAAGTCCCTCGCCCTGAAGGGTAAAGGTGAAGTCCTGTATCTGAATTCCCTGGGTACCCGACGCACTCGGCACAAATGAAAGCTGATTGACATAGTACTCGTATGAAGCTTTCGTCACCCCGGATTCACCCGGGATCTGCGCTAGACCACTACCGGTGAGAGCACGATTTGTTTCAGTGAGTCGCTGCAATACAGAAGTAACAAGCTCGTAATTCCGGTAGTTAAGCGTTCCACGCAACTCAGTGATTACGTCCTTCAACTCGCCCGGGATTTCTTCCGCCGGCGCAGGCCCGCTGCGGTTAGATGCCAGTAATACGTGCATATGCATTTGCACACTTGATGGAGGTGCAGCCGGTGTGTCGAGACGTTTGATAGCTTCTTCGATCGTTACGAGATTCTCTGGAAAATCACGCACCGTCAGTGTGTTGAACTCATTATTTGACGAGATGCCCGCCCCCTTAAAACCACTGCCGAGTTGACGCAAAACACTTGCGAGGCTGCTCGGCTCGCGATACTTAACTTCAAAAATCTTACTCTTGAACTGCCGTTCAGTGACGAAATCGTCTTTTGGTTTCTCCGGCGTTGGGGTCGGTTGTTGTGCTGCTGCTGCCGGTATCACGATTAAGGTGAGCACAAGTGCTGTCAGTGATTTTGCGATAAAACTCAACATGAAATCTTTCCTCCTATAAGCCTTTCGAACCTTCGCTGCCACCAGCAACTGAACGCTGACCGGACAACCAGATAATGCGTATATTACGATCGCTTGTTTGTATTTCCACCCTCATCGGTGCTGGATCGGATGATGGTAGTAGTGGGCCAACCTTCGTATGCAATTCCCGCGACAGGTTTGTAGCGACTACCCCCGCGTTTGCTTCTCTCTTGCGGGTGTTTCGACGATGCGTAGTAGCGATAGCGACTCTCTCTTTGTTTGAAAAGGAAGACGAACCCGCGGATTCATTGCTGCTTTCTGATTGAACGTGAGTTCCGCTACCAGCTTGAGCCGGCTGTCCCGTTAGAACAACAATCTCCCGATCACTTGGCAGTTGGCGCGAACGGTTGCGACTCAAGTACAGAGCAGTCACCGAGATCACAAGCAACAGCGCAGCTGTTATCCATCTCATCCGCGGCTGGAGCAATGACGAGACTAGCTGCGAGAAGACACCGGACCACACCCGTGCGTGTGGCTCACGCTGAATCTCATTGAGAACCTCTTCGCGGATGCCGGCGTAGATTTCATCGCTGAAGCCAGGAGGTTCGTACTCTTGCAGCAACTGGCCGGCCCACGCGTATTCATCAGCGGCAAGACTGCACTGTGTGCAGGATTGCAAATGAGCCGCAACCAACCGTGACTCTTCTTCTTCCAGATCGCGGCCAACATAGAGTGACAACAACGGCTCAACACTCTTACAGTTCATCGCACCGTCGCTCCTCTCTCTTTTTCAGATATCGTCCGCAATACACTCTGATCTTCTGCCTCGCCGAACTGATCTGAGAGCGGACGGTCGTAGCAGTCGACCTCATGATGTGAGCGACTTCATCCGTACTAAACCCCTCGAGATCTCGGAGTAAAATGGCTGCGCGTTCTCTCTCAGGAAGGGTCGCGATGGCTCGCAACATAAGTTCGCGCTCCTGCACGCGAATGAGAGTTTCTTCAGCATCCGCCTGGGTATCAGAGATGACGGAAGCTGCCTCATTGCCGTTGTCCAGTGAAATGAACTGGGTATTGTATTGTTGGCGCTTCCTGGCTATATCGCGGCAAACGTTTAGTGTAATTTGATATACCCAGGCGAAGAACGGCTGATCCTGTTTAAAGCGGCCGAGGTACTTGTACACTCTGAGAAACACTTCCTGCGCAGCATCGCGAGCGTCGGCTTCGTTCCCCAACATCCGCCACGTCATCCGCATTACTCGTTTCTCAGAGTGCTTCATGATCTCTTCAAAAGCCACCATGTCACCGGCGGCAGCGCGCTCAATGAGGCGGGCCAGTGATTCCGGGATTTGAGTCGAAATATTTTCAGGCAACCGTTTTTCAGAAGCGACGGTGAATTCGTGGGCTTCGATTGTTGCCGCTTGACTCATTGACCTCTCACCTATGATCTACTTGCGTCGACGGAAAAACGTTGAGAGTAATTTTGGGCATCGGGGTAAGATTATTGGCAATAGTTTTGAAGTGCCCAATAGCGCTTAAGGTTGAATACGCCGAAGGCGTTCGCTAATTTCAGCCCATGGTTCGAGCGCAGCGAGAACCATGGGTACAAACCAAACAAGCTTGGAACCCTGAAAGGGTTTGCCTTGAGAGAAACCCTTTCAGGGTTAATTTGTTATTAGGTTACTAACCCAGGGTTGTCGCGCTTCGCGCTCCAACCCTGGGCTGGGGTTAGCGAACGCCTTCGGCGTATTTTCAAACTGAGCCACTACAAAGGGCCCGCTCCATACGTGTAGTTACCGGGTACGCGTAGTTACCGGGTAAGATTCACTTTCGAAATCGCAAAAAGTTCCGTTTTACTCTCCGATCTCACTTACACAAATCCCTGCGCGGCGGTGTTTGGTTAACAGAACACTTCCTCTGCGCGTCTTTCAGGGTTAAGACTTCGCTCAAGAGCACCTCAATATGGGAAGGAGATCAATATGAAGGTCAAAGCACCAGGCTTGCTCGCCCTCATCGTGATAGTCGCCGTTCTTGGGCAGACTTTTGTAACGGCCACGGGCGCGAAGACGATGGAGGAACTGTCCGAATCGGCACGGATCGCCCGACTTGAGACACAGCTCGAGAGCCTGCGACAGGACCTCAAAATACCCGCTTACTCTGCTGCCATCGTGAAAGATCAAAAAGTGATTTGGGCGAAGGGATTCGGTTATGCAGACGTTGAGAATAAGATTCCCGCAACCGAACATACGGCCTATCATCTCGCTTCCCTCACCAAGACGTTTGCCTCGACGATCCTGATGCAGCTGATCCAGGAGGGAAAGGTCAAGCTGGACGATCCGGTTTCAAAGTACGGCATCGTGCTCGAGAGCGATGGTGTCATTAGAGTGCGACACTTGTTCTCGCACACGTCTGAGGGAAATCCGGGCGAGCACTACAGCTACAACGGCAATCGCTTTGCTGAACTCGATAAGGTGGTTCAGCGGGCCAGTGGGAAATCGTTTGCCGAACTCTTGATCGCCAACATTCTCGATCCTCTCGGCATGAATGAAACAGCGCCGAACGTGCCGAAGATTGTCTCCACACGATCGCCAAACACAAATCCGGCGGCAGAGGCGGAAGTGAAAGCCGCAGTCATGGATCTCGTTGGAGGCTTCAATTCCAGTAACGTCGATCAGATTGAGCTACGCCTGGCTCCGCAGCAGAACCGCTTTCGAGGCGAAGGATTCTTAACTTCTTTTCTTGATGCACCGCAGTTAAGACAAGCGTTCCAGTCGGGCGTGAAGGTGAACATCCAGGTTCACAACCTCGAGGTCGCGGTTTACGACAGCAGTGCTGTGGCAACCTTTTTTGCGGCGACAACCATTACGGCGCCCAATGAAGCGCCGCGTACTGAAGGCCCGTGGAGATGTTCGTACTTCTGGAATAAACAAGACGGCGCGTGGAAACTCGTTCATGCACACGAGTCGCCACTGGGCGGAGCGCTGATTACGGAGAAGCACCAGCAAAGGTTCGACACGGTCGTAAAATCACTGGCCCAACCTTATGCGCTGGACCGCGAATTCAAGATCACTAAAATCAGCTACCCGCAGGGTTTCAGCGTTTCCGCCGGACTGATCTCAACTGTGCTGGATATGGCGAAATATGATATTGCCATCGACCAGAACAAGTTTCTCAAGAAAGAAACACAACAACTCGCTTTCACTCCGACTGTTTCAACTAAGGGCGAAACGCTTCCTTATGGTCTCGGATGGTTTACTACGAACTACAAAGGCACGAAGCTGATTTGGCATTACGGCTACTGGACCGGCAACTCGTCATTTATTTTGAAAGTGCCCGAGCGAAACATGACCTTCATCATTATGGCCAACTCTGACAATCTCAGCCGTCCGACGGATCTCGGTGCCGGGAATGCGCTGAGCTCTGCCGTAGGTATGGCCTTTTTGAAGACGTTCATCTTTCCGGAAAAGTTCGGAGAGGCCATCCCTGAGATCAATTGGAATGTTCCGGTTGCAGACGTAAAGAATCAGCTCAACCTGCTGGCATCGAAACCTTACGCCGATATCTATCGCACAGACCTGATTACAAAGTTAAGGATTTATCAAAGTGTGGGAAGCGCGAATGAGGGGTTGCCGTTGGTTAAACTGTATGGAGAACTCTATTCCAAGCCCATGCCCGCTGATCTGGTAAAGCTGCCGTTGGTCGCACAGATCGTTGAGGTACTCGACAACGAAGATAAGACCGTGCCGTTTACTCTGGCGAGCAATCAGGGCGTGCGCATCTTCGCGATCGGCGAGGGTCAACCCGGTGAGATGTTTGACTACGGCTGGATCGAAGACGACAAAGGCTCACGCATGTGGGAAATGAAAGAGCCGCAGACCACACATGCAGGCGGCGCGGGTAAGAACAGAAAAGTTGATGTGGTAATTACTCTGCCTGCGGGCAACTACAAGTTGCGATACAAATCTGATGATTCGCACGCATTCGATCACTGGAACAGTCTGCCGCCCGACATCAATTTTTGGGGAATTGCCGTCTATAAGAAATGAATGCTTCCTGAGCCACCCTGGGATGACATCCTGATTGTACAGTAGTAGCTTTGTCCGAAAGGAGAGCTGATGTCATATGTACAATCTGCGTACTCGCATCCCGCTAATTCTGGCAATCGTCGTCGCTGCCTGCTCGCTCGCGCTCAGTCAAACAACTCCCGCACGACAAACAAACTATCCGGCACCAGTCGAAGGCGACTACACCATCAAAGATTTCAAGTTTCGCTCGGGTGAAACTCTTCCCGAACTGAAACTTCATTACGCCACGATCGGTACGCCTGCAAAAGACAATAGCGGAGTCGTACGCAACGCTGTCCTGATTATGCACGGCACGGGTGGAACGGGTGCGCAGTTTCTCTCACCACAGTTTGCCAACGTCCTCTTTGGGCCCGGACAACTACTCGATGCCGCTAAGTATTTCATCATCCTTCCCGATGCCATCGGACATGGTGGATCGAGCAAACCGAGCAACGGACTGCACATGAAGTTTCCTCATTACACCTACGACGACATGGTGCTCGCACAGTATCGGCTCATCACCGAGAAGCTGGGCGTTAATCACCTGCGTCTCGTCATGGGTACTTCAATGGGCGGAATGCACACGTGGGTTTGGGGTGAAACTTATCCCGACTTCATGGACGCGCTGATGCCGCTGGCGAGCATGCCGATTGAGATCGCTGGTCGCAATCGAATCATGCGCAAGATGATTATGGATGCAATTCGCAACGACCCGGCCTGGCAAAACGGCGAATACAAAACCGAGCCAATACAGGGGCTGACCGCTGCTCAGAACATTTTGCTACTGATGGGAAGCGCGCCGTTGCAGTGGCACAAACAGGCGCCGACTCGTGATGCCGCCGATAAGTTCTACGAGGATCGCGTGAAGAGTGCAGTTGTGCGAGCCGATGCGAACGACATGCTCTACTATTTCGACTCGTCGCGTGAATACAACCCGTCTCTAATGCTCGAGAAGATCAAAGCGCCGTTGATCGCAGTTAACTCCGCTGACGATCTGATCAACCCGCCGGAGTTGGGAGTGATGGAGCAGGAGATTAAGCGTGTGAAGAACGGCCGGTACGTGCTGTTACCGATTACGGATCAAACTCGCGGGCACGGTACGCACACGGTGGCTTCAATCTGGCAGAGCTATCTCAAGGAGTTGCTCGAAACCACGAACACAAATAGCGACAGATAGTGCGATTGGCTTCGAGGTGGATTTCCCTCACAGGATGGCTTTGCCTCAAAAGTCGGACCCCACGCTTGGATCGGGTCAGTACAGGGAGCGGTAGCGACCTGGTCAAACCATAGATTCACGAATGTCGATCACTGACCAGGTCGCTACCGCTCCCTGTACTGACCCGATCCAAGAAAGATTTCGGACTTTCGAGGCAAAGCCTCACAGGATCACGACCATCGTCCCTTCGGGGATTTGGTCGTAAAGCTTTTGAATGTCGTAAATGTGCATCACGACGCAGCCCCAGGAAAGATGACGCGGACCGTTGTTGTCCCACTCCTTGATCCAGCCGTGAAAACCGATGCCGCCGCCGAGCTTCGTGGTTTGGAGTGTGGCGGCTCGGTTTTGCCAGGCTGACGTGATCGCCGCTTGCTGCTGTTGCGAGATCATCTGCTGCGATGCACCTCGGTCCGCGTCGTACTTGTTTGGGTAGTTAATCTTGATCCAGTGCCCGCCGTAATACGCACCGTATGGCCCGTCGAAACTGCCGCGATGTTTTTGAATCACGAAGTACATACCCTTCGGGGTCTTGTTGTCTCCTTCGACTAGCTTCTGGCCCTTGCTTTGACCAAAACTCACGTCGTACTCCTGACTCAAAACACCCGCCTGATAGAACCTCGCTTTGTAACCTTCCTGGTCCACGACGATCAGCTTCGCTTCTTTCTGTGGCACGAAGAGTTTGCGATGGTCGTTAATGAACGCGCTGGGCGCGGCATAGTGTTCCTTCACCCACGCTTCGTTCTTCCCGTTTGACGACGGCCAGTAAGTTGGCGACAGGCTGTCGTCCCAACGCAATTCCAGGTGCAGGTGCGGGGAGTACGTTTTGTCGGGATCCTGGCCGATAGTTGCGATTACCTGCCGGCGCTGCACGACGGCGCCTTCTTTTACCTTGATCTCATTCAGGTGAGCGTAGAGTGAAATGATCTTGCGGTGTTCGTGGTTTTCATAGAAGTGATGTTCGACGGTTATGACATTGCCCCACAAGCGGCCACAGTTTTGGGCAAACGTGACGCGGCCATTCGCGACTGCATGAACGTCCTGGCCCAGATCGGTGTTGCCGCTGCCGTTGCCATTCCAGTCCTCGCCAGTGTGAATACCGAGCTGATAGTTTTCTGCGAAGTGAGTATCAATGCGCCATCCGTTGTATTCGATGCCGGTCGCAAGGTCCTTGTATAAACCTTTGGCGTTAGCATCGCCCACAGGAAAATCGAAACTGTCAGCTGGCGGGATGTTTGTGTTTAGATAGTTGTCAAAGACATTTGTCGAAGTTGGCCGCGGATGTGAGGGGTTACTGCGAGCGGGCCGCTGGCACGCTTGCACGCAGAGCATGAGGAGAATCAGAACGGCCGTTGAGAGAAGTCCGAGATCATTCCTGGATCGGGTCAGTACACGGAGGGGTACCGACCTGGTCTGTGATGAGCATGCGAGACTTTCCATGATTCTTTATCCTATCGTTTGACCAGATCCTGCACTGACCCGATCCAAGCGTAATCATGATATAAAGGAGCCCACCACTCTTGTTACCGACTTTCGTCGCCATGGCTCTGAGCTTAATAATTCTTTGGTTTTTACTCTCGCCTCTTTCTTTCAATTCGCCACAGGACGCAACCCTGGCTCAACGTTACGAGGCGGCCCAGCAGTTAGCGCGCACCGGTAAACTTGCTGAGGCAGAGACTGAGCTCAAAGCAATTCTGGCTGCACAATACCGCCGGCTCATGAAAACGTATGGAGCGCTCATGAATCGTGAACGAGCGCTCGAGGTAGCAGAAGCAGCAGCGAATTATCAATCAACGGACAGCGATCTTCTGATTGAGTTGTCCATGGCTTATCTGGAGGCAGCGCAGTTCGACAAAGCACTCGACCCTCTCCTCAAAGCTGCCCAACTGCAACCGAACAACCCGGACGTTCATAGAACTTTAGGCAAAACCTACTTTGCTCTCGGCGATTACGAAAAATCCGCCAGAGCGCTCGAAGTAGCCGTGAAGCTTGAGCCGAAAGACTTCAACACTAGTTTCACTCTCGCAATTACGTATCTACAGCAACGCCAGTTCACTGACGCAAGACGTGTTTTTGATTCCATGATTACTGAGTTTGGTGAGCAGCCGCAGATTCACATCGCCATCGGCAGAGCTTTTCGTGAAGCTGGCCGCCTGCCTGAAGCAATCGACGAGTTCAAAAGAGCCATCGCTTTGAATTCACAGTTTCCGGGCGCTCACTACAATCTCGGCTTAGCATATCTCTGGAACGAAGGCGCCTCAGCAGTGGCCAGTGCCGAGGGAGAGTTCAAGATTGAGTTGGCTGCAAATCCAAACGACTTCTTCAGCAACTACTATCTCGGAATCACTTGCATCTTTCAAAGAAAATGGGAACCGGCAATCGACTTTCTGACGACAGCCTCTCGAATTCAGCCGAACAATCCCGATCCCTATTTCCAGTTGGGCCAAGTTTATCAGGAATTAAAGAAACACGATCAGGCAATAAATGTGCTCACGAAAGCTATTGACCTGAATCCGAACCTCCCTCACAACAAGTTCCAGGTCACGACTGCACATTACCGGCTCGCACAGTCTCTTTTCCAAACAGGACAGACCGATGCGGGCCGGAAAGAGTTGCAAGTGGCATCTGAGCTGAAGGCACGCGCGTTCGAGATGACCCAAAGTCTTAGTGCCAAACAATCGACAATGGGTGCATCCAGACTACCCGATGAAAGCGATCAGACGTCTCGCGCAACCGAGACTCAGAATTCTTTGGACGCAAAGACACGCTCAGAGCTCGAAGCAAACGAAGCGTATTTAACGAAGATTATTTCAGCTCTTCATAACAGTCTGGGACTTGTGCAGGCAGGACGGCAGAACCTTACCGGCGCCGCAGTTGAGTTCCGGCTCGCCAAAAAGTGGAATCCTCAACAGGCGGGCTTGGATTACAATCTCGGGCTCGCGTACTTTCGCGCGGAGTTGTACCGGGAAGCATTGGCGCCGCTCGAGAGTGAGATCAAATCGAATCCGACAAACACCCGGGCAAGATGGCTATTAGGTCTCAGCTATTTCAACACTCGTGATTATTCAAAAGCTGCCGAGCTTTTGCACGACGTTCTGTCTTCCGGATCGACGAACGCAGAGCTTTACTACGCACTTGCATCATCATTAATCAAGCAACAAAAGATCGATGCCGCTCAGCAAACAATCGAGCAAATGGCTGTGCTGACTGGTACAACGCCTCGCCTCTACGTCTTACGAGGTCAGGTACAGTACGCAACTGGGAATATCGAAGGTGCAATTTCCAATCTGGAAACAGCGGTGAAGCTTGAGCCTGAGAATGCAGATTTTCATTATGAGCTGAGTCTCGCTTATATCGCCGCGGGACGACGTGATGAAGGCAAACGCGAGAAAGACACGTTCGATAGGCTCAAAAAGCAAACACCTCAGTAAACCATCCACAGATTACACAGATTTTAATTTATCAATCTGGGTAATCTGTGGATAAAAAACGAGGAAATCTAACTTGCTACTTCTACTGACCGCATTTCTGGCAGTCGTTCAGTTCACCGACATAACAAGCCAATCCGGTATCACCTTCAAACATGCGCTGTCGCCGGAAAAGAAGTACATCGCCGAATCGATGAGTGGCGGCGTAGCGCTTTTCGATTATGACAACGACGGCTATCTGGATATCTTCTTCGTCAATTCACTCACCGTCGAGTTGCTCAAGGCGAACAAGAAAACTCGCAGTGTGCTCTACCGCAACAACCATGATGGAACCTTTTCCGATGTTACTGACAAAGCAAGAGTGGGCGATGTTGGTTGGGGAATGGGCTGTGCTGTTGGCGACTTCAATAACGACGGTTTTGATGATCTCTACGTCACGAGTATAGGTCCCGATCACCTGTTCAAAAACAACGGAAATGGCACGTTCACCGACGTCACACAGAAAGCCGGTGTGAGCGACCCGCGCTTCTCCACGGGAGCGGCTTTTCTCGATTACGACAACGACGGCAAACTCGACCTTTTCGTTACCAACTACGTCGACTTCAACATAAATAACTTGCCTACTTTTGGCGAGGGTCCGACCTGTCAGTTCAAAGGCGTTCCCGTGCAGTGTGGGCCACGGGGATTACCCGGCGCAGGTGATTCCCTCTTTCACAACAATGGTGATGGAACTTTCACCGACGTTTCGAAAAAGGCCGGCGTCGCGGATGCGCGGGGTTATTACGGATTGGACGTTGTCGGCAGTGACTTCGACGGTGATGGATGGATCGATATTTTTGTAGCCAACGACTCTACACCTAATTTCCTTTATCACAATAATGGAAACGGCACCTTCAGCGAAGTTGGATTCGAGTCGGGCACGGCGCTAGACAAAAATGGCAACGAGCAGGGATGTATGGGAGTCACGTTGGGTGACTACGATCATGACGGGTTGCTTGATCTGTTCATAACCAACTTTGACGATGAATACAACGTGCTCTACCACAATGTGGGGCGAGGTTCCTTCGCTGATGTTTCGTACGAAGCGGGAGTGGCAATGGTTAGTCTTCCTTACGTAGGTTGGGGGACAAAGTTTTTCGACTTGGATAACGACGGCTGGATCGATCTCTTCGTTGCTAATGGACATGCTTACCCGCAGCGAGACCGCTATCGTCAGCGCAAGCTTTTGCACAGAAACAATCATGACGGAACGTTTTCCGAAGTTGCGGCTCAGTCTGGGAGCGCATTGATGGAAGAGCGCGCGAGCCGCGGAACTGCGTTTGGTGACATCGATAACGATGGCGATGTTGATATCGTTGTCAACGACCTCGACAGCGCTCCGCAGTTATTGCGGAACGACGGCGGAAACAAGAACAACTGGATCATCGTGAAAACGATCGGCACGAAGAGCAATCGCAACGGTATTGGTGCGAGGGTGAAGGTCGTCTCCGGAGATCTCACCCAGGTTGATGAAGTGCGCAGCGGCGGCAGTTATATTTCGCAGAATGATTTAAAGCTGCATTTCGGGCTGGAGAAACACACGAGCGTGAACCTTCAGGTGCGCTGGCCCAGCGGCGCCGTCGATACTTTAACCAACGTACCGGTAAACAGGGTCGTGACGGTCAAAGAAGGCAAAGGGCTAATAGAGTAGAACCGGTGAGAAAGAAGGTCAGGAAAGAACAAGTCATGAAAAGGGAAAGAACAAGTCAGGAAGAGGGGCTTGCCCCCGCAGCTGCTTGGATTGGACAAGCGGGGGCAAGCCCCTCTTCCTGACTTGTTCTTTCCCTTTCCTGACTTGTTCTTTTCATAAGCTTAGAAGTATTCCGGAGCCATATTATTGATACGCCCTCAAGGTTTGCCATGCATGTGAGGCTTAGCACTGCCGGTCCGCTTCCAGATAATTCGCCGGATGCGCCGCTTTTCATAAGCATTATCGAACTCTTTTATCTCAATAAACTGGTTCGGCAGCACGTTATTGAACACCTGCCGCGTGCCGCTCGCGGGCCACGTTACTTCTATGGAAGCAATTCGTGTTGCCTTGCCAATACCGATGTGCTGCATCAACGGTGACGCACCAAACGACCCGCCACTCGAGACCTCGCGGTATCTGATCCCGGTCTCCCCGCCCGCTCCCTTGATCGTTAATTTGATCTTGGCTCCGATTGCCGAACGGTTCGTCTTGAATCCGACGAGTTTGATAGCAATCCAATTGTTAGCCTGACCCGGATTCTCAAAAAGCACACTGTTGTATTTGTCGCCAGGTACAGCTCCGCCGAGGTTCTCGAATATGTCTTCGTCTCCATCGTTGTCGAGATCGGCAAACGATACGCCGTGGCCTTTCTGAAGGTGGCCGGTTCCACTCGACGAACTTATCTCCACGAAAGATTTGCCGCTTTGATTACGGAACAGAAGGTTTGGCATTAGAGCCGTGTACGTTGGCGCGCCGGTCCCAAGATAGAAATCGAGAAAACCGTCATTATCGAGATCACCGAAGTTTGCTCCCATTGCTGCCACGCTGCGGTCAAGACCCGTCTCCTGGGTCACATCTGCAAACCTGCCGTTTCCTATATTGCGGTAGAGCTTCATCGAATCGCCCTGTCGTGCCAGTCCAAGATAGGGTCTTACCCACTCCCCATTTGCAAAGAAGTAACTTGCCACGAACAAGTCGAGTTTCCCGTCATTGTCGTAATCCCAAAACCATGTTGGAAAGCTCCACTGCGGTTTCTCAACTCCAAGCTGCGCAGCAATCTGCTCGAACGTGCCGTCACGTTTGTTGTGATAGAGGAAGTTGTCTGTACCGTAATTAGAGACGTAGAGGTCCGGATACCCATCGTCGTCGTAATCTCCCCAGGCGACGGCTTTCGTAAACGCGACCTGATTTACACCCGCGCGCGCAGAGACATCTTCAAAGGTGCCATTACCCTTGTTTCGAAAAAGCTGGCTCGGTGTGCGCTCGTGTCCGATGAAGAGATCCAGCCAACCATCATTATCGAAGTCGGCCCATGCCGCGGAATGTGTTGCATGATCGATATTCAAGAGCCCGGCCTCGAGCGTTACATCCGAGAAGGTACCGTCCCTGTTGTTGCGTAACAGCGAATTGCGCATCGGCCATTCCCACCCGCCACGCATCACAAAGATGTCGAGCCAACCGTCGTTGTTGTAATCGGTTTGCACTGAGTTTATCCCGCCGAGTTGCTCGGCGAGGTGCGAGCGCGTGGACACATCCGAGAACGTGCCGTCGCCATTGTTGCGGAAAGCGCGCATGGGCTGGCATGGATCGAAGCTGGTCTCCACGACGTCGAGAAATCCATCGTTATCGAAGTCGTCGACAATCGAACCTCCGGCAGCGCCCATCGTGTCGAGTCCGAGCGCGGGAGCGATGTCTACAAACCTTCCGATATTCTCTTTCGATTCGAAGGCTGCCGGAGGGATTAGATAAGCCCTGGGAACTTTATCGGGATATTCGCCAAGTGTCTGGTACGTGACGTTAAGAAGCCAGCGCACCTCCAAATTTGTGGGTTCTCTTTCAAGATAACGTTTGAAATACTCGATTGCGCGCTCCGAACCAGCTCGCAACCGATGGCGCGCGGCGGCAGTGAGCGGAAAGATGCAGACATCAGCATTGCGATTAGTGACACAGTTCTCCACCTCGCCGCGTCGCATGTGGGCAATGCCGAGGGCCGCAAGATCGATGTTCATCATCGCGGCAAGGTCTGCGCTTTTAGTCGAATTCGCTTCCGCGATACGCAACGCCTCTTCAAACTGTGCGATTGCGTTTGTAGTATCGCCTTTGTAGAGGTAAACCGTTGCCGACGCATTGTGGAGGCGAATCGCCTTAGGTGGATCGGCTGACTCACTGACTCCTTGCAATGCTGTCTCGATGGAGCGGGAAGCTTCATCAAGAGATGCACGCCGAATTTCGCAGAGGCTTTCGAGTTTGGTTCGCTCGGCCGGCAGCGTCGAAAAGCTGTCGATTAGACCAAAACCGGAAAAGTCAGGGAAACTGGTCGCGTCCTGAGATTGCGCGGGCGGTTGCATTTGGCCCAGGCCCAGCGACGCACACAGGACCAACGACAGCAAGAGGATTGACAGGGGAACGAAGCGTTTCACTCAGTCTGAGATTCTCAACTAATGAAACTCCACCGGTCAAGTAAGCCACAGACAACACAGATTTAACTCCGGATTTGTTACTGCGTTTGCCAGGGGAGGTTGAGCGCTGCTTCTTCAGGTGCGGTGTTCCCTGCTTCACTGAACAGGTCGCTCACCGCATCGATCGCGCGGTTGTCTCGTCGATACGTAAAGACGAGGCGGTATTCACCTTGTGCCAGTAACGAACCCGAGGCGTTGGCGGCAGGCGACACGATGAAGAGTCCGGCACCATCAGCCCTCCGCAGAACTCGAGTCATAATTGGCGTATAAGTGGTCGTGGCGAGTGCGGCTCGAAAGACTTGCAAGTTGATGCGTCTCCAGTCCAGTCGTTCCGGACTCTGGATGAGAAACGCGATCGCGCTGCCACTCTGCTCTACGCGCGTCGCCCGCACGACGGGGACAGTCGTAGAAACTGCGGGCAACTGTTTTATCAGAGCGTCATAAGCGCGCGACTCTGCCTCACTCGGCAGAGTGGAAAAATTCACCGCCGCGCCTATTAGTGGCGCGAGGTTAGCGGCTGGCGCAACTTCCACTCGCCAGGTTTTGTTTTCGAAACTCTCGAGATGATCCACGAAGTTCTTGAAACGTGACGTCAGGAAACTGAAGCGATACACCACCGGTGCGGCGCTCCGAAAGTCATCGACGTAAATGTCAGTAAATCGCGCGCTCGAGTTGCCTGCGCAGTGCACGCCAATCGTACCGCCGCTCCCCATTGGAGCCGTCTCGTCAAAAACTAAGCTGCTATCCTGGTACACGCGGACCGATGAATCAACTGCCTCGATACTAATCACATAACCCTGGCCAGGAGTATGCGTGAACGGTTTTGTAGCAAGCACCGTAAAGGCGCCGCCGGAGACTTGGATTAACTCGCGCTTCCCTGCTTGCGCATCCATGACAAAGCGATAGTGATTGCTCGCGTCGCGGTAATGCCAGACTAAACCTATCTTGCCGTCGTTGAACTGCAAATGCACCGTCAAACGATAGCTCGTCCAATTGGCGGGTTGTTCCGGGTGGTCCTGCGGCAACTCTGGTTCATTCATGTACACCAGCGTTGTTGTTGCATTAATAGTTTGCGCCAGCACGAAGTCTCGCTGCGTGCCTTCAGAGTTGATTTGCCAGTGCGAAGCGACACTTCCTGCGTCGTCACGCACCTGCCATCGTTGGAAGCTGCCGCCTGGACCATTCGCACCAGCATTCGCTTCATACCCGCCAAAATCATCGTGAAGAAGCGCAGGTATGAGGCGTGCTTCGCACAACGCCGACGCCGTAAACACATGCGGTTCGGTCGGCGCGCTAAGAGTCGTGTTCTTGACTATCGCGCCGAGGTCTACGAGTGTGCAGCCACTCGCACCAAGGACCGAGAGCCATCGTTCCTCGCGTTCGGAAAGCATTACGTCTTCCGCGCGTCCCCACTGGTTCGCAAGGACGAGCCGGCGACCCTCGTCATCGCAAATAGCGCCGTTACCGTCATGAAAATGGATCGAAAGATCGCGCCGGTCGAGCCGGTACATCAGGTCCACATAGTTTTCGTCAAACTCAACACCGACGTCGTACGCGCGATATAACAGGCGTGACCCCACGGGATTCTGCGGTGTTGGTGCGTCCACGCGCGGCACAGTCTTTCGCACGTATCGCGACAGATCGTCGAGTGGACTCACGAACGATCCCTGCGAAGACGGAACCGCCTCAGAACCTATGGGCGGTGTGAGCCGCGCAACTCCCGGTGGACCATCAGTACGGAAATAAGCGAACTCCACCGCTCTTTCGTTGCGCGTGTATCCGGAAAGTTGTCCCTCGCCGCGAACGTTCATCGTCGTCACCACCTTGAGCCGGTAGTTGGTATGCGGCTCGAGCACTTCGCCAGTTTGCGACCATCGCGCAAATTCATCTTCGAAATGGCGGACCAACACGTTGCCGCCGACGTCGCAGATCTGCGGTATAAGGACCCCCGTCGAAAAGGTGCTCAGCACGCGATCGCTGCACACCACGTAGCGTTCATTCGGAAGGCGAACCACGCTCGATGGCAAAGACGGGAGATTGCCGAAGATCCGCTGCGGTGTCGGATTGTTGAGGTCGATGCGAATCAACGACGCCTCACCTCGCAGGAGCGTCAGGATGGAGTCTTGCGCAGCGTTGGCCCAACGCAGGAGGAAAATCCCCGGAAGATTATTGGTGACGATCTCGCGCGAGCCGTTAGCAATGTTAACGCGAGTGAGGCGACCAACACCGCCCTGTTCGCTCACGTAAGCAGTGCTCAGATCGTTAGTGACGAGCAGGCCAACAGCCTGATCGAGCCCGCTTGTGATTACGGTTTGTTTCCCCGCTGTCGCGCCCTCGAGGTCGATTTTCAACAATCGCCCGGCGCCTCCAAATTCCACGACGTAAGCTTTGCCGCCCGTTTCGTCCAGTGCGATCTGGTGAGGCGCCGTCATGTCTTTGCTAACGACGGCGGCATTTGTGCGTTCCGCGTTGCTGAGGTCGACTCTTAGCAGGTTTCCGGAACGCTCAGTCACGTATGCGACTTTGCCGCTCGCCGTCACAACGACGTCCTCGGGATTCGTGTAGCCCGTGCCCAAAACCTTGTACTCGTTACTAATGAGATCGATCTTAGAGAGCTTGCCGTGAAATTCCACGAAGACGATCTGGTCCAGGCTCGACACATAGTCACTTCCGATCGCAGCGGCAACGCCTTCCGCAATCGATACAGGCGTCCCCCGATCGCAATCGAGGTTTAGCTGAACGATGTCAATGCCGCGAAATTCGATATCGATAGCATCCACGTTCTGAACGATCGTCCCCTTAAACGCCTCTCCCTTCGCGTTAAGACCAATCGCATTACTAACGCGAACCAACTTGGCCATCATTATGCGGACAAAGTTGCTGGGCTGTGGCAAGTTGATAGTGACTTCCGGAAGTGGCGGTGGGACCGGCAGTGGCGGCGGTAGTGGCGTCGTCGGTGGGGATTTCGGCGGCGCGGATGGCCCGGTTTGGGAAAGGGGCGGAGCAAGCTCTACCTTGAACGAGTGTGTGAGTCCACGCAAGGGCCGGTGCAACTCAGTGATCGACGCACGATGCGTTGTGCGGATTGACAGCTCGGGTTCGGCGGGATGATGCCACGGATTAGGTAGCGCCGAGGTGAGCGGGATCTCCTCGAAGTCCCAGCACGTGCCGGGCAACGTCTGACACGGATAACCGCTATATTCATCCGTAAACCACTCATCCCATGCACGACTGCTGCGCCGCGTATACTCGAACGGAGTTTTGGACCACAGCCATAGTTTTGTCTGTCCAACATTCCGGCCGCCCCCGCCGGGCATTTGCGGGACCGGAGCCCACGAACCAAATAACGTAGCAGGCAGGTTGATGGGCTGATCGTTTTCATCCCGTCCCTTGCCTGCGACGCCTTGCCATGAGCCACCCTTCAGCTTCTCGAGTACGACTCCTTTCAACCCATACCGAATGCGCGCAGGTCCCTGATTCCTTACCGGATCGCCGATGCGTTCAAACTCGGGAACAACGGGTTGTGCATTTACGCCGACGAGCGCATCGTCATTTATATTTCGTGCAAAGGTAATGTGCGGCCTGCTGTCTAACGGTACCACCGGCACAAGCGTCGAAGCGGGAGGAGTGTGGCCGCTGGTCGAACGGAAAAATCCGTCGCCGTTATCGTAATTGGGCAGCAACAGCGGTGGAGTCGCGCCACGCGCTATGCGCGGCAGCGGCCAACTCGTCGTTGCTTTAAAGTGCTCGACGGCGATCTCTTTGAGCGGAAGCGGCAGAGGAGGCGGAGTCGGCTGCGGTCCCCATTCCAATTTGATGTCTACTGCAATGTCGGAGAGCGGCCACGGCAGATCGATGGCAACGCGAAACTGTCCGAGCACGTGAAATGGATCGAAGACGTCTGCTGCGATTCGGGCGTCGACAGTTAACCCAACACTGAAACCAAAAGCCGCGAGCCGCGCACTGCCGTGAAGCCAGAGGTCGCCGTAAAAATGCGCCGGCTTGAAACTCACACGGGCATTTCCGTCGATCCACGCTTCGACATTGACGCTCAATGGTCCGAATTGCCATTGCTGCTTGAAACCAATCCACGCGCCCATTGCGAGTTCCTGGGCATTGAGCGCGACGTATGAGTAGGAATTGAACAGTTTGAATAAACGCGCAGTGAGCCGTCTTTCGCGCGGCTCTTTCAACCCGACATTGATACGCCATGCTTTCGGGTCGTTGAAGTTGAAGAAACCTTCGGCGGCTCCGTTGATGTCGATTAATGTTCCGTTCTGGTCGTAACGGTATTTCGCATCGAGTCCAAGCAGGAAAGTACCGGCGCGTCCATCAAGCACGGCGAGTGCGCGGAAGTTTGCGTCTTTATCAAGGTTAGTCCGTGGTTGTAAAAGGCTCGCGGATCCCTGAATAAGAAGGATTGGACCAGGAAACACAATGGCGAGGAGCATTCGTCCGGAAAATGTATGTCCGTTATCGGAGACCGTGCCGAGTGTGACACCGGCGCCAAAGGCCATACTGCCGCTGCGCGGCATCCACTTTTCAAGACTTGTTACGCCGACCGCGGGCGGGCTGTGATACCAGTCAGTGGTGGATCCAAGCGCGTACCACTCCTGACCCGCAGTCCGTTTTGGCTCCATATTGAGCGCAAACAACCCGGCCATGCCGTACACGCCGAGACCAGTCGCGAACAGCGGAATGCCGGCAGGAAACTCGGCCGCCAGGTAGAGCGCGAGATAAGTCTGCCCGTCCCTCACTCCGAACACTGCGGTAGCATCGACCTGCATCTTCAACGCAATTAGATCGAGCTTTAGCGCGCCACGGAATTGTTGCAGGTCGCTGCGATACGAGACTTCGCCCGCGAACTTCAGTGTGTTCGGTACTTCGAAGTCGACGCGTACTCCGTTCAAGGTCGTCTGAATACGACCATCTTCGTACCACGTAATGCGCAAACCTTCGACCGACGCGCCCGCGGGCATTGCGGCGATGAGCTTCACGCCGCCAGAGAAGCCAATCCACTTTCCACCGTCTTCCGTATTTCCGAAACCGAGCTTACTGATCTCGAGCTGGAAGCCGTGGAAGTTCAATGTGTACCGGCTCGGTAGGGTGATGCCGTCTCCTTCAGTCTGAACGCGACCTCGCGTATCGATCCAGAGGCCAGTCATTTCGATCGGGGGAAAATCCAGCACTCCACTTCCGGGCGCAACGCGTCCCGAAATGCCGAGCCTCGGCACGCCACCAGCAGGCGCGTTGAAACGTAGTGTGGCGATATCAAGCGATAAAATATTGCCGGCATCGAGGTGAATTAGATAACCAGGACTTCCTGCAGTGACGCCTGTTTCCGGTGGCGAAGAATGAGGCAAAGCAGCAACCGCGGTGAGGCCGCCGGCGCCATCAAGACCGAGCGTGAGTCCAACGCGTTTATTGAAATATGGAACAAAGATATCACCGGCGATTTGGCAACCCACTAGCGCATTCTGGCGAAACTCGATCGACATCGAACTGATCCCGCCCTTGAAACCGAATAGTTCGCCATGCATTGCACCGGTGAAATCGCTCTTCGTCGCGTCCCATTGGAGCGCAAGGTTAGGCTTGCTGATGACGCCGCTGAACCCACCAGTTCCAAGAAAGACGTCGTCCATGCGAATACCGCTTACTGCGGCGGGAAGTTGCGGGACCTCGACGGTGACGTCATCGAAGTAGAGGCCCGTGAATCCGGCGGGGGTGCGCAGTGGTCGGTTGTTTTCCGGACTCGCAGGCGTAACCCACTGGAGCTTGCCGATCTGCAGCACCACGCCAGTGGTACCGACGATGCAACGCGGTACTGTCACAGCGCCGTTAATATCCAGACGAATATCTCCATCCCCATTGATTCCGAATTCGACGCTCGGCAATACGATATCAAGTGTCGGTGCATCCATATCGGGTTCCGATATTGTCCCAGCTTTCACTGGCCTAAGAACCTTGGCGTCGACACGCAGTGTGAGTGGCACGCGCACTCCGATTTCGAATGGCGTTAACGATACCTGGAGCTCAAAGTCCACGGCGTCGCTCACCGAGCCGATCATCAACGACATGAAATCAAGACCTAGAATGCGAAGTTCAATTTCGTTTTCGAGCAGGACCCCGATCCTGCCAGTTTGCGTAGCTGTGTCGTAATAGGGTTGAGCGACCCACACCTTGTCGAGTCCGTCTGGCAGCAAGCCGACGAGCGGCCAGTTCGCGATGGCTGCGACTTCGTCGAGTGGAAAAAATGGATGAGTCATGCCACTGGTCCGATCAGTTGCAACTTCGAGTTTGGAGTAGGAAAGGAGACTCCGGTACCCCACGCGGCACGAAAGATTGCCAGCGACTTATCCAAATCTTCGAGTTCGGCTCGCACACTTGCGTCGGAGGGATCCACTCGCAAGTGATCAGCCCAGAGTCGAACGCGTAGATCCTTCACAAGAGAACCTGTGTCAACAGCCACGGCAGTAAGTTCGGTGTCCTGGAATCGCATTGAGCGGTCCCAAAAATTTGCGGAGCCTATTGAAAGGAACTCGTCATCGATCAGCACGACTTTCGAGTGGACTTCCATCCGGTCGACCCGATACATCACGAAATTCGGTCGGACGACAGGGCTTACATGATCGAGAAAGACTGTCCAGATCGAGGGCACGAGAACCCTGTTGTCGTCGTCCTCGCCGCTGGTCACACCGATAACTTTCACTCCTTTCGTGATTGCGGCAGCGACGAGCGGCCAGAGGAGGATATGCGAAGTGAAACCCTCGAAAGAGTTGAGTCCCTGGTCCTCGATATAGACATACCTGGTAGCAGCGCTCAGCGCTTTCCGGAACACCGCTAGGATCTCCTGAAGACCTTCGGGTGGGAGCGTCTCCCAAGGGAGATCGTCGCCCCACAGCATGCTGTCCTTTATGCGATCATAGGACCGGACAATGCGAACGCCACTTGAAGAAACGACGGGTGTCACAATCGCTGTACCTGGGGACGGTACTGGTGGAACATGGAGACTTGCGTCAGTTGTCGGATTGAAGTGTTCCACGATTGGGCCAAAACGAAAGCGAGCGCCCGGCAGTGAGCGCACCTCTTCCCAACGTGTTTTGAAGTCATTCCAGACACTCCGTCCAGCCTCGCCTCTGCATTCGACGCCGACATCGTGAGGAGAATTGTTAGTTGGATGGAGAAACGGGTTTACGTTTTTCTCGGCGAAGTCCATGCCGCCCACGAATGCTCTCAGGTCGCCGGTACTTCTCCTGTAGACTACCGTGTATTTTTGATGCCGTGAACCGAAGTCCCCGGACCAGTCCATTAGCACACGGCCCGCGAGCGGAGGCGCAATCTCCGGTAATGTCGTTACGGTCCGTAAACCTCGAACATTTGCAATATTTGCTCCGACAACATCGCCGAAGAGGTCCAACGCCTCCGCAGTCCGGCTTATCCACCATTCGGTCTCACTGAAGTCAGGATCTAGGTCCTGTGTGTGGAGTACTAACCGTCCGGTCCACACTATGATTCGAACATCTACCTTGAGATCAGCTTTCGCAACCAGTAGTTGATCGAGCCGCTTCGGTCCGAGGATGAGACGAGTCTGCCTCTCAAACAGCCAGCTTGCGATGTAGATCCTGTCATCTGGACCCTCCGTTGCTTCGATTGCGGAATATATAGCGGCGAAATACTCCTCACCGTCCACGTGTGGCAAGACCTCAGTGTTACCGGAGTGCGGTACCACGGTAGGGATCGCGGGAAAGTATTTTGTCTCCAGTTGGTCCAAGGCTGCCATTACGGTGTGACCTCCGGAGATGATGGAACACTGACCTGTCCAAACGCGTCACGAGTCCTCACACGGTAGTCGAAAGCGGCGCCTGTTTGTGGTGGCTCATCCTGATGTGTGTAATGACCAGCCGGCAACCAGGCAGTCACCGCTGTCCAGATCACTCTGTTGTGAAGCCGGCGCTCTAGTAACGATTCGAGATTTGGGCCGGAAGCGGTCCACGTGAGCGTCACCTTCTGATGCGCTGCGTCCCAGACGGGGAGCGCGAGCGTGGGCGGATCGGGCGGTATTTGGTATGCCTGACTTGCGATCAGTTCGGATGGCAGTGAGGAGTTACCACTCACGTCCACGGCAACAAGCCGGTAATAGAAGGTACTTCGAGGGCTGACACTATCAACAAATTGCATGACTGTGGACGTCGAGTCACTTTCTATTTGCCGGTGGAGGACCATTGTGTTGAGACCCTGACCGGCACCCAGCGAATTGGCTCGGTAGAGAAGGTAGTGGTCCAAGTCCTGGTCCGTATTTGCCATCCAGCGCAAAGTGACGATTTTATTGCCACCGAGAGCCTCGAGCAGTACCGGACGTTCTGGAGCTACAACATCGTGTAAGTAGACCGGGGCGCCAGCTACGCTAAACGCGCTGCGATTGTGCGCAGCGTCGACGTAAGCGGCTCGATAGAAATAGCGGTTGGTTGTGTGACCGTTCAATGTGTCGATGAATAGTCGCAAGCTCGGGGATGCTAATGGATTTGCGGGATCGCCGATTTGGAAGTTGTCAGGATCGTCGGGACCGCGGCGGTTTGTGTTGTTCGCGTTATCGGGATCTAACGGTGTGGTCGTCACTTGCGTGAATCCCGCGTCGTTGCCCGGCAGGCCGGCAAGCACGCGCAAGGCGTCAGCAGAGAGTGCGCGGTAATAATTAAAGGCCTGCGCTGTTCCGGCTGCATCGTGTGCGAAGGTATTTAACTGGTTGAGTTCCGTCTCCACTTGCTGGCGCTTCGCTGCGTTCCAACGTGGGTCGATCGTCTCGTCTGGAAAGATCCTCGTTGGGTCAAGTGGCGGCCGCGGTCTTTGCGCCCAGTCGACCTGGAACACCGCTTCGTCAAACGCGCGGAACACGTGCGTCATCGTTCCCGGCAACGGTTGCCAACGGAACGTGTAAAAGGAAGCGCCACTCTGATCGGCCCGCGTGGCGAACATGCGCTCGGGCATCTGTGGCAACATCGGAGCCGGAGGAGCTTCGCGCAACACCCGAAAGATCTTGGCTGGTGGTCCAACCCTTCCTTCGTTCCCGGCACGCCCTGCCCATGGACCAGTCCATTTTGGATCGTCCGCGGTGTACGACTTATCGTCAGCCGCGCTGACACCAACATGAGCGTAGACGATCGGTTCGCTGCGAGAAGGAGCGAGCGGCACGCCGTCATGCAAGGCCTCGTCCGGCACAGGCAAGATGACTTCATAGTTGCGCAGCGGCTGGCCCGCTGCATCCGTACCGGGTGTCCAGTGCTGGTCCAACGGCACAACGTAAAAACGCGTTCCCCAGCTACCCGGCGCTGAGTAATCAACAAAACGCGGGTGCCGGATGCCGTAAATTCGGTCCCCTCTCGATGCGCTTGCGAAAGGTTCGTCGAGCACCAGTTGAGACTGCGATGTCACGCTCGCAATGCGATAGGATCGATCGTCAGTCGCGATCTGAAACAACATGCCTTCGAGGCTGGTGGTCCAACCAGTATCCTCTCCTGTAACTACTCTCGATCCATTCGCAACTGAGACCAGGCCGGCGGAGTACACGGGTGGAGTCGCGATCGTGCAGGGTGCGTTTGCCGGAGGCGCGATATTGTTGTTTGGACCGACATTGCGAACTCGCACGCGTAACGGGCTTTCCGCGTAGCTGCCCACGATTACGAACGCATCGGCACCCGCGTAAAGTGCCGTTCCGGCGTAACTATCTACCGGTCCGGTGCTCGGAATGTCTGTCGTAACATCGCTTTCACTGCTGCCTACGGGCACGACTGTTTGCGTGTTCCCGAGAACAGCATTCAAGCTGTCGTCCTGGCAGTAAATGCGAAATTCGCGGGTATGCGGCGCCTGCTCCATGTGCGACTGCGGCCACTGCCAGCGCACACGCAGCCCGATAAGATTTTTCTTCTCGAGCTCGGTCAGACTCTGATACCAGCTCACGTTGTTGAGTCGGGTCAACCATTGGATGTAAACCTCGTCCTTGATAACTGTCGGATCTGCCGGGTCCAGGGCGAACGCTTCAGTTGCCGTCGGAGGTGGCGGAGCCGTCTTCGTGAGCAGGCGTATTGCAGTTGGGTTAATCACTGCATCGCTCGGCGGATCGACGTAATACCACGGGCGTGGTTCAGGCGCGGGAGCCCACTGACGCCAAACACCTGCGACACTGTTCGGCGTGTGACGTCCAAAGGTGTCGATACCGCTTACTTGATAACTGTACCAACCATCGCCGAGCGCATTGTCGAGTGCGTGCAGCGGGAACGGCGGCCAATCCGGCGAGGGTGGAAGTGCGTTGGCAACATCGGTAACAAGCACAGGCCAATTCCTGGTGATCAGATCGAAGCGAGCAGGCACGCTCGGCGTTGCGCCATTTCCAAGATTGGCACGCCAGACGTGATACATGACCGCACGTCCGGGAAGAAGCACTCCGAACTCGGTCTTGTTGAGGTTCCACCGTAAGCCGGCATTATTTGCAGCTTCTTCAACGGCGCCGCTTTCGTTGTGACGAGTGCTTCCCGGAAGCGCGTACACTTCGAGTTTTTCCGGACTTGTTAAAGCCGGCGCCTGGGCCATCCGCAAGTTGTAAACAATCGATCCATCGACGTTACTGAAGCCGCTCTGCTGGATAACGGCAAGCATGTTATCCGGATTCAACTGCGCCACTCCGTTGTAATCACCAACGATTAGATAGTCGTAGGTCTCTGCCGGATCCGCCGTGCGATCGATCCAGTAAAGGCCGCTCATCTGTGCGACAGCCGGATGCAGTGTTCCGAGAAGAACCATGTCGAGCGGTGATTGAGCAGGCATGCGCGGAGTGTCTGATGTTGTCACCGGCGCCGACAGTGTTCGACTTGCCATCGGACCAGCGGCCTCTCCACCTGCTACGAGACTTACCAGATAGTCGTAAAACTGCCCGAACCGATCGCGCGACACTGCATACTGCGCCGCATTACGCGTTGTGCCCGAATAGTTCCGGCTCAGCACGAGCCTCGTTGAAGAAACCACCATCACGACGGAATAGACCGTAGCGTCGCCTGTAACTTGCAAAACGCCGTCGAGCAATTCGTTTGTCCAGTTCGTGTTAACGCCCACCACAATCGGCGAACCGTTCGTAACCGAGACGGTCCCGGCCTTCGTGATCGGCACAGGCGCCGAAGTGAATTGTTGTGGGCTGCCATACTGGATTCGCTCAGAAGCGAGTTGCCGCGAGCGCGCGAAGTCTTCGTTCATCTGCGGCGTACACGGATAATCCGGGTGTGTGATTGGCAGGCGCAGCGGATATGTGAACTGCGGTAGTCGAGTCCAACCAGTTGTGACGCCCTGTGAGAGCGGAACCGTTCCGAGATCGATCAGTGCCGCGGGTGCAGACGCAAACTGAACACTGGAAATACCTTCAAATTCGATTTGCGTTGTGACAATGCGTCCAGCGTATCCGCGTATGCGTGTCTGTCGAACCGGAGTCGTCGCGGCAAAGGCAGTAACTTCAACCTCTGATATCGCAGGGCTGCCGAACGATATTTCATTAAGAATCACCCGCTCCTGATCGTCATCCTTTTCACCCTCAGCCAGCCGTTCATCGATTACGACTCGTGTAATCGCCGTCCCGACCAGGAGGAAAGTTTCGGGTTCACGACTGCGCGGGTCGCGCATTGGGGCAACGCCGGCTCGTGTTCCGTCCTGATTGAAGGCCTCGATCGTAGAAGTGGCATCAGGAGCATTGCGGCGCCCGGCTCCGGTTAGAGTCACTTCAACGAACGTCGAAGGCTGCGGCAACGTGATATTGAGCTTGAACTTACAGCCGAGGCCGGTGATGGCTCCCGAGTTCGTCTGAACGGAACGAATGAACGTGTTTGGCCGTGATCTGTCCGTCTTATCGCGAGCCTCGAAGATCACACCATTTTCGGTTCGTGGATTGGGTCCGGCGGATGTGGAACGACCCGTGAAGGTTATTGTGCTTTTGGTTGGCGGCGGATCTCCCGGACGTGAACGAAATCCGATGCGCGCTTCGATGTGTCGAACCGGTTCAGCTTCCGGAAATACAACCGCCAGCGAGCTGCGATCAGCCAGGTCAAACTCCACCGCATCTGCCGGTGGAAAATCTTCTCTCAGGACGAGGTTTTTGTCGCTGACAACACGACCGAGAGGAGTCTCGAGTATGTTGCTGGATAGCGGACCCTTTGGCAACTTACCCGTATGTTGACTCAACCACGAGACAGTTCCGGTCGCGTGCACGCGGCGAAACAAATAGAAACCGAACCACGGAAATCCCAACTCGCGCTTGAATGTCCAGCGCAGATGAATACCATCGACTAAAGGTGGTTGCTCAGCGTTCGGTGGCGCATCACCCGCGGTGCCGAGACCAACCATTACTAGGTTTGAGGTCGGTAGAGCCATAGCATGGTACTTGGATCGGGTCAGTACAGGGAGCGGTAGCGACCTGGTCAGCGATCAGCGTTCGACATTTCTTAATAATTCGTGATCCTATCGTCTGACCAGGTCGATACCGCTCCCTGTACTGACCCGATCCAAGTGCGATTCCTACTTTTTAGGCAATGCAAATCGGATTGAGTAAAGGAGGCGATATCTAATGAGTGTTCGTGGGGCGAACGCTAACTAAGGGGAACACGTGGAAGAATATTCTTAGTCACGAGAGAAGTCATCGCGAATCACGCACGCAGTAGTTGAGTTTTTTTAACAGATACCCTGAACTGACGTCGCTTGTATACTGATCCGTACAGCAGCCGGTGCTTCACCGGTTGCTATACGGAACGTCTACTCTGTAACGAAGTGAAGTCGCCCTGAATGCGACCGTCAGACTTCAACTCAGATCCTATGGGTTCACCACTGCGATTCGAGTCTTGACGCGGATGTTGTTTGGTGCTTCAACGTTAGGGGTCTCGCCGTACGTGTCGAACGTGAGGTTCACGCCCGGGCGGAAGACGAGGCAATGGGTTGACCCGCCGAAGTGGAACATGCCCAACTGATCGCCTTTGTCGACGTGCGCTCCCGGCTTCACGATGATCTCACAGCTCGACACCTCGGCCATGCCGACCGCCACCACGCACATCAGTCCAATCTTGGGGTTATCTGCGTTGATGAAGATAAGCGCGCGCGTGGCGACGGCCGTAATAAATGCCTGGGAGTCGTTGGGCGCGCTGGGGTCAGCCCCCGAAGGATTCAGGAAGCCCTGGTCAATGTTCTCGAGGTAGTAGGATCCGTTGACCACGTAGGCCTTGGCGATAGTCCCGCTTACGGGGCTATGCCAGCGGTGATAGCTGAGCGCGCTGAGAAACGCCTGATAGACCGTTCCCCCCGCGAACTGCTCCGTGTACTCGTCAAAGTTGAGCATGTTCTCAAGCGAATAGGGCTGACCCTTGAGCCAGAACGAATCCGAAAGCGCAACGTTTTGCTTTATCGCGAGCGGACCCGACTCGCAGGCATTGACGATTACGTTGTGATCATTCGGTGCGTCCACGGGTCGTATGCCGGGGCGGAAGGTACGGGTGAAGAAGTGGTCCCAGGAGAGGAAGCCGTAGTACGGCAGGTCGTTCGGATTGCACTCGAAGATGTCCTGGAATTTCGCATCGGGCGGAATCGGGTTGGGTTTTGTTCCGAGTGCTGAGCTGGCCACGCCGACCATCTCTGCCTGCGCTAAGGGACTGAGCCACGCGATGGCGTCGCTGGACGGGTCATCTCGGATCAGCACGTAACGCGACTCCTTTGTCTCCAGAAATTTAGACCAGTAACTCAGGATCCGCTTGAACTGCTGATTGAATAGCGCGTTCGAGAATACGTCGTAGCCGTAGATGGTGCCCATCGGCCAATCGAGCAAGGCATTGATGGGAAACCCGATCAAACCGGCTGGCTGCATACCCGTGTCGCTTGCAGTCTGGTAAGCCTCCGGCGCCGTGAACATGATCTCGTTAAGCAGTACCAGGAAATCTTCGAAGGTCTGTGTTTCCGGCTGCCAGTTGAGTGGCGTATATTTCTTGAGCCGAAATGCCTCGGCGAACATTGCCTCGACGTTCCCCTTGAGTACCGGATCGGAATAGACCATTTGCTGTAGATCCGCAATGGGTTGGATAAAGGCGTGAGCATGCTCGGTTGCGCGCTGCTTTAGCTTCTGAATCCAGCGCTCAATTTCCACATGGTCTTCAGGCAGCCAGCCGCCCGGACGGGCCTTGTTGAGTATCTTATGTGTGCCGTAAATCATGAGAGTTCTCCTCCTCTGATGCGACCGCATTCTCGGTCAGGGTTAAGGCGAGTTTGGAATTGCCACGGCGAGGTGGCCCAGTGGAGATGCTGGCGATATTCTGACGACCGACTGCGAGTTGTCAAGTCTTCTTTCAACTTCCCGATCGGTTGCGCCACAAGCCTCGGGTGAAGTCAGGAAACTTTACCGGCATGCTTCCCTTCGCAACCGACATCTGACTCAGCGGACCGGGCACACTCCACGCCGCTGCGTCGTAAACGTCGATATCAGGTTCGAGCCCTTCGCGCATGCACTGCACCAACCTGTAGCACATCAGGTAATCCATGCCACCGTGTCCACCGAGCTTGCGCGCCATCTCGCCCTGCTTCTTCCAGAGCGGAGATTCGTACCTGTCCTTGTATTTATCTAGCGACTGCCAGCCATGACCACCTTCCTGTCCATCGATGAAGATTCGTGGTGGATAGTCGCGAAAAATTCCTTTCGTGCCCTGAATCAGATTAATGCGATCGTACGGACGCGGTGTGCTGACGTTGTGCTGCAGCATGATCGTGCGTCCTCTCGCTGTCTTGATGATACTAGTGTTGTAGTCACCGGTTTTGTAGATCTCTTTCCACTTCGGATCTCCCGGCGGCACGTGCTCTTTCCGATACGCTTCCAGACCAAGGTGGGTTGAGCTCATCGACACGATGTGATCGAAGGTGTCGCCACGATTTATGTCGAGGTACTGCGCCATCGGGCCAAGTCCGTGTGTGGGATAAAGGTTGCTGTCGCGTAACGTATGGTGACGGCGACGCCACAATCCTTCATCCTTGTTCTCAAACAAAATCCCACGCAGGTCATGGTTGTAGGCGCATTCACCATGTACGAGGTCTCCGAACACGCCGGCGCGCACCATATTGAGGACTGTGGTTTCGGCATCGTCGTAACAACAGTTTTCCATGATCAGGCAGTGACGTCGCGCCGCTTCGGAAGCATTTACAAGCTTCCAACAGTCTTCGAGTGTGTAGGCGGCTGGGACTTCGGTACCGGCGTGCTTACCCGCTGCGAGTGCGGCGAGCACTTGAGGAACATGCCACTCCCAGGGCGTGGCGATGTAAATGAAGTCGAGGTCATCGCGCGCGACGAGTCTCTCGAAGTCTCGCTCGCCGTTCGCGTAGATGCCTGGAGTTTTTTGTCCGGCTTTCTCGATCATCTGCGCCGCGCGGGTGCACTTGTCTTTCACGACGTCGCAGACGGCGTTTACGACGACGTTTTCGACGGCGAGAAATTCGCGCAGGACTTCGGTGCCACGCAGGCCTACGCCGATGATGCCAAGGCGGACGATGTCGTCGGGCTCGAATTTGACGCCGATCATCGTTCGGTGTCGTGGTTGGGGTTCGTGCGCATCAGTCACATTCGCGATCGTCAGTCCTAAACTCGCAAGACCCGCAGCCTTCAATAACTCCCGTCGCGAAACAGTTGAATCTTCATCCATAATTACTCTCCATTACCTGCGAATCTCGGTACGTACTGTAGGGGCGGCCCTCCGTGGCCGCCCGGCGTGGAACCCGATCCTTTGCAACACAATCGATCAGGCCTTTGACAAAGAGATCGATTCGACGCCGGGCGGCCACGGAGGGCCGCCCCTACAGTACGTTCAGTAGTTGTTGTTTACCGATCTGTTTTATGCGGGTGTCGGGCCACTTTTCAAGATAAGAATACTCGGGATGGTTTGGTCGTCCTTTGCACGGATTGCGAGCTGCGTTATAGCAACAGATCAACGACCACCGCGGATTCGGACTCCGATTCGCATCAGAGCGATGCAACAGGTTCGCATGAAAGAACAGCGCGCTGCCCGGTTCCATCTCACAGTAAACAAGTTCCAAATGATTCAGCGCCTCATTAACCCGATCCATATCCGCACCTGTTTGATCGCCAGTCTTATTGTGATCAATGCGTCCCATCAGATGCGACCCTCGAATCACCTGCAGGCAGCCATTCTCTTTCGTCGCCCGATCGACTGCAATCAAACAACTCCCCATCAATGGAAACAGACAACTGTTCGAATACCAGTAACCATAGTCCTGATGCCATTCCCACGATCCACCGACAAACGGCTCCTTCAGCATCATCTTATGGTGATAATGATAAACCTCGCCGCCTAGCATTTGTTCGAGCGGCTCAACAACACGCACACAGCGGACAAAAGCGCTGTAAATGTCGTCTTCAAGCACATCCGTTAACCAGAGCTTACTGGTTCCCGCGTTCGCATCGCGACGCTCGAGAGCTTCCTGTTCCAGTCGCCGATCACTCTTGGCAATCGTGATCAGCAACTCCATCTCTTCGGCGTCAAAGAGCGCCGGCTTCATCAGGTAACCATCGCGGTTGAATTGATCGAGTTCCTGTTCGGTTAACTTCGACATACAGCTAAATAGCGTCCACAACTTCTGCGGTGTTCGCGAATGGCCATTGCTTCGTCTGCCGCGACCAGATAACAAAACACAGCAATCCCAGCAGGAGGGTGCCTAATCCGAAAGCAATGATCGTCCAATCCGTCGTGGCAAAGACAAACATCCAGCCGAGTAAAGCGAGCAGGTTAGGCAACGGGTAAAGCCAGATTCGGTAAGGACGCTTCAGCTCCGGCTCATTCCGGCGCAAAAGTGTTACGGCGGCGATCTGGCCGATAAATTGGATGAGAATACGCGTTGTGATCAGAGCGTCGATCACCATGCCCAGCGAAAAGAAACTACAGATAATCGCAATGACCCCGAGAACGACAAGTGAGACATAAGGAAAGCTCTTGCGCGGATGGAGCCGGCCAAACACCTTGAAAAAGTAACCATCGATCGCAGCGGCATACGGCACACGCGAGTATCCGAGTAGCAAGGCAAACACCGAACCGAAAGCGGTCCAGAGCACCATTGCCGTGAAGAAGGTCGCCACCCCACTACCGAATACGCGTTCCATGAAAATCGAAACAATGAAGTTTGATTGCGGATGGTCGGCCGCGGGAACAAACTCACGCCACGGCACGACGCCGATCACCGAAAAGTTTATCGCGATGTAGATCAGTGCAACAGTGATCACACTAATAATCACCGAGCGGGGAATGGTTCGTCCCGGTTCTCTAACTTCGTCGCCGATGTAACAGATATCGTAATACCCAAGGTAGTCGAAGATGCCGATGCGCGTGGCAGCCCCCAGCCCGAGAAAGAAACCAAGTGAAAAATTAAATGCGCCCGGTAGGAAATCAAAAGCGAGCGCCGACTTAAAATTGAAGATGCCGGTGACAATCACAGCGAATGTCGTCAGAATCGTCCCTATCCACAAACTGACTGTGAGCTTGCCGATGAAAGTGATGCGACGGTACAGAAGCGTGATATTCAACACGCCAAGCGCGACAATCACCGCGAGTGATTGAACACGGCCCATGTCTTTCCAGATGTAGCCGAGATACTGCGTGAAACCGATGTAACCGGACGCAATCTCCAGTGGCCCACTCAAAATAAACTGCCAGATAAATAAGAAGCCCATGAGGCGGCCAAACGTCTCGCGTCCAAAACCCTCGCGCAAGTAAACATACGAACCGCCCGATCCGGGCATCGAGGCGCCGAGTTCACTCCAGATCATGCCGTCCGAAATGGTTATCACTAACGCAACCAGCCAGCCGAGCATCGCCTGTGGTCCACCCAACGTGGTTAGGAGTAACGGGATGGTGATGAACGGGCCAATGCCGATCATGTTGGTCATGTTGAGCGCTGTGGCTTCGAGTAATCCGAAGCGTCTCAACAGGTGCGGTTGTTCGTTGGAATGATCGGCGCTCATTTATTCTCGAATGAAATGCCTCTTCCTTTGATCTGCGATCGTGCCGTAGCCATCCACGTCGCGTAGTCAGTTCCAGTGCCGCCCGCCAGCTTCGGATCAGCCTTGCTGAACCCCGACTCCTGGTTCGGATCAGCGAACCCACCAACAGGCACGTCCGATCCCCGGTTAAAGAAAGTATTGTCGCGATGATCGAAGCCAGTGACCTTCACGCCTTCGCCGGTCACCTGGTAAAGCATCGTTTCATCGACCACGCCTGAGAGTACGAAGATGTTCTTTCGCAGAACCAGATTGTCAGTTACCGTCAAACGCACTGAACGTTTGCAACCGGGGGCCGGACTGTCGACCTCATTGCCGGGCCGGATCAGCAACACACCTCGTTCGCCGATACCGACGAAAGTGTTGTTCTCGATAGTTGCGTTCTTAGCGGCCCAGATCGAGATCGGCTCCACTGGCCGTTCACCCGGACGAGTGGAAATCACGAGGTTGTTTCTTGCCGTCATGTCGTAAGACTCATACATTGCAAACGAACATGGATCACCATAGCGCCCGTCAATGAACAGATTCGGATCCGTCGAGCCACCGGAAAATGCCGCGCCGGAATTATCGACAAACACATTTGCCTCTATCAGGACGCGACTTCCGCCGCCTTTCGAAACAACGCCGCGATGCGCATTGCGAATCAAATTCCGCCGCACAATGACGTCATCTACACAAGGCAGATCGATGGCCGGTTTGCGTTGATAGTTCTTTCCGTCGAAGAGCTCGTTGTCTTCAATCGTGATGTGATGCGACTGATTGAACTTGATCAAATACAGGCGATCGTCATCCTGCAGTGGGTCGTAGGACGGTGTGCAGCCGGCGGGCGGACATTCGTAGTGAACTTTGCAATTGCGAATCGTGATGTGGCTGGTCCAAAGGTCGCGGTCGTACCAGGAGGACGTATAACCACCCGGCGGATCGTTTGTGTTGACGTGATTGAAGGAATCCTCCGGTTCATAAACACTGTCGCCGTGAATCCCATTGCGACGGGAATTCAGCTTTTTGCCTGAAGCGTCGCGATAGTATGGATTCGGGAAGATGTCGAAGCCATCGATGACGATGCCCTGCGCGAGATGAAATCGAACGTGATCGATGATAACGCCGTGCTTCGATTCGGCGCGGATGATGAGAGGGTTCTTTGGGTCGTAGCGATATAGACCAGTAGTGTCAGGACGGCCTTTAAGCTGTGGGTGAGGATCGGCTGGTTCCAGTTTATCTGCGAGGGTCAGTGTTAGAGTCAGTCCGCCCCATCGGGCCTGAGCGCCTGCTTTTCGATAGTCGCCATTCTTCGCAACTATCGTGTCGCCGCTGCTGACGTGCTGTAGCGCCACTCGCCACGATTTAAACGGCCGCTCGTAACTTCCGTCCGCCGTGCGTGAATCCTGATCAAGGAGATCGACATAGATGGTCTTACTCTGTGCAACCTCTGTGTTCTCTGTGACTCTGTGGTTAACTGATGCTAAGCAAAAGATCACCACAGAGACACAGAGAACACAGAGGTTGCACAGAGAAGCAATCATCTGCTCTCAGCCCCCGCCTGTTGCCAGAGACCATTGAGCATCACGCGCTTGATTCGTCGCATGTCGCTGATGTTCTTCGAAGGATCGCCCTCGACGAGAACAAGATCGGCCTGCTTCCCTGCCTCGACGCTGCCCAGCCGATCGGCGATATGAAAGTAGCGCGCATTTTCCATCGTGCCGGCGACGATCGCCTGCATCGGAGTCAGACCTGACTCCACCAGCAACTCGAGCTCGCGTTGATAAGCCCATCCTCTTTTTGCATGTGGCACGTCTGAATGTGAACCGACAACAATCCGCGCTCCGGCTTTTTGAGCGAGCCCAACAAACGCTTCCATCTGCTTGAATCCGTTCACGTGGTAATCGCTCGTATCCTTATCTCCGCTGCGACGCTCGAAGACGGCGAGTGTCGGCGAAACGATCACCCCCCTATCTACGATCAACTTGAAAAGGTCACGGGCTTGCGGGGTATCAAACTTTATCGAGTCCCAAACTTTGTATCGCCCGTCACGCCTGGCATTGTTGTCGGCCAACACAGCCTGCCGGTATTTCTCTGCGTCTCTAAGCGGAAGCAAAGCAGTGCCGAAAGAGGTGGCATGCTCGATACCGTCGATGCCCGCGCGAATCGCATCACGCGCATCAACGATCTCGAGATGGCCCATAACCGGAACGCCTCTCGCATGTGCGGTTTCAATTGCGACCTTCACAAGGGCAAGTGGCAGACGAAAGTAGACTTTGATCCCGGAAGCGCCGTCGTCAACAAAGCGATTGACAGCGAGCCTTGTCTCTTCCGCGTCACGCACGATGTACGAATCAGCGGGATAAGCGGGTGGAGGCGAATCGAGATGTGGTCCGCAAAGAAACAGGCGCGGAACCGGAGCAGAGGCTTTACGCGCCGCATCGTACGCTTCGATCCACTGACCCGGATCTCGCAACGAAGTCACGCCATGCGACAGATAAAGAGCAGGCAGGGGATCGTCGCCATCGATGTGAAAGTGCGAGTCGATCAACCCGGGTAACAGCGTCAGCCCTTTCGCGTCGACGACGTCCGCACCCGCCGGAACCTTCACCGAACTTCGTGCACCAGCCGCAACGATCCGATCGCCGCGAATCACAACAACCGAATCAGTAACGACAGGTCCACCACGTCCGTCGATCAAATTGGCCCCAACGATCGCGATGACTGAAGTCTGTGACGGCGCTTTAACCTGATTGACTTCGCGAAGTGACGGCTGTGCGCACACCAGCGTGCAAGCTACCAGGAGAAACAGTACTGCCTTCATAAGTTTCATAAAGAATCTGTGTCTTTGCCTCAAAAGTCTGAAAATCATCTTGGATCGGGTCAGTACAGGGAGCGGTAGCGACCTGGTTAAACCATAGCAGTCACGAATGCTGATCACTGACCAGGTCGCTACCGCTCCCTGTACTGACCCGATCCAAGCGTGGAGTCCGACTTTTTGCGGCGAAGCCAATAATCTGTGTAATCTGTGGATTGCTATCGACTCAGCATTCGCAATCGAAGCCGTCCATCTTTCTGACCCTGGAACGGCAAATACAACACACCAGAATCGTTCGCCGTTGCTACAAACATTCCGCCTGGAACGCCGTTGAATAGACCACCGCGCCAGTTTGCGCGCCCGCCAGTCATTTGCAGTTCGTATTTCGCGTGGGGCTTCAGTCCGCTGATGAGCAAGTTCGCTGTCTCGACGTTCGGAATTGTGGCTTCAGCATCAGTCACAAACCCTTCACCCGTTGCAAACAACGTGACGGTACCGCCTTCGACGAGCGCACCGATCAGATTCGAGCCATCAACCAGTTCGACTCTTGGTGCGCGCGCGTCACCTTTATCGCCGATCTCGAGTACATGAAGAAAAAAGTCTTCTTTTGCCGGCTTCGCAGGAGAAACTTCGACCCGCCATGCAGCCGGAACTACGGCACGCGTGTTTGATTTCAGGAGTTTTTCAAAATCGTCGCCCCAAAACGTTTTCCACATCTTTCGCAGGTACGGATCCGCCGGGAGTGGACCACCTTCCGGAGGATCCAGCGGCCAGTTTTTGCCGGATCCCCACGTGCCACCAAACTCGTCTCCCGGTGTCCAAAACTCCCAACCTGGTCCACCTCGCGTTATCAACTCATGTTCGCGTGGAAGCAACGAATGAACTCGCAAACGACCACCGCCATCTTCGTAAGTGAACGTCGATGCATTTGCAAAATCGGCGCCGCCGTGACCCGCGTCTTTCCCCTTGCTGGCCGCGACAACAGACGGTTTTCCAACACCGTGCAACAGCCAAACTTTCTTGAAGTTCGGATCCGTTGTTCTCACGCGATCGAAAACAACGAATGTATTGTTCGCGGGTGTGTAAGCGATCTCGCGTGTGAATCGCTCCATCTTTGACGGCTGATAAGCGTTCGACGCGTCGCCGCGCGCATAGACATACGCCGCGTTCGTGTTATCGACTGCATCCATGTGGCCCGTGGCCCACAAGTCGCGCGTCCGCTCGAAGTCTTCCCTGCTCCGAACCGTATTCCAGTAGCGCGACGAATCCATCCGCTGGCCACCGTCATTGGCAGCCGGCCACAAATTCTCTGCCCAGAAAAACTTCTCGCCCGTTTGGTAAACGAGCATCGAGTTGTGCGCAATCGTGCGGCGGTAGTAATTGAGGTAGTGAGGGCTCTCGGTATCGGTGTAGTCAGCGCCACTCTCAGTTGCCAGGTAGCCCTTGTGATAAATGACGAAATGGTTCTGATCGAGGTGATCGTGTTTTCCGAGATATGGACCGGAGTTGAACTGGATCCAGGTGGAGTCAGGACCAAATCCGTCGCGCATAACCAGGTGACCAATGCCTCGAAAGAAATAACTTCGTGGAATCTCCGCACTCGTGCTCTCGGCCGGATTTCGCGGCGTGACGTTTGGATCGTCCCAGAGAAACTGCGTTATCGCGACGCGCCATTTCGGTTGTGCGGGCCAGCCGCTCTGACGCAGAAGCCATGCGGCATACGGATCTTTGAAGCGATTGATCGCATAACCAAAGCAGATATTGTCTTCCCACTGCAGGTACGGAAACTCATTATCGTCGTCGCGAGCGGTCGTGCCGTCCGGCAAAACCTTGTACAGGTACGTGTCGGTGTAATGTTGAAAGAGCGTGTAGCGCAGCGCCGGATCGCTATTCGCGGTCGTGCGCAACAACTCCGCCATCATCGCGAGAGGCGCAAACGTAATGCGCTGGTAGTCCATCGACTCATGATAGCCACCGTCGGGCGTAAGAAAGTTTGTGAGGTCGAGAATGTGATCGAGAACCGCGCGGGCATGTTTTCGCAGCGGCGCTGCCCGCGCTTCCACCGACGGTTGTCCTTCGATCGCGGTTAATGCAAAAGCCGCGAGCGTCAAGTAACGGACGGTGTAGTTATGATACATCGCGAGCTGAACTTCCTTCAGTGACTGGTCCTGCAACATCTTTTCGGCAGCATTTAGAAGCTCAGTGGCGACGCGATCTTTCAACTCATTATCGAAACCAGGGTAGTTGTAGAGCCAATCGAACGTTAGCGACCATTTGACATACTCGGGATACGTGCGAGAACCGACCTGTTCGGGCGTGTGAGTTTCGCGCATTTTTTGAACGGCGCGTTTCGCGAATGTTTCGTCACCAGTGAGGAGATAACTCAGTGCCCAGCCATCCATGTCGTCGGAAGGACGCGCGCCGGCGTCGTATCTGGCGCGCAGGATTTTGAAGCCTGTGAGCGGATCGTTCTCGGCGATGAGCATGCGCGGATGCTTTATGGTTTGTGCGCAGGTGAGCACGGAACAGGTCAAAATAAACAGTATGATCGTTGCGGCAAGAAAGGTTAGCTTCACAGGATTTTCAGGATTTGCCAGATGCTGCATTAATTGTTACCCGCTAAATACTTCAGCCACTGCTTCGCCATCAGACGGTGATAAGGCTCGGTCATGTGAATGCCGTCGAGACAGATGAACTTCGAGCGATCGGGAGCGTTCGCGAGAATGTTGCCGACTTCGATAACCTGGATTCCGGCTTCTTCCGCAACCTTGCGTGCTCGCTCAACTGTGCCGGGCGTCACCGCCGCGGGATCGTGTACCTCGTCGAACATATAGACCTTTACGCCTGCATCGTGAAGCCCGTACGCCATTTGCTTCAGAGCTTCGTAATCCTCGTCAGTTCTCGTCATCACGACGAACAATACTTTGTCCGGTTTCCACGCGAGCACGTCGTTATAAAAGCGCTTCTGCGCTCGTGAAGCAGTCAGACCTCCGGCCGCAAATTGTTTGAATTCAACTTTGGGATTCTCGCGACGAAAGACGTCGATAACTACGGGGACGAAACTGGATGGTGAAGACCAATGTAAGCCCATCGTGAACGAATGGCCCACCACGGCAATTCTCTGCGGACTCATCGCACTCAGTTGCGGTTCAAGCCTTTTGATTTCCGGCTCTTTGAGTAGCTCGGCGGCCAGCACGCGCTCGTCGCGAATGTGCAGATTCTTTTCACCCCAATTCCAAATCTTTCGCCCTGCTATCTGCCACTCCGCCGCGCTCGTGCCAACCGGCGCTTCACACGACTGTCCTTCGAGTTTGCGGCCGGTCGCAAGCAAGTCAGCATCAGTTCCCGGCAATTTGAACTGACCCACATAAACAGGCAGACCCAGTCCTATATAAAAAGCGAACTCTTCCTGCAATCGATCACCGTCGCGTTCAACTTCGAGAACTGTTTGATAAAGACTCGCCACGGTGCGGGTCTTCACGTCGCTCGCTTTGGTATTTTGTCGGAGGTAACGCGTGAAGACATTTACGGGAGCGTTGTCGGGAATGCGGAGTTCGGTCAAGAGGATAGGCTGAAGGTCCTGTTCGGGGTTGAAGGTGCTTTCAAGCCCATTCACCCATAGACGCAATTGCTTCAGATCGGTCTTTAGCAGTTTTGCCTGGTGCTCGGAGAGAGCATTGAGTTCAGTGTCCGAAACAGTATTCGCAGCGAAACACTTCTGGCCCTTGCCCGAGCTCTTCGCCAGCAACACTTGAAATGCGTGGACAGCAATCACGTTGGCCTCGACGAGTTTAGCGAGTCGCTGCTCACGAGTTTGTGCGTGAACAGAATCGATCGCCGCAAACGTCGCGACAATTGCAATCAGAACTTTGATTCTGCTCTTCATCGGTGCTGCCTTAAGTTTGTCTTAAAAGTCGGACGTCGCGCTTGGATCGGGTCAGTACAGGGAGCGGTAGCGACCTGGTCGGTGATTGGCATCTGACTTCCATGGTTTGACCAGGTCGCTACCGCTCCCTGTACTGACCCGATCCAAGCGCGATTGTGATTTCTGAGAAACGTCAACCATCAGTCTTCCGCGTTCCAATTCGCCAGCAAGCGACTGTACATTCGCGTCGCGAGTTCCAGTTGTGTGATTTCGACAAATTCGTTTGCGGTGTGTGCCTGGGCGATATCTCCGGGGCCGCAGACGACGGTTTGAATCCCGGCGCGTGATAGCTTGCTTCCATCCGTACCGTAATTCGCTCCCGCGAGCTCGCGGTGGAATCCCAGTTCGTCTTGCTGCGCGCGCGCCAAGGCTTCAACTATCTCGGCCTCAGGCGCTGTCTCCATCGCCGGATCGATCAGGTAAGGCGATTCGAATGTTAGTTGCACTGACTCAGGGAGCCTGTCGCGCAGGAAGTGTTCGCAGCTTGTCACGGCCTGCTGCCCATCTTCACCAGGCAACAAGCGGCACTCCAACTCGAACACACACTTGTCCGGAACGATATTGACTGCGTGACCGCCGGCGACTCTTCCTACGTTCAAAGTCGAGTGGCCCAATCGAGGGTGAGGCTGTTTTTCTGCGAGGCGTTGCGCGTATTCTTCGAGTGCAAGCGCAACCCGAGCGCCATCGTAGACAGCGTTTCGGCCAAGCTCAGGTTCTGCACCATGAGCACTCAACCCGTCGACCGCGATACGCCAACGGACGATCCCCTTGTGCGCAATCACGCGCGTAAGCAGTGTGGGTTCACCTACAACACAGGCAGACACCGGCCACGACTTTTCGATCAGCTTCCACGATCCGGAAAAGCCAAACTCTTCGTCAGCCATTGCAGCAAATACGGCTGGACGAGGGCGGTGTGGCTGATTCGCATATTCGATTAAGGCCGACATCATCGCGGCAATCGACGCTTTGGCATCGCAGGAGCCCCGTCCGAATACGCGACCATTCTCGATAACGGGATCGAACGGCTTGATTGACATGTTGTCGACCGGCACCGTGTCCATGTGTGAGTTGAGCATGATGCCGTTTACATCGCTTTCGGTTGAGTGAACAATCGCAATGACATTGGCCCGGCCTTCCGACACAGTTTGACGCTCGCAATCGATGCGTGCGCCGTTAAGCACATTCTCGATGAAGTTCGCCATTCCCTTTTCGGCAGACTGGTTCGCCGCACCCATCGGGTTCACACTGGGAATAGCGATCATGTCGCGCAGAAGTTGTAGCGTGCTTTGCATTCGCTTGCCTCAAACTCGTACTTGGACACAGTCAGTACCGCCTGCGGTAGCGGGTGGGTGCATGCGCAGCGTTTGTGCCTTGAAGCCTACGGCGTACCCACCCGCTACCGCAGGCGGTACTGACTGTGTCCAAGTCACTGCCAAGCTTTCGAGACAAAGCTTTGCCATTCGTTAATTCCGAGCACCTCCACGCAGACTCGCGCCGACAGTTGAATTTGAAGCGCGTTTCAGTTCGGCCAGTTGTGATAGTGCGAGTTCGTTTTGTGGATCGAGCTTGAGGGCACGTTCCAGCGCGATTCGTGCTTCATCGTTACGACCGAGCGCTTTTAAACCAGCGCCGGCAAGCACGAAACGAATCGCGCCCGAAGCAGGCCATGGTTCGGCGTCCAACATCTTTTCGTCGTCATTTAACCGTGCGAGTCGTTCGTAAAGTTTTCGAGCATCAGCCGCTCGCCCGACGTGTTCGAGTGCCACGGCTTTGAAGTAATAATGTTCCGACCATGGCTCTTCAGGCTGCGAAGGCGGATTCAATTCCTCAGTCGCGGCTCGCTGCCACCAGCGCTCGGCTTCATCATGTTGTCCCGCTGCCTCAAACTCGCGCGCCGCCGCGACGTAAAACTGCGCCTGCGACTGCATCGCCGGACGTCCGACACCGAAGTTGCGCGGGAATTCAGTAACCGCAGCAAACTCAGCTGCCGCTTTCGCGTGATCGCCCGCCTCACGATATTTGCGAGCGAGGCCCAGATGTGCTCTGCGATAGAGTCCGAGCGCAGCGTCCTCTCCCTCGCCTGATGTGAAAGTCGTCCTGGCGAGTAAAGCTGCCGCATCAGAGAAACGACCAGCATCGATGTAAGCGCCGGCCAGTGATTGCACCGCGGCCGATTGAGCCAGCACAGCAGCCGGAGCACCTTCGAATAATTTGACACGCCGATCAGTCGCGCTCATTTCGGCAAGTAACTTGTCGAACTCTACGTAAAGACGATAGTCACCTGGAGAAACGCCGATAGCGCGTTGATACTGAACTGCCGCTGCTTCTCGATTCTGAGACACGAGCCATAAAGCTCGAGCGTAATTTCGTTGCGCAATAGTGTTGGCCGGGTCGAGTCGCACTGCTTCACCCCACGCAATGAGGGCTTCCTTGTCACGATTCTTCGATGCCAGAACGTTCCCAAGGTAGTAAACAGCGCGGCCGTCGTTTGCATTCTGAGCAATCGCTAACCCCAGGACGTCGATCTCTTCGACACGATGAGGAAAGACAAACACAGGCTCGCCTTTCATGGCCAGGGCGCGTTGAGCTCGCGCACGTTCGCTGTCACCAATCTTGTCGTACAGGTAGCCGAGTGTGTAGTGCAGCATCGGATGGATGCGGCTCTTGTCGACGGCCAGGATGCCTGATGGTCCAGCCTTAATCGCATCCTCCAGAACGTCTATAGCCTCCGGGCTGCGTCCAATAGCGACATAGTTAAATGCCAATTCCAGCACGGCATCAGGCTCGCGCGATAACAGGTGTCGCAATTGATCAGCTGCTGACTTTTCCCTCGCCGTATCTCCTGCCGCTTTGTTCAGTAAATACTGCTCATGAA
>Ga0068871_100000187_pt1 | contig 42079 bp, 37 predicted proteins | sample KBSMisM72_FD_72750 | JGI IMG/M metagenome (GOLD analysis project Ga0068871, IMG submission 72750) | Miscanthus rhizosphere microbial communities from Kellogg Biological Station, Michigan, USA - KBS Miscanthus M7-2 | ecosystem: Host-associated > Plants > Roots > Rhizosphere > Soil ...
GCCGTCATCGGACTATTGTTTAGGTGCCAACGATAATGAAATGGCCCTCGCTGCCTAACTTCGGTTAGCCAAGCGCGGTTCGGGGGGTACCGGGCAACAGAAACCCCCCACTTCTCTTTTTCTGTCCGCTGGGCCGCATAGCGCGAGGAATTTTGTGGCCTGAGCAGGAGCGAGGAGCGATGTGGGCACTAAGCCCATGAGCGACCTCGCGACGAACTCAGGACGCAAAATAACTGCGCTATTGCGTAATCTTGATTGCGATGTCTCCCTTTTGAGAGACGATCGCCACTTCCGTATGGCTGCCGCGCCGGCGCAGCCGCAGATTCACCTTCGCCCCCGCCAGCTCCAGATCATTGACCCGGACTTCTTCCAGGAATTTCGGCAGCTGCGGATTGTGGAAACGGATTTCCCGCTTGGCGAAATCCATCTCCAATCCCAGGCAGGCCTGAAGCAGTGCGAACGGCACCACACTGGCCCAGGCTTGCGGGGCACAGGCCACTGGATACAGAACCGGGGCGGTGCCGCGCCGGCGGGGAAAGCCGCAGAACAATTCGGGAAAGCGCATCATCTCCATATGCGAGGCGGCATCGAGCATGCCTTCGAAAATCGTGGAGGCGCCGCGCTTGAAGCCGTAGCGCGCCAGGCCCATGGCGATCAGCGCATTGTCGTGCGGCCATACCGAACCATTGTGATAGGACATGGGATTGAAGCGCGGCGCATCGGCGCAAAGCGTGCGGACACCCCAGCCGGAGAACATTTCCGGTGCCAGCAACCCGGTACCGACCTGCTCCGCCCGTTCCGGCGCGGCGATGCCGCAGACCAGCAGCTGTCCGGCATTGGAGCTCTTCACCCGGCAAGGCTGCTTGGCGCCGTCCAGCGCCAAAGCATAGGTGCCCAAGTCTTCCAGCCAGAATTTGGCTTCGAAATCGGTGCGGAGTTTTTCCGCCGCCGCCGCCAGCGCGATCGCGCGGCCGGCATGGCCCAGGGCGGTCGCCATCACCGAGGCGCCCCGCTTGGCGGCATAGACATAGCCCTGCACCTCGCACAAGGCGATCGGCCCGCTCGCCAGAGTGCCGTCGGCATGCATGATGGAATCGCAGGAATCCTTCCAGCCCTGATTGGTCAACCCGTTTTCGCTGACCCGGTAATATTCGATAAAGCCGTCGCCATCCCGGTCGCCATGGGTATCGATCCAGCCCAGTGCCGCTTCGATGTTGGGCCATAGCGCCCGGATGGTCTCCTCATCGCCGCTGCGCTCGAAATAGCGCGCCGCCAGCAGCACAAAGAGCGGCGTGGAATCGACGCTGCCGTAATAATGGCCGAACGGCACTTCCCCCAGCACAGCCGTTTCGCAGGCGCGGGTCTCGTGAAGGATTTTGCCGGGCTCGGCATCGGCGCGTTCATCGATCGCGGTGGCCTGGTGATGCGCCAGATAGCGCAACACGCCCCGCGCCAGCGAGGGATCCAGCCACAATAGCTGCAGGGCGGTGATCAACCCGTCCCGGCCGAAGGGGGTGGAGAACCATGGGGTGCCTGCATAGGGATAGGGCCCCTGCGGCGTGTCGGTCACCAGCATCGAAAGGTCGGCGCCCGCCCGCTGCAGCATGCGGTTTGCCAATTGGTTGCTGGAGGTGACGCTGCCGCCCAAGCTGGCGGCGCGCGCGGCTCCCCGCCGGGCGGCGCGATAGGGCTCGGAAAAAGGCTGCTGCAGGGGTTCGCGCGGCATGGAACTGTTGGTGCAACGCACCGTCATGACCAAGGCAAAATGCTCGTCCGGTTTCAAATCCAGCGCGTAGAGCGCCTGGCTCTTGGACAGTTTGCGCGGCGGCGGATCAAAACAAATCTCGCTGCGGCGCTCCACGCTATCCAAACCGACATAACGGTAGATGGTCTTGGCGCCCGCAATAACGGCGCCGGTGATAGTGCCGCGCTTGGGCCGCTGGAGCCCCCGGATTTCAAACAGGTCGGCGAAATCGGCCGCGAAATTGACGGTCAGCCAGCATTTGACCGGCCGGCTGTCGAAATTGCGAATGACGATGCGCTCATGGCAAGTGCCCTGCCAGAGGAATTTGGAGCGCCGGATGTGAAGACTCTCCCGGGACAGGATCAGGGTATTGCCCTGATAGATGTCGGGATTGGAGAGATCGACGGTGAGAACCACATTGTCATTCTCCACCGTCGAAGACAGCAGCAGCGGCCGCTGGCCGTCCAGCAGCAGCAGCACATCGGAAAGATAACGCGTATCATTGTGGAACAATCCTCCCGGCGTGAGTCCGGGCGCCACGCAATCGCCCAGCGCATCAAACAGCGCGAAGGTGTCACCCTGTTTGAGGGTGCGCGGCCAGCGCTGCTGAATGGATTCCGTCGCCTGGATATGGAAAGTCGAAATGTCGTCAGGCGGATCGGGGAGGATTTTGGCCTCCATGGTGTTCCCTTGCTTTTGGGTTACTCCGCAGCCACGGAGACTGCCTCGTCAGAGGCCGCAAGCTTCTCGTAGATCTTGACATAGTCCCGCGCCATCGCTGCGGCGCTGAACCGTTCCTCGAAACGCGAGCGGATCGAGGGACGAAACAACCGGTCCAGCCTGCTTATCGCCGCGACCGCCTGATCCACATCCTCCACCACAAAGCCGGTCAATCCGTCTTCCAGGATTTCCGGGACCGACCCGCTCTTGAACGCGATCACCGGCGTGCCGCAAGCCATGCTTTCGATCATTACCAGTCCAAACGGTTCGGGCCAGCTGATGGGAAACAGCAGGGCCCTGGCTGCGCCAAGGAATTCGGATTTGCGGCGGTCGTCGATCTCGCCGACGAACTCGACATGAGGGCTGCAGGCCAGTACAGGCGCGACATGCCGGTCGAAATAGTCCCGGTCCGCGGGGTCGATCTTGGCCGCTACTTTCAGGGGCAGGCCCGCACGGCGGGCAATCTCGATCGCAGGCAAAATGCCCTTGTCGGCGCAAATGCGCCCCAGAAATGCCAGATAGCCGCCCTTGCCCTCGCCTTCCCTGAGCAGGCCCAGCGGCAAGCCATGATGGACGGTGCCCCGCCAATTCACCGGCGGCACCGGCAAGCGTTGGTGATCGGAAATCGAAACCAGCGGCATATGCGGAAAGGCGCGATAGACGTCGGGAAGCTCCGGCAAATCCTGCCGGCCATGCAAGGTCGTCAGGGTCTTGTTCGCCATGCTGCGAAACAGGGAAAATTGAAAAAAATCGATGTGGAAATGCACCACATCGAACTCATGTTGCCGCGCTGCGACCTTGTCGAGCATGATCATGTTATAGGGCACGCTGTTGTGGATACCTTGCAGTCGCAATCCCCGGGGCACGATGGGTTCCAGCCTTGCGGCGGTCCGTGAATCCCCGGATGCGAAAAGCGTCACGTCATGGCCTTGCCGCACCAATTCCTCGGTCAGCCAGGACACCACGCGTTCAGTGCCCCCGTACAAGGTGGGTGGTACGCTTTCCACCAACGGGGCGACTTGCGCGATTTTCATACGGAAAATCCCAGATATGGCACAGTATATCCACAACGCCCCCGTGCCTAATCGGGTTCCTATTTTTCTCGCAATTGCACCAAAATAGGCTTGAGAGGGTGGTCCCCGCAATTGACTCCGGTAACGCGGCGCTTAGTCTCCGAGCCACATGGCTAAGGACTTTATAGGCTATCAGGCTCTCACCGACTCGGCTTTACGCGGGGTCGTGCGTGATGCATTGCGGCGCATCGAAAAATCCGGGCTGATCGGGGCGCATCATTTCTACCTGACCTTCAAGACCCATGCCGAAGGTGTGGATATTCCCGAGTTCCTGAAGGAACAATATCCCGACGAAATGACCATCATCATCCAGCACCAATATTGGGCGCTGAAGGTGAAAGACGATTATTTCGAGGTCACCCTGACCTTCAAGAAGCTGCCCGCGCCGCTGCATATACCTTTCAACGCCTTGACCGCCTTTTTCGACCCGGGTGTGCAATTCGGCCTGCAGTTTCGGGCCGAAGGCGATGGCGTGCCCAAGCCCGCCACCGGGCCCGTCATGGTGCCGACCGATCCGCCCGAAGCCAGCGAGAGTGAAGCGCCCGATCCGGTGGCGGCAAAGCCCGCACCCACCGGCGAAAAACCCGGCGAAGTGGTGAGCCTGGATTCTTTTCGAAAAAAGTAGGGCCGCAAGAAATAGCAGGCCGCCCCAGCAGAAATCCTCCGTTCCGAAAGACCTTCCATGACCAAGACCCGTACCGAAACCGACACGTTCGGACCCATAGAAGTTGACGCCAACCGCTACTGGGGCGCGCAGGCCCAGCGCAGCCTTGGCAACTTCAAGATCGGCTGGGAAAAACAGCCGCAAGCCGTGGTGCGGGCCCTGGGGATCGTCAAGCGGGCCGCCGCCGAGACCAACATGGCGCTGGGGGGATTAGACAAGAAGATCGGCGAGACCATCATCCTGGCCGCCCAAGAAGTGATCGACGGCAAACTGGATGAGCATTTTCCGCTGGTGGTGTGGCAGACCGGCTCGGGCACCCAGTCCAACATGAACGCCAATGAAGTGATCTCCAACCGCGCCATTGAGATGCTGGGCGGGACGCTGGGCTCCAAGAAACCGGTTCATCCCAACGATCACGTCAATATGAGCCAGTCGTCCAACGACACCTATCCCACCGCCATGCATATCGCCTGCGCCGAGGAAATCCAGCACCGGCTATTGCCCGCCTTGAAACATCTGCATGCCGCGCTGGCCGCAAAGGTCACGGCCTGGAAGGACATCATCAAGATCGGCCGTACCCATACCCAGGACGCCACGCCGATCACCCTGGGCCAGGAATTTTCCGGCTATGCGGCGCAAGTGCAAAACGGCATCGCCCGCATCGAACAGACCCTGCCCAAGCTGATGGAATTGGCCCAAGGCGGCACTGCGGTCGGTACGGGCCTGAACGCTCCTGTTGGCTTCGACAAGATGGTGGCGGAGCGCATCGCCAGGATCACCGGCATGGCGTTTACCACCGCGCCCAATAAGTTCGAGGCCCTGGCCGCCCATGACGCCATGGTGTTCAGCCATGGCGCCATCAACACCGTGGCCGCCAGCCTGTTCAAGATCGCCAACGATATCCGCTTGCTGGGATCGGGCCCGCGTTCGGGCCTGGGCGAATTGGCGCTGCCGGAGAACGAGCCCGGCTCCTCCATCATGCCGGGCAAGGTCAATCCCACCCAATGCGAGGCCATGACCCAGGTCTGCATACAGGTTTTCGGCAATCATGCCGCGCTGACCTTTGCCGACAGCCAGGGCCATTTTGAGCTGAATGTCTACAACCCGGTGATGGCCTATAACTTTTTGCAAAGCGTGCGCTTGATGTCCGACGCATCGGTGAGCTTCACCGACAATTGCGTCGTGGGAATCGAGCCGCGCCGCGACAATATCAAGGCCGGACTGGAACGGTCGCTGATGCTGGTGACGGCGCTGGCGCCCAAGATCGGCTATGACAATGCCGCCAAGATCGCCAAGACCGCGCACAAGAACGGTACCACCTTGAAAGAGGAAGCGGTCAAGGGAGGGTACGTCACGGCGGAGGAATTCGACGCTATGGTCCGGCCTGAAGACATGATCGCGCCGAAATGACCCCGAAGGGGTCATCCCCGGCGAGCATCGCGGCAGCGATGCGAGGGAAGGGGATCCAGACTATCGACAATGCCCGCTTTAAAGATGGATTCCCGCTTACGCGGGAATGACACAAGGTTTGAATGAGAAGCACGCCCGCGCCCGGCCATGTCATCGTGCAAGACAATCGCACGGGCAAAGTCAGTTATTGGCAGAAGGATTATCACCAGAGCGCCAGTGACGCGCGCGGGGTTTCCACCGCCGATTATATCCATGCCATGTATTTTTTCCTGCGCCAGGCCAAATGCAAGGACGTGCTGATGATCGGCTGCGGCGGCGGCACCCTGGCCACCATGCTGCACAGCAAGGGCGTCAAGGTCACCATCGTGGACATTCACAAACTGTCCTTCGATATCGCGCGGGATTATTTCAATCTGCCGCCCGAAATTCCCTGTCATGTCGCGGACGGCATCGCCTATTTGAAAAAGCATCGCCAGCGGCATGCCGCCATTGTGCTGGATGCCTTCGGGGAAGGCGGCATGCCGGAAAAATTCATGGCACCGGCCTTCTTCCGGCTGGCCAAATCGCGGCTCAAGCCGCGCAACTCGCTGTTCCTGATGAATGTGATCGTGGCGGACGATGACGACGTCACGCCGGACGGCCTGGTCCGCACCATGCGGGCACAATGGTGCGGCGTGCGGCTGCTGGACACCGACGGCTGGGTGGATCGTAATGCGGTGATCGCGGCCGGCGCCGTCACAAAATTGAAAAAACCGCGGGTGTTGATGCCGCCCAGGCCGGGCGGCGCCAAGCTGACCAAACAATTGGCGGTATTGGACTGGAGACCGATACGGTGAGCCTCAAAAAACGCTCCTTCACCCTGTCGAAGCATCGTACCAGTGTTGCGCTGGAAGCAGAGTTCTGGGCGGTGATCGACGCCAGCGCGGCCCGCCAGCGGCTTAGCCTGGCCGCGCTGGTGGCTAAAATCGATGCAACCCGTGGGGAGCGGCCGCTGGCCAGCGCGCTGAGGCTTTACGCTTTGGCCAACAGGCAATAGCCTTCCTGCTTAATAGGAAGATCATCATGCTCACGCTCTACCATCATCCCCGCACCCGTTCCTCACGCTTCATCTTCCTGCTGGAAGAACTGGGCGTGCCCTATGACATCCACCGGATCGCCAATCTCCGCCGTCCCGACGGCAGCGGCGGCGTCGATCCGGAAAATCCCCATCCCCATGGCAAATCGCCCGCCCTGAAGGACGGTGATGTGCTGGTATGGGAGTCTTCGGCCATCGCGCTCTATCTCACCGACAAATTCACCCAGAATGGCATCGGCCCCCTGGTCGGCGACCCCAAGCGCGGCGCCTATGTGTCGTGGCTTGCCTATTATGCGGGGGTGATGGAGCCCGCCTGGATGAGCGCCTATATGAAATGGGAAATACCCCGCGGCACCGCGGGCTGGGTCAAGACCGATGAAGTGATGGCGTTCATCAACGCCACTCTGGAAAAAGGCCCTTACATACTGGGCGAAAAATTCAGCGCCGCCGACATATTGATCGCCACCACCTTCAAGATGTTCATGGGATCGCCCATGCTGGAAAAGACCGATTTGCTGGAAAGCTATGTGAACCGCGTCACCAGCCGCCCCGCCTATGCCCGCGCCCAGGCCAAAGAGAATGGTTGAGATTGTCAACCTGAACCGCGCCCGCAAGGCCCGCGCCAAGGCGGAAAAAGAAAAGTCGGCCGACGCCAACCGCCTGTTGCATGGCGCGCCCAAGGCGCTGCGGAACCTGCAAAAGGCCCGCAAGGACAAGGCAGATCAAGGTTTGAGCGGCCACAAGCTGGAAGACAAATAGCGCTGCATGCGAAGCTGGCGCGTCGTCATCGGCGTACTTGTCGCTTCAGCCCTGCTGGTCTGGGCATACATTTCGCTCGACCGGTGGCAGCGGCAACTCATTTTTCACGGCAATAGCTATATGGCGCAAACGCCCCAGGACCGGGGCCTGAGCTATTCCGACCAATGGATCGACGTGGAAAATGGAAGAATCCACGGATGGTGGATTCCCGCCACTTCACCCAGGGCACCTGCGGCGCTGTTTTTTCATGGCAATGCCGGAACCATATCCAGCCAAATCGAACAGCTTGTTCTGCTGCACAATGCGGGCTTCGCTATTTTGGCGGTTGACTATCGAGGATATGGATCGAGCACGGCAATCCAGCCCAGTGAGGCATCTGTCTATGCCGACGCGCAGGCTGCATGGGTGCGTTTTCTCCAGCTTACGCCTGATGCGTCCATGCATGTGATTTACGGGCATTCGCTTGGCGGCGCGGTCGCCATTGACTTGGCCACCAGGGTCACCGGCGTGGACGCGCTGGTGGCGGAAGGAACATTCACGTCCATCGTTGCCGAGGCCAAGAAGATTTTCCCAAGATGGTGGCCCGTGTCATGGCTCGTTACCCAGCGGTTTGCCTCTGATGACAAGATCGAAGGCCTTCACATGCCCAAGCTGTTTATTCACTGCGTCGATGATGAAGTCATTCCTGGTTCCATGAGCGAGGATCTTTACCGGCTGTCGCCGCAACCCAAGGCGCAGCTGATCATTCCGGGCGGAAACCACAATAACTGTCCGGCTTTCGCGACTTCGGATTGGACCAACGCCATGCGCCGGATCGGGAAACTGGCCCCATTAATTTAGTGGGATTTCCGCACCCCGCGTTCTAATATCGTTCTCATGTCCCCAGATTCCCGGTTTTCCCGATGAGCGCCCACTCATGAGTTGGAGCGGCGACCGCTATTCCGATCCCCTGGATTCGGCGTTTGAAGAACCTTCAAGCGCCCCGGTCCCACGCGAACCGCCCTATTTCGCCGGCCTGAACAAGGAACAGCGCGAGGCGGTGGAGGCGGTGGACGGCCCCGTGCTGGTGCTGGCGGGAGCGGGCACCGGCAAGACGCGGGTGCTCACCACCCGCCTGGCGCATATTCTGGCCACCCGCCGCGCCTGGCCGGGGCAGATCCTCTGCGTCACCTTCACCAACAAGGCCGCTCGCGAAATGAAGGAGCGCATCGGCGCGCTCATTGGGGGTGTTGTCGAAGGGATGCAATGGCTGGGCACCTTCCATTCCATCGGTGCCAAGATGTTGCGCCGCCATGCCGAGCTGGCGGGGCTGAAATCCAACTTCACCATCCTGGACACCGACGACCAGCTTCGCTTGATGAAGCAGCTGATCGAGGCCGAAGGGGTGGACGAGAAACGCTGGCCCGCCCGCACCTTGGCCAGCATGATCGATGGCTGGAAGAACCGGGGCCTGCGCCCCGATGACGTCTCCGAAGGCGAGGCTCAGGGTTATGCCTTCGGCAAGGGCAAGTCGCTCTATCGCCAGTATCAGGAGCGGCTGAAGGCGCTGAACGCGGCGGACTTCGGCGATCTGCTGCTGGAGACCCTGCACATCCTGAAAACCCAACCCGACATTCTGGCCGATTACCGCGACCGCTTCCGCTACATGCTGGTGGACGAATATCAGGACACCAATGTGGTCCAGTATCTGTGGCTGAATCTTTTGGCGCGCGGGTCTGGGAACGTCTGTGTGGTGGGCGACGACGACCAGAGCATCTATGGCTGGCGCGGCGCCGAGGTGGAAAACATCCTGCGCTTTGAGCGCGATTTTCCCGGCGCGCGGGTGATCCGGCTGGAACGCAATTACCGCTCCACCCCTGCCATTCTGGGCGCGGCGTCGGGCCTGATCGCCGCCAACAAAGGGCGGCTGGGCAAGACCCTTTGGACCGAGGGTGAGCCGGGCGAGAAGCTGAGGGTTGCAGGCGTGTGGGACGCGGAAGAGGAAGCGCGCAATGTCGCTTCCGACGCCGAGGACCAGCATCGCCAGGGCCATCTCTATTCCCAGATGGCGGTGCTGGTGCGCGCCTCTTTCCAGATGCGCGAATTTGAAGACCGTTTCATTTCGCTGGGCCTGCCTTATCGGGTGATCGGCGGGCCGCGCTTTTATGAGCGGCAGGAAATTCGCGATGCCATGGCCTATCTCAGGCTGATCGCCCAGGGCGATGACGACCTGGCTTTTGAGCGCATCGTCAACAAGCCCAAGCGCGGCATTGGCGATGCCAGCGTCGCCAGCCTGCATGCCTACGCCCGCGCGCGGCAGATGCCGCTGCTACCGGCGGCGCGCGAGATCGCCGATACCGACGAACTGCCGCCCAAGGCGCGCAAGGCACTGGGGGAACTGGCGGGCAATTTCGCGCGCTGGAGCGATACCGCCAAGGTGCTGCCCCATACCGAACTGGCCGAAATGGTGCTGGACGAAAGCGGCTATACCGACATGCTGAAAGCGGACAAGTCGGCGGAAGCACCGGGCCGGCTGGACAACCTCAAGGAGTTCGTCCGCTCGATGGAGGGATTTGAATCCCTCGCCGCCTTCCTGGAGCATGTCAGTCTCGTGATGGAAATTGCCCAGGACGAAAGCGGTGACCGCATCAACCTGATGACCCTGCATGCCGCCAAGGGCTTGGAGTTCAACACCGTCTTTCTGCCCGGCTGGGAAGAAGGCCTGTTTCCGTCCCAGCGCACCATGGACGAAAACGGCCTGGCGGGATTGGAAGAGGAACGCCGCCTGGCCTATGTCGGGCTGACGCGGGCGCGCCAGCGCATCCGTATCTCCTTTGCCGCCAACCGCCGGGTGCATGGCAGCTGGCAAAGCGCCCTGCCCTCGCGCTTCATCAAGGAAATTCCCGAGAGTCACGTCGACGCCACCATCGATGAAGGCTTTTACGGCGGCTATACCGGCTTCCGCGACAATGAAAATGCCGCCAATTTCGGCAGCACTTATGATTCACCGGGCTGGAAACGCGCCCAGGCCAATCGCGCTGCCGCCGCCGGTACGATCCGCACGCGCCCGCCCCTGATCGAAGCCCAGGCCTGGAGTGTGCAGACCTCCGATCCCGGCGCCTCGCAATATCAGCGCGACGACCGCGTCTTTCACCAGAAATTCGGCTATGGCCGGGTGCGCTATGTCGAAGGCAACAAGCTGACGGTGGAATTCGATAAGGCGGGCGAGAAGCGGGTGATAGATCAATTCGTATCGCGAGCGTAACTGCCTAAGGCAAAGAACCTCGGGACGGAAATTCGTAAATAAATTTCAGTAGCATTTCCAGGAACACCATAATCTCTTCAGCATCAGCTTTTCCCTTAATCACCACTTGGTGTGCAGCTTCATTCCCATGCGAGCGAATTTTGTCCACCCATTGCTTGCTATTTGGAGGAGCAAAATGGTTATCGACCAAATAGTTAACATACTCCACAAAGCCCTTGTTGGCAGGAGCGTTTTGACCAACAGCGATATGCATTAAAAGAGTTCGGCCAGCCAAAACGGCTGACGTGTAAGATGCTACGCTCACGCTAGCTCTGATCTCTGACCAAAGCGCATCAATCTCTGGAGGAAGTCCGCGAACGGCGGCTCCGAGGGCCACGCCAGGAAATTGGCGGTTTTCGGTCAAATCGAAAAAAGATGGCCGCTTGCATTGAGGGCAAATGTAGAGAGAACCATCATGGTTTCCTGTTCGTGAGTCAGCATGAACCCAGCCCTTCTCTGAACTGACCTCGCGACCACAGCCATCATAGCCGCAGACATAACTAAATGGCGAAAGATCGTTTACGTTAGACCAATTTCTTTTGTTATCTATCATCTGGCTTCTCAAATAATCTCAATAAAATTGGGCTTTATACCACGCTTGAAGTTAGTCAGCCGCGCTTAAGGCACATGCAACGTTGCCAGCACGAAAGTGCCGTCCGTGCGCGCCAGATGCGGCAGCCCCTTGGGGACAAAAATCCAGTCGCCTTTCTTCATGCGGATGTCGGTGCCGCCTTCTATCGCATCGCCATCGATATTGGCGCCCAGGTCCTTGGGATTGACCACCGTGCCGCCGGCAACGATCACGCCCTCGCCTTCCAGCACAAGCATGAACTCGCCATCATTCTTGTGCACCGAGGCGATGCCCTTGGCCGTGCGGTATTCCAGCCCCACGCGATAGGGCGGCAAAGACAGCAGCGTGTCGCCGCCGAAGAAGCGCGGCGAGGTCGCCGAAGCCGCTTTGGTTTTTTCGATCATGGCGGGCAAGTCCGCCGCCAGGTGGATTAGCTTTGGCGCCGCCGGCATACGCCCAGCAACCGGCGGGGGCTCGCCCGTACGCGGCAGATGCAGGGCCGCCAGCACCAACACGCCGCCCGCATCGGGGTTCATCATGTGCGGCACATTCTGGGGCACGATCAACATGTCCCCCTTCACGACATGCTGGGGCGTGCCGCCCGCGATATCGCTGCCCGATATGTTGCCATTGACGGCGGTAGTGGCATTCACCAGCGCACCGCCGGTGGTGACGGTGCCCGCCCCGTCCAGAACGATCATTACCTCGGCTTCGACAGGATGCAGCGACGCCGGCGTTCTGCCGGTGCGATGATCCAAATCCAGCTCGTAAGGCAGGGCGGTGATGATGGGCTTGGCCATGCTTGGGCGGCCCGCCTGGGCGGCGCGGGCACTTTGCTTTATCTGCTCGACCTGTTCGGCGCTGACCACAATGGCGGTGCTCTGGGCGGCGGCGGCGGAAGCTGTCAGCAGCAGTATCCCGGCGGCCAGAAAAGAGGGTTTCATCGGCATATTTCCCGCGCTTGTACCCGCTCTTGGGGTTGGTCTTGATTTGACCCCGGCAGGCTAGCACGGCATATCCCCGCCATGACAAATCCCCCGCTCTGGAAAGCCAGCATTGCGCTGACCAAGGCTGAAGCCGGCGATGCCGCCGCCGCTTTGGAACTGGATGGCAGCGCCCAGGCGGTGCTGATCGTGGAGGAACCCTTTGCCGATGGCGCGGTGGTGGAAGCGCTTTACACCGATGCGCCCGACGCGGCCTATCTGACGCGTATCGCGGGCCGCACCGTGACGGTCGCCCCCCTGCCCGACCAGGACTGGATTCGCCTCAGCCAGGAAGGCCTGCCGCCGGTTAGGGCGGGGCGCTTTTTTGTCTATGGCGCGCATGATGCCGGCCAGGTGCCGCATGGCGTGATCCCGATGAAGATCGAGGCGGGACTGGCCTTCGGCACCGGCCATCACGAGACCACCGCTTTGTGCCTGGGGGCGCTTTCCGATCTGGCGCGCAAGCGCAGCTATCGCAATGTGCTGGACCTTGGCACCGGCACCGGCCTTTTGGCCATCGGCGCGGCGAAATTGTGGAAGCGGCCGGTCCTGGCCTCGGACATCGATCCCGTCGCCGTCGAGGTCGCGCGCGACAATGCCCGCGCCAATGGTGTGACGCCGCTGATCCGCGCCGTCACCGCCGATGGCTTGACCAATCCCATCCTGGCCAATGGCGCGCCCTATGACCTGTTGATCGCCAATATCCTGGCCGGGCCATTGACCCAGTTGGCGCCGTCCATCCAGAAGGCGTTGGCGCCGGGCGCGACCCTGCTGCTGTCGGGCCTGCTGTACAATCAGGAAAAGCTGGTCACCAGTTTCCATGGCGATTTGCGCTATATCGGGGCACGACGCAGCGGCCCATGGAGCGCGCTGGTGCTGAAGAAACCGGGGCGCTAAAGTCCGCACATGGACAAGCCCTTCCAGACCTATGACGATACCTCCGATGCCGCGACTTGCGCGCCGCGCCTCAAAGCCCTGCGCGCCGAACTGGCCCAGCGCGGTCTGCACGGTTTTGTGGTGCCGCATTCCGACCAGCATATGGGCGAGTATCTGCCGGCCTATGCCGAGCGCCTGGCCTGGCTGACCGCCTTCACCGGCTCGGCCGGCGCGGCGGTCGTGCTGAAGGATAAGGCGGCGGTCTTTGTCGATGGCCGCTACACCCTGCAGGTGAAAAACCAGACCGACACCAAACTGTTCGAGCCGCGCGATCTAGTCGCCGAAGGCCCTCAGGGCTGGATTCCCGATAATCTTCCAAAGGGCGCCAAGCTGGGTTACGACCCCTGGCTGCACACCCAGCACGGCGTGATGCATCTGAAAGCGGCGGTGGAAAAGGCCGGCGGCACATTGGTGGCGGTGGAGTCCAATCCCATTGACGCGGTGTGGAGCGACCAGCCCGCGCCGCCCGTGACCCAAGCAAAGCCACATGCCTTCAATCTGGCGGGCGAGCAGAGCGAGGCCAAGCGGTTGCGCCTGGGCGACGGGTTGAAAAAGGCGGGCGCGGGGGCCGCCGTGATCACCCTGGCGGATTCGGTCTGCTGGCTGCTCAACATCCGCGGCCATGACGTGCCGCATACGCCTTTCACCTTGGCCTTCACCATCCTGCATGAGGATGGCGGCGCCGACCTGTTCCTCGATCCCGCCAAGCGCAATCCGGAGCTGATGGCACATCTGGGCAATAGCGTGCAGGTGCACGCCCCCGGTGATTTCGCCGCCGCGCTGGATGCGATGAAGGGCAAGAATGTGCTGGTGGACCCTTCCACCGCCGCATCCGCCATCTTCGACCGGCTGACCAAGGCGGGCGCGAAAATCCGCCAGGGCAACGATCCCTGTCAGCTGCCCAAAGCCTGCAAGAACAGCCTGGAAATCGAAGGCATGCGCAAGGCGCATATCCGCGACGGCGCAGCACTGGCGCGCTATCTCGCCTGGTTCGAAAGCCATGCGGCGGGCGGCGAGCTGACCGAGATCGATGCGGCGGAAACGCTGGAAGGCTATCGCCGCGCCACCGGCGTGCTCAGCGATGTGTCGTTCGACACCATCTCGGGCGCGGGCAGCAATGGCGCGATTGTGCATTACCGGGTGACGCGTTCTACCAACCGCACCATCCGGCCCGGCGAAATGTTCCTGCTGGACAGCGGCGCGCAATATCCCGACGGCACCACCGACGTCACCCGCACCATCATGGTGGGGGACGCCACGCCGGAGATGCGCGACCGCTTCACCCGCGTCTTGAAGGGCCATATCGCGCTGGCGACGGCGCGCTTTCCCGAAGGCACCATCGGCATGCAATTGGACAGTTTCGCGCGCCGCCCGCTGTGGGAGGCCGGGCTGGATTACGACCATGGTACCGGCCATGGCGTGGGCAGTTATTTGTCGGTGCATGAAGGGCCGCAGAATATCTCCAAAAAGCCGGTGATGCAGGCTTTGAAGCCCGGCATGGTCTGTTCCAATGAGCCCGGTTTCTACAAGACCGGCGCCTTCGGCATTCGGATCGAGAATCTGGTGGTGGTGACCGAGCCGGAAGATTTGGGCGGCGAGCGCAAGATGATGGCGTTTGAGACCATCACTTTGGCGCCCATTGACCTGAATCTGGTGGACTCATCCCTGCTCACCGATAGCGAACGAGGCTGGCTGAACCTTTATCATGCGCGGGTGCGCGACACGATTGCGCCGCTGGTGGATGAAGATGTCCGCAAATGGTTGGATAAGGCGACGCGCAATATCTAGCTGATCAATTTCAGCCACGCATCTTCGTCCAGCACCTGGACGCCATGCTTTTGCGCGTCTTTCAGCTTGGAGCCCGCGCCCGGACCCGCCACCACGATATCGGTCTTGGCTGACACCGAGCCGGAAACCTTGGCGCCGAGCGATTCCGCCCGCGCCTTGGCTTCCTGCCGCGTCATTTTTTCCAGGGTGCCGGTGAACACCACCGTCTTGCCGGAAACCGGCGAGGATTTGGCGGGCGCCGGCATGTCCATAACGGTCAGCCACTCCAGCAAGCGGCCCAGCGCCTTCACATTGTGCGGCTCGTCGAAGAAGCCGTGTATGGCTTCGGCCACCACCCCGCCGATGCCTTCGATATGCTGCAACTCCTCCAGCGCGTCATCGGCGGTCATGCCTTTGAGGAACGCGTCCAGGCTCAGGTAACGCCGCGCCAGCAGCCGCGCCGTGGTTTCGCCGACATGGCGGATGCCCAGGGCATTGATCAACCGGTCCAACCCGATGGTGCGCCGGCGCTCGATGGCGGCCATCAGGTTTTCGACCACCTTGTCTTCGCGTTCTTTCTCCGCCTTGACCTTTTTGACCGGCTCCTTGCCTTCCGCGGCGCGCCGCTCCTCGCTCAGCGCGGCGCGATGCGCCGCCAGCACCTTGCTGACTTTTTCAGGTTTCTGGGTCAGGGCGAAGATATCGGCAGGCTCTTTCAGCAACCCCTTGTCATGGAACAGTTCGATCATGGTGCCGCCAAGGCCTTCGATGTCGAACTGATCGCGGCCGACGAAATACTTCAGCCGCTCCACCGTCTGGGCGTCGCAGATCAACCCGCCGGTGCAGCGGCGGTCGACATCGACCTTGCCCGTCTTCTCATCCGCTTCTCGCACGGCGTGGCTGCCGCAGACCGGGCATTTTTCGGGAAACTTGTAGGGCTTGGCGCCTTTGGGCCGCCTTTCCGGGATGACGCGCAAAATCTGCGGGATCACATCGCCGGCACGTTGGATCACCACCGCATCGCCGATGCGCGCGTCCAGTCGGGCGATCTCGTCTTCATTGTGCAAAGTGGCGTTCTGCACCACCACGCCACCCACCGTCACCGGCTTCAGCCGCGCCACCGGCGCCAGCTTGCCGGTGCGCCCGACCTGGATTTCGATATCTTCCAGCACGGTCTCGGCCTGTTCGGCGGCGAATTTGTGGGCGATGGCCCAGCGCGGCGAGCGGGAGACAAAGCCCAGCCGCTGCTGAAGATCCAGCCTGTCCACCTTGTAGACCACGCCGTCAATATCATAGCCCAGCCTGGCGCGCTTGCTTTCGATATCGCGATAGAACTTCAAGATCTGCGCCAGCGTCTCGCAGCGCTTGACCAGCGGATTGACCCTGAAGCCGTAGTCTTCGAACTTTTCCAGCATACCGCTCTGGGTCTTGGCCGGCAGTTCGGAAATCTCGCCCCAGGTATAGGCGAAGAAGTTCAACGCCCGCGAAGCCGTGATGGAAGGATCGAGCTGGCGCACCGATCCGGCGGCGGAATTGCGCGGATTGGCATAAGTCGGCTTGCCCTCCTTTTCCTGCCGCTTGTTCAAACTCTCGAAGGCTTTATGGGTCATATAGACCTCGCCTCGGACTTCCAGTACCGCGGGCGGCTTGCCGTTCAAGCGCAAGGGAATATCGGAGATTGTCCGCAGATTGGCGGTGATGTCCTCGCCCTCGCTGCCGTCGCCGCGGGTGGCGCCTTGAACCAGCACGCCTTTTTCATAACGCAGGCTGGCAGACAGGCCGTCAATCTTGGGCTCGGCGGCGATAGCGATCTCGTCATCATCCTTCAAGCCCAGGAACCGGCGCACCCGGCCCAGGAAATCCGCCACTTCCTCGTCGTCAAAGGCATTGTCCAGCGACAGCATCGGCACCCGATGGGTGACCTTGGCGAATTTTTCACTCGCCTTGGCGCCTACCCGGTGCGACGGGCTGTCGGCCCGCACCAGCAGAGGGAAGCGCGCCTCGATCTCGGCATTGCGGCGGCGCAAGGCGTCATAGTCCGCGTCGCTGATCTCGGGCGCATCCTCACCATGATATTTGCGGTCGTGCTTGGCGATCTCCTTCGCCAGCCGGTCGAGTTCCTTTTCCGCCTCCATGGAGGTCAGCTTGTCGACCGCCTTGGCACTCATGCCCGTTTGCGCGCCTTTTTCGCGGGCGCAGAGGCCTCAGCCATCAGCCGCTTGGCGGCGGCGCGGGCCTCTGCCGTCACGGCGGCGCCCGACAACATGCGGGCGATTTCTTCCAGCCGCTGCTCGTCGTCCAGCAATTCGATCCTGGTCTTGTCCTTGATGCGCGAAATGCGGAAGTGCCGGGCGGCGCGCGCCGCGACTTGCGGCGAATGGGTGACCAGCAAGACCTGGGTGGTTTCGGCCAGGCGCTGCAAACGCTCGCCCACCGCATCGGCCACCGCCCCGCCCACGCCACGGTCCACTTCGTCGAACACCATGGCGGCAGGGGAAGAAACCTGCGCCAGCGCCACTTTCAGCGCCAGGGAAAAGCGCGCCAACTCGCCGCCCGAGGCGATCTTGGCCAGGCCGCCGAATGCAGCGCCCTCCACCGTCGCCACTTCGAAAGCGATGCGTTCCAAGCCGGAGGCCAGGCCCCTATCGTCGTCCAGCTTTTCCAGCGCGACGCGGAATTTGGCATGGCCCAGCTTCAGCGGCGTCAGTTCGCCCGCCACGGCACCTTCCAGCTTTTTCGCCGCGCCTTCGCGCGACTTCGACAGCTTGCGCGCCGCCGTCAGATAGGCGTCGCGGGCAGCAGCAGCCTTGGCTTCCGCCTGTTTGATCTGGCTGCCGCCGCCGGCCAGGGCTTCCTGCTTAGCGATATATTCGTCGCGAAGGGCGGGAAGCTGCTCCGGCGTCACGCCATATTTGCGCGCCAGCGCCCGAAGCGCGAACAGCCGCTCTTCCTTGCGCTCCAGCGCATTGGTGTCGCCATCCAGCCGCGCCAACAGCGAATCCAGTTCGCGCCGCGCTTCTTCCGCCAGGGCATAGGCCTGTTCCAGCGCACTTTCGGCGGGGGCGGCGATCTTGCGCGCCTCCGGATTCATCCGCGACAGTTTCTTCAGCGCCTGGGCAAGGCCGGTCTGCGCCCCCCTTTCGCTGGAAAGCGATTCCAGGGCGGAAGAAACTTCCTCCACGGTCCGCGCCGCATTCATCATCAGGGCGCGCTCACTTGCCAGTCTTTCTTCCTCGCCCGCCTGCGGATCGAAGTCGGAAAGTTCATTGGCGGCGGCGCGCACGAAATCGGCTTCGGCCCGGGCGCGCGCCGCCATCGCCTTCAGCTCTTCCAGCGCAGCAAGCGCCGCCGACCATTCGCCATGCAGGGCGGCGACCGTCTGGGCATCGCCATTCAAGCCGCCGAAACCATCCAGCAGCGCGCGGTGGGTGGCGGTGTCGAACAGGCCGCGGTCATCCTGCTGGCCATGCACTTCCAGCAACAGCCCGCCCAGGTCCTTCAGCAGCCCCACGCCCACCGCTTCGTCATTGATGAAGGCGCGGCTGCGGCCGTCGCTGGCCAGGGTCCGGCGCAGCACAATCTCCGGACCGGTTTCCATCGCCTGGTCGCGCAGCATCGCCCAGGCGGCATGGTTATTTTCCGGTTCGAACACGGCGGTGGCGGAGCCTTGAGTCGCACCCACCCGGACGCTGGCGCGGCCGCGACCTCCGACGGCCAGACCCAGGGAATCGAGCAAAATAGATTTGCCTGCCCCGGTCTCGCCGGTCAGCACATTGAGGCCTGGCGCGAATTCCAGCGCCGCCTGCTCGATCAATACAATGTCACGGATGGTCAGCGCCGCTAGCACGGGCCTGCTCCGAATCTAAAAGACGCGACGGAAAGCCTGACTGATCCAGGAGCGATTGTCTTCCATCGGCCTGAGGTTGCGCCCCTTCAGGATGTTGTAAGCGTCCTTGTACCAGCCCGAACCGGGATAGTTGCGGCCCAGCACGGCAGCGGCGGTCTGGGCCTCGCTGTCCAATCCCAGGCTGTAATAGGCCTCGCAGATGCGCTCCAAGGCTTCAGCGATCTGGGGGGTGGTCTGATACTGGTCCACCACGGTGCGGAAGCGGTTGATGGCGCCGATATAATCGCCCCGCTGGAGATAATAGCGGCCGACCGCCATTTCCTTGCCCGCCAGATGGTCGTTGGTCAGGTCGATCTTGAGGGTGGCGTCGCGGGCATATTCGGTGTCGGGAAAGCGCTGCACCACATCCTGCAACGCCACCAGCGCGCCCTCGGTGTTGGACTGGTCGCGGCCGATATCCACGATCTGCTCGTAGAGCGAAATCGCCTTGATATAGAAGGCATAGGCCACTTCCGGGCTGCCGGGATGCAGCGAAATATACTGGTCGGCGGTGGCGATGGCCACGCCATAGGCATTGGCCTGATAGGCGCAGAAGGCGCTGATCAGCATGGCGCGGCGCGCCCATACCGAATAGGGGTGCTGGCGGTCCACTTCGTTGAATTGGGCGGCGCAGACGTCCCAGGCGCCTGCATTGATCGCCCGCCAGCCATCGGCATAAATCTGCTCGACGCTGCGCTCGCGATAGGCTTCGGCGTCCTTGTTGGCATTGTTGGACGCATCATCCTTGCCCTCAAAAAGCGAGCAGCCGGTGAGCGCGGCCAGGGCCGCCGCCAGCAGGGCGGCGCACAAGGCAGGCTTCAGGCGGGCGGCGGGAACCATTGTCTATCCTTGGTTTGCGCGAAAAATAAGCATTTTCAATGGCTTATTTGGACGTCCGGTCCGGTCCGCGCTTCATGGCCTTTATATACAGTGCGGTTGCCACCTCAGGAAAGTGTCCAGTTTTTAAAGACCCCTCCGATCCGGCCTTCGCGCCTCGCGGCGCTTGGCGTTCGGTTGGCTTGGCCGCCAACCTCACCCTTCGCAACTTTGCCGCGGTGCTCGGCTCACGCCTGCGCTCCGCGGCGTTGCTACGGCCACCTCCCCTTGAGGCGCTACGCGCCAAGGGGAGATCAAAGTTCCTGTAATTCATAATTGCTGGGGTCCGAGAACAAAGCCCTAAGCAAGGCATTGTTGGTGGCATGGCCGGATTTGCGCCCTTCAAAACGGGCAATCACCGGCGCGCCCGCCAGCGCCAGATCACCGATGGCATCCAGAATCTTGTGGCGGACGAACTCGTCGGCAAAACGCTGGCGTTCGCGGTTGACCACGCCGGACTCGTCCAGCGCCAGGGTATTGGCCAATGAGGCACCCTTGGCCAGATCCATTTTGTTCAGCGCCTCCAATTCGTTGAGGAAACCAAAGGTGCGCGCCGGCGCAATTTCGGCCTTGAACCCGGCGCGGCTGAACGCAAAGGCATAAAACTGCTCACCGATCACCGGAAAGCTGAGTTCATAGGCGTAAGATCGGCCGTCGGCCGGGATCAGCGAGGCTTTGGCATCGCCGCTTTCCACCGTGACGGCTTTCAACAGCTTGATGACCGTACGCGGCTCGGCCAGTTCCCTGGCGCCGGCGCTTTCCAGCAAGCTCAAATAGGAAAGCGCATCGCCATCCAGGATGGGCGGCTCCGGACCATCCAGAGTCACCAGCAGGTCGTCGATCTCCACCCCTGCCGCCGCCGCCATCAGATGTTCGACCACACCGATCTTGGCGATGCCCTCGCCGATCACCGTGCCCAGCCGGGTTTCACTCACCATGTCATAGCGGGCCGGTATATCGACGCCCAGATCGGCACGGCGGAAAACAATGCCGCTGCCGGAAGCCGCGGGCGACAAGGTCATGCTTACCGGCACCCCGGCATGGAGCGCGGTGCCGGTGGCGGTAACAGGGTGCGCAACCGTGCGGCGGAGGGTCATGGGACCAGCTTAGCCCGGACCAAGCCGGCCCTGAAAGCTATTGCGGGACCCTGGCGGCAGGCGTTTACTGGCTTCCTGCACGGCTTTAGGGAGCGGGCCGCATGCGCGTGACGGGAATGCTGATTGCCCTGCTGGCCCTGATTGCGCCGGCAAATCAGGCATGGGCGACCTTGCCCGCCGAACAGCCTTACCGCATCGCCCATCATGGCCGCCTGGTCACGGACGTTTACATCGACGGCCAGGGTCCGTTCGCTTTTCTGATCGACACCGCTTCCAGCCGGTCCCTGATCTTCGAGCATGTCCGCAAGCAATTGGGATTGACCCAGTCGCAGCCCGGCCTGTTGACGATCTATGGCATCAATGACGTTGGCAGCGCGGTGCCGGTGAAGCCGGGCGGGTTGCGCGTCGCGGGCGAGGAGGTGCGAGACCTGACCTTGGGCGTGCTGCCCGACTCCGAAATTTCCGGTCCTGATGGGGTGCTGGGCACGGATATCCTGTCGCATTATTTCGTGGTGCTGGACCGTGGCGCCATGCGGATCAAATTCCTGCCGCCGGGCGAGGACTCCGCCCGTGGCTATTCCGACTGGGCACAAACATCCCTGGTCCCGCGCCCCTTCAAGAATTTTCCCATTCAGTTCTGGTATCTCAAGACCCGCTTCAACGACCGCCCCATCACGGCGCTCTTCGATCTGGGCGCCGGGACCACCATGATGAATTGGGAAGCGGCCGAGCGGCTGGGCCTGCACCGGCGCAATTTCTCGACCTATGGCCCCCCGCCGCTGGCGCTGCAAGATGTGCTCGGCAAGCGGGCGCCCGCCGTCCAGCTGATGGGATTGGACGTGCGGCTGTCGGGCAGTTTCTGGAGCAAGCAAACCGCCATCGCCGCCGAAGCGCCGATCTTCCACTATTTCGATCTGGAAGAGGAACCGGCCGCCATTGTCGGACCGGGCTTGCTGAGCGAAAATTCGCTGGCGATTGATTTCGCCGGCCAGCGCTTGTTCATCGGACCGACTCTGACGGAGAGCAAGTAGCCAAAAGCAAAAGGGCGGCCGTATGGCCGCCCTTTTTTTATTTCCGCTTAAGCGGCAATGACGGCTAGTTAGACTGCCTCCGTAGAAAAGCAGGTATTTCAAACTGTTCATCCCGCTTGTGATCGGGGAACAGATCGTCGCCATTGCTGCGCGGGGCTTCGGCCTGTTGCGGCATGGGCGGCATAGTCTGCGCCGTGGCCCGGGGCGCCATTGCGGCGCGGGGTTCCGGCGCCGGTTCGGTGCGCAGATCGGGCGCCTTCTTGCGGCCAAAAAAGCCCCAACCGCTTTTCTTTTCCGGCTTTCTGGAACTGTGCTGTGCCAAGGCCTGCTGCTCTATCGGACGGTAGTTTTCCGTGACGGGATATTTGGCTGCAACGGATTCGGTTGCGACCTCCGGGGCGTCGGCGCCGCCCAGGATGTAATCTTCCGCCGGGCTCTTATCGGCGCCCATCTCGCTGGCCAGGGCCTCCATGGTGGCATGGACCGGATTGACCGCTGGCCGCACGGGGGCGGCTGCAACCGGCACGGGCTGGGCCACCCGGGCCGGGCTTTTCAAGTTCAGGTGCGGATGCAAGGGCCGTACTTTTTCCGGCAGCGGCATCTTGAACTGCTCGGCATCGATGCCGGTCGCCACCACGGAGACGCGGATGCGGCCCTCCATCTCATCCAGGATGGTGTTGCCGAAGATGATATTGGCGTCGGGATCCACTTCCGAACGAATACGGTCGGCCGCCTGTTCGACTTCAAACAGCATCAGGTCAGGCCCGCCGGTGATGTTGATCAGAACGCCCTTGGCGCCCTTCATGGTCACGTCATCCAGCAGCGGGTTGGAAATCGCCATGTCGGCGGCCCGGATGGCGCGCTCTTCGCCCTCGGCCTCGCCGGTGCCCATCATCGCCTTGCCCATCTCGCTGATCACCGATTTGATGTCGGCGAAATCCAGATTGATCAGGCCCGGCATCACGATCAGGTCGGTGACGCCGCGCACGCCGGCATGCAGCACCTCATCGGCCATGGCGAAAGCCTGGGCCATGGTGGTGCGCTCATTGGCGACCCGGAACAGATTCTGGTTGGGGATGACGATCAAGGTGTGAACAAACTGCTGCAGCTCTGCGATGCCGCGTTCGGCCACCCGCATGCGGCGGTCGCCTTCCAGGCTGAAGGGCTTGGTCACCACGCCCACCGTCAGGATGCCGGCCTCGCGCACGGCGCGCGCGATCACCGGAGCCGCGCCCGTGCCGGTGCCGCCGCCCATGCCGGCGGCGATGAACACCATATGGGCGCCGGAAATCTGATCCATGATCTCAGACAGCGATTCCTCGGCGCCGGCCCGGCCGACGTCAGGCTGGGCGCCCGCGCCAAGACCTTCGGTGGTCGAAACGCCAAGCTGGATGCGGCGGCTGGCCTTGGACTGGGCCAGGGCCTGGGCATCGGTGTTGGCGACGACAAAGTCGACGCCTTCCAACCCGGCCTCGATCATGTTGTTGACGGCATTGCCGCCGGCGCCGCCCACGCCCAGCACGGTGATTCGGGGACGCAGTTCCTTCATTTCGGGGACTTTAAGGTTGATCGCCATATTCGACACTCCTCGCTAATTTGTTTCGATCCCCTTGCGGTGCGCCAGGATTCACAACCGATTCGCGGTTATATTGTTGAATCACTAGAGCCACCTGCGGGTCAACCGTCCCAGCCATCCGGCAAGGCCGCTTTCGTTCTTTGTTTTGCTTCGCGCGATGGCGACGTCCGGATTCAAAAGCTCCGGCGGCATGGTCGCGCCCGCCATCATCAAACCGATCGCTGTGGCATAGTCGGGGCCCGCCGAGGCGGCGGCCAGGCCGGAAAAAGCCTGGGGGCGTCCGATGCGGACCTGCTTGTTGAGAATACGGGCCGCCAATTCGCGGGTTCCCGCCAATTGGCAGGCACCACCGGTCAGAACCGCGCGGCGTCCAGCCGCCACATCGAAGCCGGAAGCCCGTAGCCGGGTCTGGACCTCGCCGAAAATTTCTTCCAGCCGGGCCTGAATGATGCGGGTCAGCATGGAACGCGGCAGCCGCAGCGCGGCATCGTCGCCCTCCTCGCCCATCTGGGCGACCGAGACCACGTCGGCAGCCCCGTCCATCTCGCCCATTGCCGCGCCATATAATGTCTTGGTGCGTTCGGCGGCCGCCAGGGGAGCAGCCAGCATACGGGCAATGTCATTGGTGACCGCGAAGCCGCCCACCGGCACCACATCGACATGGACCAGATGGCCTTCCAGGAAGACCGCGATGGAGGTGGTGCCGCCCCCCATGTCGATCACCGTGGCGCCGATCTGTTTTTCGTCCTCGGTGAGGGTGGACAGGCCGCTGGCATAGGCGCCGAACAGATTGCCCACCACATGCAGGTGGCAGCGTTCAACCGCCAGTTTCAGGTTTTGCAGCGGCGACGGCCTGACCGCAACGGCATGCATGGCCACGCCGATACGCTGGCAGAACATGCCGGAGGGGTTCTTCACCCCCCGCGCCTCGTCCACCACATAGGTGGTGGGGGCGGACTGGATGATCTCATGGCCGTCCAGCTTGGCGCGGGCACGCCCATCGGCCAAAAGCGCGCGCAAGTGATCATCGGACACCAGCGCGCCGTCCAGCGACATCACGCTGCGGCTGGTGACGCTGACCGGCTGGCCGCAATTGACCCCGATCAGTACATTCTGGATGCGGGCATCGGCCATATTCTCCGCCGCCGCTACGCAATCGCGAATGGATTCTTCCGCTTGTTCCAGGCTGGTCACGGTCCCCGCCTTGAGGCCATAGGATTCGCGCAGCGCGCTGCCCAACACCTTGAGCGAGCCGGCCTCGGCCTGGCCGATCACACAGACGATCTTGGAGGTGCCGACATCCAGCGCCGACACCAAGCCGGTGCGGTAAGCGGGAATTTCATTGTTCACGCGCAAGCGCAACGTCTCGCCCATTAGGTCTCTTTTCCCCGTTCAGCATCCTTCTTCTCGCCATTCTTCAGAAGGAAAAAATAATGCGTCGGCGAACGTAGATCGATTTGTGTGACATCGCGTTCCAGGATGCTGCCATCGATGATCAGATGTTCCAGCGCATCCAACTGCTTCTGCCAGCCTATTTCGGGCAGCTCCACCACCACCCCATCATCCAGGATCAGATTCCAGCGGCGCTTGGAAACCCGTTGATAGACAGCGATCCGCGCCGCGATGGCGCGGTGGGCGGCCACCGCATCGACCAGGTCGGCAGCGGCCTCGGGGGCGCCCGCGCCGGCAAGCTTGGGCAGGCGGCGGAACTTTTCCAGATCGTGGCTGGTGATCGGACCGCCATTGCGTTCCACCACAAATATGGGCGCTTCGCCCTTGGCGTCAGCCGGTGCCTGCCATAAGGCAAAGGGCCGCTTTTCCACCAGAGTCACAAAAATGGCGTCGGGATAGCGGCGGTGGATTTCCGCCGAGGCGATCCATTCCAGCCGCGCCAAACGGCCCCGCGCACGCCACAAATCGGCGCTGAAAATCGACTGGCCCGGCTTCATGCCCAGCACTTCCAGCACCTGGCGGTAGGGTGTGCGGCGGTTGCCGGTAATGTGAATCTCGGAAATGCCGAAGCCGGCATCGGCGGTGATTGTGTCGATGCCGCGTCCGATGGCGTGATAGCTACGGCCGATCACACCACTGGCGAACAACGCGCCCAGCAAAACCAGAACCACCAGCAGGCTGCACAGCGCCATCATCGGGCGATGCGCGAAGAGCGACAGGCGCCCCGCCAGCCGTGCCACCAAGCCGGGCTGCTTGCCGCGCCGGGCGCTGCCCGGCTGCACCGACGGCAGTTCGCGGCTGCCGCGGCTGGCAGGCCGGGGGCCTTGCACCCGCGGCTTGGCGCGGCCTTTGCGGTCCAGACTCAGCGATCGCATGACGCGTCCTCCACGATCCAGCGGCACAGTTTGGCGTATGACATGCCGATATGAGCCGCTTGCTCCGGCACCAGGGAGGTCGGCGTCATGCCCGGCTGGGTATTGGTCTCCAGCAGAATCATGCGGTGCTTCGCCCCCGTATCGTCATAGCGGAAATCCGTGCGCGTGACTCCCCGGCAGCCCAGGGCCTGGTGGGCGGCGACGGCCAGCGCCATGGCTTCCTCAGCGGCTTTTTGCGGGACTTGCGCCGGCAGGATGTGTTTGGAACCGCCGGGCGCGTATTTGGCTTCGTAGTCGTAGAATTCCAGCTCGGTGGTGATCTCGGTCACCCCAAGAGCGCGGTCTCCCATCACAGACACCGTCAGCTCGCGGCCTGGCACGAATTCTTCCACCATCATCTCATTGGAAAGATTCCACTTATCGCTGCCCAACTCGGCCGGCGGGCGATTGTCGCCCTTGCGGATGATGTAGATGCCGACCGAGGACCCCTCATTCACCGGCTTGATGACATAGGGCGGCTCCATCAGATGCGCATTCGCCACGGCGCGGCGGTCGGCAACAATGGACTTGACCACCGGCAGGCCGGCGGCGCGATAGACGTCCTTGGTGCGTTCCTTGTGCATCGCCAGGGCCGAGGACAGCACCCCGGAATGGGTATAGGGAATCCGCATCAGTTCCAGCAGGCCCTGGACCGTGCCGTCCTCGCCGAAACGGCCATGCAGGGCATTAAACACCGCATCGGGTTTGGCCTCGAACAATTGCTGGCCGGGATTGTCGCCCGGATCGAGCGGGTGCGCGTCAAAACCTTCCTCGCGCAGCGCCTTGACCACGCCGCGCCCCGACGACAACGAGACCTCGCGCTCGGCGGAACGCCCGCCCATCAGGACGGCGATTTTGCGGAAGGCCGTCATGCCACGCCCACCCGCTTGATTTCCCATTCCAGGCTCACGCCCGATTTTTCCTGGACGCGCTTGCGCACTTCCTCACCCAGGGCTTCCAGATCGGCGGCGCTGGCATCGCCGGTATTGATCAGGAAGTTGGTATGCTTTTCACTGACCTGGGCGCCGCCGATTTTCAATCCGCGGCAACCGGCCTGATCGATCAACTGCCAGGCTTTTTGGCCGGGCGGGTTTTTGAAGGTGGAACCGCCGGTCTTGGACTTGATCGGCTGGCTGGCTTCGCGATTGGCGGAGAGCTCTTCCATGCGGGCGCGGATGGCGGCGGGATCGTCCTTGCTGCCTTCCAGCACCGCTTCGATGAAGATCAGATCATCGGCGGCGCCTCTGGCCTTGCGATACTCAAATGCCATGTCGGCGGCGGAAAGCCTGATTTTATTGCCTTTTCCGTCGATCGCGGTCGCCTCGACAAAAACATCCTTGATCTCTTTGCCATAGCAGCCGGCATTCATTTTCAGCGCCCCGCCGATGGTGCCGGGCACGCCGCGCAAAAATTCCAGGCCGGAGATACCGGCATCGGCAGCGGCGCGCGCCACCGCGCCATCCAGCGCCGCCGCACCGGCGCGCACCCGCACGCCATCCGCCTCGATCTTGCCGAAGGCCGAACTCAGCCGCACCACCGCGCCGGGAATGCCGCCATCGCGCACCAACAGATTGGAACCCACGCCGATCACCGAGACTCGCAGATCGGCGGGCTTGTCCGCGACAAAGGCAGCCAGATCGTCGGCATCGGCGGGCCGGAACAGGACTTCCGCCGGACCGCCGGCGCGGAACCATACCAAATCCTTCAACGGCGCGTCCTGGACGAGCGAGCCACGCACGGGCGGAAGCATATCGCAGGGTCTTGTCATCATCACGTCAGACCTTCCAATTTTTTCGGAAGGTTGTTCATCCAGCCGGTAATCGAGCCCGCACCGGTGCCGATGATGGCCGCGCCGGGCTTGACGTAAGGCGCCACAATGGCGGCGAGATCGTCCTCGCCTTCGATGGTGATGACATTGCGATGGCCATGGGCGCGCAGCGCCTCGGCATAGGTGTCGCGATTGAAACCTTCGATGGGTTGCTCGCCGGCGGCATAGACCGGCGCGATCACCGCCACATCGGCATCATTGAGGCAGGTGGCGAATTGCTCAAACGTGTCGCGCAGGCGGGTATAGCGATGCGGCTGCACCACCGCCACGATGGGACCTTTATAGGCCTGGCGCGCGGCGCGCACCGCGGCGGCGATCTTGAAGGGATTATGGGCATAGTCATCGATGATGGCGGCACCATTGACCTCACCCACTTTGGTGAAGCGGCGTCCCACGCCACGAAATTCCGCCAGGCCCTTTTTTATCACGGCGTCAGGTACGCCCAATTGGCGCGCCACCACGATGGCCGCCATGGCGTTCTGCACATTATGTTCCCCCGGCATGGGAAGGCTCATGCCGTCCAGCCGCTCTTCACTGTTCTTGCGGCGGTCAGTGAAGACGCAGTCGAAATGCGAGGCACCTTCGGAAAAACGCACATTCACCGCCCTGGCATCGGCCTGGGGCGAAAAACCATAGGTGATCATGCGGCGGTCGGTAATGCGGCCCACCATGGCCTGCACCTCCGGATGGTCGATGCAGAGCACCGCAAAACCGTAGAACGGCACATTCTCGACAAAGCGCTGGAAAGCGTCGCGCATATTCTCGAACGTGCCGTAGAAATCCAGATGATCGGGGTCTTCATTGGTCACCACCGCCACGGTGGCGGGCAGGCGCAGGAAGGTGCCGTCGCTTTCGTCGGCCTCCACCACCACCCACTCGCCCGCACCCAGCCGGGCATTGGTGCCATAGGCATTGATGATGCCGCCATTGACCACGGTCGGGTCCATGCCGCCCGCATCCAGCAGCGAAGCGACCAAAGTGGTTGTCGTGGTCTTGCCATTGGTGCCGGCGATGGCAATGCAGGAGCGTAGCCGCATAATCTCCGCCAGCATTTCGGCACGGCGCACCAGCGGCAGCGACAAGGCGCGGGCGGCATCGAACTCGACATTGCCCGGTTTGACGGCGGAGGAATAAACCACCGCGTCCACATCTTTCAGATTGTCGGCATTGTGGCCGACATGGACCTTGATACCCATGGCGCGCAAGCGTTTGACATTGGCATTCTCGGCGGCGTCGCTGCCCTGCACCTTGTAGCCAAGATTGTGCATGATCTCGGCAATACCGCTCATGCCGATGCCGCCAATGCCGATGAAATGAATGGCGCCGATGCCCAGGGGAACGCGGGTGGTGACCTGAATATGAGGAGTCGGCGTGGCCATCAGGCGGCCCTCTCGATGAGATTGTCCACCACATCGGCCAGCTTCTCCGCCGCATGCGGCGTGGCGAGACTGTGGGCGGCGGCGGCGCAAGCGGCCAGTGACAGGGGCTCGGCCAAAATCCGTATCAGCATTTGGGCAAGAAAATCCGGGGTCAGGTCGGCCTGGGCGACACACCAGCCAGCGGCGGCGCGCGACAATAATTGTGCATTGGGGGTCTGGTTATCGTCCAGCGCGCCGGGAAGAGGCACCAGGATCGCAGGACGGCCGATCGCCATCAGTTCCGCCACGGTGCCTGCGCCCGAACGGGCAATCACCAGATGGCTTTCCGCCATCCGCCGGGGCAGATCGGAAAAGAAAGGCTGCAAGTCGGCGCGAATCTCGGCATTGGAATAGATCTGGCGCACCGTCTCGATGTCTTCGGGGCGGCACTGCTGCACCACCGACAAACGTTTTTTCAGGTCATGCGGCAGCCTTGTCAGGGCGGCGGGCACGACCTCGCTCAAGGCACGCGCGCCCTGGCTGCCGCCGAACACCAGAAGGCGAAGCGGACCATCGGCTTGCGGCACGTTGTACGGCGCGCCCCATAACGCCTCGACCTCCGGCCGCAAGGGATTGCCGGTGAGAACGACCTTGGAAGGGTCGGCTGGCGCGAAACGCGCGATGGGGAAAGCCGCCGCCACCACCTTGACCCGGTTCATCACCAGGCGGTTGGCGCGGCCGACCACGGCATTCTGTTCGATGATGGCTGTGGGCAGGCGCGCCAGGCCCGCCGCCAACATCACCGGCACGCTGGGATAGCCGCCGAATCCGATCACCGCCGCGGGTTTCAATTTCAGCAGTTTGGCCAAGGCAATGGCAACACCGGCCATGATCTTGAAGGGCGCGGTGATGGTGTTGAGCGGTGAGGACGGCACCGTCTGGATGGTGGCGCGCGGAAAGGCCGTGGCATAATTGGAAAAACGCGTATCGGTCATCACCACAATGTCGCGGCCGCGCGCCGTCAACGCGCCCGCCAAGGCTTGGGCGGGGAATAGATGCCCGCCGGTACCGCCCGCTGAAAGAACAATTATTTTCTGAAGAGAGGCGCTCATGCCAGGCTACCCGCGAAAAAGCTGGGATCGTCGCGGATGGCGAGACGAATCTGCGGCCGCTGCCTTGTCACGGCCAAGGCCAAGCCCATGGTCAATGCCACGGCGAACAACGACGAACCGCCATAGGAAATGAACGGCAAGGTCATGCCCTTGGCGGGCAGCAAAGACACTGCCACCCCCATATTGATGAAGGCCTGCACGCCGGTGACGATGCCCAGGCCGGCGCCCGCCAGCTGGGCGAAGGGCTCGCGTGCCGCCGCCGCGCGCAGCAGCAGCCGCACCGTCAGAACGCAGAACAGCAAGGCGATCAGGCCGCAAAGCAAAAGGCCGAACTCTTCGCCCGCCACCGCGAAAATAAAATCGGAATGGGCGTCGGGAATTCGGTACTTGATGGTCCCCGCGCCCGGCCCCACCCCCGTCAGCCCGCCATGGGCGAAGGCTTTCAGCGCCAGGCCGGCTTGGTAACCGGTATCGGATTCGCTGAGATATTGATCGACCCGGTGATGCACATGCGGGAAAATTTCATAGGCGACAAAGCCCAGCACCCCGGCAAGGCCCAGACCGGCGCCGACCCAGACAAAAGACATGCCCCAGAAGAACAGCATCGCGCCCCAAAGGCAGAGCAGCAGGCCGGTCTGACCAACATCGGGCTGGCGGATCAAAATGCCCAGCGCCGGCACCAGAAGCAGGAAGGTCGCCACCGGCTTGGGAAGCGCCAGCGGCTGGCGGTCGGCCAGGATGGCGGCGGCCAGGATGGCGAAGCTGGGCTTGAGGAATTCCGAAGGCTGCAAGGCGAAAGCGCCAAGATCAAGTTCGCGCCGCGCGCCCAGCACATCGGCCCCCACAAACAGCACCAGGAATGAACCGATCAGGGCACAGGCAAAGGTTACCGCCGCCAGGATGCGGATCTGGCGCAGATTGAGCAGCGACACACTGCACAGGATGCCGATGGCGACACAGGCAAACGCAACCTGGCGCGCCGAATAGCGGAAGTCGCCCGCCGTTTGCGGCCCGCCGGTAATTGCGGGACTGGCGGCGAAAGTCAGCATCAGCCCGATGCCCGCCAGCACCAGGATGCACAGCAAGGCAACCCGGTCCACCGTGAACCACCAATTGGCAAAACCGCTTTTGTCGGTCCTGTTCATCATGACGCGGCTCTGGCGGTTTGGTCGCGCGGCAATTTGGCGACCAGGGTGCGGAAGACATCGCCGCGCTGCTCGAAATCCTTGAACTGGTCATAGGAGGCGCAGGCCGGCGACAGAAGGACGACCGGCGCGGAAACCGAAGAGGCGGCGGCATCGGCGGAGGCGCTGGCCACCGCCTTTTCCAGCACGTCCGACATTTCATAGGGCGCCTTGCCGTCCAAGGTGCGGGCAAATTGCGGCGCGGCCTCTCCGATCAGATAGGCCTTGCGGATACGCGGGAAAAAGCCGGCCAGATTCTCGATCCCGCCATCCTTGGGCTTGCCGCCGGCGATCCAGAAAATATCGGGATACACCGCCAGCGCCCGTGCCGTGGCATCGGCATTGGTGGCCTTAGAGTCATTGATGAACACGGTCTTGCCGATATGACCGACATCTTCCATGCGATGCGCCAGGCCCGGAAAGCCGGTAATGGCCGCCGCGATGGCCTTGGTGTCGCTGACAAAGCGCCGGACCGCGCCGTAGGCCAGAGCCGCATTCTGCCAATTGTGCGCCCCGGGAAGATGGGTGGCGGACGCCATGTCCATCACCTTGACGGCATTCACGCCCATGGCGTCATACAGAATCCCGTCGACCACAAAGACGCCGCGGCCCAGAATCTTGCCCACTGAGACTGGATAGGCCTGAGCGCCGCCGGAGGCGGAGGCCTGGGTGAAGATGGCCGAGGCATGGCTATCGTCTACCCCGATCACCACCTGGCCGTCCTTGGCGGTCTGTTTCATCAACCGTGCCTTGATGGCGGCATAGTTCTCCATGGTGCCGTGGCGGTCGATATGATCGGGCGACAGGTTGGAAAGGACGCCCACATCCGGCCTCAGGCCGGGCGACAGATCGATCTGAAAGCTGGACATCTCCAGCACATAGATGGTCTTGGCGGAAGGCGTCGACAGTTCCAGTACCGACTTGCCGATATTGCCGCCGATTTGGGCGTTGAAGCCGCATTGATTCAGTATGTGTCCCACCAGGGCCGTGGTGGTCGACTTGCCGTTGGTGCCCGTGATGGCGATGACCGGCGCCCTACCCGGTTGATCGGCCTGGGGGCGGATCTCGCGGGCAAACAGTTCGACATCGCCGATCACCGGCACCTTGGCGCGGTTGGCATGTTCCACCACGCCATGCGGCGCGGGATGGGTGAGCGGCACGCCCGGCGACAACAAAAGCGCGGCGATATTTTCCCACGGCCATTCGCGCCAGGGCATCAACTGCGCGCCTTCCTGACCGCCCAGGTCGCGCGCGGTGCTGCTGTCGTCCCAGGCAATAACCTGGGTGCCGCCGGCCACCAAGGCCCGCACCGCGCCCAGCCCGGTGCGGGCCAGGCCGAAGACGGCGACGGTTCTGTTGGCAAAGGCGCGGCTTGCGATCATCAGCTCACCGCAACTTCAAAGTGGCAAGGCCGAGCAATGCCAGGACCACCGCCACGATCCAAAAACGGATCACGATGGTGGGCTCGGTCCAGCCCAACTGTTCATAATGATGATGGATCGGCGCCATGCGAAACACGCGCTTGCCGGTGAGCTTGTAGGAAATCACTTGCACCACCACCGAGACGGTTTCCACCACGAACAAGCCGCCGACGATCCCCAGCACGATCTCATGCTTGACGGCGACCGCGACCACACCGAGCGCACCGCCCAGAGGCAGAGAACCGGTATCGCCCATGAAGATGGCGGCAGGCGGCGCATTGTACCAAAGAAAGCCCAGCCCGGCGCCAACCAGCGCCGCCAGGAACACCGCCAACTCGCCGGAATATTCGATATAGGGAATCTGCAAATAGGCGGCGAAGCGTTCATTGCCCACCAAATAGACGATCAGGATGAAGGTGGCCGCGGCGATCATCACCGGCATGATGGCTAGCCCGTCCAATCCGTCGGTAAAGTTCACGGCATTGGCCGCGCCCGCGATCACAAAAATCCCGACCGCGATGAAGAACAAGCCCAGCGGCAATAGCGCAGTCTTGATGAAGGGAACCGCCAGCACGCCGGATAGATTCGCCGGTTCCGAACCCATGATCAGCGAGGTGGCCAGCGCCGCCACGCCGAACTCGATCAACAGCCGCATGCGGCTGGAAAGACCGTCCGAGGTGCGCTTGGTCACCTTATAATAGTCGTCCAGGAAGCCCAGCAGGCCATAGGCGCCCGTCACCAACAGCGCGATCCAGACATAACGGTTGGACAAATTGGCCCAAAGCAGGGTCGATCCAATCCAGGGGATCAGGATCAACAGCCCGCCCATGGTGGGCGTACCGGCCTTTTCGAGAATGTGACGCTGAGGCCCGTCGCTGCGGATCGGCTGGCCCTTGCCCTGCTTGACCTTCAGCCAGCGGATCAACATGGGATTGAGCAGGAAGGCGAACATCAGCGCCGTCACCACCGCCGACAGCGTGCGGAAGGAGAGATATTTGAACAGGCGGAAGAAGGCCAGCTGGTCGGTGTGGGTGAGAAGCGACAGATAATAAAGCATCAGGCCGCCTTTCCCTTGAGCGCTTCTATGATCACCGACATTTTCGCGCCGTTGGATCCTTTCACCAGCACGGTGTCGCCTTCTTTCACCGACGCCAGCAGCTTGGGCGCCAGACCGGCGGAATTTTCGGCGTAACCGCCGCGCCGCGAGGCGGGCAAGACATCCCACAGCGCTTTCATCTGGCTGCCGCTGACAAATACCAGGTCCACCTTGTTGGCTTCGATGGGCTGAGCCAGCCCGGCATGATGCGCGATACCGCCCTCGCCCATTTCCAGCATGTCGCCCAGCACTGCGATCTTGCGCCCCTTTTTATTGGAAGAGGTGGAATTTCCCAGCAGCGCCAGGGCCGCAGCCATGGATGCCGGATTGGCGTTGTAGCTTTCGTCAATCACCTGTATGCCGCTCGCCTCAAAACGCGCACCGCGGCCTTTCAAGGGAACAAAATTTTTCAGGGCGGCGGCGGCGTTCAGGACATTACCCTCCAACAAGGCCACTGCCGCCAGCGCACCGACAACATTCCGGGCGATATGGCCGCCGGGCGCCCCGACCATGCAGTCCACCATGACGCCCAATATGTCGGCCTTGACGCGCATGCCATCGCCATCCGCCGTGAAGGAGATCAGCTTGGCATCGCCGCCCTCGCCGAATGTCGCGACGCGCGAGACCTGCGCCTGGCGGGCACGCGCCTTCAGCCGTTCGGCATAAGGGCTGTCGGCGGGGATCAATGCCGCGCCACCGGGCAACAGGCCTTCGAAGATTTCCGACTTGGCGTCGGCGATGGATTCGCAATTGCCGAAGAATTCCAGATGCGCCGGCGCGATGGTGGTGATCAGCGCGACATGCGGCCTCACAAAGGACACCAGATTTCTGAGTTCGCCGAAATGATTCATGCCCACTTCGAATATGCCGTATTCGGCATCACGCGGCAGCGAGGCCAGGCTCAGCGGTACGCCCCAATGATTGTTGTAGGAGGCGGCGGAGGCATGGGTGCGGCCCAAGGCGTCGCAAGCCAGGCGCAGGATTTCCTTGGTGGTGGTCTTTCCGGCGCTGCCGGTAACCGCCAGGATCTTGGCATTGCTGCGGGCCCGGGCGGCGCGCGCCAGGTCTTCCAACCCGCGCTGGGCATGGCCCACGGTCAACAGGGGACCATTCGCGCCCGCCGGTGCATGGGTGACCAGTGCGGCGCCCGCCTTGGCCTCGAAGGCGGCACCAACGAAGTCGTGGCCGTCACGATTGTCGCCTTGCAGCGCCACAAACAAGTCGCCCGCCTTCAGGGTGCGGGTATCGATCGACAGGCCCGACACTTCAAAAGGCGTGCTGGCTTTTCCGCAGGTGGCAGCTTCGGCTTCAGCGGAGGTCCACAGGCTCATGCCGCCCGTCCTCCCATCTCTGTCGCCGCGGCAATCGCCTGCTCGCGGTCGGAAAAAGGATGCACTTCGCCCTTCACATATTGACCGGTCTCGTGACCCTTGCCCGCGATCACCAACACATCGCCGGTGCCCAGCGCTTTCACGGCGGCGTGGATGGCCTGGGCGCGGTCGCCGATCTCGCGCGCGCCCTTGGCGGCGGCCATGATCTCGCTGCGGATCACGGCAGGGTCTTCGCTGCGGGGATTGTCGTCGGTGACAATCACATCGTCGGCCAACTTGACGGCGACGGCGCCCATCAGCGGACGTTTGCCCTTGTCGCGGTCGCCGCCGCAACCGAACACGACATGCAACTGGCCCGCGGTATGCGGCCTGAGCGCCTCAAGGATTTTTTCCAGGGAATCAGGGGTATGGGCGTAATCGACATAGATCGGGGCGCCGGATTTGGCGAAGGCGACCTTTTCCATGCGGCCGGGGGCGCCCTTCAGATCTTCCAGCGCCTTGAATACTTTCGCCGCATCGGCACCAAGACCAATCGCCAGCCCCGCCGCCACCAGCGCATTGGAAGCCTGGAATTCTCCGGCCTGGGGCAGCTCGACGTAAAAAATTTTCCCGGCGTAATGCAGGGTCAGTGCCTGGGCGCCGCCGCGGTCTTCCCTTCGGTCGAGATGAATGGTGTCGCCCTTACGGCCGACCGTGATCAGTTTCAGGCCGCGCGCTTTCGCGGCATCAATGAACCGCTCGGCATGGGCGGCATCGGCATTGACCACCGCCACGCCGCCATCCTTCACCAGTTCGGTGAACAGCCGAAGCTTCGCCGCGAGGTAATCCTCGAAGCTGGGGTGATAATCCATATGGTCGCGGGTGATATTGGTGAAGCCGCAGGCGGAAACCGTCACGCCGTCCAGCCGGTGCTGATCCAGCCCATGACTGGAGGCCTCGATGGCCAGATGATCCACGCCGTCCTGTTTCAGCTTGGCCAGCAGTTCATGAATTTCAACCGGGTCAGGCGTGGTGTGCGACAGCGGCATCGATCCCTTGGGCCCGGTCACACCCACCGTCCCCAGGCTGGCTGCCGGCACGCCCAGCGCCGTCCATATCTCGCGCAGGAAAGCGACAATGGAGGATTTGCCCTTGGTGCCGGTAACCGCGGCGACGATGTCGGGCTGTCCGGGAAAGAAGGCCGCTGCATAACGCGCCAGACCGGCGCGGGGATTCTCATCCGGAATGAAGCGCACGCCCAGCGCCGCGATTTCGCCGGCCATGGCGGGCGCCCCCAGGACGGCCACCGCACCCCGCGTCACAGCGTCTTTGACGAACTTCGCGCCGTCGGTCTTGGAGCCCGCCAGAGCGGCAAACAAATAGCCCGGCTTGACCTTACGGCTGTCGCTTGTGATGCCGGAGAATTCTTTCACGCCCAACATGGCGGTGCTTCTTGCCTTATGCCCCAGCATAAAATCCGAATATGGCGTCATTAGGGGTAACCCGCCGCCAGCTTGGTGGGAGGAGCGTTGTTGGGAATGCCCAGTAGCGGTGCGATGCGCTGGATGACCCGGCCCACTGTGGGAGCAGCCGTCCAGCCTGCCAGGGCGAAACCGCCGGTCTCCTTGGTACCATGAGGCTGATCCAGCAAGATAAAGACGACATACCGCGGATTGTGCACCGGAAAAACGCCGTAAAAGCTGGTGCGCAGGGCATGAGGAATGTAGCGGCCGTGCGGGCCCGGCACCTGGGCCGAACCGGTCTTGCCGCCCACATCATAGCCGGGAATGTCGGCCTTCTTGCCGGAGCCGTCGGTCACGACATAGCGCAGCAGGTCGCGCATCTGTTCGCTGGTTTGGGGCTTGATCACCTGCTCGCCGCGCAGGTCGTCGCTCGACTGCTTGATGAAGGTCGGGGTAACCCGACGACCGCCATTCACCACCGAGGCCGCAGCAGCGACAAAGCTCAAGGGCGAAACGGAAATGCCCTGGCCGAAGCCGATGGTCGCGGTCTGAATCTGGCCCCAATCGCTGACGGGATAAAGCGGCCGGGCGGTTTCCGGCAGTTCGGTCGTGATCGGCTTCAACAGCCCCATATGGCTGAGAAATTCGCGCTGCCGTGCCGGTCCGGAGCGCAGGGCGATCTGCAACGTGCCGATGTTGGAGGATTGCGCCAGGATATCGCGCGCCGGCAAGGTGGCGGGCATATGTTCGGCTTCATGGATGGTATGCTTGCCGAGCTTGTAGGCCTGTCCGATTGAAAAAACCTCGTCCAGGCTGCGCAGCGTGTGATCTTCTAGCGCCAGCGCGAAACTGAGGATCTTGAACACCGATCCCAGTTCGTAAACGTCTTGCGCCATGATGTTCTTGGCGGAATCGCCTTCCGACAGATGGCGCTGGTTGGGATCGAAATTGGGCAGCGACACCATGCCCAGCACTTCGCCGGTCCTGACATCCATCACCACGCCACCGGCGGCGTGTGCCGTGAAGGTCTTGCGCGCGGTTTCAACTTCGTGCGCCAGGATATACTGCACCCGCATGTCGATGGAGGTGGCGACCTGGCCGCCCGCCGCGGCGCGGATTTTATCCTGCAGACCAAGCTCCAGGCCGCTCAGGCCGTTATTGTCGGGATCGGTGACGCCGACGAGCTGGGCGGCATTGCGGCCGTCGGGATAGTAGCGCTTGCCGCCCGGCTCGAACTCCAGTCCCGGCAGGCCCAGATGCATCACCTTGGCTTCGGTGTCGGGCGTGATCTGGCGGGCGATCAGCACATAGGGATGCTTGGCGTTGTTGAAGCCGTTGAGCAGCCTGCCCTGGTCGGCGCCGGTCGCACCAGCCAGGTCGCGGGCCGCCTCGGCCTTGTCCGAAAAGACCTGCGGGCGGGCATAGAGGTCTTTCACCGGCAGGTCGCGGGCCAGAAGCTCTCCATTGCGGTCGATGAGATCGGCGCGGGCCACCGTCTGGGGAGCGGCGCGCACGCCGTCAAGCGATTTCAACAGGGTGACATGGACAAGGCGGATTCCCACCAGCGCGAAAGCGGCGATGCACAACACCGCTCCGATAATTATGCGCCGCTGAAAGACAGTGGGAGCCTCGTTCATATCCTCACATGCCGGATTCGGGCGAAGCTGGAATTTGCGCGCTGGCATTGTGCAGCGGCGTGTTGTTCAGCGGCGCGGGATCGGCGCCGCGGCGCGGCAGTTGCTCGAAGGAACTCAACTGTGCCGATGAGGTATCGGCCATGCCCAGCTTGGTCTGCGCCAGTTGCTGCACCCGTTCGGGAGACGCGACATGCTGCCATTCGGTTTCCAGCACGCCGATCGAGCCGCGCTCCTGGGCGATGCGGGCGGTGACCTGGTTCAGCTGGACATGGGCGACCCGGGTCTTTTCCGACACATGGTAGAGCCCAAGAATAGAAAAACCCATCAGCGCCACGCAGAAGAAGTTCAGGATGCGAACCATGGTGTCTCCTATGCTGCCAGTTTGATGCCGGCCCGCAGAGTTGCGGACCGGGCACGGACATTGTTGGCGACTTCGTCCGCCGACGGCATGCGGCGGGGAAGCAGGTTGAATTTCGCAGGCCGCGCCGGCGCTCCAACAGGAGCATGGCGCGAAGCGCGCGGTGCGGTGGTGGCGCGTTCGGTGAGGAAACGCTTGACCATGCGGTCTTCCAGGCTGTGGAACGAAACCACCACCAGGCGGCCTTCGGGCCTCAGGATATTGAGTGCGGCTTCCAGGCCACGCTCCAGCTCGCCCAATTCGTCATTCACATGGATCCGCAGCGCCTGAAAGGTGCGCGTGGCGGGATGAATGGCATGGCGCAGAGCGGCGGGGCCCTGAGCCTCGCAGATGATGGCGGCCAGCTGCGCCGTGCCGCTGATGGGGCGTGCCGCGATGATGGCGCGAGCGATGCGGCGGGCGTTCTTTTCCTCGCCGAAGCGGGCGATGATCTGGGTCAGGCTGCGTTCGTCGGCGCTGTTGACGACATCGGCGGCACTCATTCCCGAAAGACTCATGCGCATGTCCAAGGGACCGTCTTCGCGGAAGGAGAAACCGCGCGCCGGCTGGTCGAACTGGAAGGACGAAACGCCGAGGTCAAGAACCACGCCATCGGTCGCCTGGGTGAATTCGTCCATGCGGGAAAATTCACCCTGCACCAAGGTCAGCCGTCCGCCGAAACGCTCGACCAGCGCCTGGCCGCGCGCGATGGCATCGGGATCGCGGTCGATACCCAGCACGCGGCAATCGGCGGCTTCCAGAATGGCGCTGGCATAACCGCCGCCGCCGAAAGTCCCGTCGACATAATGCGCGCCGTCACGCGGCGCCAAGGCTTCCAACACTTCCGCAAGCATCACCGGAACATGTCCGCTCATGATGCGTCTCCATTGCGGGCGCGTTCCATCTTGGCTTTCACGCGGGCAATCGCCTCGGCCTCGATCGGGGCATAACGCTCCACGTCCCAGATCTGGAATTTCTGCGCCTTGCCGACAAAGACGATTTTGTCCTTCAGCCCGGCATGGGCGATCATCGCGTCGGGAAGACGCACGCGGCCATTCTCGTCGATCGGCAAGGACTGGGTGCGCGCGATCAGCGCGGTGGCTTCATCGTCATAGCTGGCGGAGAAAAACGGATCCTGGTTCGCGAGACGCGCATTGATGCGATCAAGCAGATCCTGACCGAAGGCATCCAGGGCGGGATCGATGAAACTGGGGCAGATGTAAACGCCGGTCGTGTTCTGCGCGACCAAGAGATGGCGATGGGTCGCGGGGATGCATACCCGCCCCTTGCTGTCGAGCGACCCTGGAACCGTCGAAATGAACGGCTGGACCAACCCGGTCATGGCGCCTGATACCCCCTAATCCCCGATGGCCTTTCGCGCTGCCGGTGGGGCGCACGGTGGGGCGGGTCACACGACCCTTGGGGACAGCATGGGATACCATGGGATGGCATGGCCGGTCAAACCAAAAGCCCAAATATTTGAGGGGCTTGGCTTGTATCGTTAACCTTTGGAGGCCCTAGCGGTGGAGTCCAGAGGAACGATTAACGAACGTGGTAACAATGTGGTGACGGGGGTAAACAAGCCGTTAACGGCTCCGGTCCATCTACAACCGGAAATTGTATTCTCTGCGAGCTGCTTGGAGGGCTTCGCGGTTACAACCACAGGATGATTCGGCGCGCGTCTGGACATCAGCGCGCCGATGCGGACTCTCCAAACCGGACAAATTGAGGAAGCACGGCATGAAAATCGGATTTATCGGCCTGGGCCGCATGGGCCATCACGTGGCGGCCAACCTGATGAAAGCGGGGCATAGCGTAACGGTGTGGAATCGTTCGCAGGCACCGGTACAGGCGCTGGTCGCCCAGGGCGCCGCCGCCGCCAAGACGCCGGACGACGCGCTGCAGGGCGATGCGGTGTTCTCCATGCTGTCCAATGACGCGGTGATGCGCGATGTGGGCCTGGCCGGACCGCTGCTGGCAAAAGCCGCCAAGGGCCTGATCCATGTGAATCTGGCTACCATCTCGGTCGATTTCGCCAAGGAATTGTCGACGGCGCACAACAAAGCCGGGATGTCCTATATCTCCGCGCCGGTGTTTGGCCGTCCCGAAATGGCGGAAGCAGCCCAGCTGGTGCTGGTGGCGGGCGGCGACGCCGCCGCGCTGAAGGTCATGCAGCCGGTATTCGACAAGATCGGCGCCCGCACCGTGCCGCTGGATGCGCCCGAGAAAGCCAACCTGTTCAAGATCGCCGGCAATTTCATGATTGCGGCCGAACTGGAATCCACTGGGGAAGCCTTTGCCCTGCTGCGCAAGGGTGGGGTGGACCCGTCGCTGTTCCACGACGTGCTGGGCGGGCGGCTATTCACCGGCGCGGTGTTCAAGAATTACGGGTTGATGATTTTGAACCGCGCCTATGAACCGGCGGGCTTTGCCCTGAGTCTGGGTTTGAAGGACGTCAATCTGGCGCGCGCCGCCGCCCAAGGATTGGGCGTCACCATGCCCACCGCTGAACTGCTGAAAATCCATTACGACGAAGCGGTGAGCTGGGGCTGGCAGGACAAGGACTGGGCCGCGATCGGCGAAGTACCGGCCAAGAAGGCGGGGGTTTGAACCTCGAGCGTTTCGTCGAGGCCCAGGCGCCTGTCTATGACAGGGCGCTGTCCGAGCTGAAAGCAGGCCGCAAGCAATCGCATTGGATGTGGTTTGTCTTTCCGCAGATCGCAGGGCTGGGCCACAGCCCGATGGCGCAGCATTACGCGATTCAAAATCTGGCGGAGGCGCGGGCCTATCTCGCGCATCCCCTGCTGGGCGCACGGCTGCGGGAATGCACGCAAGCTGCGCAGGATGTCGAAGGCAAAACCGCACACGAGATCTTCGGCTCACCCGACGATCTCAAATTTTGTTCGTCGTTGACGCTGTTTGATCTGGCCTCACCCGCCGACATCTTCCGTTCCGCGCTAGACAAGTATTTCGGTGGCGACGTCGATCCGCTGACGGTGGAGAAGCTGCATTAAAGCTCGAGCGCCGCACATCGCGGCGCGACAAGCAGCATCCGCCAGTGTTCTTCCCCCGCGAGCGAAGCGACAGCGGGGGAAGATGTCGCAGCGAGCTGTCGGCCATGGCGGCATCGCCGCCTTGGCCGATGCGAGCTGTGACAGATGGGGGGTAAAAGAAAATGTCAGATGGCCTGTAAGCCGGGTTCTGTACCGCTTGCGCGGCAGTGACCATTCCTCTGGGATGTGAGTTACCCCACACCTCACGCGACCGACCCGGACGGCGATGCGGAAAACATCACGTGCCGTCCCTATTTGGTCTTGCTCCCGGTGGGGCTTGCCTAGCCGCCTCTGTTGCCAGAGACGCGGTGCGCTCTTACCGCACCATTTCAACCTTGCCGCGGCTTTAGGCCGGTAGGCGGTGTCATTTCTGTGGCGCTATCCCTGGGGTCGCCCCCGCCGG
>Ga0068871_100000189_pt1 | contig 42009 bp, 49 predicted proteins | sample KBSMisM72_FD_72750 | JGI IMG/M metagenome (GOLD analysis project Ga0068871, IMG submission 72750) | Miscanthus rhizosphere microbial communities from Kellogg Biological Station, Michigan, USA - KBS Miscanthus M7-2 | ecosystem: Host-associated > Plants > Roots > Rhizosphere > Soil ...
CGGCGGCGTAGGCGGCGGCGTCGGCGGCGGCGTAGGCGGCGTCGGCGGCGTAGGTGGCGTAGGCGGCGTCGGCGTCGGCGGCGCGGGCGGCGGCGGCGCGGGCGGCGTGGGCGGCGGCGGCCGCGTCGACCGCGTCGACCGCGTCGGCGGCGGCGGCGTAGGCGTACTCCTTAGCCCGACGCGCAGACCACGCAGCCCACTCTACGAGCTCCGCCCGAGGTAGCAGCCCCGCCACCACTCGCCGCGCGTCGGACCGGGGGAGGGAGAGTAACACCGGAAGTACGCCCTCGGTCGAGGCGCGGTCGAGGAGGGTTTGGAGCCGCGCGTCGTCGTAGCACAACGGTAGGACCGACGTCCGGAGGTAGGCGAGGGTTAGCATTCGGCACCCCTCATCCACCCCAGCTGTTGCGCGGTTTCTTCGGAAGTGAGCTCGAAGTATGCCGCGCGGAGGGATTCCGCCGCCGCGTCCGAGAGCCCGGCGTACAAGTCCTCCCGGTGCTCGGTGGGCTGGTTGGTACGGAGGAGCGCGGAGAACGTCGCGCCGGTGAGGTCGTAGCGGACTTCAGGGATGGTCACGACCCGACCTCCTCAGCCAACGCGCGAGCGTCATTGGCGAGTGCGTCCAACGCCGCCGCGAGCGCGCGGAAGCGGTCGGCGAGAGGAGTGGGTTCGACCGCGAGCTCCGCCGCACCGGGGCCCTCCACCGTGGTTACGTCCAAGGTGTCGGCTTCGGATACCACAGGCCCCGGCCGATTGATGGCCACGGCCGCCACGGACGCTTCCAACGCCGCGGTGAGGTCGCGCCCCACGGCGTCGACCGGCGTGCACGCCTCAGAACGGTCGACGTTAGCACGGAGTTTCTTGATGTTGAAGGCCATTGACTTTCCTCTTTCTTTTTCTAGAGGGCCCGAGAGCCCGTAAACGTTTGGGCCCGCGTACGGCCCGGGGCACGCGCCGGTGACGAAACACCGGCGGCATGAATCAGGATTAGCCGGGATTTGGTCGGCAGTCAAGGCCGCGTCGGCGTAGGCGCGCATCTTCGCCACGGTCGGGCGGACGTACGAGTCGAACCAGGCTTCTAGCTCCGACCGCCCGATACGCGCATCCACATCCCATGACTTAGGGGCGTCAGCCTTCGATACGTACGTCCACGTCCCAGCCACTGAATCCACCCCCCGGTCTAGCTGGCATTCGCACCATGCATACAACCGAAATTGGACATCCGCGCGCAACGTCTCGTCGGTCAGCGCGTACGCGGGGCGGTCCGCCGCCGCGCCTACGCCTTCGCCGCGGTCGGATGTGGTTTTGGTATCCCCAATCCAAGCCACGCCGTCGCGAGGGGGGCGACGCAAATCCGGCTTGCCTTGCACCACGAAGTCCCCCACGTCCACCCGATAGGAGAACTGCACCTCGGCCGTCCCCGGGGCCGGGAGCGACCGTCGCGCCGCCGCGAGTTGGCGGTTAGCAAGCTTCGGAGCGGAGGCGTCCCCCACCGCGCCGTCGCGGATGTAACGCTGGACTAGGGTATCGAAGTCGTTGCCTCGGGCGAGGTAGAGCCCGCCCGCGCCTTGGTCGTCCGGCGCGCGGAGGTGGTGTTTCAGATACCATGAACGGGGGCACAGCTCGAAGGTCTTTAGCGCGGATGCGGAGATGATGAATTTAGAGCTCACGCTAGCCTCCTATAGGTAACATACCTGGGCAGGTGGTAATTCTGGTGCAAAGCCACCAGCCTACGATGCTCTTGTTCCCTCTCCTGCTCCAACTCGGCCACCCGCTCTTCAGCCCGCGCCACGCGGTCGAGTAGTTCTAGGTATTCCTCTTGGTCGATGAACATGGGTTACTGTTCCTCCCCCCACCCTAGCCGACGCACGGCGTCTCGGATGGCCAAGGCGTGCTCCGCGTCGGCCGCGTCGACCGCGTCGACCGCGTCGGCCGCGTCGGCGGCGGAAGTGGCGGCGGCGTAGGTGGCGTTGGCCGCGTCGGCGGCGGCGGCGCGGGCGGCGGCGCGGGCGGCGTCGGCCGCGTCGACCGCGTCGACCGCGTCGACCGCGTCGGCGGCGGAAGTGGCGGAAGTGGCGGCGGCGTAGGTGGCGTCGGCGGCGTAGGTGGCGGAGGCGCGGGCGGCGGCGGCGGCGGCGGCGTAGGCGGCGTAGTCGGCGGCGTAGGCGGCGGAGGCGCGGGCGGCGGCGGCGTACTCCTTCGCCCTACGCGCGGACCACTCAGCCCACGCTACGAGCTCTGCCTGAGGTAGCAGCCCCGCCACCACCCGCCGCGCGTCGCTGGGCGGAAGGGACAACAGCACGGGGAGCACGCCCTCGGTAGAGGCGCGGTCGAGGAGGTTTTGGATTTCCACGTCGTCGTAGCACAACGGCAGCACCGACGTACGCAGGTAGGCGAGAGTTAGCTTCTGGTTCATAGGTTCTCCGAGCGGGGGTTACGGGTTGGTGATTAGCAAGCTAGCACGCGACGGCGGGGGCGCCAGTGGAAAAGCACGATGGCGTAATCTACATAAGTCTGCTACGCTTTACAGCATGCCCTATCCCAATCCTATACCCCATCAACCGCCAAAAACTTTCCGACAGTGGCTTTCGAACTACATCGACAAGCCTACCCGACGCGGGGAGCTCGCCCGCCATGCGGCAGCGCACTCAGAAGGGTGGGAGGGTTTCCATGTACCGGAGCTGCTCCAAGCCGAGCGAGCTTACGCGATGTACGTTTATAGGCACAATCGCCGTGTGGATGGCCGATGACCATTGAGCTGACGTATTTCTCCGGCCCACCGACCAACCCTACTGGCGGGGAGGCGTGGTCGGGCGATTGGGGCGAACTGGAGGGGTACCTCCGCTCACGCACCGTCGACTCCCCGGAAAAGGGCCGCTCGGGGTATTGGTCTGGATGCGCGCTCCGAGGCGGAATACGCCGCGACGAGAATGCCCTTCCTACGCGCGTGGTCGCGTTGGACTGGGACCTCGACGGGACGGCGCCGGACTGGGCCGCGCTCGCGAACGCGGGGGAGTACGTCGCCCATACCACCGCGTCCCACCATCCGGACGCACCGAGATGGCGCGTGTGGATGCATTTAGCCGAGCCTGCCGATGCCGCGACCGTGGGGGCCGCGCGGTCGCCGTGGCCAGGCGCGGCGCTGCGGTCTATCTCACAACCACAATTCGTACCCACCACCGGCGCTCGCACGGAGTGGCGGCGCGGCGGGACCGCGCCGCTACCCACCCTCCGCGCGTGGGTGCCCGCCGCGCCGGAGCTCCCCGCTATGCCGTGGGTCCCCCCCGCGACGCGCGTGGCTCCGTCGGAGCGGTGGCGCCACGCTTTCGTGGCTCGGGTGGTCGGCGTGCCGGAACGGACTAATGAATGCTTCGGGGCATTGGGGTCGGTGCTCGCGGATTGTGGGTGGTCAGATGCGGACATCCTCGGCGCTATAGCCCGGTGGTTCGGGGGTGCGTACGAGCACACCCGCCACCCCGACTCGGCCGTCCGCGCCGCTGCTCGGCGTCGGGCCGGGGAGGACCCGGTGCCGGGCTACCCGCGTTTGGCCGAGCTCGGCGTACCGTGGGAGCCTAACCGCCCACGCGAGGCCACCGCGGAGGAGCTACTAGCCGACGCGGAGGCGCGGACGGCGGACGCCCCTGCGGACGCGGACACCTTTGGTGGGGTTCGCGCGTTGACCGCGCACGCCATCGCGACCGCGGACATCCCTGAGCCTCGATGGCTCGTGGAGGCGTTGGTGATGGCTCCGGGGGCGCCCTCGCTCATCACGGGGTACGGCGGGTCGGGCAAGACGACATTCGTGCAACACCTCGCGTTGTGCGTGGCCCAAGGTGGAGACCTACTCGGCGCGCACCGCGTACGCCGAGGCCCGGTGGTGCATATCGACCACGAGCAGGGTCCCGAGCTCACGCAGAAGAGATACCAACGCCTCGGGATACGCCCCGACGCGGACTTGCGATTATACTCTCTCCCGTCGTGGTCGTTGGCCAATCCCGACGCGCACGCCGAGTTCGTGCGGTTGGCCGCGACCGCTAAGGACGGGCTCGTCATCATCGACTCGTTCTTGGCGTCGTGCCGAGAGTACCTAGAAGACGGGGAGAACTCCTCCGACGCGCGGGCGCCGTTGGACTTTTTGACTAAGGTGAGCGTGGCGACGGGGGCGACCGTACTCGTAATCCACCACTCTCGAAAGGACCGGTCGGACCGTATGACCTCGGCACGCGGGACGTCCGCCATCACCGACGCGGTCAGTCTCCACATCACCTACGAGAAGGAGGACCACGGCCCGCGCGAACGCCCCAAGCTCCGCGTGGGCAAGACCCGCCACGAGCCCCCCGCCGGGGCGCTACTCGATGACGTGGAGGTCGCTATCGCCCCCCGGGGGGCTCCGGCGGACGGGGGTTACACACTCGTAGCCGTAGACCCGGAGGCTGGCGCCGCGGCGCGCGAGGATGCGCTGCGCACCCGGGTGGTGGCGCTACTCGCGACGGGATGGCGTGGGTCGCGCAACGCCATCGTAACTGAGTTAAAAACTGGGAGGAACGACACGCTGCGAGTGGTTGGGGAGTTGGTTCAAGAAGGTACGATTAGTGATGGTCGTGGTGGGCTTAGCTTGGTGGTACCGCAGCAGCGGGTACCAGGTACCGGTGGTACCGAGGCACGCGGTACCGAAAGAAAGGGTGGTACCGGAAGCCCCTTACAGGGTCCTGGTTAGTACCAGTACCCTGTGCGGGTACCACCCTCCGAAAAGACCGCGTCGGCGGTCGCGCACGCCGACGCGGGGTCCACCCCACGAAAGAAAAGCCCTTGACCGCGAACGCGGGGGTGCTAGGATGGGTCCGCGTCGGCCCCCGTGTCCGCCGACGCCTAAACCCTCACCACCACAACCCCGCGTTAACCCACGACTAACCCGACTGCGCGCGCTCCGCTCTAACTGGAGGAAAACATGACCACTTTCGCGTATCTGTGCTTCGCCCTCGCCTACGCCGCCGCAGCCGTGCACGCGAGGAACACCCTCCCGCCGCCACCCGGAGGTGCGGCGTGAGCCCGGTGTTAGTGTGGGTGTGCTGTCTGCCGGGGTGTCTCGCGCTGGGGCTAGTGGTGGCCCGGGAAGTGTTCGATGGCCGGCGCCGCCCACGCTGACCCGGACCGGCCTAGGCGGGGGTGGGCACCCGAGGCGTGGCGCCTCCGGTGCGCCCTCCGCGCGGCGCGGGAACGGCTCCCCTACGCGACCACCGACGCCCGCCTCCTCGACGGGGTCGAGCGGTGGGTTCTGGGCACGGGGCTCGGAAGGCCCGTTCCCGGGCCGTGGTGGGCCCTAGCGCTCGCTTTGGTGTCGGCCGCAGCCCGGTGCTTGGCTGACGCGGATAGCAGGCGCCTGGTGGCGCCTTGGGTCTCGGGCGGGGCGGTCGAGCCCGCGGCCGCGTCGGCGTTCAAACCACTTGACCTGGACGGTCACCTAGGCTAGGGTTGGGGGATGCTGCCGACTACTTTCCTTCCGCCCCGCGCTCGCCGGGTACTGAACGAGCGCCTACGCCGACGCCGGGTGTTGGACCAGGCGCTCGCCGTCGCTAGGGGCATCGACCCCAATGACACGGCGTGCGCTCGCTTCCAAGGCCCCGGCGCCCAAGCCGCGTTGGACCGCATCGTGCGGAAGCGGTCGGCGTCGGGGTGCGCCCTAGACCGCGTGGGCACGCCCCTAGCGCACGCCACGTACGAGGGGCTGCTCCGCCAATGAGCCCCCGAAGACGCCTTAACCGGCACCTCCTCGACCTCGAACGCGCTCGCGACGCTCTCGCGGCGGCGCGGGAAGCCCGCGTCGACCCGTGGCGCCTCGCGGAACTCCAGCTCGCCCACGACCGGTGCGCGGAGCGGGCGCTCGATGCCGAGTTCGAAGACGACCCGGCGCTCGGGGAGCCGGCGCGCGGCCCGGCCCGGCCGTGGCCGATTCGGGGGGCGAGGTGAGCGGCTCCCCGGCCTGGTACGAGAAGCGCCGCGCCGAGTTGCAAGGCACGTCCACCAAGTGCCTAGAGTGCGGATATCCGACGGCAGCCCACCATTGGTCGTGCCGTTCGAAGAACACCTACACCCCGCCGACGCCGCCAAAGTCGCCCGAGTGCCCGTGCGGCATCGACCGCCGGGATTGCGAGTACCACCGTGCCTAAGCTTTTCGTGTACGCCGATGAACGCCGTGGCCAGCCGGGCCATCGCGCCCTAGAACGCGAGGGCGTTCGCTTCCTCGGCGCAGCCCGGACGGGGCGGGGTTACCGCCTAGCCGACGCGGACGGCGGAGGCTTCCAGCTCGAAGCGGTGCTAGCGCCCATCGGCGGGCCCTCGGTACGCGGGGAGTTGTACGAGGTGCCCTACGCCCCCGCGGGGGCTTTCGAGGTCCGGCTCGACGATGGGAGTACCGCGTGGACGCGCTAGACTGGGTGGTGTGGTGCTTCCTAGCGTTCGCCGGTGGGGCGTTATTCGTCGCGCTCTTAACCACGTACTAACGGCGCTCCCGTGCTAGACTAGGCGTATGACGCTCACGTTGACCCTCGCCACCAACCCCGCCCTTCCCATCACCGCCGGCATCCCGAACGGGACCATCACCGTCTCGGACGCCACGTTTTCCGGCGCGAAGGCCAAGCTAGACGCCGCGCTCGCCGCAGCGCTCGCGGCCGTGCAAACCCCCGTGACGACCATCACGCAAGCCCAGACCGCCATGGCGTCGTAACCTCGATGGTACCCGTGCTAATCACCCGCGACGAGTTGCTGACACGACAGGCCTCGGACGCCATCTCGGCGTTGACCCGCCTCGTCGAAGCCGGCACGTTCGACCCACCTCCGGTACTCCGCGACGTGTTCGCGGAGTTCGCGGCGGCCGTCGCCCGCGCCGACCGCCGGCGTCCGGAGCCTGAGCCTCCGTTCGCGGTAGAGCGTGCGTGACCCTCACGCCGTGTGCGTTGGCGGACTGTTCCGCACTCGGTCATGAGTGTGTGGCACATCGCACCATCCCGCCGATTCCTGATAAGCCGCGCCATTCACGTGGTATGCTAGAGAGTGAGGGCGGACCACTTCCTTTTGACTCACCAACGCTTACTCTTACCCCCGCCCCGATACCGGATGTTATCATGTCGGATTCTCCCAACACTTTCTACTCGCCGTATCCCGGCATCCTTTCCCAACAGGGCGACCAGCACGGGTTGCTCACGAGCCACGCAGCGGCGTCGGTCGAACGCAACCAGGACGCGCAGTTCTCGGCCATCCGGACACAAGCAGTCCACCGCGACGTCGAAGCCTCGAAGCTCGTAACCGCTGAGGCCGCCTTCCGCACGGAGCGCGGCGACCGCCAGGCCGAGCGCGAGTCCGCGCGACAATTCGCGGAACTCAAGTCCGAGCTCGCCACTATGCGCGCGGAAGGTCTGGCCCGCGAAGTCCAGGCGCTGCGCGATTCGGCGCAAACCAAGGCGCTGGCGGACATTCTGACCGCCGTGAAGGCCCTGGTCAAGTAAACCCTGACCCGGACGGGTGGCTTGACCGCCCGTCCGGGGCGTGCTACGCTGTACTCGCGACCCAAGTTCCGGTCGTAGGAGTATCTAGCACACTATGGGTTACCCCCAACTCTACCGCGGCTATTTCGGCCGTGGCGTTCGCGAACGCGGCCAAGCCGCGGGCGCTTTGACTGGTGTGGTCGCCGCGGGCCTCGCGTCCGGCGGCGTGGTGTGGACCCTCCGGTATCCGGAGACGACCCCGATGCCGGGCAACTCCGCGTACATCGGCAAGCGGTTGTACGTGCAAGCCCTGGAGTTGCAGTACACGACCATCACCGCGTTCACCACGCCCACGACCGCCGGTCGGCACTTGGAGCTAGTCCGCGGCGCGCCGACGTCGGCGACCGCGTCAAACCCATCGGGCGGCGCGGCGTTCACGATGGTCCGTAAGCGGTCCGACGTGACCGACGAGAACCTAGGCGTGGGGCGTGTCGCGACGACCGCGGCGCTGACGATGACCGGTTTCACACTCGAAACCCCGTCTATTCACCAACTCCCCCTCTCCGGCCGAGGCGCCGCGGGCGCGGAAGTACAACGGTTGTGGCGTTTCGACGGCGTCCAGGCGGACCCGATTTACCTCCTCCCCGGCGAACTCATCGCCATCCGGGCCGGCGCGGACTTCGACGCGGGCGGCACGTTCGAACTCAACGTGAACGTCGACGCGGTAGAGTTGGTTGGGGTTTGACAGCATAGTATCGTGGTGCTAGTATACCACGATGTCTATGTCTCCAGCCGAACGTACGTTAAAGTGGCAACGCGAAAACCGCGAACGGGTCAACGCCAAGAATCGGGCATGGCGAGCGGCCAACCCGACCAAAGCCCGCGAGTACGAGCTCGCCAAGAAAGCCAAAGACCCGGAGCGCTACCGCGCGTATTACCGCCTTCGCGCCAGGCGAAAGGCCGGCATGATTGACGCGACTGGGGAGCTGTTGACCGGGCCGTGCGTGCTCGGATGCGGGTACGAAGGGGAGCTGGTAATGGACCACGACCACGGCAATGGACTACGCCGCGGCGGGTTGTGTGATGCATGCAACAAGGCTCTAGGCGGGTTCAAAGACTCCCCCGAGGTGTTGCGCGCCGCGGCCCAATACGTCGAGTTTTGGCGGGCGAATCACGCCCGAGCGAAAACGTCTTGACCCCCTAGCCGGCCGGTGCTAGAGTATTAGTACGCCTTTTCGCATGCTGAGGCGTTAACGCATGCCGTGGGTACGGGACCTCACGTTAAGCAATCGCCGATGGCCCCACCGCCTTAATGTGTGGAAAAGAAACGGTTTTTTTCCATCTTCTAAGGAGACTCCAATGAGTCTGGGTTCCTGGGCCGACGCGGCCTTGCATGGTCCCTCAAACTGGTGCAAGTAAAATCCTGAATATGCTGGAACATCCCACGCATCTGCCAGTACGCTACAGCGTGACAATCTGAGCAGTGGGGACAATCAGCAGGCATGCCTCCCAAAGATGAGGCGGGCCCCAGAGACTACCAAAGGACACCGTCAGCCACGGTGATTGTATAGTCCAGCCCCCGGGCGACCGACGGGATAGAAAAGCAGTATTACGAGGAAGTTCAAGAGTTAAGGACTCTTGTTAAGCGGGCCTCCCCGTTAATGGACCGGCTCAGCAAGTCCGCCGTCGAAGGCGCGGTGACGGGCGAGTTCTTCACCCTTTCCGGCGGCATGGGCATGGCCGGCGACCTCGCGTCCGCCCAGGAAGTGGCGAACCAGGTCGGCACGAACGGTGCGGGCACGGCGCCCGGCGCCGCGACGCACGACGGCGAGTGGCTCCTCCCCACCGGCCAAATCGAGACGTCGCTCCGAATCAAGTATAAGGACCTCGTCGCCGGCAAAACCAACAAGGGTGCGTATCTCCGCAACCTGACCCACGCGACTGACAAGCACGGTGAGTACTTCGGCGAGCGTTTCGCCCAAATCCTCCTCGGCGGCGGCGGGTACCGGTTCGGCCGGTTCGACCTCACCACGACCGCGACCGGGACCATCACGGCCCTCGACGCGAACGGCAACGTCGACCCGACGAACATCGCGAACATCTACAAGGGCCAGGTCCTAGTCGCCTCGGCGAACGACGGCACCAGCCTCTCGCACACCCTCCTCCCCTCGAACGTGGCCGCGGCCCGGGCATACGTGCTCACCGTCGACCGCGACGTTGGGACGTTCACCGTATCCGCGACTCCGGGCGGTGCTGCGGGTATCCCGGCGGGCTGGGGTTCGCAGGGCGACGACGTCAGCATCTTCCCCGTCGGGCAGTTCAAGCCGACGCTCCCGGGTTCGACGCTCGGGACGAAGCTGTTGTGTCAGACCTTCTCGGATTGGATTACGCCCACGGTCGCGACGGATACCTTTGGGTCCGTGGACCGGTCGGTGGACTCGGCGCTCTCGGGCGTGCGTATCCCCACCACGGGCACCATCGGGTCGTTGGCCCCCGAGCACAAGGTCGGGTTCGCCGAGACGTACATGCAATCCCGCTACGCGAACCGGACGCCTCACACGTTCGTGGCGCAGTCGGAAGTGTGGTTCTCGATTGTCCGGTCCCTCCACGCGCAAGGCCTCGTGGGTGACATCGGTGCGATGCTCACCGGCGGCGGCCGGAGCGTCCAGGTGATGGGGGTCAACGGGATGTGTGAAATCATCTCCGAGCCGCACCAGGACCCGACGTTCATCTATGGGTTGAATATCGACGGGTGCATGCTGCGTCACTTGGACGGCCTCCCCGGCGTCGCGAACGCGGACGGGTTGGAGATGCTCCGCCAGGCGGACAGCAACGACCTTGAATTCAGACTTATCTGTTTTCCTCAACTAATTCTCCGAGAACCGTGGCAACATTGTAGATTTTCAGTTTGATAGAGTTGACAGTTAGCGCTAAGGCTGATATGTTTAAGGGATGCCCCGACAACATACTCCCGAACAACGGGAGCTCCTGTTCTGGACTCAGGTTCAGAAAACACCCAACGGCTGCTGGCTGTGGACTGGTTCACAAACCAGCCGCGCAGCCGGCGGCACCAAGTACGGCGCGTTCTACCATCCAGGCGGGACGCTCGCGCACCGATACTCGTTCCTTCGGAACTGCGGCGAGATACCGCCCGGTAGGAACGTGTGTCACCACTGCGACACGCCGCTGTGCGTCCGACCCGACCACCTGTATCTTGCGGACCAGAAGCAAAACATGCAGGACGCCTCGCTTCGGAAGCGCCTCGACCATCGCGGAGAACGCAACGGAAATGCCAAACTCACAGCTGCGCAAGTCGCAGAAATTCGCGCGGTGCCGAAGTACTTCGGTGTCAACGCAGACCTCGGCCGAAAATACGGCGTCACGCTTCAGCTCATATCCCAAGTACGGCGCGGCATGCGCTGGTAAGGCGGCCGCGTGAGCTCCACTCTCGGCAACTTCGCGCTCGCCTCGGCGAGCTACCACGGCACGAACAACGCCTATCGCAGGCTTTGCCAGCTCCAGGTATGTCTTACGTTCGTGAACGGCGTGCCTACCATCGACACCGCGCGCTCCGCCCCGGGGTTCACCATCGCCGGTGACACTGGGGTATACACCGGGACGTGCCCCAAGGCGTCCCGGGGAGTGTTTTTCATCCAGATGAAGACCGCCACGGCCGGCGCGTTCGCGACGGTCACCACGCTCGTTCCTACGAGCGGCACGTTCTCTTTCAAGACTTTCACCGATACCTCCACCGCACTCGACGTCGCCACAGGCGACGAAGTTTGGCTTTGGTTCTGCCTCGAAGGGGGCTAAGTTACAATGGCTGACAACGCACCCAACGCAATCCAATTTTCGCCGCTGCCTAACCTCGTAATAGGGTTCAATCGGCGTGTAGCTTGCCACATTATCAACTTCACCGGGGCTAATGGTTCGGTGACGTATAACGCCGCGCGTTCGTCCGGCGGTACGGGCATCACCCGCACCGGCGAGGGCGCCTATACACTCGTGTTCCCTCCGGGCGGCACGGGCTGTGTGGGCTGGACGGTGGTATCGGCTGTAGAATCCACCACGTCGGACAAGACCATCGCTCGCGCGTCATCCATTGATACTGACGTTGTGGCTACCGGATATGTGGCCGGCTCAGTCGGGCTCATCACTACGGACTTGGCGGACTCCCCCATCCTGAACGACGTCATTGGTGATTGCACCGTGATGGTGTTCATCTTGAAGGCGTAATGATTCACGTCTCGGGCTCGGGGGTGCAGGCACGCACCACACTATGCGCGTGGGCGTTGCCTGAAGGTTATTATCAGTTAATAGCCCATGGTGAGGCCACGAATGTGGCTGTTGGTGTACCTACGTTTCGAATCCACGGCTATATCAATTCCACAGACCGTTTTGGTTCGGCTATTGGTTATCCTTCAGGGTCTTACGAAACAGCCCCTATCGTATATCTAGTCCCCGGGGACGATATCGCATTCTCAACAGAGCAGGAAACCTGGGGCAGCAACCCCGACGCTAATTGGGACCTGAAAATTTACATCTACGCCGCCGCTGAAGTGGCCCAAGGATAGTCATGAGTACCAAGTCCGAATACGGCTCGACCAAGCTCGGGTCCAATCTCGACGCCAAGTGCTACGACGTTCGCGTCAAGCTCTCTGATGTCGGTAAGGTCGTCATCCCCAAGGGCGCCCCGCCCCCGTCGTCCAAGGGTAGCATTTCCTACCCCAAGGAAGTCGGCCGCGGCGGCGGCCGCGCCAAGTAACCTTTCGTGCGTCCGGCGTTCTGTGCTTCACGCCGGCCGGACGCGCGAACCTTCAACCCCGCTTTAGTTTCGAGGAGCTCCCCACCATGGCCCAGTACATCTACGACCCCACCGACGAGTCCGTTTACGAAGTTGCCGACGAAGACGTCGAGTTGGAAGCCACCGGCTTCTGGTACGCCGACGAGTCCGACCCCGACCACGAGGATTTCTACGAGTTCCTCCCCGAGGAAGTCGAATTTGAGCTCGAAGATGAGTAAAATCCTCGCGTTTTTGAAGCGCCCCGCGGTGTCTCACACCATCGCGGTGGCGTTGACCGTCGCCGGCACGTCGCTGGCGACCGGCCACCTCGATTTGACCCCGTTGTTGCAACTCCTAGGAGCCAAGTGACCCGAAAAGAACGTTTTTTGACTCTGGTCGGTGCGGGCACGGTACTCGGCGCCCTCATTTTCGCGACCGCGTGTGGTCTAACGTCCGCGAAGTCGCCCCGGTTGGCGTTGTTCGAGTGCCAGGCGAACGCGCTGCGCCCGGTGTTGGGTGAAGTGCTCGACGTGGAGGCTCTGTTGCGGGACTTTTACGTCGGCAAGGCCGACCTCGGCGCGGCGTTGCGCAACACCAAGGCCACCGAGGACGAAGTCCGGGTGCTCTTGAAGGCACTCCAGGCGTGCGACGCGCCCCCGCCCGCCCCCGACGCCGGCTCTACTACTCAGTCGTAAGGTGCTCCGATGGAAAGCCGCACGGGCACTCAGCTCATAGCGGACGTCCGCCGCGCCTCCGACACCCAATCCCTCACCGACCGGCATCCCGACGCGGACATTCTCCGCGACGTGAACATCTCGATTCGGGCGCTCCGCGGGCTAGTGACGGCCCGCGGATTTCCGTATTTCCTCGTGGCTACGTCCGCGACGGCGCTCGCGGGTACTCAAGTCTCCGACGAGCAGTACTCCGCCATCCCGTGGCCGGCCGCGGCCCTTCAGGTGCACGGAATTGACGTTGAAACCGCCACCGGCGGCGGGGATTGGCGGCCGTTGCGCCCGATTACGTGGGGCCAGCGCCGCGACCGCCCTGGGTTGTACCCATCTACCACCGGCGTGCCGGAGGAGTTCGCGGTGTTGACGCTGCCCCAAGGGTCCGGCGCGTCCACGGTTGCCGGGAGCATCGCGCTGTTTCCGGCGGGGTCGTCGGGAAACTACAAGGTGTGGTACCTATCGGAGGGTACGGACCTCACGGCTTCGGACGTGTTCCTGGGGCTACCGGACTGGCACGAGTGGGTCGTCCAGGACGTGGTCGAACGCTTAGCCGAGCGCGATGACGACCAGCACGAAACGTACACCATCGCCCACCAGCGCAAGCTTGAAGCCGAGGCCCGGATTTTTGAGTCCGTGCCGCGAGTCATAGCAGCCGGCCCGTTGCGCCCTCGTAGGGGCGGAACGAGGCGGCGATGGTCGCTGTAGGCCAGTCCGCGCGGGCGTACGTTCCGCCGGCCAAACTCGACGGCGAACGCGGTCTGTTAGCGGAGTTCCGCCGCATAGCCGACACCCTCGACGACCTCCGCGCGGGCCGGGCGGACGTCCGCGACCGCAGGGCGTCAACCGTTACGGTCACCACCCAGCCCGGGGACATCGTCCGCACATCCGCAGGCCAGACTGTGCTGCTGCCCCAGCCCCGCCCGGCTAAGGGCCAGCGCGTGACCGTGGTGGTGACCGCGCCGTCGGTGACCGTGCGGGCGCTAGCGGGGCTCGTAGACGGCGCGTCGTCGGAAGTGCTCGCGGCGTTGGGGGCGACGCCGTACGTTTCTGACGGGGAGGGCTGGTGGGCCGCGAAGGGCCACGATGGCGCCACCGGCGCCACCGGGCCCAACGGACCCGGCGCGTTCTTGCGGCGGACACTGCTGGGTCCCGGGTCGGGGACGTTCACGTGCGGTTCGGATGCTGCCGTGGTGCGGCTCCGCGGCGGCGGCGGCGGGGGTGCGGGCGGCGGCGCGAAGGCGGGTGCCGGGCTCGGGTCGGTAGGTTCGGCGGGGACCGGGGCCGGCGTGTTTGACGTCGTGTTCCCGCTCGTGGCTGGGTTTGACATCCCGTACGTAGTCGGTGCGGGTGGTGCCGGGGTCGTAGGCGGCACGGGCGGTAACGGTGCGGATACGACGGCTACGTACGACTCTATCACATACACCGGCGGGCATGGTACGGGTGGTGTGGTCAGCGGCGCATTCGACCATATCGTTTTCTTGGGACATGGGGCTGGCGGAACGGCGACGAATGGCGACGAGAATATCACCGGCGGCGGCGGTGGGGATGCAGTTGTCGAATCCGCCACTAGCGGCATCGGCGGCACCGGAGGCGCGTCCGCCGAGGCTCCAGGCGGTGTCGGTACTGAGTCTTCGATAGGTTCATCGGCTTCCGGAGACGGCCTACCGGGCCAATTCGGCTCCGGTGGCGGTGGCGCGGTGAACTTCAACGGCTCCCCGTCCGCCGGCAACAAAGGCGGCGCGGGTGGCGGCGGGTTCTTGTGGGTGTACGAGTACTCCGCGCCGGGCGCCGCGGGTGGACCCGTCGGCCCCCGCGGCGCTACGGGCCCGACCGGAGCCGCTGGAGCGACGGGCGCCACCGGAGCCACCGGCGCCACCGGAGTTACGGGCCCGACGGGCGCCACCGGAGCTACGGGCCCGACGGGCGCCACCGGTGCGACCGGAGTGACAGGTGCGACCGGTGCGACGGGCGCTACCGGTGCGACGGGCGCTACCGGTGCGACGGGCGCTACCGGAACCGGTGTCAACCGCCAAACCGCATATGAGCTCTACGACGATTTCGACTTTATTGGCTCTCCGGTGGGGACCGTCACAACATCCGAGGTATTGTTTTCGGGTTCGCGTAACTGGTCGATTTCGGCCACAGCCACCGGCTCTGCTAAGTCGCTGAACGGTGTGGCGGGGCATCCGGGGATTCTGGAGCTCACCACCGGCGGGACGTTCAATAATTCCTCTATTGACTTGTGGGGGGCGGGCGTCGGCCAAAACGCCGGCAGTGCGAACGTAGGGAATAACATTCTGTTTACGGATATCACCAGCGTGATGTGGGTGTTGCGGATTCCCTCCAATGCGAACGTCCGATGTGCGTTCGGCGTTCGCGTAAACGGTGGTGCCAACGCCGTTGAATTCGCGCTCGATACGAATGCCTCCGCGAGTCTACAGTGCAACACCACCGCGGCCTCGACCACCACCCAGGACCTCGTAACGATGCCCACCGCGAACACGTTCAACACCTACGAGATGCGATTCACGTCAACGCAGGTGCAGTTTTTCGTCAACGGGTCGCAGGTCGGAACCACGCACACGACCAATCTGCCCACGACGGTGGCGCTGACCCCGAACATCGAGATTGCAACACGCATCGCCGGCACGGCGAAAAGTGTGGACATCGACTTGTTTTGGCTTCAGGGCACCGTGTCCCGTTAACCTCCGCGTGCTATAATTAACCATGTCCGCCGACGAAATCTACGTTCTGCAAGTCCAAATTTCTGAGCTCCGCGAGCGCGTGGTGCGGTTGGAAACGTACGTTAAGGTAGTCGGCGCGTTCATCACCATCGTCCCGACGGCGATTCAACTCTGGGGGCTTTGGCACCGCTGATGTCTCGACTAAAAGCTCTCCACATTCCCTTCTCCAACGGCGCCACGGACGAAGTCAACCCGAAAGTGTTACCGAACGGGATTTTCTCGGACGTCACTAACGGCCGGACGCCCCAACAAGCCGGCCTCCGCCTACGCCGCGGATGGCGTCCGCTGGTCATGAAAGACCTCGCGAACAACACCACTCTCGTCGCCACGGACCTCTACTCCTACGGCGCGTCGCTCGTCGCGCTGGTCCCCGACGCGACGAGCGTCTTCCGCCCTTGGGGACGTCTAGCGACACTGACCGAGTCGAACGCCGCGCGCCCGTGGGTGCTCAACGCCGACGTCGGCATCCCCCCGACGACGCAGCTCCGCGCCATCGGGAACATCCCCGACTTCGCGACCAAAGTCGACCGCGCCTCCGCGGCCGTCACGTCGGACGGCGTGTACGGGTGCGTGGTGCAGTGCTCCGATGGCGTCAACGCGGTGTTCCGCGTGTTCCGAATGGCTACCGACGAGACCGTCGCATACTCCACGACCCCTGACCCGACGACCGAAAAGAAGGTCGTTTCGCTTGGCACTAAGTTCGGGCTACTCGATAAGCGCGTCACCGCGAACGGGTTGAATTTGTACATCCTAGACCCGTCCGCGACGGCGCCGGGGTGGACGCTAACCGTGACGGGCGTTGGCGGGACGTTCACGGGGATGTTGTGGTGGGACGCAGCCGTCGCGACGGCCACCGCGCCGACGCACCTCCACCTAGTCATCGTGAAGTCCACCGGCGACGTGGTGTACATCCAAACTGACCTAATCGGGGCGGTGACCGTCGCGGCTACCACACTCACCGGCCTAGGAACGTGTCAAACCGCCACCCTCGCGACGGACGAAGCCACCGCTGTAGTGGCGGGGCAGAACGCCTCCACGAACGCCGTAGAGGCGGTTAGCCTCACCGCGTCCACCGGCGCGGTGGCAAACGGACCGACCTCGGGGTTGTCGCTGCAAGAAGACGGCGTCAACGACGTGCTGGTCGGGAGTTATTGCGTCGGATACCACGTCGGCGGGTACGTCACTTTCGCGTGGCAAGCCGCGTTCGATGGTGCTCCGACCGCGGACCGGTTCATCACGTACGTCGTGCAAATCGCGCCGAATTTCGGGTCCCTATCCACCCTGAAGATACTCCGCGGGGGACATCTCGTTGGTGGGCAAATCTATCGCGGTAACTCCGGGGCTGTCGGAGTGATGCGCGAACAAGACCATACGACCTTCTACGCCGATGCGGTGACGGCATTGGGGGCCATCTCCGGCGGCAAAGCACCGTGGTTCGAGGTCGACGTCGGCGTCGGCACGGACACGAGCGTGTTTGGCGCGGCGCCGTTCTGGCCGGGGGTCGCGCCGACGGGGGACGCTCTGGTGCTCACCCCGCGCGATGTGACGTTAAACGCCACCGGCACGCTCCACCGCACGGCGACCGTGCGGGCGGTGCGTGTGCAGTCCACCGAGAGACGCCCCGCGGTCGAGCTCGCGGGGGCGTTGTACATCACCGGTGCGTCGGGGTTGACGCAATGGGTGGGCGCTCCGAGCGACGTCGGGATGCAAGCTCCTTCGATAGACACCGTCGTCGCATCCAACGGCTCGGGTACCATGGCGAACGGTACGTACCACTACCGCGCATTGCTCCGGTGGACCGACGAAGCCGGGCGTACGCACCGCTCCGCCATCTCCGGGGCCGCATCGGGCACCCTTTCCGGAGCTAACGACACATTCACCATTCGGGTGTACGAACCCGAGACCGACCGGCGGAATTCGAACCTCATCACCAACCCGGTGGTGGAGTTGTACCGCACGGAAGCCGGGCCGGGGGAGTTGTTTTACCTAGTCTCGACGACCGCGACCGATATCAACTCTTACGGTCTCACCACGATAACCGACGGGTTGCCCGACGCCAGTATCGTCGGGTCACCGCTCCTACCGACCCAAAACGAAGTCTCCGCGACCTCGGGGGTATTGGAGTTCTGTCGCCCGCGTGCGTCCGCGTTCGTGGCTGCTACTAAGCGTCGGCTAATTTGTGGAAGTGCAGACACTTCGTACCAGTTCTCACAGGTCACCTTCCCCGAAACCCAGGTCTGGTTTGCCGAACCAGGAATCGTTGGAGACCCCGGCCAGGCGTATCTGGACGACGTGGACGCCGGCCCGGTAACCGGAGTAGCGACGCTTGATGAGGTGGTGTACGTCGGGACGTCGCAACGGATTTACGTCACCGGCGGTGCCGGGCCGAACCTGGCCGGCGTGGGGGAGTTCTCCCCGCCCGCCGCGCTACCTACTGATGTAGGGTTCTTCAACGCCCAGAGCATCCTGGAGACCTCCGAGGGGTTGTGGTTTCTCGGGTCCCAGAACACGATGTATCTCCTCCAACGCGGCACCACCACCCCGGTGTTGAACCGCGCCGTCCAGGACCACCTAACCGACACCGTCGTCGGGTGCGGGTACGACCACCAGGACAACATCGCCGCGTGGGCGATGGCGGGGTCTTCTCCGAAGCTAATCATCCGCCAGCTCGATACCAAGCAGTGGTTCACTGACCCGCTCCCGTTCACTCCCATCGCACTACACTCCCACTTAGGGCACTTGTACGCTATCGCGTCCGACGGTGTGGTGTGGCGGTATGATTCAACAGCGTTCGGGGACGGCACGTCCGGCTCGACGGCGGTGGCCCTGCGCGCGACGACGGGGGCTATCCAACCCTTCGATATAGCGGGGTGGGGGCGGCTAGCGGTGCTGGAAGTCCTCGGGGAGTACGAAGCAGACGCGGTGCTAGGCGCGGAGATTTCGTACGATGACGGGGCGACGTGGACGTCGCTCGGCACCCACACCATCACCGGGTTGTCTGCCGGGGCCACGTTCCAGCGCCAGTTCTACCCGGCCCGCCAGCGCGGGGGGCGCTTCCGCGTGCGGCTGACCATGACGCCTTCGGTGTCAACCACGGAAGGATGCCGGCTCCCTGGCCTCACCGTGTATTATGTGCTAAAATCAGGACAGACGCGACTTCCCTCGGCGTCACGGAGATAATGCGATGGCTTGGGGCGACCCCATTGACGGCTGGACTTACGACTCGGCGTCGGACTCGTACGTAAACGCCGCCGGAACAAACCGGATGCGCCGAGGCGCGAACGCGGCGTCCAACCCGGCTACACCCGCGCCTCAGCAAGCCGACCCCGGCTCACCGACGTTGCCAAACGGCCAGCCGAACCCGGGATACATCGGCCCGGGGTACACCCGCCAATCCACCCGCAATGCAGACGGCTCGACGACCGTGGGCGCCCAACTCACGGACCCCATCGCGAACGCCCAGTGGAAGAACGACCCGCGCAACCAGCCCGCGCCGACGCCCGCGTCCGCGTCCGCCCCGACGGCTCCGGGCGCGTCCACGTCGGGCGCCCTCCAAGCGCAGCCCTACACCCCGGCGGCCGTGGACTACTCACGGTACGACGCTGCGGCGGGGTCGTACGACACCGCCCAGAAGGCGTTCCAGGGCGAGCTCGACCGGCTCGCGGGTACCGACCCGTTCGGAAACCAGGCGTTCCTGCGCCAAGCGACGGACCGTGCCGCGGCCCAGGCCCAAGGTATCGCCTCCGGGGGGCTATCGACCGCGACGGCCCGCGCGGGGAACATGAATCAGGCCCGCGCCCAGCAAGACACGTTGTACGCCCAAGGGCGCGACCAGATGGCCGTCCAGCGTGCCCAAGACCAAGTCACCGCGTCTGGCCAGCGCCTCCAGGCCGCGGGGGGGCTGGCGAACGTCGCCCAAGCCCGCGCCGGGAACGAAGTACAACTCGCGCAGACCCAAACCCAGGCGCTGTCCCAGAACATGGACGCGGCGTTGAAGGCTTACGGCATCAACGCACAGCTCACCCAGCAAGACGTAGAATCCCTCCGCCAGGCGGCCATCGCCTATTCCCAAATCGACCAAGCCCGCTACGCGACCGACGCCCAGTACGCCGCGCAGATGGATGAGCAAATCACCCAGAAGTACATGGCGGACCAGCAGCTCAAAGGCACGATGGCCCAAATCAAGGCCAACTCCACCATGACGCAAAAGGATTGGTTGATGGGGTCTATCGGTCTCGCGAGCGGTTTAGGCTCGGCGGCCGTGATGGGCCCCGCCAAATCCGACGTGCGTTCGAAGTATGCGTTCCAAGACCCCGATATCCGTGACCTCCAAGACTACTTAGGCCGCACCAAGGGGAAGTTGTACCGCTACAAGAACCCCTCGGCACCCGGCCAACGTCCCGGATTGAATTACGGGCCAATGGCCCAAAGTCTAGCGGCCACGAAAATTGGCCGCACTGTTGTAGTCGAGGGTAAGGACGGGTTATACGTCGATACAGCGCGCCTAGCTCTAGCCGACCACGCGGCACTCGCACACCTAGCGGCCGAAATCAAGGCGCTGAAAGAGGCTAAGTGACCCCCGAAGAACAAGCCCGCCTCTCGGGCCAACTATCGGCTATACCGATACCGGACTACTCCGGGCTAGACCCAGCGACGGCCGGCGCGGTCGGTGGCCCCGCGGCGTCCCCAGACCAGGTCTCGGACGTTACCCCCGACGCCATCGACCCGTCGTGGTCTCAAGTCACGTTCGCCGATGGTCGCACCGAGACCCGCCCCACGTCCGAGGCCAACGCCCTCCCGCGCGTTCCGCCTCCCCCGCCGCCGGCCCCCACTGGTCCGGGCGTAGACCCGGGTTTCCAGCTCACTCCGGCCCAAACCGCCGCCACGTCCGCGTCGCCGGAGACGGCAATGACGTCCGGCGTGGCGGGCGGGGTGCCGACGCCGACGCCGGAGGAGCTCGACCCGCTCCAGCCCGCCGGCACCGCGCGCACGCTAACCGCGACCGCGCAGCCCCCCGGCCCCGCCCCGCTCGTGGCGCCCGGCGGCGTCCCGGGTGTCCCCGGCGCCGAGTCCACCACCGCGACCGTGGGTGCCACCACGAACCAAACCGTACAGGACCCCACCCAAGTCGCGAACCAGTACGCCGGGGCGGTCAATCAGACCGCTAATGCGCTAGACGAATCCGCCCAAGGCGAGCAGAACGCGAAGGCTGCGGAGAATGCCTCGCTACTCGCATCGAACGAAGCCCGCCAGAAGCAGCTCTTCGACGACGCGGAGAAGGCCAGAATTCACACCGAAGAGGCCCGCGCCGCGGTGAAGGCCATCGAAGACACTCCTATCGAAGAGGACTTCATGAAAGGCCAGCCCGGGCGCCAAGTCGGCGCGTGGGTGGCCCTCGCGTTGTCCGGGTTCCTCCAAGGCGCAACTCGCGGTGCCAACCCCGCCCTCGGGCAGATGATGTCCGCGCTGCAACACGCGCAGGACCGATTCATCCAAAACCAGCGCGAAGACCGAAACTCGAAGTTCAATCAGCGGCTGAAGCTGTTGGACGACGCGAAGGCGACCGAGGCCTCTATAAGGATGCAGCTCCCCGGCATCATCCAGCAACACGCCGAGCTCCAAGCCCGTAAACTCGGCCTCGCGGAGCTCCCGCCGGCCATCTCCACCGTCGGCGCACAGATGCGCGTCGAGGGCGCGAAGCACCAATCCGACCTCGGGATGTTCGTCCAGCGCAAGACTGAAGAGCGCTTCGCCGAGACCCAGAAGGCCTCCGCGGCCGCAGCCCCCGCTGAGCTACGCCAGCTCGGGGTCGACCCGAAAGCCCACGAGCGGGCGATGTCCGACCAGCACGGCGCCCTAGGCACCAAGGTACAAACCGCGGACCAGATGGCGTCGGACTTGGCGAAGTTGAACGCCATCGTCTCCAAGAACGGTGGCCAGCTGCAAGGTCAAACTGTCGCGTCGTGGTCCAAGCTCGGCCTCGCGTCGTTCCTCGCGCGCAACGGGAATGAGAACGCCTCGGAGCAAGTCCAGGCCCAGCAAATACTCGACCGGTTCATGCTCGCGGCGAAGCAGGGCGGGAACGTGAAGCTTTTCGATTCCGAGAAGGAAGCCGCCGCGTTCGAGAAGACCCTTAACACCGGTACCACCCAAGAGACGATGCACGCCCTGCAAGACCTCACCCGGCGCGCCCAGCGGAACGCCCTCGGCACCGCGTCCGCGTACGCCCCGGCCAACCCCCAGGGGTACGTGGACTACGTCCGTAAGACGCTCGGGTCGGCGGGGGCCGCCCCCGCGTCGGCCGGCGGCTCGCCTGGCTTCCAAGAACGTGTTATAATTCCGGGGTCGGGCGACGCGGGCGGAGGCCCGGCGCCGTCGTCCCCTTTAGCCCCATCGCCGAGCGCGTCCGCGCCCGGTACGCCCACCGCGAATAACGAGGACCCCGTGCGTCTAAAGACTCTCCAGACCATTTCCGATGAAGCCTCTCGCGCCGGCCTCAAGGGCGACGCCATCGCGCGTATCGTGCGGTTTGAGTCCGGCGGGCGTGCCGACGCTAAGAACCCTTCCGGGGCGACGGGGCTAATCCAGTGGATGCCCAACGTTTTCCAGGGGATGACCAAGCCCCCCGGGTATGAGAACGTACGACATTCCGACCTTCCCGACCTGACGGCCGAGGAGCAAGTCCCGCTCGCCATTCAGTACTTCAAAGAGAAGTTCGCCGCGGCCGGCGTCGACCCGTCCAAGCTCGACGTGGGGGACTACTACCTCGCGGTCGCCGCACCCGCGGCTATTGGTAAGCCCGACTCGACGGTGGTCTACCCTAAGGGGTCCGCCGCATGGACGCAGAACGCGGCGTGGCGCCCGGCGGACGGCGGGGATATCACCGCCGGGAGCATCCGAGCACGCGCACGGAGTTTCTAATTCGTGGCGGAAATCTACGCCCGTAAGCCGGACGGGTCGGTCGTCGCCATCGACGAAGCCGACCAGCAAGCCGCCGCGAACGCCGGATACCAGCCCCTGGAACCAGAGGAGCTGAAAGCCGCCCAACGCGCGGCGGTGTCGGCCGTGCCGCGGGAGGAAGCCGTCCGCCAAGGCCTCCTCGAAGCCAAGCCGTTCGCGCCGGGGGTGGACACCACCACCGGGCTATCGGGCGAGTCCGAGGCGTTCCTAAACACGGTCAAGTCCGGGCTCACGTTCGGCCAGCTCCCCTCCCTACACACCCCCGAGGCGGTAGCGTCCGGGCGCCGTTTCGCCGAAGAGCACCCCGGTCAGGCGATGGCTGGTGCCGCGCTGGGTCAGACGCCGCTGATGCTCGCGGGGGGCGCGGCGGGGGCCGCGCTCGGTACAGCCGCGGAAGGCGCCGGGCTGCTGGCGCGTGGCGCGGCGGCCGCCGCCGACCTGGGCGGTAACGCCGCCATCGCCGGAGCTCAAATCGAGGGGGAAGACGCCCGCCTCGCGGCACGGGACTTCTCGTACACTGACGCGGCGCTGGCCGGCGCGACCGCGGAAGTCCTCGGCCGAGGCTCGGGGTGGGTCATCTCTAAGGCCCTCGGAGGCGCGCGGAATCTCGTAGCGGGCGCGGCCCGAAAGGCCGTAGCCGATGATGCCGAGCGCTCGCTCACCAAGGGGGGATGGGTGGGCGATTACCGCGTCGCCCAGCACGCGGACGAGTACCACACCCAACTGGCCGGCCTAGCCGCGAACGACTTGGACACCCTCGAAACCGCGACCGCGGAGGTCTCGCGCCAAGACCGCAAGCGCTCGCGAATTATGGCGTCGGTGGTGGACAACCCGCCCGTCCAGCGCCCCATCGCGGTCGAGGCGTCGGAGAACCTCCAACGCCTCCGGTCCGCGCTCGCCGACGAGCTCCCCACGTCCGGCGGCGGTCCCGCGGCGCGGCTGGCCAAGCAACTCGACGACCGCATCGCGGCCTTGGAGCAGGCCCCCCAGGGTAAGAAGTTGTGGCGCCTCCTGGACGAAAACCGGCAAGCCCTCCAAGAATACCGCCAAGACCTCCACCAAGCCTACGACTCGAACCCCGGGTCGGCGTGGCTTTCGCGCGACGGGCTCGCAGCCATCGATTCCGCCGAAGAGCACACCCGCAACGCCCTCCTACGAGAGGACGCCTGGGGGGAATCCGCCGCGCGAATGCAGCGCGAGTATAACACCCCCTTCCACGAGAAGTGGTTTCCGTCGCGGCAGACTGCGTTGAAGGGGCTCTACTTCGCCACTGGTAAGGACGCCCAGGGCTTCACGACATTTCGCGGGGAGCCCTCGAAAGTGTTGGCGTTTCTCAAGTCCGCACCCGAGGACGTCGACAAGTCCCGGTTGCGAGAGATGTTCGGCCAGTACCTCGACGGCGCCGCAGCCATCGCGAAGGCGGGCCAAGCCGACTCCCCCGCGGCCGCGCGGGATACGCTGGAGTCCGTACGCCGACTCCGGAAGGCGATGGCCAACGCGGAGTACATCACCCAGGCCGCGGCGAACACCGCGCGCCGCGCGGGATACGTCGATGCCGCGACGCTCGCGACCGGTGTGGTCGCGGGTGGAGCGCTCGGTGGCGCCGGGCCGGCGGCTATCGTGGCTGCGACGGGGCGTTCGGCCCGCGTCGGGACGTGGCTTTCGCGGGTGGGGCGGGAACTCGGGTGGTTCTCCGGGAAACCGGCGTCGATGGCGGAGTTGCTCGCGAAGGGTGCGTTGCCGGAGGTGGGCGCCGTCGAGCCGCTCGGCGAACGCCTAGTCCGGGACTTCGCCGAGGCTCCGTTCCCGCCCGCGGAGTCGGTGAGGCCCGGCGCCCCCCAGGGGCCCCTCCAGGGCGCCCCCACCCGCGCCGTGGGGGTAGACCTTCCCCCAGCCCCGGAAGCCCTCCCAGGCGTCGGCCAGGCCCGGCGCGCGGCCGCCGACCGCCCCGCGGGGCTCGAAGCCATCCAGCCCGCCCCGCGCCCTATCGACGTCGGCCCCCCGGAGCCGTCCGTACCACCGGGAGAGTCCCGGTTTGGCACTATGGCCGAGGGCGCGTCGTCGGGTCCGGTTTCTGAAGCCGCACCGCCGGACGCCGCCGCGGCGCTCGCGGAGACCCGCCCCACCCACCCGGCCCCGTTTCGGACAGAGGGCATGGCGTGGGAGTCTGGGTTGCTCGCCGGGGGCGCCGACGCCCGTGCAGCGGAGGCGGCGCGTATGCACGCCCTCACTGAGGGCGAATTCGCTTCGGTGGTGAAGTCTCTCCGCACCGCGGACGCACGCACCCCGGAAGGGGAATCGCTCGCGGACCTCCTCACGAAGAACGCCGAGACTCTCAAGTCCGCCGGGCTTATCGTAGCCGGCGCGGGTGGACTCGCGTATCAAGCCACCCACCCCGACGACTCCGGCGCAGCGGCCGCGTCCGTAGGCGGGCTCGCGGCGGTGCTAGGAGCGTCGCGGCTCATCGGCGCCCGGTGGCTTGGTAAGTTCGCCGGGTCCGAACTGGAGGCCGCCGCGGAGGCGGTCCCGTTCGTGCGCAAGCGCGCGGCCCAGCTCAAACCCCCACCGCCGGTGGAGCCGCCGGTTTCTGGTGTAAACCGGTATTCGTGGAAACACGAACCGAATGCGCTGAGCGACCTCGCGGACCGCTCGCGAAAGGTCTATGAACGGGACCTTACCGATGAGGAGCGCAACGCAGTGGACGCCTGGATTGGGTCGTCGACGCAAATCCGTCGCGAACAGAACACTGGGCTTACGGGATGGGAGCACGTCAAAACCAAATCGGCCGAAAACGTCACACCCCTGGCCCCGGCGTTCGAGTCCGCGACGGAAAAGCTCACCGTAGCCAATCCCACCAAGCACGGGTTCCTATATCGGCGCATGGAACTCACCAACGAGCAACTAGCCGAGCTCCTCGACCCGGAGCAGAACCGTTTCGTCGCGGGGGCCCACCTCTCGACGTCGTACTTCCCCTCGGATGCTTTCGGCCCCCACGAATTTCGGTTTCACCGGGTGGACGCTGCGGCTTCGCTACTCGGGGCCAACCCCGACGAAGTCGAGATGGTCATCCCCCAAGATGCGCGGTTCAACATCACTCGTCGATATTACGACCCTCATAAAAACCGATTCGTCTTCACGTTGGAGGAAGTCCCGGATACCCGCGCCGAAAGAGCAAAAGACCTCACCCACCCACCGGGGTTTCTAACCCCTGCGGCGACGGTCGCCGGGGCGGGTCTAGGCGCGGCGGCGGACTCCGGTTCGACGCAGGACCCCAACGCCCCCGCGACGGCGGGGTTGTCCGGCGGCGCGGCGCTCGGAGCCGCGGCGGGCCTAGGCGCGGCGGCGCTGTTTGGCCAACGCGCGGCGGTTATGAAACTCGCCCGCTCGCGGCTCGTGGCGGACGTGGCGAAGAGGTTGTTCTCCGCGACGTACGAACCCACCGCGAAACTCGTGGCCCGCGCGGCGGTCGCGTCATACTCACGGTCGGACCTCGCGGCGCGGAAGTCCGAAATCCATGCGTGGGCGGAGAACCCTCAGGAACTCGTCGACCGCGTCGCGGAGGGCTTCCGCGACGCCCCACCGGAGCAATTCGCCGACGCGAGCGCGGCGGTGTATAAGACCGCCACGTTCCTCAAAGAACGCCTCCCCGGCGCGGCACAAACGAACGCCGTCGCGCTACGCCAAATCCCCGTCTCTCGGGAGGCCGCCTCGAAGTTCGCTCGGTACGAAGACGCCGCGCTCCGCCCGAAGGAAGCCCTCCAAGCCGGCGCGGCCGCGGGTCACCTCTCGCCGGAGCTACTAGAGACGATGGAAACGTTGTATCCAGACCTACTCGCGGAAGTCCGTGTCCAGGCTTACCAAACCGTCCGCGAAGACGGCCCGCCACCGACGGTGCAGTCCCGCGTGGCGTACGGGCGGTTGTTCGGTGGTGACGGGTCGCTGGCAGACGCCGCGCTCTCCCCGACGGCGTCCGCGATGGTGAAACTCGCCTACGACGCGGCCCCGGCCCAGAAGAACGCCCCGCCGAGGGCGGGGGTGTCGGCCGTGTCCCAGGCGGTCACGTCTCCGGCGGGGCTGGGGTCGCGGGCGTAATCGGCGGGAGTGTGCCCCCCGCCTCTTCGATGAGTCGCACCAGCACCGCCGGACGGGCGGCGATGAGTTGCCGTACGAGCTCCTCCTCCGCGGCCGCGTCGGCTTCGGACGACGCGAGCGATGCCGCGGGGCGGTTGCGACTCGCTTTAGGGCCCCACACATCGGGGTATCTCGTCGCGAGCCACTGGGCCGCAGCTCGCCAATCTACCGCGGCGGCTTGGCGCCACGCATCGATGTATTTGAGCTGCTGGCCCTCCTCCTGAGCCACGAACACCCGCGCGAACGTGCGGTAGGGCTCGACCGCGCCCGGCGAGAGCCCCATTCGCAACCACGTATCCAAGTCCCCTTCGTCGACTCCGACACACCGCGCACACGCCTCTTTGAAAAGCCCCGACTTCGCGGCGGCTATGAGCTGGTCCGCGAGCTGGGGGGTGAGGCGGTGGCCGCCGGGGGCTAGGTCAGCCAACGCGCTCGTTCCACTTCCAGGAGGCCTGCGCAAGTAGAGTCTCGCGGTCGTACTCGTCTTTAGAAGTTACTATCGGTCCGCGCGCACCACACGTGCGGCAACTAACCTGACCCCAGCTAGCCGGCCACGACTTACGAAATGCGCGTGCCGCAGCGCGACCGCTACAGAACGGGCAGGTTTGGAGGTCTTTGGCTAGATTCATCACTCCTCCACCGAGAAAAAGATTTCCCCAGAGTCCACCAACGCCAGGAATCGCCGGGTGAACTTGCCGTCGAGCCCACGTACGTCACGCGCCATGCTGGTGCACGAATAGCTGGGGCTGAAAGCCACGATGGTCCCCGGCGTGAAGCCGAAGTCCGCCGGTACGTCCGGCCCCGACCGCACCACCCGAGCATATTGCAACGTCACCGAGTCGTGCGCGCGTGCGCCATCGTTCGTGGGGTCTTCGCGGTTGGCCGCGGCGACGCCGCGTTGGTACAGCGAGTCCGGCGCGTAGAGCGGCGAGGAGTTGAAGGCGTAGCGCTGCATCGCCGCGTCGTCGCGCTCGACCAAAACCACGTCGCCGCGGGGGAGTAGCTCCCCGTCGCGGATGCGGGCCCAGAGGAACTTCTCCGGAATCGAGAAGCACTCCTGCCCGGCCAACGGGAAGTACGCCGAAATCCCCGCGGTCGAGATTTCCCCGTCGTCGCCCCCGAGGTACACCACGACGCGGTCGCCGGGTTCGAGGCCGGGAGTGGCCGATTCGACGATTTCGACTTCGTGGGAGGTGGGCGACGTCACGAGCCGGTCTTCGAGGAGGATGATTCCCCCCGCCGTCGTGACGCCCTGGGCGACCGTGACCGCGTGCCCGGCGGCGTCGCGGCCCTCGGCGGTGGCCTTCGAGGCATGGGGGTCCCTACAAATGCAGAACCCGTTGCGGCAGTAAATCCGCATCACCCGTAACCACCCGAGTTGGCCTTGTCGAACACGTCCTGTGGGGTCATCTTTTTCTTCTTACCGGCCTTTTTCTTGGCCTTTTTCTTGCCGGCCTTGGACATCGCGATAGCGACGGCTTGCTTCTGCGGCCGGCCGGCGCGCACCTCGGTGGCGATGTTGGAGGAGATGGTTTTCTTGGATGAACCGGTTTTTAGGGGCATAGAACTCCTTAGCCGTTGGAACGCGCGGCGAGCCATTCGTCGCGTGAGAGCCTTCGTACTTTAGCACCACTCGCGCCGGATGCACGTTCCGGCGAACGCTCGCGCTTCGCTTTGGCCGGCGCGGGGGTGGTCTCCACCCCGAACAACTTCGCCCGGCGGTCGAACTCCTCGCGTTCTTTTCGGACCACCCGCGCGACGGCCTGGGTTATCGAGAGCTTCGGTTCGCCTAGGTCCGGGTCTACCGACTCGCGGAGCACCTCCGCCACGCGAGCTTCCCACCCGTCTAATCGTCGCACGACCGAATCCTCGGGGACTTCGTCGCGAAGGGTCTCGTAGAACGCCTTATCAGCGGCCTCGGCGCGGGCGCGCTGCGCGGTGGTGAGCTCCGCTTCACGCTCCGCGAGGCGGGTTTGCAACACCGGTACCCGGGGGTCGTGCGCGCCGCGGGCACGGATGGCGTCCGTCCAGGCTTGGTCGGCGGTCTTCCCGGTGAGGAGTTCCACCAGCGCGAATAGCTGCGCAGGGTCGGTGTGGGCGGCTTCCACGAGCTGCGACACCGGCGACCACCGTTGCACGATGGCCTCAGCCTTCGCTGTTACGGAATCCCGCTCGGCCTTGATTTTCGCCTCTCGGCGCTTGCCGGCGGCCCACTTCGGGGTCTTTTCGTCGTACAACGCCGGGTCCTCACCGAGCAGCTCCGCCAGCGTGTCGAGGTCTCCGTCCCGGAGGGCGGCCTTGACGGACTCCAGGTCCGGGCCATCGGTCGAAGGGGTTTTCGCATCGGGGGGCGAAGCCGGCGACGGGTCGGCCGGTTCGGGCGCCTCCGGCGCGCGTTTCGCGAACTTTCCCTTCTCGTCTCGTTCCGCTAAAGGGGTCTCCGCGTCCGCCTCCGGGGCGGCGGTGTGCGCGGACGACGGGGCGTCGGGGACTTTGGCGAGGAAGGCGTCGAACGTGGCTTTGGTTTCTGCGCGGGTTTCTTCAGCGGGCATTAGTGGGGCGGTCCTTTGATGGCCAGCGTGGGCCATAGGTTTAGAAATTCTAGCACTGTTTTCGTACTCTTGCGAGAATTGCAGCTTCGACACGCCATCACCAAATTGTCGGCGGAATTCGCACCGCCGCGGATTAGGGGTGTGCAGTGCTCTAGGTCGGTAGCTGTAGGTTTCAGACAGTAGCAGCAGAAGCCGCCATCTCGTTCTCGTGTCTCTAAAACATCTAGGGCGGATATACGGCCCGCTCTGGCCCGACGGCGGTGCCTATGAGCCTTATCGGCGGCCTTCGCTTTTTCAGGGTTCGACTCTCGCCATCTGCGCGCATACAACGCCTTAAGCCCTGAGACTTTGGCGCGTTCAAACCATTGCCTGTGATAATCGGGATTGGCGGCCCGCCAGGCCCTAGAAGCCTGAAGCCGACGCTGTCGTTGCTCTTCCGTCATCGTCCCATTATAGCAGGTGGCGCAGCTCCGGCCACCCCCGGGGGCATAGCCGGGCCGGGTTGTGGAAGTGCGCCTGGGTTTAGCCCCGGTGCCATCAACCCACTCGCCCCGGCGTTCATGCCGGCCGAGCCCTGCATTGGTTGTGACATGCCTAGTGGTGCTTGCGGCGCTTGTGGGGGGTTCACCTGGGCGGACATTAGCTCAGAGAGTTCCGCAATAAAATCCAGGAAGTACTGTAGTCTTTCTACCGGCACTTCATTAACCTCAGCCTCCATAAGGGCGTCCACGACCTGTACTAAAGCGTCTGCCAAACGCAACCAGGGTCGAGGGCCGTTATAGAAGTCGGGGTCGTTGGTCTCCGCATCGGAGGCCATGAGCCACTTATCGATTTGCACGGCCACCCAGCGGCGTTGAGTCTTGATGACCCGCGTCTCGCCGGGGACGTCGTAATTCTCGACGCAAGCCATGTACGCCTCGAACGGGATGGCGCCTTTCTCCAGCAGCTCCTCGGCGTACTGGACGCGCTCCTCGGGGGTGTTCTTGCGTTCGGAGATAGGCTTCACTTGGACTTGGAGTGATTCGAGGTCCAGGTCCAAGATGTCCTTAGCCTCAATTTCCTTCGAGAAAAGCTCCCCGGTCCACTTACGTTTGAAAGCGCGATTGTCCTCGAAAAGCTTCCGCTGGGCCTTCAGCATGTGCCGCGCGATATCGACCGCGACCCACTGGACGTACGCCCGGTGCAACGACGCGAACCGGTCGTCGAATCTCCCGGCGACCTCGCGCTGGGCGACGGCGGACGGGAGCCCCGGCTCGCCCTTGGCGGCGGTGTGCATCTGGTCGATGCCGAGCGTTTCCGCGATACCGCGTTCGTGCTCGTGGAGCAGGTCCAGGTCAATCCGGTTGAACGGCGCGGGATTCTCGACTTGCGGGCGGTAGTTGCCCTTGACGCGGACGACCTTGATAGTGTCCACCCCAGTAATATCGTTGATGTCTACGAGCTGTTTCTCGTCGACGTAATGGACTTGCTGCGCGTTGTCCATGTGCGCTTCGTCGCACCGGAAAAGGATTTCGTTGACTTTCAGGATTTCATCGTAGACTTGCTCCATGAGCGGCGTCGACCACAGCCCCGCGAGGGTGGGGGAGGTGTGCAGAAACGCGAACGGGGGTTCATCGGACTCCCACGGCTCGTCTAGCAACACGGTCCCGGAGCGCAGCGCGACGATATGTCGGCCGTCGGTGTCGCCGATTTTGACCGCCCACGCCTCCCACACCGGCACGAGCTCCGCGCGCTTCGAACGGCCGGTGTACGTGAGCCCGCCGCGGTCGCGGCGCGACTCCACCGACCGGGCGATTTCCTCGGCGTGCTTCGGGTAGGCGTGCTGCAACCGCGCCGGGGGCCACCACGTCACCTCCCCATAAGTGCGGGGGTAGCCGTAGGAAAGCTCGGTGTCGTCGAGGAACATGTCCAGAGTGTCGTGTAGCTCCACAACCACTCGGTTCTCCTCGGGCCACGGGTAAATCTTCGCCGCGACCGTCCCCGTCGCACCGAGCGCGATGCGTAGGCCGTGCGTGGTCAGGGCATGCACGTTGGGGTACTGCGGGCCCTGACGCATCCCGTACTCGGCTTCGAGTAGGCGGGAATTGAGCGTGACCTTGCGCTTCAGCGCCCAGTCCCCGTCCGTGACCATCAACGCGGGCTGGGGCTTATCGTTGGCGCCGATTTTGGAGACCGCGGTCTCCACGTACATGAATGCTTTGTTACGGACTAGGGGAATGTAGTCGGGTGTACCCGCGCGTACGTCGCGCCAACTAAAGCGCGCATCTTGTGCGAAAGGTGTGTCTAAATTCCGCCCATGGTACATTCCAGTTAGCCTGCGTGCCCTGGCCCTCCTCCACATGTAGTCTTTTGCGTACTGTTCCTCCAGAGCTACTACAGCGCGGGCGGCCTCCGTCGGGTCCGAGAGTTCCCACCAGGACTGATTGAACGGTAATTCCACCCCCCTATTCTAGCATCGGCTGGTCGTTCCGGCCAGCAAGTACGCCCTCGCCCGGTCAAGAGCCTCGATAGAATCTCCCAAGGCACCTAGGTGTAAGTTGCACGACCGGCAAAGCCACCCCCGGTGTTTACCCGTAGCATGGTCATGGTCCCATACCAGTGGTTTCATTTTAAGGCATATCGGACATTCGCCGTGCCTTTTCTCTGCTGTCACGTCCGCCATGCCCTGGCGTCGCCGCTGAGTCATTAGATGGTGTGCTTTCACCTTATCCGGATTGGCTGCGCGCCAGGCCTTGTTGTAGTCTGGATTGGCTAATCGCCACTTCCGGCTAGCCAATCGGCGTTTCTCGGGGTCTCTGGCCATGGTATACTAAACCGTAATGCTAGCGCCTCTGACGCGATTACTCAAGACTCCCGATTGCCGCCGCATCCTCACCGCACCCCAGCTTGCGTTTCTTGCTAGCCCCGCGAAGCTCCGGACGTGCTGCTCCGGGCGCAGGTCCGGCAAGTCATTCGCGGCCACGATTTGGCTAGTGGAGGAGTGGGCCACCCGCCCCGGCCAGTCCTCGGCGTACATCGCGCTATCCCAAGAACACTCGGTGAAAATCGCGTGGGATAACGTGCGGTTGCTGAACGACAAGTTCGGCTGGGGGGCGGTGTACAACGGCACCGACTCGACGTGGACGTGGCCTAATGGGTTCGTGCTCTACCACCTAGGCTGCAAAGACCGGCGTTCGGCCAATCAAATCCGAGGCGTGCCCAAGGCCCACCGATTCGTCATTGACGAAGCAGGCCAAATCCCCGACGCGCTGCTGGAGTACCTGGTGGTGGACGTAATCGAACCCACCCTAGCCGACACCGACGGGTCAGTGTGCATCACCGGCACCCCGGCGGACACGGGGGTGGGATTTTTCGAAGACTCGATGGCTCGATGTGAGGAGCTCGGCGCGCATTTCTGTTGGACGGCGGCCTCCAACCCCCACCTAGCCATCCCCGGTGCTCAGTTCATCGCGGACGCGCTCGCCAAACGGTTCGGCGGAAACGCCGCGAACGCCACATTCCGCCGGGAGTACCTCGGCCATCGCGTTCAAGAGGAGGGCGTGCTGATTTACCGCACCCCGCCCCTGCCCGAGTTCTACGAGCCGACGCCGTCGGATAGGAATTACACCACCCTCGGCATCGACCTAGGGTGGCGTGACGGCGCGGGGTTCGTGGTACTGCGGTCTCGCGACCCGGAGCCGGGGTTGCACGTCGTGGAGGCGTACCGCGAAGTCGAGCTCCAAGTCCCGCGCATCGCGGCTATCGCGGAGCGGATGCGCTCGGAACACGGGGTGTCGGAAATATTCGTGGACGCGGCCGGCGGCGGCGGGCGGACGATATGCGAAACCCTAGCCGGGTCATACGGGTTGCCGTGCACCCCGGCGGACAAACGCGCACGGCGGATGCGCATAGAACAAGTCCGAGGGGCGCTCGACGGGCGGACGTTGCGCGGGACAGACGGCCGGTGTCAGCAGCTCCTCGAAGAGTGGCGCGGGCTCCCGTGGAACCTGGATAAAGACGACCACCGCGAAGGCTACGTGGACGAATGCACGGATGCGCTGCAATACGCCATGCAAGGCTCAGCGTTCACGTTCACCACGTCGTGGGCGGTCGAGCCGACCGCCGAAGAGGTCTACCGGCGGCGCGTTGAAGAACGCCAACGCGCCGCTCGGTCGAAGGCTAGAGCGGGAAGGCGTTAGCGCTTCCCCGCGCGGAGCTGGGTTATGGTGGCTTCGAGTGGGAATATCTGGCTATCGAAGTAGAAACGCTTCAGACCATCGACGTGGATATACCGATGGCCAAAGTCGTCGCTACTAATGGGCCTGTTGTTGACCATGCCACCCCCGGCGTCCTCGGCGTCCTCGGCGTCCTCGGCGTCCTCGGCGTCCTCGGCGTCCTCGGCGTCCTCGGCGTCCAGCGCGCGGACCGCAGCGACCATCTCATCCCAAGCCTGCTTACCTTTCACAACGTGTGCACAGTGTTCGATGCACGCCTTCGCGGCCGCGACCACCCGCTCGGTTGGGGTGAGTTCACACGCGGCGCGCAGCGCGGCGATGAACCCTTCGAGGGACTCCCCGACGCGCGTGTCAATTAGGTTGACCACGGGCCCTAAGCCATGGCCGACCGAAATACCCGAACGGAAGTCTTCGACTCGATAGAAACACGTATCCCCGTACTGACCGATTTTCTCGTATGCCATTGTGATGGCTCCTTTCTTACGCGGAGTACACGACCCCGTCTACGACGCAGCGCCCGCCCACTATGGGCACGGCCTGCAGGAAAAATTCACCTGACGCAAGGAAGTGTGCCACACCTAGTCCGAGTTGCCAGTCCCTTCGCACTAAATCGCGATGACGATAGTCGATTGCCTCGGCGTCGCCCAGCCAGCCTAGTGACGCGCCCACATGACGTTTCCCGGTTTGGGTACCTTGATAGACCACCTGCAACCGGTGGGTGTGTCCTATGACGATATTGGCTCCGGTGTCGATGAGCGATTGTCGCGCGGCGTTTACACCGCATCGGCCTACGTCGTGCGTCAAACGCATCTCCCCGAAAACCAGGGATTCCTTATACGGTCGGACTTGCCACCCGCGGCGGTCTAGTTTCAGCATCTCGCGCCAGTCGATGAATGGGCGGAGTTCCGGGGCGAGGCGTTGGCAGTACAAATCGATACGATTTTCGTGATTTCCGGCTAGAATCCAGCGATTACCCCGCGCGCAACCGCCTCGCCGAAGGGCTTTATCGAGCTCGTCTAACGCGATGTTGCAGCCCGCTACCTCTTGGTCTAGCGGCAACGTCTTCTTAGGGTCGTGGGGGTGCGACGATACCGAATCCCACGACCCGAAGTCGCCGAGTTGCACGCACCCATCCGGCCGCCACCCACGGGCCACCGCTAGTGCACACGACCAGGCCCGTCGGTCGTGGTAGGGCGCGTGCACATCGGGCAATATGAGCAACTTGAAGGTGTCAGCCGGCACGGAAAACCTCTTTCTGCTCGGGCGTCAGCCTAGCCCAAGCCATCGCTATCCCGCACGCTTCCAGGCAATCCGCCTGGTGGGTCTTGGGGAGGTCCTCCACCCACTGCCCCAGCGTCGGCCGGAGCCGCGCCAGCACCACCGGCTTCGAGAGCCGCGTAGCACCGGGCCACAACACCCGGCGCCACGCATCGGCGCCTATTCGGTACTTCCGTTTCGCGGGCCATCGCAAGAACAACTCCATAGCCGTGCGTACGAGGGTGATTTGAGACTTCGCGGACACGCGAGTGCGTTTGCCGGCGCGGTAGATATGGCCTCGGATGAATTGGTCTTCTATCACCAGCTCGTCTAGGTCGAGGGGCGTCACTTCGGCGGGGTCGTAGGTGACGTACTGGATGTCCCCGGCATAGATATAGCAGAAACCCGGTTTGGCTCCGGGGTCTATGGCGAGCACTTTCATATGCGCCGCCTAGCACACTCCAAACCTATTAGCTCAGCTTGGTCACGTTCGGTCAGTTTTGGAGGCTCTGCAGAGTTCCCATATCCCAGCTGTAGACTGCGCATCTTCCGTAATATGGCACGCTCCAATGCGCGCCGGTCGGCCAATCTCATGTGTTTGCGTTTCACGAACCCACCCCCAGCCTATCCGCCATAGCCAAGAACGCCCACTCGGCCTCGTCTGGCGTGTGCTCTATGCACCGCGCAGCGAACGGCGCGCGGTCGCCTTCGCCTCCGAGTAGCAACTCCCGCGGGTATCCGACGAACAAGTCCCGCGCTTCCGAGAGACGCGCACGTAGGTCGGCGTCTTTGATGGCCGGCTTGCTCAAGAACCGCACGTCGAACCGGGCTTCGATGCAGAGTGACCAAGCGCGTTCGGCTGCGCAAAACGCCGACATATATCGCTTCAGCCCCGATACCATGTCCCCCAAGTACGCCTCCGCGGCATCGTGGAGCAGCGCCGCGCGTTGGAGCTCGCGGGAGTCGGTTACGATGTTCGCAGCCACATACACCGAGTGCGACGCGACGGAGTAGAATCGGTCCACCGCCCCTCCGAAGCGACACACGCGCGCGAGGTGATGCGCGATATCCTCCAAACACACGTCCTCGGGGTTAGGGTTTAGGAGGTCCACCATTCGCCCGGAGTGGGTACGGAACGGTGCTTGTAGCGCGGTCACGACGCCTTCTCCTTCGCACCGGTCAGGCGCGACCAGCCCGAAGACAACATCGAGTCCATAGGGTGTCGGGTGGAGGCCGGTTCCGCCGCGCGGGCGAGCGCGTCCACGATGGCGGGCACCGGCGCGGGGCGGTCATCAAGGTCGGTGCGGTTTCGCCTCGCGAAGACCACGAGGAACAACACGTTGCACCAGAAGTGGGATTCGTGGGCAAGGCCCGACTCGGAGTCGATACGCTCCCCGCGGTGGAGCGCTTCCGCGTGGCGACACGCGGCCGCGAACACGCGCGAGTAGGGGATGCCGGCCTCCCACCCACGCGGTGGGTATTTGGTCGCGCCGAACGCGAGCACGGTCGCGACCCCAGCGAGCTCGACGCGGGGGACGCAGTCTAGGTTGGCCATCGAAAACGGCGCGCCCACCCACCATTTCTGGAGGGCGTCGTACATAGTCCCCACCGGCACGCGCCCTTCGAAGGGGGTGAACTCTTGCCACGGTAGGAGGTCCATCCGGGGCTTGCCGGCGTCGCGCTTCAGGTTTTGGTCGTTCTCAGACATTGGTGTCCTCCCACATGAGTAAGTCCCCGTTAGGGGCGCGAATTTCTTTGGCTCGCTTAGACCATCGGGACATGGCCTTCGCTTCCGGGATACAGCTTAACACGTCCGGCATCACTCGTCGCGCGGTCGCGAGCAGAACCTCGCGAATCGTCCGGTCGGCCTCCGCGAGGCGGGCTATCGGGACTTCGAGCAGCCATTCGTCATGAATGTGCGCAATCATCCGACAATCTCGCAGTCTCCCCGTCCGGAGGTACATCTCCTCCGTGAGCGCGATGGTGCCTTCTGAGCACACGAACGCGCCGAGTTCTTGGAAGGGGTTGTTCGCGGCCGCACAGTACCACACCCCGCGCCGCCACACCCCGAATCCGGGAAGGTAACAATCGAACGTGCCGTCGGCTTTCTCAGTGGACTTGACGTAGTCCAACCACGCGGTTTGTGCGGGGGATTCTTCCCTCCACACCCGCCCCGACTCCACGGCTTGGGCAACAGTGAGCGGGACTTTGTACTGGGTCTTACAATACCGCGCGAACTTCTCGGGGTTGGCCATCCCACCCTGACGGCCGAAGTTGTTGCCCTTGCCGGCCTGGCGCCACCAGTAACACTCCTTATCCCCCGTCTTCAATCGGCGACGGAACTCGTCGTACTCCAGACCCATCATGCGCGCGCCGATACGGGAATGCATGTCCACGCCTGAGTTCAAATCATCCACCATCTCCCGGCGGCCGAGTTGGTTGTAGACGTTCTGCGCGAACGACGCGAGCTCCAACCCGGCCATATCCGTGGACACGATGGCGAACCCCGGCGGAGCTACCACACACTCGCGAATCAGCGGGACGTTGGTGCCCGGCTTCGCGTCTAGCCCGGTGCGCCAGTTCTGCAACGCGGGTTTGGCCGCGGACGTGCGGAGGGTGTCAGTGATATCGTACTTGGTGTGGATGAGCCCGCCACCGTTCCGCAGCATGGGCAACGTCGAGGTCTCGACGGTCGACCACTCGCCGTACGACGCAAACGCCACCAGGTCCGCATCCCCGGATTCACGGAGAGTCTCCGCCGCGATAGACACCGAGGGTTGCCACGGCTTCCGCGGAGGCAATCCCGCCGCTGCCCTCTCGCGGGCTTTCTTCGCCGAGGCGCGGACTTGGGAGGTGGTCTGCTGAGTCATCGGCGGATGACCATCGTAGGCCTCAAAGACTTTGGCCCGGAGGAGTTTCTGGTTCTTCACCCACCCCATCGTCCGCTGGCCACCGCGAGTGCATGCGCGCCATTCCAGAATCCCCGCCTCCGCGGCCGCGGGGGTGAGTCGTTCGAGCTCCGCAGCGGCCGTGGCTTCGAGGGCGTCGGCGGCGCGTTGGTCCACGGGCAACCCCCACACCGCGGAGAGTTGCAAACACACTGACCGGTATGTGAGGCGCTGGAGCGCGGCGAGCGGAACGTCACGCCCGAACCTACGGAGCTGACGCTGGAACAACCGCGCCACCACGCAATCCCCAAGCGCGTACGAGAGGTGTGGCTCGGGTATTTCCTCCGCGTCGAGGAATTGGCCGAACTCGGTGGCAAGTCCCGCATCTTTCAAGGCCGGCGCAGGAATACCGTGGGCTTCGCACACCGCCCCGAGCTTCCCGTCGCCACGCGGGCAAAACCCGGCAACCTCTCCGAGGCGCTGGTACACGTACGTGCACAGCACCCGACCCGCGCGGAGAGCCGCGAATACCTCCTCGGTCAATCCCTCGCGACACCATACCGCCGCGTCGTACGCGGCATGGTGGAGTACGAGCGTCGTCTCGGGGTCTACGAGGTGCTCGCGGATGACCGCGACCGCGCCGCTCCGGCGGGTTACGAGGCGGGGCTCTTCGCCGACCACGGCGTACTGGTAGGTGACTAACGCCGGGGCCTGGTTACCTGGGGAGAATGGAACGGTCTCGGAGTCACAACCCAGATATCGCACGCGCCACCTTCCGGGCTAGCTCGATAGCGGACCGCACGTCTGCGAGCGCCCGGTGGGCGGGGTCGCCGGGGGGGATGGTGTGCCCGAGGTCCTCGGCGAACCGCTTCAATCCTGACGCGCAGAACGTGCGATGGTTGAAATACGCCCGCGCTCGCGGGCAGTGCACCGCCAACCACGCCGCATCGAAGTGCGGCGACGACCCGGCTATCGGTTCGCGGCCTGGAGCGGGGTTGCCGTAGTACCGCAAGAACCCGAGCAGCGCGTTTTCGGCGTCGGTGAGAGACACCCCGCGCTCAGCCACGTCGACGAGCAGCCCGTTGGCGGTGTGCATCTCCCGCACGCGCGGGTCGAGCTCGTCCAGCCATCGCGTCCCGTAAGGACGCACGACCCACGTCTTCGACGCGACCTCTACGTACCCCGGTGCGGTGGGTTCCGTAGCCACGACCGCGATTTCGAGTATTTCACCGGCTAGGAGTTCTAGGCCGGTGGTTTCCAGGTCCACCCAAATTCGGCACGGCACGGCCTTACGCCCCCCACCCTAGCCGGCGAACCGCGTCTCGGATGGCCAGGGCGTGCTCCGCGTCGGCGTAGGCGTAGGCGGCGTCGGCGTAGGCGTAGGCGGCGTCGGCGTAGGCGTAGGCGGCGTACTCCTTCGCTCGACGCGCAGACCACGCAGCCCACTCTACGAGCTCCGTCCGCGGTAGCAGCCCCGCCACCACTCGCCGCGCGTCGCTGGGCGGAAGGGACAACAGCACGGGGAGTACGCCCTCGGTGGAAGCGCGGTCGAGGAGGGTTTGGAGCCGCGCGTCGTCGTAACACAATTCCAGCACCGACGTACGCAAGTAGGCGAGGGTTAGCTTCTGGTTCATGGTTTTAGTCTCCTCTTTCTATTCAAGGTCTACTTGGCCCCGCTCCGCGCGCCGAAGGTTGCTAGGCCGGCTCTAGTCCGGGACTCCGACGCGCAGAAGGGGGCCCCGTAGGACCATCCCCGCGCGTCGGTCTTTTCACTGATGACCACAGAAGCACTAAAGGCTCGTCCACCGCGTGATATCGACGCGCGGGTTCGGGGTTATTCGGGCACCAGCTCGAACGCCAACTCGTGGATTTTCTTGCCCGTGCGGGTGGTCTTCACGTACTGGTTGCGAAGACGCATCTTGATGCCGAGCGGTTCGACCTCCTGGTGGAGCTGCAACAACACCGGCGCGGCCTTGAAGTCGTCCGAGTTAGCAACGCCCGCGATGGCAGCCGCGAACGCGCGGCGGGACTGGAGCATCTTGGTGATGACGAACTCGGGCACGACCTTGGACTTGTCAAAGAACGCGAGCGCGTAGGTCTTGTTCGGTTGGACTTCGCGCGGCGCCGAGGATTCGCGCACAGTGAGCTTGACGAACACGCCTTGATTATCGAAGTTTTTTCTTGCGCGTACCTCTTGTATCTCGACCAAAGCATCGAACTCCAGGTCATACGGGAGAAAATCATCCAGGCCCTGGCTAAGCAGTTCCCGGTCATCCGATGCGGCCAACACCGAGGCATCGTCCTTGGAAATCTTGGTGGTTACGATTGATGTGCTCATTGTGCTTCTTTCTTTAGATACGCCAGTGCGCGTTCCAGGCCGGCTACCGTATCACCTAGCCGGCCTAGGGCCGTATTGCATCCTGGGCACAGCCACCCACGTATTCTACCTGTTGCGTGGTCATGGTCAAGGTTCAACGAACATTCTCGACCACAAATCTCACAAGGGCCATACCGACGTTCGGCCGTTGCACCGATGATACCCGCCTTACGCCGATAGTGCTTCCTGCTGCGCTCGGCCGCCTTCTCCGGATTGGCCAGGCGTTGTGCGGTCGACCGCGCGAGTACTTCGGCCTTGTGTGCCTGATAGTAGGCACGCTGGTACTCCTTACGCCATTCGGCGTTTCTGATGTTCCAGGCTTTCTGGTACTCAGACGTGCTCATACCCGGCCATCGAGTTGCAATATGGGGTTAGGTTTCCCAACTGCTTTAGCACGTTCGATTGCGGTTCGCAACGATTGGCGCGACGCCGCGCAATTCACAACCACTTCCACGGTCACCACCGGAGAAGTTTGGCCCTGACGCGCGGTGCGCCCGATGAGCTGGCGCCACACTTCGGGGTCGGAGGGGGGGTCAAGCACCAGCGAGTGCGCGAAGTGCTGAGCGTTCCAGCCCGCGTGACACGCCTCGATAGACGCCACCACCAACGGCGCGCGGGTTTCGTCTAGGCGCACGCCGTCTTGGTCGATACCACCGGGACCGTGGTGGGGGCACGCGAGTAACGCCGCGACGCGGGCTTGTAACGCGCGCGAGTAGGCCCACACGATGGTGGGCCGGGCGAAGGTCTGTGAGGCGAGAAAGCCTTTTAGGTACTGGTCCTCGGCCCACACCACCTCTTCGCTGCCTTCGGGCTCCGCGGACGCCACCGCCCACCATGCCGCGTACGCCTCAGGTCGCAGCGCGCGGACTTGTGACTCGGTATCCGCGGCGCCCGTCGCGACGACGGATTGCACCACGCGCGACCACGCGCGTCTCGCTTCGAGGTACGCTTCCGACGGGCGCGGCGTCCGCTTAGGCCACCACCCCCACGCGAGGGCCTTCGCGACCCACGACGCCTCCGCGGGGGAGGTTAGCAGGTACCCGTCCGGCAACGACCAATCCGCGGGGAGAGTTAGCGCCGGCTCGCGTTCGATGAGGGATACACGCACGTCGCCGGTATATCCGGGCAAGCCGTCGACCTCCAAGAACACCCCCGGCGTGGCCCCGAGCCGCACCAAGAACGCGCGATAGCTCTCGGGGTCCTCCGAGTACCGCTCCTCCAGCGCCTCCACCCCGAACCGTGTTGGCGGGATGCCCGCCGCCCGCGCGCCGCCGCGGAGAGCCCACGTGAAACCGTGGGCCCAGTCCCGTAGACGGTCGGTCACGAGCGACGCCGAGAACACCCCCACCCGCACGGCGGGGTGGGCTATTAGGTACCGTTCTAGGCGCTTCGCGGCGGAGTTGCGTCCGACGTTCCGCACCTCGTGGAACTCGTCCATCAGTATGTCGGTAGGGGCGAAACGTTCAAAGAAGTCCGCCTGTTCGGCGCGTTGGAGCCAGGTGTAGGAGGCGAACGCGGCTTTAGTCACGGGGGCTACGCGCCCGGCCGGCGCGCAGTGCCGAGCATCCGCGGTTGCCACCCCGTAAGCCTCGAACATCGCCCGAGTTTGCGGGATTACGGCCGCCGGGGCTATCACCAGCGGCCGCGGGCACTCCCGCGCTATCAGCGCAGCGGCATACGACTTCCCAGCGCCGGGAGGAAGCCCGACCACCACCCCGCCGAGGTGTTGGTACGCCTCGGCTGCGGCGAGTTGCCATGCATGCGGGGTGTGAGTCACTCCCCCCACCCGAGTCGACGAACTGCGTCTCTGATGGCGAGGGCGTGCTCGGCGTGCTCGGCGTGCTCGGCGTGGGCGGCGTGGGCGGCGTGGGCGGCGTGGGCGGCGTGGGCGGCG
>Ga0068871_100000199_pt1 | contig 41241 bp, 38 predicted proteins | sample KBSMisM72_FD_72750 | JGI IMG/M metagenome (GOLD analysis project Ga0068871, IMG submission 72750) | Miscanthus rhizosphere microbial communities from Kellogg Biological Station, Michigan, USA - KBS Miscanthus M7-2 | ecosystem: Host-associated > Plants > Roots > Rhizosphere > Soil ...
GCCCAGCGCCGAGAAGCGCAGACCCGAGCCGGCCAGCGGCCAGGAATCCGTGAAGTTCGGCGACATGCCTTGCGTCGTGTCGATTTGATCGGGGTCGGCGTTGAAGTCGCCGGCAACGAGCTGCGGTGCCGAGAACTGACTCGCCCACGACTTGAAGTCACGCATCGCGTTGTACCGCGATTGCGCGTCGTTCGCGCAGCCGCCCGTCTGAAGGTGCATCGCAAAGACCTGCACGGGCAGCCCGTTCAGGTCGATCTGCGCGCGAAGGCCGACGCGAGCGGAGGTCCAGCAGTCAGTGTACGGGAAGTACATCGAACTGCTGCTCGTGATCGGATGCGTCGAGAAGATGCCGATCCCCTCGAACCAGGCCGACGTGCAGGCGCTGCCATTCCAGTTGCCGGGCGCGCAGAGAGTCGCGAACGCGCCGTACCATGTCTGTCCGGTTTGCTTTTGCAACTCGTCGATATACACACCGTACATCGCCTGCCATGCTTCCTGGATGACGATCACCTCCGGCCGAGGGCCGCTGGTAAGCAGCATGTCCATCGCCAGTCGCGCATGTGCTTCGGAGCCGTCGTTGATCTGGATGTTCCACGAGATAACCGGAAGTGTGGTTCCGGTGCCGTTTGGCGTCGGTGTCGGCGTCGGCGTTGGCGTTGGAGTTGGAGTTGGAGTTGGAGTTGGAGTCGGCGTCGGTGCGCCGCCAGAGCTGATCGCGATCGAATCGACGTTGTAGCCGCCCGTGTCGGACCACAACGTCATCTGTTGAACGCCAGCTCCAAGCGTTGCCGTGAACGACACGAGCGTCCAGCTTTGCCAGCCGCCGGTGTTGGGCACACCCACGGACTGCCAGACGTTGCTCGCTTTGTTGAATCCGACGTGCATGGCGCCGCCGTACGGTGACGCGACCCTGAGCTGCACCGTGTAGGTGCCGGCGGATGCCACGTTCACGGTGTAGTTCATCCACTCGTTGGCCGCAATCCAGCCGACGTCATAGCCGCCGCCCGCCGCCCCTTCGATATCGACGTCGCTCTGCCGATACGCGCCGCCGCTGTTGCCGCCGCTCGTGTCGTGATAGGCGACGCCCTCGCCGCCGTTGTCGAAGTCCTCCGCCTGGATCGTGCCGGGCACAGAGGCAGGGGATCCCGAGTACGGGCTGAGCGAACCTGACTGAGCGGGCGACGCAGCGCCTCCAGTCGAAGTGATCGTCACCGAATCGATGTTGTAGCCGGCGGTATCGGCGTACAACGTCATCTGCTGGATGCCGGCTCCAAGTGTCGCCGTGAACGACACTATCGTCCACGACTGCCAGGCGCCGGTAATCGGGATGCCGATCGACTGCCACACATTGCTCGCGGTGTTGAAGCCCACGTGCATCGCGGCGCCGCTCGGCGACGCGACCCGCAGCTGAACCGTATATGTACCGGCCGACGGAACGTTGATCGTGTAATTCAGCCACTCGCCCGCCGAGACCCAGCCGACGTCGTAGCCGCCACCGGCCGCCGCTTCGATGTCGACGCCGCCCGATCGGTACGCTCCGCCTGCGTTGTTGGGTCCACTGTCGTGATACCCGACGCCTTCTCCCCCGTTGTCGAAGTCTTCAGCTTGGATCGTCCCGGGTACTGCAGCGGGTGATCCTGTATAGGGCGTCCCCGAATACGACGCGAACGCTGGAACGGCGGTGGCCAGGCAGATCGGGAGCGCAAGCAGTACGACCTTGTTCATGTGTCCTCCAGCCCGACAACAACTCGTACCGCTGATGAGGAAACACACGGGGAGCGTGTGGTCGCCTGAGCTGCGCGACGAGAAAACGGGCCGTTTAGAAAACTCTTCCCTGGGGTGGCTTGTGCGAGCCCACGTGCAAAGTAATTGCCCGACTATGAACGCTATGCTGACGAAATTTGTTAGCGTTTTGCGGTAGAGCTTCAGTTCTTGTACTTGAGCCTACGAGAAATTACTTGATCAGCCCGGAACTTTTACACCGTGTTCCCCCAATTACTCACGAGTCATCTTGAACTCATCAGCAGAATTGTCGAGTTGAGTCAAGAACGTAACATCTGAGCGCTCAACTCAAAAACCCACGCATAACCTCGCGCAACCAGGATTGTTAGCCGGAATCAGAAATGTAATTCGTCGGCAAGAACTCGTAGTTCGGCGCTGCTGAAGTCGTCGGCGTTCCTGCGCAATTGTCGGAAGGCACTTCGCTTGCGAGAGCCGTCCGTCGAATCCCGACAACTCTGAGGTGCACGACGATGCGAAACGCGGCCCGTACGGGTCTATGGGCGACGTGTGTCTGCGTACTGACGGTGACGGCGACGTCGTTCCTGGCTGGAGCTACGCTGCCGACTCCGTGGACGAATCAAGACATCGGGTCAGTCGGCCAACCCGGCTTTGCCTCGTTCGCGAGCGGCGTGTTCACCGTGCAAGGTTCCGGCTCCGACATCTGGGGCACAGCGGATGCGTTTCAGGGAGTGATGCAGCCGGCCAGCGGAGACACCGAGATCGTCGCACGCGTGACGAGCATTTATGCCAGCAACACGTTCGCCAAGGCCGGCGTGATGCTGCGCAGCTCCCTGGCGGCGAACTCGGCACACGTGATCCTCGACGTACGTCCGAACGGCTTGATCGAGTTCATGACGCGCTCGGCCAACGGCGGCTCGACTTCGTACATCTCCGGCGCGACACAAACCGCACCGGTGTGGTTGAAGCTGACGCGCGCCGGCACGACCGTGATCGGCTCCATCTCGTCGAACGGTGTCATGTGGTTGCAGGTCGGAGTGACTACGCTGCCCGTGCCGGACGCGGCATATGTCGGCCTGGCTGTCACCAGCCACAGCAACGGGCAACTGAATACGTCGAGGTTCGACAACGTCACGGTGACCGGCAGCAGCACGCTCGCGCCGCCCTGGCAAAACATGGACATCGGTGCTGTGGGGCTGACGGGCAGCGGGTCCTCGACAGGCGGCGCGTTCAACGTGCAGGGCGGCGGCTCGGACATCTGGGGGACGGCCGACTCGTTCCATGCAGTTGAACAGCCGCTAGTCGGAGACGGACAGGTGATCGCGCGCGTCACTTCGCTCCAAAACACGAACACGTTCGCAAAGGCCGGCTTGATGTTGCGCGACTCGAACGCCGCCAACGCCGCCCACGTGATCATCGACGTCCGGCCGACCGGCGACATCGAGTTCATGACGCGTCCTGCGACCGGTGCCGACACGTCATGGTTAGCAGGCGCGCGGAAAATCGCACCCGTCTGGTTGAAGCTGACGCGTGTCGCGTCGCTCGTCACGGGGTACTTCTCAGTCGACGGCGTGTCGTGGTCGCAAGTCGGCTCGACCACCGTGGCCTTCGGCGCATCTCCGCTCGGCGCTCTCGTCGTGACGAGCCACGACGCGACACAACTGAACGCCGCGTCATTCGACAACGTCTCCGCCGGTCCGCTGGCGATCGTGATCCCGGCGCCGACCGCACCGGCGTCGGCGTCGCCCTCGAGCGGCGCGAATGGTGTGCCCGCGACGCCGCTCACGCTGTCATGGACGAGCACCGGCGCGACATCGTACGACCTGAACTTCGGCGCGACGAATCCTCCGCCGCAAGTTGCGACAGGACTGACGACGGCATCGTACGCCGCGCCCGCCATGGCGCAGGGCATCACCTACTACTGGCAGGTCGTCGCGAAGAACAGCGGCGGGTCGACGGCCGGGCCGGTGTGGTCGTTTACGACCGCCGCGCCGCCGCCGCCGCCGACCATACCGTCGTCGCCTTCGCCCTCGAGCGGCTCGACTGGTGTGTCGGCGTCGTCCGTGACGCTGTCGTGGGCGTCGACGGGTGCAACCTCGTACGACGTCAATTTCGGCACCTCGAACCCGCCGGCCGCGTTTACAACTGGACTGGCGACGCCGTCGTACGTCGTCTCCAATCTGCGGCCGAGCACGACGTACTACTGGCAAGTCGTCGCCAGAAACAACAGCGGGTCGAGCACCAGCATCGTGTGGTCGTTCACGACGCTCGCTGCGGCGCCCTCGGTGCCGACGTCGCCTGTGCCATCTGCCGGCGCAACCGGCATGTCGGCGGCGTCTGTGGCGCTCTCGTGGACCGCGAGCGGCGCGACGTCCTACGACGTGAACTTCGGCACGACGAATCCACCCTCGCTGATGTCGGGCGGGCTGACGATGCCCAGCTATTCGGTGTCGAACCTGCAGCAGGGCACGACGTACTACTGGCAAGTCGTTGCTAGGAACGCTGGCGGCACGACGCCCGGTGCGGTGTGGTCATTCACGACGGTCACACCTGCGCCGTCCTCGCCGACATCGCCGTCCCCGTCGAGCGGCGCGACCGGCGTGCAGGCGCCCTCGGTCACGCTGTCATGGACCGCGTCGGGTGCGACGTCCTACGACGTGGGCTTCGGCACGACGAACCCGCCGCCGCAGGCCGCCGCGGGAATCGCAACACCTTCCTACCTCGCGTCGAACCTGCAACAGGGTACGACGTACTACTGGCAGGTGACGGCGAGGAATGGCAACGCCTCGACCGCCGGAGCGGTGTGGTCGTTCGCCACGTCGACGCCCGCGCCCACGACGTCGGGCGTGCCGTCGCAGTACTCGGCCATCACCGATCGCGGCGCGCGCCCGAAGCCGCCGCTGCCGCAGCTCGGAGCGGCAGGCTATACGTTCAATGATCCGACGTTCGGATCGAAGATCCTTCGCGTGACGGACGGACAGACGCGGCCGGGAATGCTCAATCGGTCCTTCCGCGTGTCGTCGAGCGCGCACGCCGCCGAATGGAACACGACGGGCACGATGTTTTTCGTCATGAGCAACGACGGCACGATCATCCCGTACCGATTCGACCCGTCGACGATGACCGCGTCGCGCTTCCCGTCTGCGCCGAACGAAAACGGCGGGCTGACGCTCGCGTTCTACACCGAGCCGCAGTTCAGCCTCGTCAATCCGAACGTCATCTACGGTGGCGGCGGCAGTAACCTCCACACGATCCTGTCGTACAACTTCAGCACCGGCACCTACTCGACAATCGTCAACCTGGAAAACATCGTCGGAGGGCTCGCGAACACGTACATCGGGACGGTGACGACGGGCGGGGTGCCGAATGAATCGTTGTTGACGTTCTTCGGCGGTGGTGGCCAGGACGCGCACTACTACGCCTTGCTGCAACCGCTCGCCGGAGGCGCTTCGAAGCTGTTGAACACGGTCGCGTCGACGATCAACGGCGTGCCGACGAGCACCGTGTTGAACTTCCACATCCACGCGATGCAAATCGACAAGAGCGGTCGCTACATATTCATCTACCCATCCGGTGCCGATCTCGGATCGCCGCGCTTTGCCTCACAGGTGTATTTGTGGGACACCGTGTCGGACGCGATCGTCGCGCTGACGCCCAACATGCATCCCGCCGGTCACGACGCAGCCGGCTTTGGCGTGTGGATCAATCAGGATTGCTGCACGAGCTCTTCCTGGGATGCGGCACAGTGGCAGCTCCGTTCGCTGGCGACGCCGTTGCTGACGAGCGACCTTATCTCGCCAATCCTGACGCCGCAGGAAGTCTACATGGCCGATCACACGACGTGGAACAACGCGCAGCCCGACCGGCTCGTTCCCGTCATCTCGTCGACGTACCGCTACGGCAACAACCCGGCGCCGTGGCGCGCGTGGGACGACGAGATTATCGGCATCGACACTACGGGCGCCGGAACTGTGTGGCGGTTCGCTCATCACCGCAGCAACATCGGCAGCGACAGCAATCCGCTGCAGCCGTACTTCTGGTACGAGCCAATCGCGAACATTTCGCCAGACGGCAAGTGGGTTCTGTTTACTTCGAACTGGGAGAAAACACTCGGAGCGGATTCTTCCGAGGGGACCGCGCGCCAGGACGTTTTCCTCGTCCAGTTGACCCCGACGCAGTAGTGCGATGCCTGCGACGCAGCCGGATGAGTGAGATCAGGCCGGCTGCGATCGCCGCGAACACAGCACCGGCCACGACGCGTTCGACCGTTTCTGATTCCATCCACGTCAAGGCGTAGTGCCCGTAGCGCAGCCCGAGCAGCGCTTCGCCGCCGAAGCGCAGGATGCGGCAGCAGGCGAGCGTCACGAAGAATCTCCGGCGGTCGACTTTTGCGGCGCCCGCCCCGAGGACGAAGACGCTGAAGGGGAACGGCGGCGGTATGAGGTCGAGCGCCGCGAGAGTGACTGCACTCCCCTTCAGTTGCCGGTTGATCCGAGTGAGCCACCGCTTGGACGCGTAGTGTCCGAGCCCGGCTTCGCCGACTTTCATCCCGACCCAGTACGTCAGCGCGGCGCCCGCGAGAGATCCTGCCGTCGCCAAAAGTGGTGCGAACCAGACGAAGCCGGCGCCCCGGCCTGCCAGCGTGACCACGGCAGCGTCGATGCCGAGCGGCAGCGTGAAGAAAAACGTGCTGTCCAGAAAGCCGAGCACGAAGATGCCCGGCAACGACAGAAAAAACTGGACGAAGGAACGGATCATCGCAGCGCAGTGAGCAACGCGATCGCCATTCCCGTTGTCACGAGCGTCGCGACCCAGCCAAGGAGTAACAGCCGCGGCGACAGCGTGAACTCGCCCATCACAGCGGGACGGCTGGCCAAGAGCATGATCGCGACCATAATCGGCGCGCTGGCGATGCCATTGATGACGGCGCTCCAGTAGAGCGCCTTGATTGGATCGAAGTGAAAGACGTTGAGCACCACCCCAGCCAGCATCGCGATGCCGATCAGCAGGTAGAAACGAAACGCCGCGCGCGGACTTTTTTCAAGGCCGGTCGGCCACCGTAACGCTTCGCCGACCGCGTACGCCGCGGAACCGGCGAGCACGGGCAGCGCGAGCAGGCCCGTGCCGATGATGCCCAAACTGAACAACGCATGCGCAAAACGCCCGGCAATTGGCCGCAGTGCTTCCGCCGCCTGCTCAGTTGTCTGGATGCCCGTGATGCCATGCGCGTGAAACACGAAGGCGGCCGTCAGCATCACGAAGAAGGCGACGACGTTCGACACCGCCATGCCGAACCACGTGTCGACCTCGAGCCGGCTCAGCTGGTCGGCGCTCTGTTCGGGCGCAAACTTCAACGGCCGCTCGCCCGGCTCAAGTCGCTGTTCTTCGACTTCTTCCGATGCCTGCCAGAAGAACAGATACGGGCTGATCGTCGTCCCCACGATCGCCACGATCGTCGTCAACATCGCAGGTGTCCAATGCAGCGAGGGCACGAAGGTCGCGCGAGCCACTTCCGCCCACGGAATCTGGACGACGAACGCCACGCCGACATACGCGAAGAGCGCGAGGCAGAGCCACTTCAAAATCGGGACATAGCGGTGATACGGGACGAACACTTCCAACGCGGCGGTGCCGGCGCCGACGGCGATGATGTAGGCGAGGGGTTGTCCGCCGAAAAGCATCCGGAGCGTCTCCGCCATCGCACCGACATCCGCGCCGATGTTGATGATGTTGGCCACGAGCAGAATGGAGATGACGACAAACAGCGCGGGCCGCGGAAAATGCTGCCGGAGATTGCCAGCGAGGCCGCGGCCGGTCACTACGCCGATGCGGGCGCTGATTTCCTGCATGCCGCCCATCAGCGGATAGGAAAAGAGCAGCGTCCACAGCAGTCCGACGCCGAACAGACTGCCGGCCTGCGAGTACGTCGCGATGCCGCTCGGATCGTCGTCTGCCGCGCCGGTGATCAGACCTGGCCCAAGCCGCGCGAGCAGCCCGGACCGATGCCGGTTGCTGTCAGCGGTCGCTTCCGCGCGGGGCGGTGTCCGGGCGTGCCGAGCCGTGAGTACCGCTCGTCCGACCCTGACCCGCCTTGCGGCGATCGACCGCGCCGTCGGGGCCGTCGGCGAGGTCGTCAGCGTCGGAGTCGCCGTCGTGCCCGGCCTCAAGTTCGTCGCCTTCGGTGTCTGAGTCCATCCCGTCGGGGTCGACGTCGTTGTCGAGGGGCGTTCGTCGTTCGTCGATCGGCTTTTCATGGGGGGGCGCGCTGCGGTCCGGCATAGCTACCTCTCGCGGGTAGTGCTGCATGCTCAGTACCACCGTCGGTACTTCGATTGCAGCGCTCGGGCGTCGGAGGACTTCACAATGAAAACTGTGCTGTTTGCAGGAGTGGCACTGGTGTTTGCGACGGCTGGGTTCGCGCAGGCTCCAAATACCAGTAAGAGCACGACTCGACCGACCGTGAGCTCATCCGGCTCCGAAGACATCGAGTTCGTGCTCGACGCCGCGAAAGGCGGCCTCGCCGAAGTCGAGCTCGGCAAGCTCGCGTCCGACCGCGCGCAGAACGATGAAGTCAAGAAGTTCGCGCAGCGCATGGTCGACGACCATTCGAAGGCGAACGAGCAGCTGAAGCAAATCGCCGAAAGTAAGAGCATCAAGTTGCCGACCGAAGTCGAGCCGAAGGACAAAGCGTTGATGCAGCGGCTCGAAAAGTTGAACGGCGCCGCGTTCGATCGCGCGTACATGACCGCGATGGTGAACGACCACGTGAAAGACGTGAGCGAGTTCAAGCGTGAGGCCAATGCGGGACGCGATTCGCAAGTGAAGTCGTTCGCGTCGAGCACACTACCGACGCTCGAAGAGCACTTGCAGCAAGCCAAGCAGGCGCGGACGCAGACGACGACGGCGAAGAAGGTGTCGGCGGCGGGTAACTAACTGGAGACTCAAGACTGGCTGGAGACTGGGGGCTCGTAGTCCCCAGTCCCCAGTCTCCAGTCCCTAGTCGGGTTTAGAAGCGAAACAGCACGCCAACGGACGCGCGGTTGAAGTTGAAGTGCCCGGCCGTGAGGCCTATGACGTTCGAAGTGGTTTCCTGGAAGTTGCGGAAGTACCGATAGTCGAAGCGCAGTCCGATGTTGTCGGCGAAGTAGCCCATCACACCGACGCCGATGTCCCACCCGAAGTCGTTTTCAGAGAAGTTGCCGATGCCTGAGGTGGTCGTGATGTTCTGATTGATCCAGCCAACGCCGATCGCGCCGTACGGCCGGATGCCGCCGCCTTTCTGTCCGCCGATCGGCGCACCGACGATTACGTTCGTCATCACCGTGACGACGCGCGAGTTGTCGACGAACCCGCCTTTGCCAAAAAAGCTCGGGGAATACGCGAAGTCTTCTTCGATGCCGATGACGCCGGCACCCATCCAGCCGGCGGCGACACCCCAAGTGATCTTGCTGCCTTCGTCGGCGGCGACGTTGACGGCGTTGCGCAGCGTGCCTCCGGCCTGGCCGCCGAAGTTGACGCCGACGTTCGGGCTGATGAAGCCGTCGGCGCGCGCGAGCGTGGGCGCGGCGAGCAGGCCGGTGGCAAGAAGGATTGCAAATCCAAGGGCGGGTTTCATAGTCGTGTTCTCCTGGTTAATTGAGCGCTAACGGGCCTCGCGCGAGAGGATCACCGGTACGTCGATCCCGAGGGCTGTCGCGAGATCGATCTGGTGTTCCTGTTCGTTGACGAGAATCTTGCGGATTTCTTCGGCCATTGCGAACTCGCCAAGCGCCTCGCACTGACGCACGCGCTGGCGGTAGTGGCGCACCGTTTCGGTCTCGTTGTCGAGATCGAACCGAAGCATGTCATCGGCATTGCCGGACAGCTTCACCGGCTGGGGCACGGCAGTCGGCGTCCCTCCGAGGTAGTCGATTTGCTTCGAGATGGCGAGGGCGTGATTCAATTCTTCCTTCGCATGCCCCTCCAGTTCCTTCGCGATTGCCATGTAGGCGGCGCCTTTGATCGTCTGCGAGTAGATCACATACGCGATGATCGCCTGATACTCGCGCGATAGATCGCCGTTCAGATCGGCGATCAGCTTCTCTCTGTCTGTGGTCGCCGACCTCTCGGTTTCCGTGATAGTGGCCATCGGGCTCTCCTTCTCCGTGTCTTCCGCGCGAAAAATTGCAAGACAAAGGCCACAAACGCGAAGGACGCGGCCCTTCGTGTCACATGGCACTTGAACTGCAGGCCAAACGACGGGGTGACTGTTGTGATGTACGAGTCGCAATTCGAGTCGCAGAGAAGCGGACCGAGTACGTGGGCGATTGTCGCCGGCGCGGCAGTGGGTGCAGCGGCCATCTACATGCTACGGACGGCGGAGGGCAAGAAGCTGCTCGACTCCGCGATCCGTCTGCTCGAAGACTTCACACAAGAAGCGGCGCGGTTCCAGGAAGCCTGCACCCGCGCACGTACAGCCGCATCCGATAGCTGGCAGGCGGTTTCCGGCTCAACCATGAGCAGTACAGGAGGGGGACGTGAGACAGTCTTTTGACGAGAGCAACGACTACGGCAGTTCGACGGGGGCCTTCTTCACGGGCTTGTTCGCCGGCGCCGTGATTGGCGCGGGCCTCGGCCTTTGGTTCGCGCCCAAGAGCGGGGCTGAAATGCGTGAGCAGGTGAGCGATCAGGCGCGCCAGTTCGGCGAACGCGCCGGCAAGACGGTCAACGATTTGGCCGATCGCGGGCGCGAGGTGTTCGATCGCGCGCGCGAAGTCATCAGCACGGCTGGCGATCAGGTCAGTCAAGTCGCGAGTGACGCCGCCAGGACGGCCAACACCGCGCGGCGGGGCGCCCAGAACGTCGCAGCGGCGGCCGAAAGGAGCTAGCTCATGCTGTGGACTATCTTCGTCATCCTGCTCGTGATGTGGTTGCTCGGCATGGCGACGTCGTACACGCTCGGCGGGTTCATCCACATCCTGCTGTTGCTCGCGATTGCGTCGGTGTTGATCCAGATCATTCAGGGAAGACGACCAGCGTGAACGTCGCCGAGCGCGACACGAATACGCGCGCTCGGCGCGACCCTTCGTCGCCGGCGCCGGCGAGATCGCCGGCATCTCGGCCGGCATCCGTCAGCATGGCCATAGACGTGCGCAGCACGGCATTGACCATCCTGGCGGCGTCGGCGACAGTCGCATTGCTCTGGTGGGCTCAGGCAGTCTTCATCCCCGTTTTTCTCGCCGTTCTCATTTCTCACGCGCTCGAACCGGTTGTCGGCTTTCTCGAACGACGGAAGTGTCCGCGTTCGCTCGCCACGTTTCTCGTGCTTGGCGCAGTCGTCACCGCGCTCGGTTATGGGGCATACGCACTCGGCGAACCCGCCTCCACATTCATCGACCAGGCGCCGCAGCAAGCGCGCAAGCTCCGGATCGCCCTCGAAAGCAGCATGCGGAGCAGCGGCGGCACAATCGACCGTGTCCAACAGGCCGCCACTGAGCTCGAGAAGGTCGCGAACACGGCCGCCGGCCCGCCGCCCGCGCCCGCGGGCGTGCAGCGCGTACGGGTGGAAGAGCCCCCGTTCCGCGTCCGCGATTTCCTGTGGCGCGGGTCACGCGGCCTGCTGGAGTTCCTCGCCTCAATCGTCGTCGTCTTTTTTCTGACGTACTACCTGCTGCTGGCTGGCGACCTGTACCGCCGCAAGCTCGCGAGCATTGCCGGGCCCTCGCTGAGCCGCCGCCGACTGACTCTTCGGATTCTGCTCGACATCGACGATCAGATCCGCCGATATCTGATTGCTCGCGTCGCCATCAGCCTCATGGTCGCGGTGGCCACATGGGCCGCCATGGCCGCAGTCGGCCTGAAGCAATCCGTGATGTGGGGCATCGTCGCGGGGGTATTCAATGTCGTGCCGTATGTCGGCCCGATCGCCGCCGTGATCGGCATCACGCTCGCGGCGTTCGCGCAGTTCGGCATGTTGGCGCAAACGGCGATTGCCGCGGGGTTGGCGGCGCTTGTCGCGTTCGTCGAAGGCAATGTGCTGACACCGAGGCTCACCGGCCGCGCCGGGGGCATGAACTCGGTCGCGATCTTCGGGGGGATTCTGTTTTGGGGATGGCTATGGGGCGTTTGGGGAATGCTCCTCGCCGTGCCGATCATGACCGCGGTCAAGGCGATCTGCAGCCGCATCGACGACCTTCAATCGGTGGCCGCGCTGTTAAGCGAGTGATGTAGTGCAGACCTTGCGGACTGCCGACGGGCAGGCCTGAAGGCAGGTCTGCACCACATCAGTGCTAGTTGATCGTGGTGGCTGCCGCAGGCCGCTGGAGTGCCCGCATGAATACATCTGCCTGAGGCGGCACCATCACCGTTCGATGTTCGACGATGTCGGCCGTCCGGATGTCTTTGCCGTACACATCTTCATTCGAATCCGGATCGGGTTTCAGGACGCCGCCGGTGAGATTGATGCCGGCGAACAGGCCCTGCGAACGCGAGTACGAAAGAATCTCGGCTTTCAGTTGCGCGTCCGTCAGCGCCCGTGCATCACGGCCCACCGGCCCACCCGCGATCGATGCCTCGCCGCCGAGCGCCACCTTGTCCTCAAGCAGGTGCTTCATGCCGTGTTCGTTCATCACGAGAAGCACCAGGTCGATCGACTCGCCGCCGATCTGGAATCCGACGCTGCCCTTCGCAATCATCATGAACGCCGGCGCCGTCCAGCCGGTGCCGGTCCTGCAGCTCATCACGCCTTTTCCGTACTCGCCGCCGAAGATGAACGCGGCTTTCTTGACCGACGGAATCACCACGACGCAGGCCGCCTTCTCCCACAACTCTTGTGGGACATCGTTATCGGGCGACTCGTGCAGTTCGTGCAGGACGTCAGCAGCATCTCGCAGTCGTTTCTCTTGGCCTCTCGACATCGCCGTATTCAGCACAAGCGACGATGCGAGGAGCATCGCTCCGGCGATGACAACCTGGCGCATGGTCCTCCCTCCTTACACCTGGTCGGTGATCGGTATCTATGCGTTGCTGCGCGAGCGCGAACGCGTCTTCCGCCCGCTTGTCTTCCGTGAACGGCGGCGCGGCACCTTTGCACCCTCGCGCCGGGCCTCCGAGAGGCCGATCGCAATCGCCTGCTTGCGGCTCGTCACTTTCTTGCCCGAGCGTCCGCTACGCAGCGTGCCGTGTTTCCGTTCGTGCATCGCCCGCTTCACTTTGCGTTGCGCCTTCGCTCCATACTTGGCCATCACAGATCTCCTTGAATGGGAAACGGCCTAACCAAGTGATTTGGTGCAAAGGCGCGGCCAGCGCGTTCTTAATTGGCGACAGCAGGTGCGGACGGGCTTGATCGCTTGCGAGAGAACACGCGTCCTTTATCGAGCCCGAACGACGGGTCGTTGCGTGTGCCGGTGATCTTGATTGGAATGGCGCTGCCGCCGCCGTCGCGCTTGAAGAGCGGATCCACGAGCTTGAGGAGCACGTGCTTGATGCCGGTCGTCGTGTCGGACACCTTGACGTCCATGAACAGCGTCCCTTTGAAATCGATCGTCTCCGGCAGAAGAGCGTACTCGCCGGCGAGCTGCACCGTCGCTCCGGGCACATCGAACGTGACATCCGGGATCGCAAGACGGCTATCGCCGAGTTTGAAGCGTCCGTCGAACTTCGACGTCACTTTCGCCGGCTCGACGTCTTCGGCTTTGTCTCCCACCTTGCCGCTGCCACGTTGACTGAGTTCGACGATCTTCTTCTGCACATCCGCGCTCGTGAATCGCGCGCCGTTCAAACTGAACCTGCCGTCCAATCGCAGCTTTTTCACGACATCCACGTCGTCTGGCGGAAGGACGAACTTGGTGTTCAACCGCAGTCCTCCCGTCATCGGCGCCTTCGGTGTTTTGACCACCATACGCATGATGTCTTCGAGCCGGCCGCTGTTGATCGTCACGTCGAGCGACACCGTTCGGCCTTGTACATGGGGTTTGCCGATGACCCCGCCCTTGGCGACGATCGTCGTGTCGAGGATCTTTGCGTTTACTTCGTCGAGGAGCGTGTTGCCATTGGTGCCGTCGACAATCGCGTGATACGTCGTGTGCATCGGCACGGGATGCCCGTCGGTCTTCACGAGCCGGAATTCCGGTATGTCCGTTTGACCGTGGACGTCGATGCGTTCGAGCTTCCCGCCGAATTCGCCGTGTGCCGAGAGGATGCCTGCGATGCCCTTGAAAACGCTGAGGTTCGCGTTGTCGAAGGTGAACACCCCATCGAGCGGCGTATCCCCTGGTTCGTCCGGCCGCCAGGGCCCGAACGACCCGCGCGTGGCGATCTCGCCAGGGGGGACGGCGTTGGTGAGCGTCGCCTCGAACGGCATCGAACGGCCGACGCCGACGGACTTCATGTGGAGATCGTGAATCGCCCAAACCTTCGGGTCCTTGCCCTCCTCGGAGGGGATGATCGTCAGGCGCGCGCCCATCGAATAGAGATCGTCGACGATCACGCTGCGCGCGAAATCGGTCTGCGCCGGCTCTTCGTCGTCGCGCGTCTGTTTGCTTCCGCTCGACTCACCAGCATCCTTATTGCGGTCGGGCGGAATCTGGATGTCGAGCCCTTCGATGTCGACCCGGGAGACGTGCCGGTGCAGGAACGACGTGAGGCTCCCCTCCGCGGAGAAATGCGGAATTGTGATGAGCGGAGGGACGTTGGTCCGCCCGCGTTGTCGGATCGTGAGGCCGCGCCCCTCCGCTCGAATCGTCGGCAGCACCTGCAGCCGCAGCTCCTTGAGTTCGACTTCTGCGTTGAGGCGTTCCGACAGCGCGGCAACCAGGCGCTCGCGTGCCTTCTCTTGCGAGAGCGGTGGCAGCATCAACACGGTCAGGACGACGGCCACCGCGAGGACGACGAGTACAATGCCGATCATGATGGCGACTTTGCCTGCCCGAGAGAGAGCCATGTGCCGCGCGGTTGCAAGATAACCGCCACTCGACAACAGGCGGCAACGTGCTGAAAGGTCTCGCGCGACGACTGTTCACGGACGACTTGCTGGGCTGGTCGGCCCAGCTCTCCTATTACTTCTTCCTCGCCCTCTTCCCTGCTCTCATCTGTTTCGTCGCCCTGGCCAGCTTCTTCCCAATCGAACATCTCACAGACATCGTTCTGGGGATCCTCACGCGATTGGCACCGCCGGACGTGCAGATGCTGGTGCAGCGTCAATTGATGGTCATTGCCGAGAGCCGCAGCGCGGGACTGCTGACGTTCGGCATCATCGGGACGGTCTGGAGCGCGTCGGCTGGAATGAACGCCGTCATTCGCACATTGAACTTCGCCTATCACGTGCCCGAGACGCGTCCATGGTGGCGGGTTCGTGTGCGCTCCATGGCGCTGACGGTCGTCGTTCCGGCATTTGCACTCGCGTCGCTGACTATCGTCCTCGTCGGACCTGTGCTCGGCGAGCGGCTGGCCGAGACGCTCCACGTCAGCGCGCTGTTCGTGTGGACCTGGCGGATCGTGCACTGGCCGCTGGTGTTCATGCTCGCGGTATGCGGGTTGGCGTTCGTTTACACCGTTGGTCCAGATGCGTCACAACGGTGGCAATGCCTGATCCCAGGCTCATGCTTTGCGACCGGCGTATGGATTGGCGCGACGCTCGGGCTGCGGTGGTACGTGTCGTCGCTTGCGAGATATCAACAGACTTACGGCACGATCGGCACGGCCCTGGTCATCCTGCTGTGGTTTTACGTGTCAGGCCTGGCCATGCTCATTGGAGCTGAACTGAACTCGGTTCTGAACGAGCGTAGCAGTCCCCCGTCTCCCGTCCCGAGTCCCCAGCCGATTCCGAGCCCTCGGTCGTCGAGCTGAACCGCCAGCCCTGGCACATCCTTTGAACCCCTGCGCGGGTGATGCTCCGCCGTGCTCTTCCGTTTGTGTGTGCCATGGCCCTTGTGGCGGCCGCGCCGGCGTGCAGAGAGTCCGGGGTGATTCGCGTCAACTCGATTAACTTCAAGGGCGTCAAGAACGTCGACGAAAGCGCGCTGAAAGGCGCCCTCGCCACGAAAGCCAGCGCGAAGTTCTTCTTTGGCAAGAAGCGGTTCTTCGATCGCAACCAGTTCGAAAACGACCTCAAACGGATCGTCGCCTTTTACAGCGACCGCGGGTACCCGCATGCACGAATTACCAACTTCGACGTGAAATTGAGCACGAAGCAGGACGCCGTCGACGTGACGCTGACAGTCGACGAAGGCGACCCGGTGATCGTCGCGTCAATCGACTACCAAGGCTTCGAGGTGATCCCCGAGGGTCACTTGAATACCGTCAAGAAGGAAGCGCCAGTCAAAGTGGAGAAGCCCCGCGACAAGGCGGCCGTCTTGTCGACGCGCGAGATGGCGCTCAACGAGCTGCGCGACCACGGCTATCCGTACGCGACGGTCAGGGTGGACGAAGACGACGGCGCCGACGGACTGAAGGCCAGGCTCACCTTCGTCGGCGACGCCGGCAAGCTCGCGCATTTCGGTCCGACGATGGTCCAGGGAAACGAGACCGTGAGCGATCACACGATCCTGCGGCAGGTGACGTTCAAACCGGGCGACGTCTATCGCCGAAGCCGCGTGCAGGACGTGCAGCGGCGGCTGTACGGCATGGCGCTTTTTCAGTTCGTCAACATCGAGCCGCTCGACGTCGACAAGCAGCCCGACACGGTGCCGACGCGAATCACGGTCGCCGAAGGCCCGCAGCAGCGCGTGAACTTCAGCGTCGGATACGGCACTGAGGAGCAGGCGCGCATCGACGCGGAATACCGCAAGTTGAATTTCTTCGGCGGCGCTCGTGAAGCCGGCGCACACGCGCGGTGGTCGTCGCTCGATCGCGGGGTGCAGCTCGACTTCACGCAACCGTACCTGTTCGAGCCCCACACCTCCCTGAAGGTGATGGGCCAGCAGTGGTACTCGTTCACGCCGGCGTATAACTCGCGAATAACCGGTGGCAACGCGACGATTACCTATCGCATTCGTCAACGCACGACCGCCGCGCTCACGTTCACGAGCGAATTCGACGCGAGCTCGATCGCGCAGGACGTCCAGTCCAACGCGGCATTGCGCATTTATCTGATCGCACTCGGCCTGAACCCGGACACGAACGAACAGAGCGGGCAACTCAACTCGATCAAGTTCCAGGTTCATCATTCGACGGCCGACAACCTGCTCAACGCGCGCAAAGGCTATCAGCTCACGCTTGGGATTGAAGAGGCAGGAAAGATCCTGCCAGGGTCGTTCAAGTTCAACCAGGTGACCGCCGAGGGACGTCATTACCTGCCGCTTGGCGAACGCTTCGTCATCGCGAATCGCGCGCAGCTCGGGAACATCGCGGCGCCCGCGGACGACCCGTCGGCGGTCCCGTTCTCGCGCAAGTTCTTTCTGGGCGGTTCGACCAGCGTTCGTGGATGGGGCCGCTACGAACTCAGCCCGCTCGTGGGCGGGGAGCCCGTCGGCGGCAACAGCATGTTCGAGTACACCCTCGAGGGACGCGCGACGATCAAAGGCAGCTTCGGCGCGGTGGCGTTCCTCGACACCGGCAACGTGTGGGTGAACAGCTGGGGCATTCGTCTGAACGATCTCCGCTATTCCGTCGGCTCCGGCATCCGCTACATCACGCCCATCGGCCCGCTTCGCTTCGACTTTGGATACCAGCTCAATCCGATCCCAGGATTGCTCGTCAACGGCGAGCCGCAAACGCGGCAGTGGCGCATTCATTTCAGCATCGGTCAAGCGTTCTAAGGGAGTCCACCATGCGCCGCTTTTCCCGCATTTTGCTCTGGACGGCTGGCGTCATCCTCACGCTCGTCCTGCTCACTGGCGTCGTCATCGAGACGTCGTTCTTCAAGAACTGGCTGCGGGGCGTCGTCGTCAAGCAGGCCAACCAGCACATCAACGGGACGCTCGCGATCGGCCGATTCAAAGGCAACCTCTTCAGCGGCGTCGAGCTCGAGGACGTCGCGGTCATGATGGACGGCGAGCCAATCGTCAGAATCGACGCCCTGAAGACGACTTACAGCATCCGCGAGCTCGTGTCGAACGGTACGACGGTCGACAGCATTACAGTTGTGCATCCGGTCGTGACCGCGCATCGCGAAGGCGCGGGCTGGCAGCTCGCGCGTCTCGTCAAACCGACCAACAACCAGAACAAGTCCACGCGCCGCATCTCGATTCGCCACGTCACGATTACCGACGGTGCGGTGGCCATCGACAAGGCTCAGGGCCAACAAAGCGTCGATGTGCCGGAGCGCATCGACAAGCTGAACGCGTCGCTCGGGCTGGCCTACGATCCGGATAAATCGACGACCGTCGACATTGGCGGCGTGTCGTTCGTCGCAGCGAATCCCGGCCTCGAACTGCGTCAGATGTTCGGCAAGGTCACCGTGACCGGCAACTCGATTAACGTCGCCAACTTCAACGTGCGAACCGGCGAGACGGCGGTCTGGGCGGACGGCGCCGTCGCTGACTACAAGAAGACGCCGACGCTGGCGATGAACGTGTCGTTCGCTCCGCTTTCGCTTCCTGAGATCCGCCGTTTCGTCCCGTCGATGAAAGAGATGAACGTCTCACCGACGATCAGCCTGAAGCTCGGCGGGCCGACGACACGGCTGGCGACTGAACTGAGCGCGAAATCGACGGCGGGCGACTTCGCTTTTAGGGGAACCGTCTCGCTCGGCGGACCCGACCGCGTGTACTCCGGAGACGTCGCGGTCCATCACTTGGATCTGGCGCCATTCCTGAACAACCCCGAGCAGAAGAGCGACATCGTCGTCTACGCGAAAATCGACGTCCGCGGACCAGCGGGCTTCGACACGCTGCGCGGCAGCGTCTCGGCCGATGCGCCGCTCGTCTCGACGCACGGCTATATCGTGCAGGGCATCCGCGCGAACGCCAAGATCGACGGGCGCAAGATCGCCTTCGACACGTCGGAGCTCGCCTATCGGTCGAACACGACCGCCGCGGGAATGGTCGAATTCGCGACCGACGCGCGTCCGGAGACGCGTTTCGATCTGCGCGGCGCGGTCAAGGACGTTGGCTTGGCGTACTTGCCGAAGCAGACGCACATTCCGCCCGCTGAAACCAAGCTGTCGATGGGCTATCACGTGAAGATTGTGATTCCGCGGAGGCCCGGCTGGCATGTGGACGGCGAAGTTCAACTGGCGAAGTCCACCGTCGCCGGCGTTACCGTCGGCGACGGTTCGAAAGCGTCGTTCGTGTTCGAACCGAACGTCGTGCGATACACCGTCGACATGAGCGTCCTCGACGTCGACCTGCAGAAGATCGGAAAACAATTCAACGTCCAGGCGTTGGCGGACCCGCGATATCAGACGTCGCTGAACGGGCACGTCGTCGCCAGCGTCAACGGCACCGCGCTCGACACCATGGACCTCACGGCGAGCGGCGCGATCACCAATTCGACGGTGTTCGGCGGACGCATTCCGGAGCTCACGTTCGAGTCGACGATCGCGAAGGGCGACCTGCACGTCCAGGCGATGGGCGTGCTCGACAAGATCAACCCCGCCATCGCGGCCGGCAAGCCGACGCTCGAGGGTCAGGTCAGCGGCAACGTCGACGCCGACGTGACACTCCATCAACTCGCCAACGGCGTGGACGAGAATTCGATCGAAGGGGCGCTCACCGCCGATCTTGGACCATCGAAGGCCGGCGAAGGCGCGATTGACCGGCTGTACGTCTCTGGCGACTACCACAACGCGTTCGCCGACATCTACCAGCTCGAAGTGTCGGGATCGGACATCAAAGCCACCGGGCACGGCACGATCGCCTTCAACGAGACCGATCAATCCGGCTTCTGGATTCACGCCGACGCCTCGCATCTGGAGTCGATCAACGCCGCGATCAACTCGCAGCAGTCCCTCACGGGCATCGGCACGGTCGACGCCGTCGTCGGCGGCAACAAGAAAGAGTTCACGATCAACGGCACCGTCACCGGCAACGGCGTCAGGTACGGCGACTACGGCGCGCTCGCCGCGTCGACGAAGTTCAGCGCGAAGCTGCCCGACTTCGACGTGCAGCAGACCACCGTCACGGCGGAGACGAACGCGACCTTCGTCGACATCCCCGGCTTGCAGATCAACGAACTGACGGCGAAGACCGACTATCGCGACAGGAGCGTCGACTTCAATCTGACCGCGAAGCAGCCGCAACGAAGCCTGACGAGCGGCGGTTCGCTGATCCTCCACCCCGATCACAACGAGGTGCACCTCACTTCGCTCGACTTCCAGACCGAGGGCATGCGATGGCAGGTCGGCGAAGGCCACAGTCCCGCCGTTCAGTGGGGAGGCGGCAATGTCGACGTCAAGGACTTCTCATTGGTGAATGGATCGCAGGAGATTCGGGCCGAAGGCGCGATCGGCGCGTCGAACAGCAATCTCACGGTCAACCTGAAGGACGTCGATCTCGGCATCGTCGACCTGTTTCTGGTACGGCCGCAGCAATTGTGGGGCACGGTCAACGCGAAGGCCGTCGTCAGCGGCACGACCGACGCGCCGTCGGCGGATGCGGAGTTCACGATTGTCAACGGCCGATTCCGGCAGGTGCCGTACGAGTCCCTCACAGGCACGGCGAAGTACACGCCCACCAGCGTCGTCGTCGATACGAAGCTGCAGCAGAACGAGTCGCAGTGGATTCTCGCAAAGGGCGAGCTGCCGATGTCGCTGTTCAAAGGGCAGCGAAACACCGACCGCATCGACTTCCACGTCGACAGCAGCACGGTCGATCTCGGCATCATCCAGGGGCTCACGACAGCCGTGAGCGGCGTACAGGGCAAGCTGCAGGCGAAGTTGGACCTGACCGGTAGCGCGCTCGAGCCGCGCGTCGAAGGCACGGTCACGATCGCGGGTGGCGGGTTCAAAGCCGAGGACACCGGCGTCACTTATAAGGGCATCGACGGCAAGATCAACTTCTTGCCGGATCGCGTGCATATCGACGATTTGCACGTCCTCGATCACGACAACGACTACCTGACGGTGACGGGCGACCTCGGCGTCTCGGGCCTCCAGTTCTCGGATGTCAATCTCGGGTTCTACGCCGACAACTTCAAGGTGCTCGGCAACGAGATGGGCAACCTGCACGTCAACAGCAACATCGAGCTGACAGGCACGCTGGCCAATCCGAGAGTCGTCGGAGATCTCGGCGTCACGACGGGCAACATCAAGCTCGATCCGATTCTCGCGAAGCTGACCAACTCCGCGTATTCGACCTCAGAGATCGACATCTCGAAGGCCCAAGGTCCGGAGAGTCAACGTCAAGGGCTGCTCGGCGCGCTCGAGCTCGACATGCACCTGACGATTCCCGACGACCTGGTGGTCAAGGCCGACGATCTGAAAACCGCTGAAGGACCAGTGGGTCTTGGCAAGTTGAATATCACGCTCGGCGGCGATCTGAACGTCACCGCCGCACCACGCAGTCCGATCACGCTCGTCGGCAACATCAACACCGTGCGCGGCTTCTACGACTATCAGGGCCGGCGGTTCACGGTGCTGCGCGACGGCCAGGTCCAATTCCAAGGCGATCCCATCAACGCGCTCGATCCCTCGCTCAATGTCAGCGCCGAGCGAATGATTCAAGCCGTTACCGTTCGCGTGAACGTGAAGGGGCGCCTGCGCCGTCCGGACATCGAGTTGACCAGCATTCCGCCACAGGAAGAGGCGGACATCCTCGCGCTCATCATCTTCAACCAGCCGCTGAACCAGCTTGGAGAAGGCCAGCAGATTTCGCTTGCGCAGCGCGCCGGATCCATCGCCGCGGGGGCGGTGGCAAATCAGCTCACTGGATCAATTGCAAACTCGCTCAACCTCGATCAGTTCGAAATCAACCTCTCGCCGGACACCGGCAGCGCCGCAGAACTGACGGTCGGACAACAGCTGGGGCAAAACCTGTACGTGAAAGTGCAGCAGGGCATCGGCGACAACAGCCAGACGAACTTCGTGCTCGAATACGAATTTGCGAAATGGCTGCGCCTGCAGACAAACGTCCTCGAAGGATCGACCACGCAGCAACAGTTGTTTCAGAAGGTCAAGAGCACCGGCGCCGATCTGGTCTTCAGCTTCCAGTTCAAATAGCGCGGCGTCGCTATAGGTACATTTACCAGTGGCGGAATTCGTCGGCGATGGTCATGTTCGGCCGGCGGTGCAGGAGGTGCCATGTGATGGTCATCATCGCCAGTGCGATGAGCGCCTGAATGACTTCGACGCCCAAATGCAGCACGAGCCATGCGATGAACGAGCACACGACGATGGCGAGGACGACGAAGAGAAGCATGTGCGCGGAAATCGCTGCAAACGTGCTGCCGCCTCTCGGCGGACAGCGTGCGCCACCCTTTACCATTCTGTGCGTGGCATCGCCGTTGCTCAGTTCACGATCGGGAGGCGATGAGTAGAAATGTCCTCGTATCTTGTGACCGGCGGCGCAGGCTTCATTGGTTCTCATCTCGCGGAGGAACTGTTGCGCCGCGGACATCGTGTACGCATTGCGGACAACTTCGCGACGGGCAGCCGTCACAACGTCGCCCACCTTCACGGCCTTGAACTGCTCGAGGGCGACCTCGCAGATACGTCGTTCGCAGAGGGTGCCGCGCAAGGAATGGATTTCGTGCTGCATCAGGCCGCCATCCCATCCGTTCCACGCAGTGTCGAGGATCCCTGGCCGTCGAATCGATCGAACATCGACGCCACGCTCAGCGTGCTGATGGCATCGCGTAAAGCGGGTGTGAAGCGCGTGGTGTACGCCGCGTCATCCTCGGCCTATGGGAACACACCTACGCTTCCCAAACGCGAAGACATGCCGACGAGCCCGCGATCGCCGTACGCGCTTCAGAAGCTCGTCGGTGAGCAATATTGCCGGATGTTCACCGATCTCTACGGACTCGAAACCGTCTCGACGCGCTACTTCAACGTGTTTGGTCCACGCCAAGATCCAGGCTCGCCCTATTCCGGCGTGATCTCACAGTTCACATCCGCGTTGCTGTCCGGACACCGGCCGGTCATCTACGGCGACGGCGAGCAGACACGCGACTTCACGTTCGTCGCGAATGTCGTGGACGGCGTCCTGCGCGCGTGCGACGCGGCAAATGTCGCTGGGGAAATGATGAATCTCGCCGCCGGCGGACGCGTGTCTTTGAACCATCTGCTTCGCGTGCTGAACACCATCGTCGGCACCACCATCGAGCCAATCTATAAACCGGCACGAGCTGGCGACGTCAGCGATTCGCAGGCAGACATCTCGCTCGCGGCGTCGCGTCTCGGCTACCGGCCGCTCGTCTCGTTCGAAGAAGGGCTCGCCCAGACCGTCGACTGGTGTCGCGCTGCGCAGTTTCCGCGCAAGCTGTCCGCGTAACTTCCTACAGACGAGCGACTTCGGGCTTATATCTTGCACCCTCCCTTCACAGTGAGGTGCCAGGCAGGCGATGTCGGTCCGTCCCCATAGGAAGTTGTCCCACAAACGTCGCGTCCGTCCTGCATCGCGACTCGTCTCAGCAAAACCAGGGAAACCCTCGCGCTCGAAGCCATGGAGGCCCACAGTCCTCGTTGTCGACGACGACCTCGACGCGCGCACGATGTACGGCTTCTATTTCAAGTCGATGGGCTGCGCGGTCTACACGGCGACTGACGGCGCCGGAGCGTTCAGTCAGGCGTTGACCTTCCATCCGGACGTCATCGTCCTCGACTTGGCGATGCCGCACGTCGACGGGTGGGCTGCTGCCGAACGTCTGCGAAAGTCACCGGTTACGCGCGATATCCCGATCATCGCGTTGACGGCGGTCCCAGGCGCGCGTGAAAGCGCCCGCCTGTCGGGCTGCGACGCTTTCATGGCGAAGCCATGTCTTCCGCAGCTCTTGTGGTGCGAAGTCCGCTTGCTGCTCGGGCTTGGTGCACCCCCAAAAGAAACAGATCCCGAGCCGACTACGACAGTCGACTGACACAGCTCAAGAGTGGCACGCTTTCCGCATACGGAAGCGCACTACACTCATCCATTGCGAGTGTGTGACAGTGGCGCCCCACTGCTGAGAATCCGACGGATTACTGATGAACTTGGATGAGGATTGCCGCCGCCTGATGGCGTTGCTGGCGCATGAAATGCGATCGCCCGGAGCGGTCGTCTCCGGCTACCTTCGGATGCTCAGGTCGGCCGCGCCCGAACTTCCGGCGCGAGAACAAAAGATGATCGACGAAGCCAACCGCTCGTGCGGACGGCTGATGCACATCGTCCAGGAGCTGAGCGATCTCGGCGAGCTCGAAAGCCAGGAATTGAAGCGCGAGCCGTTGTCGATCTTCACGTTATGCGACGACGTCGTGCAATCAGCCTCCGACGAGGGCGCCGACATTACGTTCTCGTACGACGACGCGGACCGCGAGGCGCGGATTGACGGCCATGAAGCGCGATTGAGGCAGGCCGTGTCGTCGTTGATCGCCTCACTGGTCAGAGAGCGCAGTACTTCGCCGATCGAAGCGCGCGGGTTCGTGACGCGCACGTCCGCCCCGACAGCACTGATCGCATTTGGAGAGCCAGGTACGATGACCTCGGCGGCCGACGTGCTGAAACATCACCAGCTGCCGTTCGACCGCTGGCGCGGGGGCATGGGTCTGTCACTGCCAATCGCGCATCGTATCGTGCTGGCGCATCAGGGCGCGCTGTGGGCGTTACCGGGATCGCGCGCCACCTGCGCGCTCTCCCTGCCGCTCACGGTTTGACCGCTCAGCGAACGCTCTGAGCAATCAATGCCGCATTCAGAGCACGCGGTGCCTGCGGTTGATGTGGTTTTTCTTTCAGCGTCCAGCCCGGTGTTTCGTACGGGCAGGACGTGCAGCGAAGGCACACACGATGCGGCTCGAAGCTACGAAGCAGTTCGTGTCCGCCCAATCCGCAGAGAAGGGTTTGCAGCGCACGTCTAGCACTCATTGACAACTCCTTTGCCACAGAGGCGATGTCACGGCCGGGCTTGTCGCAACGACAGTGCCAAGCGACACAGCCGAGATCACGGAAAAACTTTTCTGAAATTGAACTGCGGCGGGCTAATCTTCGGGACAGTGGCACGCAACCTGCTCACGGCTCGGCCGTCTGATTCCGTACCCAGGAGTATTCTGTTGTTATGAGAACGCCGCAGATTGCCATCGCTGACGACGACACCGCGTTTGCCAATTACTTGAAAACGTTTCTGGAAGCCCGCGGCTACCTGGCGCGGGTGTACGGCCACGGCGAGGATCTGCTTGCCGCGGCGAGGCTTGGCGAGCTGCCCGACGTCGTGCTGCTCGACGTCATGATGCCCGGCATGGACGGCATCGCGACACTTCGCAGCCTGAAGGCCGCGCACCAAGACCTGCAGGTCATCATGCTGTCAGGGCGGGAACACGCGCAGACGATTGTCGAAGCGCTGAATCTTGGCGCCGTCAACTACGTCGTGAAGCCCGACGATCCCGACGGGCTCGGCGAAATCGCGCTCGAGACGGCGATCAAGCAGGCCATCGAGAAGCGCCAGCTCGTCTCCGAGGTCACCGAACTCCGTCGTCAGATGAACGACGACCAGGCGCTCGCGTTCTGGGCGAACAGCGACGAGATGCGATCGATCGCATCGATTGTCGATCGCGTCGCCGACAGCGACGTCACCGTTTTGATTCGCGGGGAAAGCGGCGTCGGCAAGGAGCTCGTCGCCCGCGCGATTCACGATCGCTCCGTGCGCCGCCATCGGCCGTTCGTCAAAGTGAACTGCGCCGCAGTGCCAGACGATCTGCTCGAAAGCGAACTGTTCGGCCACGAAAAGGGCGCCTTCACCGGCGCCGCGAGCCTGCGCGTCGGCAAGTTCGAACATGCCGACGGCGGCACGCTGATGCTCGATGAAATCGGCGAAATGAAGCCGCAAATGCAGGGCAAACTGCTTCACGTGCTGCAGGACGGCGAATTCAGCCGTCTCGGCAGCAACAAGCGCGTCAGCTCCGACGTACGAGTCGTCGCGGCGACGAATCGCGATCTCGAGGCGATGCTCGCGAAGTCGGAGTTCCGGGAAGATCTGTACTACCGGCTGAAGGTCATCGAGATTCATGTACCGCCCCTGCGCGAACGACAGGACGAAATTCCGCAGCTGATCGAGTTCTTCACCGCGAAGTACGCGAAGCGGTACAACCGTCGCGAGCCGGCGATGACGCCGACGCTGCTCGACACGCTGCAGAACTATTCGTGGCCGGGCAACGTGCGCGAACTCGAGAACGTCATCAAGCGGTTCGTCATTCTGCAGGACGAAGCCCTGCTGCTGCGCGAGTTGCAGGCGTCGACGCGACGTGCCCAAGCGGCCGCTGCGGTCGCGACGGCGTCGCAAGAAAGGATCGCGCCGGCACCGGTCGCCGTCGCCGCGCCCGTCGCAGCGGACGACGTGGCCGAGGCGGGCGTCGTGGCGCCGCCGGCGGGAGAAAACGGACACGCGCTGCCGTCCGACGGGCCGCAGTCGCTCGCTGAGGTCGCGCGTCAGGCGATGCTCAAGGCCGAACGCGACTTGATCATCCCGACGTTGCGCCGCGTGCATTGGAACCGCCGTAAGGCCGCACCGCTGCTCGGTATCAGCTACAAGACGCTCTTAAACAAGATCAAGGAGCAGGGAATCGTTCAGGAGTGAGAAACTGTTTTCCCACAGTAGGTAATAAGATTCTCACTTCCCGGCGATTCTGTTGCGGTATGCTGCGGCTCAGCTGGTCTTGATCTTGCTCTTAAGGGCGCCCGTCACTTGTGGTCGAAGAACAAGCTACATAAAACGGTAATCGAAGGGACACAGTCAGACGCGCCAGGCCTGGGAACAGGCGCATGTCGACGGTGATGTAGAATCCGCGCCTATGTCATCAGCCGTCGAAACGCACCCGCGATCCACCGGCCTGGTCGAAGTCCTTGATCGCATCCTCGACAAGGGCCTCGTCGTCGCCGGTGACATCAAGGTGTCGCTCGCGGAAGTCGAGCTGCTGACGATTCGAATCCGCCTTCTGGTGTGTTCGATCGACAAAGCCGAGCAGATTGGCCTCGACTGGTGGAAGTACGACCACCACTTGTCTCCGGGCAAGCAGCAGCTGTCGGCGGAGAACGAAGAACTTCGGAAGCAGGTGCGCGCGCTCGAACGGCAGCTGGCCGCGACAGGCCGCAGGCGATCGGCGGCGTTCCCACGATAGTTGGAGCCCCGAGCTAAGGAGTTTGTTCGATGGCAGTTGAACGCGCGGCGAGCGGCAGTAGTCTCATTGACGTTCTCGATCGCGTCCTTGACAAGGGCATCGTCATCGACGCGTGGGTTCGGGTGTCTCTCGTCGGTATCGACCTCATCACCGTTGAAGCCCGCGTTGTGGTCGCGTCGATCGACACCTATTTGAAGTATTCAGAGGCCGTCGGTGCGGCGGCGACCGCGTCGCGTCCCGCCGTCGAAAGCAAGCCGTACGAAGAACTTGCGGCGGAAAATGCGACACTCCGCGCCCAACTCCAGACGTCGGGCCGTCGCGGCGCAGCGCGCCGCCGGTAAGGCGAGCGCCATGGCGCGGGGGACCCGCCGGTTCTCTCCTTGGGTGGAGAGTCCGGCCACCGACACCGCCAAGCTGGAACTCCTCGAAGGCTTCCTGAATCGAAGCGAAATCGCGGACTGTACGGAATATGCACTCGAGTGGCTCTCCGAGTACGGAGGCCTCACGCAGGCGCTGTGTCTCGCGCGCCGCGAAGGCGAGACGACGCTCGCGGCCATCGGGTCCTACGGGTTCGGCCCGGGAGCGCTCAGCAACTTCACGATCTCGCTCGAGGACTGGCGCAATCCGTTGGTGCAGATTCTCACAAACCGACGCCATACGTTCTTCCCAGCCCTGACGGCCTCAGGCCACGAGCGGCGCCGTCGTCCGTCGACGCCGTTTGAGCACAGCGCGTTTCACGTGTTGCCCCTGCGTACGAGTACGTCGGAAGAAGCCCTCGGTCTCTTGCTCTGGGGGGGAACGCGGCGCATTACACCGGAAATCGAGTGGTTCGGAACGGCCTTCGCGCTGCGCCTCGCCCAGTTGCTGCGCCGGCTCGCGTTGTCCGAAGGCGACCGTAAACAGGAGTACGAACGGTCGCTACTGCGCGCGATCGTCAACGCGGTCACCGACCCGATCCTGCTCACGGACCCCGAGGGCCGGATGCTGATCGCCAACGCCCGCGCGCGTACCCTCTTCGTCGCGTCAGAAGAAGAAAGCGAAGGCCGCCGCGGCGCCGTCGGCATGAACAACATGCTGCTGTCGTCGGCGCTGTCGAGCAAGGCGATCGAGGAAACGGGAGCGATGCGGCGCGAGCTGCTGCTCGTGAATCCGGTCGACGGTTCGGATTTGCTGTTCGAGCTGCTGTCGACCGTCACGGAAGACGCGCGCTACGGCACCGGCATCGTTTCGATTCTGCGGAACGTCGGCGACCTCCGCCGCGCCACCGAGCAGATCGAAGAGAACTATCGCAAGATGCGGCTCGCGGAAATGCAGGCGCGCGCCGAACGCGATCGCCTGAACCTGATTATCGACTCGGTCGCCGATCCGATCATCGTCACCGATGCGAGCGGATCGACCTCGCTCATGAACGATCCGGGCGAGCGTCTGTTTGCGACACGGCCCGGCGCGTCGCCGGCCGAGCAGCGGCGGGTGCAGGCGAACGACGCGCACTTCTCCTCGTTCGTGTCGGGCATGCTGCTCAGCGACGACGAGCGGCGCGTCGGCGAAGTCAACCTCCTGGATCCGACGACGGGCGGGCTGATGCCGTTTGAAGCGATCGCCGGCAAGATGATGACGGAACAGGGCGAGTTGACGGCCATCGTCTCCATCCTGCACGATCGCCGCGAGGCGCTCGAGAGAGCCGCGCTGTACGAGCAGTTGAAGCAAGTGTCGGACGAACTCGAACGCAAAGTGCACGCGGCGACCGCCGACATCGCCCAGCAGAACGAGCTGCTCCGCCGTCAGGCGTTCGAGCTGGAGCAGGCATCCACGCTGAAGTCGCAGTTTCTCGCGAACATGTCGCACGAGTTCCGCACGCCGCTCAACGCGATCCTCGGCTACACGTCGATGCTGCAGCAAGGCGTCGCCGGACCCATCGACGCGCCGATCAAGCGGCATCTGGCCCGCGTGGCCAGCAACGGTCAGCACCTGCTGTCGATCATCAACGAGATTCTCGACATCTCGCGCATCGAAGCTGGGCGAATGCCGCTGCAGGTCTCGAAGTTCAAGGTGCCCGACCTCGTCGGCGAGGTTCTCGCGGAGCTCGACTCGATCATCCGCCGCAGCAAGCTCGAAGTCGTCACGGACGTGCCGAAAGATCTGAAGCCGATTCACAGCGACCGGCAGAAGGTGAAGCAGATTCTGCTCAATTTGCTGAGCAACGCGATCAAGTTCACGCCGCAAGGGAGCGTGAAGATCTCGGTGCGGGCGCTGCGCGCTCCGAAGTCGCTCTCGATGTCGGTGTCAGATACTGGCATCGGCATCGCGCAAGACGATCACCAGCGCATCTTCGAAGATTTCAAACAGCTCGATAACTCGCCGACGCGGGCGTACGGCGGCACGGGTCTGGGCTTGTCCATCTGCCGGCGTCTGGCGGACATCATCGGAGGAGCCATCACTGTGCGAAGTCAGGTTGGCAAGGGATCGACGTTCACGTTGACGTTGTCCCATACCCGGTAATCAGGAGCATGAAAAAGAAAACCCGTAAGCCGATTGTCTTGCTCGTCGACGACTATCCCGATGCGCGCGAGATGTACGCGGAGTATCTCGAGTTCTCGGGATATGAGATCGTGCAGGCGGGCAACGGCGTGGAAGCCATCGAACGCGCCATTGACAGCCATCCCGACGTCATCCTGATGGATCTGTCGCTCCCCGTCATGGATGGGTGGGAAGCGACACGGCGCCTGAAGGCCGACGACCGCACGAAACACATCCCAGTGCTCGCGGTCACTGGACACGCTCTCACCGGCGTGTCGAACAACGCCAAAGCAGCTGGCTGCGACGGCTTCATCACGAAGCCCTGCCTTCCGGAAGATCTCGTGGGAGAGATCAAGAAGGCGCTCGCGCGCGTGGACGCAGGAGACAAGCATCGCAGGAGCGGACACCATGCCAAAGTCAAAGCCTAAGGCGCGCGCGAAGGCGCTCGCGCAAAAAGTGCGGCGTCCCGCGCCGCGGACCAAACCCGCGCTCGTGGCCACTGGACGGCTCGCGACTACCCCGTCGCCTTCGCTCTCTCCGGGGGCGCGGCCGCACCTGGCCACCGGAAGCGCGCCGAGCCGCGGCAAGTACGTCTACTGCATCATCAACTCGGAGAAGCCGCTCCGCTTCGGCGCCATTGGCATCGGCGTCGAGCCGCCTGACGTCTACACGATCCACTACAAGAACCTCGCCGCGGTCGTGTCCGACGCGCCGCTCGAAGTGCTCGACTCGACGCGCGACAACGTGCTCGCGCACGAACGCGTGAACGAAACGGTGATGCACGACCACACGGTCATCCCGATGTCGTTCGGGACGATCTTCAAGACGCACGACGACATCATCGAGCTACTGCGATCGGCGTTCGACGCGTTCGGCGACGTGTTGAACAAGATGCAGAACAAGCTCGAGTTCGGCCTGAAGGTGCTCTGGGATCCCGATCAGGCCGTGAAGGACGTCGAATCGGACGACGAGGACATCGCCAAACTCAAAAAGGAAATTTCGGCGCAGAAAGGGCCGACCTACTTCGCGCGAATGCAGTACGGACGGCTCGTGGACGCGGCGCTGCAGGCGCGATCGGAGCGCTACGTCGCCAGCATCCTCAACGAGCTCAGGGACGTGTCGGTGGCCTCGAGAATCAACAAGCCGATTGGCGACAAGATGATCATGAACGCGGCATTCCTCATCTCCCGCAACCAAGAGCACGCATTCGACCGCAAGATCAAAGACATCGCCAGCCGGCTCGACCAGCTCACGTTCAAGTACACCGGCCCGTGGCCGCCGTACAACTTCGTCAATATCCGCCTGAAGCTCGAACCGGCATAGAATTCGAGTACGCGATGTTTCTGATCGATTCGCTGCTCATCGACGGCCTCAAATTCGTCCTCGACAAACTGGTGCAGGTCGTCGACGCGGAGCTCAACGACGACACGGTGCTGCGCGAGCGGCTGCTCGACGCGCAGATGAAACTCGAGCTTGGCGACTTGAGCCTCGAGGAGTTCAACGACATCGAACACGACGTGTTCGCGAGGCTGCGCGAGCTGCGCGGCGGCCACACCGCCCCCATCAGCATGACCTCCGGTGACGGCTCGGTGAGCGTCGAAGCCTCGGTTTCCGACGACGTCAAGTAATGTCGTCACGTAATGCCGTCAACTAACGCCACCTACGTTTACTGCATCGTTTCGTCCCGACAGCCACTCTCGACGACGCGCACGCCGGCCGGACCGCCCGGCACTCGGGAAGTGCGCGCGTTGGAGGTGCGCCCGAAGCGATATGCCGTGATCAGCGACGCGCCTCTGGATCACTTCGGAGAGCGGTCGCTGGCCAACCACCTCTCCGATCTCGACTGGGTGTCGCGAGCCGCCGTTGCGCACGAAGCCGTCATCGCGTCGTTCATGCCGCAGTCCGACGCAGTCGTGCCGATGAAGCTGTTCACGCTGTTCACCAACGACGCCCGCGCGCTCGAGGAGTTGCGCGCAGGATGGACGCGCGTGGAGCGCGTGATTCGCCGGCTCGCCAAACGCGACGAATGGGGTGTGCGCCTCGTCTTCGACGAGTCCCGCGCGCCGGCCGACGATAGCGCGGCGGCCGTCGAATCGGGACGCGGCTACCTGTTAGCCAAACGGCGCCAGCAAGCGACGGCGGCCGCGCGCACGGCGAACATGCGAAAGATCGCCGGCGACGTCGTGAAGGCCCTCCGTCCCCTCGCGAGCGATACGCGTCAGCGGACTATCACGGCGCCGCCCGAGACCGAGAGCCGCAGCCGCATGCTGCTCGACGCCGCGTTTCTCGTGCCTCGCGGAAAGGCCGCGCGATTTCGCGCGGCCGTGGCGAGGCAAGCAAGAAAGATCACTCCGGCGGGGTTCGCTCTGCAGGTCACCGGCCCCTGGCCGCCGTATTCGTTCGTCGACAGAGCCTAATGGCGGCGCGCAAACGGACGGCAAAAGCAGCCGCCCAGGTCGATCTCATTCTCGACACATCCGAAGACGCCACGCTGCTCGACATGCTCGATCGGCTCCTGAACAAAGGCGTGGTGGTTGGCGGCGACGTCGTGCTGGGCGTCGCCGGCGTCGATCTCGTCTACTTGCGATTGTCGGCTCTTCTAAGCGCGGTCGATCGGGTGTTCTCGCAGACGGGCGGCCCCAAGCGTCGCCACAACCGCGGACCACGCAAACTGCGGAGACCCCGATGAAGCGCCGAACCCGCACGCCCGTCGCTCGAGGAAAGAAAAAGAATCGCAAGAAGGCTCGGAAGCCGGCGGTGATGCGCTGGAACCCTGACCCCGACGACGTCCAGCGATCGGTCATCAAGCTCGTGCTGACGCTCGTAGAGCTCATCAGGAAATTGATGGAGCGCCAGGCGATTCGCCGCATGGACGAACGGACGCTGACCGCGGCGGAGACAGAGGCCGTTGGAAAAGCGCTGATGGAAATCGAACGCACGATCCGCGACATCGGCACGCAGTTCGACCTCGCCCCCGAAGACCTCAACCTCGACCTGGGCACTATCAAGCTGTTGTAAGCCGCTAGACTCATCTGGGGCGGTGAAGGGAACGCCGCTGCCCATTCTCTGTAGTGCGTGCTACCAATTCGCCCACTTTGCGGGCGAATCTAATGATTTCGTCGTATTCGCGTGCGGTACCGAAGTTGCTCTCTAAGGGGGCAACCGCGCCACAGAGGCGCAAACCGCACGACAGCCCCTTCCAGCTTTTCATCCTCTATCCCGGGCGGACACTCAAATGTCCGCCCGCGGCCTGTACCACGAAGGGCACGAAGGACTTCACACACGCACGGAGGGCACGAAGCCGGTGCTACCGTCCGCCGCCTTCGAGCTTGGTCTCCTCAGGATGGGTATCGACGATCGGTGGGCCGCTGGGCGGCGCTGATGCAAGAGGTGCTGGCGGCGGCAGCCTTCGCCGCCGCCAGATCGGCGTACGAGTGAGACGACTCGCTCACGGCGTTACCAGCGCACGGCGATGCCGATGTTCGCGCGCCAGAAGTCGAGGCCAGACAGCAGATTCTGTGCAAACACATCAGCCGCCGTCGACCCGGTCGTCGTCACGGCGTTGTTGGTGAACGCGCGGAAGTACCGCACGTCGCCGCGAATGCCGACGTTGCCGGCAAATCCCATGACGCCGAAGCCGATGTCGCCGCCTCCGCGCGTCTGGTTCACTTCGCTTTGCGCGCTCGTCGGCACGTTCGCGAAAGCGAGCATGTTGGATCGCAGCTGGATGCCTCCGACGCCCGCCGACACGTACGGCTGGATCGCGGCCTCCGTGCCGAACGGCGCAGCGAGAATCACGTTCGCCATGTATGCATTGACGTTGGGACGATCTGCCAGAAATGCGTTGGCGACGTTGAATCGCGGCACGAAGTCCGCCAGGAACTCACCGCCGATGATTCCGCGATAGAGATAGCCGACCTGTCCGCCGAAGTCGACGCTCGAACTCGTCGCGCTGGCGCCGTAGTTCGCGCCGACGAAGCCTGCAGCGGTCCACCGGCTTTGTGTCGTGCGAGGCTGCAAGCAGCATTCCCTCGCGGCGAATGCCGAGTTAAAAACCTGGGCGGAAATTGAAGGAAAACGTCCAGCCTTGCGCAAGCTGATCGAGCGGCTTGACGGCGTCGAACTCGAACACGACACCTGCCGCGACGAGGCGGACGCCGGCGCCCGCGCTGTGCAGAAACGCCGTGTTCGTGCGACTGTTCAGGACGTCAGGAATCCAGAAACGTCCCGCGTCGGAAAAGACGAGGCCCTCCATCGGGAGCGCGCCCCAGTGCATGCGCTTCGACAGCACGCCCGGAATCGGAAATCGCAGCTCGACGTTGCCGACGAGCAAACGATCCGCACTCAGATACGTCGTCGACTCCGCATTCGGCCCGGTGTCGCCGTAGCCGCGGACGATGTCGCGCAGCGTCCACGCGAGTGGCATCAGGCGCGGATCGCCCGCGCCGCTCCCGTAGCGGCCGACGTTCATCACGCGCATCGCGATAGTGAACGGACGCAGCGGCATGATGTATCTGCGATAGTCGGCGGTCACCGTCGTGTACGAGACGCTCCCGAATGACGGCGCGATTGAAAAGCGGTAACGCTGACCGAGGATCGGGCTGGCGGCGCCAAAGACCGACGTGTCGTACACGAGCGCGGCGCCTGTGTCCACGAGCGTCGCGGTCGGCGCCGCCGGAGACGTATTCGTCGTCGACGACACGGTCTGCCCCGTCGTCGCAGAAAACACGGTGGTCGTCGATTCGCGATCGAAAGCGATCGACTGGACGCCGGCGCTGAACTCGACGCGCTTCGCGCCGCTGAACGGATAGATCGCAACGCCGGCGACCTCTCGATGCAGCTGCCGGTAGATGTCGTTTTTGCGCGTAAGCGTGTCGCCGTCGCCCGATGGCGTGAGCGGGGAGCTCAGTCCACCGCTCAACCACGGCACCTGGCCGCCCGTGACGCCCCAGTTCCATCGCGATCGCATGTTCAGATAGGTCGCTTGCGCGATGAAATCGTCGACCTGCTTGCCCGCCTGGACGGCGAGATCGAGCTGCCGATTCCCGAGCATGTCCGCGAACGACAGACCCACGCCGCCTCGGATGAAGCTGCCGGTGCTGCCGCCGCCGGCGCTGAGATACGGTTGCACGAGCCGATCGAGCCTCAGGCCGGCGCGGTACGGCCGCTCCGAGAACGAGGCCGCTGGCGCCGGCATCAGCACGGTTGGAGACGCGTGCGTCGTGACGGTGTCGATGTCCGTGACGGCGGGCGGTGCAGAGGCGTCGACGTCGGAGACGTGGATCTCGTAGCCGCCGTGACGGTACACCGTGTAGGCCATGCGATCGGAGCGCGCCGCGACGGAGAGCGCGGGGCTGAGGCCCGTCACGCCGCTCACGCCGGTTGCGACTGAGGTCACCTGGCGCACCTCACCGCTCGCGACGTTCAACCGGTACACGTTGCTGATGTTGTCGGCGTCGGCGATGAAGAACAGGTTGGCGCCGTCGCGCGACCAATGCGGGTCGATGTTCTTGGCATTCGAGACGCTGGGCAGCGGCGTGATCACGGCGGTCTGGACGTCGATCTGCGCGAGCCTGAACTGACCGAATCTGAGCGTCTCGAGCGACGACGAAAAGCGATCGGTGGCGAACGCGAGCGTTCGTCCGTCCGGCGACCACGCGGGCTGCAGGTCGGCAAACGCGTCGCGCGTGAGCGCCTGTACGCTGCCCTTCTCGAGATCGAGCACGTAGAGATCGCTCAGACCGCCGGCCATTGCCGAGAACGCGATGCGTTTGCCGTCGGGTGACCACGTCGGGCCGAACGCCTGATCGGTCCCATGAATGGGATACTCGCGCTCGAGCGAGCCGTTCGCGACGTTGAAGATCGAGAGCACCGGCAGCCCGCCGGCGAGCGCCGCGAGCGCGAACCGTTTGCCTGAAGGATCCCATCCGCCGGCCGACTCGATGAACTGGAGGCTTTCGAAGTGCGGATCGCCGGCCGTCGCGACAAGCTTGCGCGAGATCGCGCCGGTGGTGGTGTTGGCGACGTAGACGTCGATCGAATACTGGTCGCGCTCGGACAAGAACACCAGCGACCTGCCGTCGGGGCTGAGCGCCGGTCCGACGTTGAGGCGGCCGCCGTTGGCGAGCGAGACGATCGGCTTTGGCGGCTTCTTGACGGCCGGATCCTTGACGTCCCTTTTCTCGTCGGCTTTGTCGTCGTCTGCGTGCGGTTCGACGTGCGACCGCTCACGGATGAACGCGTGCCATCCTTCCGTCAGGGAGTACACGCTCTTGCCGGTGACCGCCGCCAGCCGGCCGGACGCTCCGCCCTTCGCTCTCGAGACCATCGCCTTCGACACGACGTCCTCGCCGAAGGTGTGCGCGAGGTAGGCCCACAGTGACTGGCCGTAGCGGTACGGGAAGTAGTTCGGGTTGTCGAGGTCGGCGATGCGCGGCAGATCGTCCTGCGCGACGGCGTCGCGGAGCCACATCGACGTGTTCGTGTCGATGCCGCCGATCGACAAGTACTCGGCCATTCCCTCGATGAACCACAACGGCAGCGAGTTCATCGCGCGATTGTTCTTCTTCAGAATGTCGCGCTGGAACGCATGCACGATTTCATGGCCGAGCACGTGATCGGTTTCGCCGAGGCCGGGAGCGAACGGCAGCACGACGCGGCCGCGTTCCTGATCCGTCACACCGCCGACGCCCTCGCCGAGGAGGCCTGCCACGACGTTGGTCTGCGCAAACTGCGCGTGGCTCGCGTACAAGACGATCGGCTGCCGTTCGGTGAACTCGTCGTGCAGCGCTGCGGAAAGCCGTGCGTACCAACGCTCGGCGAGACGCCCGGCCTGGACGGCGGCGTCATGTTCCGCTGGATAGTAGTGGACGTTAAAATGCGGCGTTTCGAGTACGCGGAAATCCAGCGCGTCGTAATGGACCTTGTTGCGTCCAAACGACTGAGCTCGTGCCGTGCCTGCGACGCAGACACAAACACACACAGCCAGGCCGATGATGCGCCTCAGCACGGAATCCCTCGAGCAGTTCAGCGTGAAAAAAGAGCCTTCGGAAGGAGCACCGGAACGATAGCGTCAATCACCGGCGCATTCAAGCTCATGCATGCTATTGCAGCGCCATCAAATGCAAAAACGTCCGGCGGCGGTACTCGAACACGGCACCGTGCCGGACGTTGGGTGATCGCGCGTGTGTTGAACACGCATCCTGGTAAAAACCAGGCTCAGCGATATGGAGCGTTCAGTTGTAGCGCATCTCTGAGATGGATCAGCTCATCGATGCGCGACGAAGGCCCGGCGGCTGATCACTCATAACGCGATTAATACGCCTCTCAGAACGTGATGTCAACTTGGCGCTAGGACGCGATGCGCCCCCTAGCCCGCAGACCCTCGTCCCTAGTAGCATCTCCGCATGATTCGAAAAGCTGCGCTCATCGCTGCTGTCTTCGTGGCCTTCGTGTTTGAAAAGCCCTTCTTGCTCGCCCACCACGGAGGCGGTTCGTTCGACTTGACCCGCTCGGTGACGTACAACGGCACGCTCACGAGAGTCGAACTGGTGAATCCGCACTCGTGGCTCTACTTCGACGTGACGGAACCCGACGGCAAAGTGTCGCACCATCGCTGCGAGATGCGATCGGTCCACGTGCTTCGACGCTCTGGCTGGAACAAGGAGCAGTTTCCGGTTGGACAGCCGATTGTCGTGGAAGCCGCGCCGGACAAAATCGATCCGAATTCGTGCTACCTGAACACGATCAGATACAAAGACGGCACGCACATGGATCGCTACGGGCAGTACGTGAAAGGCGCAGGCGGCGCGTTGACCGAAGTGCGCGGCCCGGTCGCGGCGCCGAACACGGCCGGCCGCACACCGCGTCTGTCGAGCGGCGAGCCGAACATCAGCGGCGACTGGGCACCCGAACAACTGGTAATGGCGAATCCCCGCGGCACCGGCGGTGGCCTCGTTCCGCTGACGACGCTTCAGCAAGTGGACGCTGCCGGCGGCCCACAGGCACGCGGCGGCGGTGGACGTCGTGGCGCGCCCGCCGGTCCACGCACGTACGGCGGAAGCGAATTGACCGAGGCGGGAACGGAAGCCGCCGCCAAGTTCCAGCAAATGGACAACCCTCGTTTCCACTGCGAGACGACGAGCATCGTCTTCGACTGGACATTCGACGGCCCCGTCAATCGCATCACGCAGAAGAAGGACGCCATCGAGATCCTGTACGGTCAAATGGGACTGAAACGGACGATCTACATGAACATGAAGGATCACCCGGCAAATGCGAAGCTGACGCGCGCCGGCCACTCCATCGGCCGCTGGGAAAACGACACGCTGATCGTCGACACCGCTCGATTCCTGCCCGGCGTCCTCAACGCGCCCGTCCGCAATAGCGACAAACTCCATGTCGTCGAACGCTTCACGCTCGACCCGAAGACGATGAGGCTCACGCGCACTTACGAAGCCGACGACTCGGTCTACTTGAAGGGCGTTTACAAAGGACAGGATGTGATCGGCGTCGCCGACGCGCCGTACGCGCAGGACCGCTGCAAGGAGCAAGGCTTTATCAACTACTCGCAGACGGTGAAAAAGTAGTCGGGACGGTGATCCGCTACTTCATGTGCCTGATCGACACATTGTTCTCTTGGCAGATGAACTCGATGAGTTCTTCATCGGCGCCGAGGCGCCAGTTGACGCGTACCGTCCACGGCTTCGTGTACGCCTTCTGATCGTCAATCGTCACGTCGATTTCCATGCGGCCGAACGTCGGCCGCCGGAATCGCTCGGTGATCCTTGCGCCGTTGGTAAACGGCGCGCCCTGGACATCGAGCCATCCGTCGTCGCGCAAGCCGATCGTCTCGACGACCAGTGTGTCGCCCTCGTACTTGCCCACTGAGTAGCCGTACCACCACGGCTGCGGATCGTTCGCCGGAAGCGAACGGCCATCCGTGAAGATGGTGCGAAGCCCGCTGTTGGCCTCGTACATGATGACGAGGTCGTTGACGTTCTGCACCACCTTGCGCGGCTGCGAGTGCGTGTGCAGCTGCATAAACCCGAGCGGCAGACAGTTCGCGTCGGGGTTCTCCTTCGAGTTGGTCGCCATCCGCTGCTTCCGCAGATCGGCCCCCCAGGGCGTGAACGGCAATCCTTCCTTGACGTTCTGCCCGATGTTGGCGAAGTTCGCGAGCGGTGGATCGCCGGCCGGATTCACGTTCGGCACCATCGGCCCGCCGAGGCGTCCGCTCGGCGGCTGACGACTTTCCCACGTTCCCGAAAAGTCGACCTTGCCATTGGTCAGTCGCGGCGGCGGCGCCTCCAGGTCGGGCTTGCCCTCCGAAGTGCGCGGTGTCTGCTGGCGCACGAAGGAGGGCCATTGCGCAGTCAGGCTCGTCGAAATCGCGCCCGCGAAAGCGCATATAAGAATGATGCGTCGCATTTAGTTCTTCTGCAGCACGAAGCGCTGCGCCCGGCGCTGGTTGACGATCTCCGCCGTGTAGAGATTGCCTTTCGAGTCGGCCGCCATGTGATGGACGATGTCGAACTCGCCGGGTTTCGAACCCTTCATCCCGATGACGCCGACCTGCGTCATCGTCGCGCGATCGAAGATCACGACGCGCATCGGCCCTGAGTCGACCACGTAGAGGAACTGCTGCTTCTTGTCGGGCGAGAACGCGAAGCCTGCCGGGACAGGCACGACGGTGCTGCCCTCGTTCGTCACTCGAACCTGCTTCAGGAACTTGCCGGCCGTCGTGAACATCTGGATGCGGTTGTTGATGCGATCGGCGACATAGACGATGCCGTCGCGCGACACCTTGATGGCGTGCGGAAGTCCGAACTCCGCCGGACCCTCGGGCGTCGTCTGCGGCTGCGGCGTGGGGGCGTTTGGCGCGAGCGTCGGCGGCGGCGGGTTGCCGAACGCGCCCCACATCCGCTTGAATGCGCCGCTCTCGGAGTCGAACACGACCACACGTTTGTTGCCGTAGCCGTCCGCGACGTACACCTCCTTCGCTGCCGTATCGACGAACACGTCAGTGGCCTGATGGACATTTTCAGTATCGACGTTGCCCTTGCTCTGTCCGCTGTGGCCAATCTGCATGACGAGCTTCCCCGTCATGGTGAATTTCAGAATCATGTCGTCGCTGACGCCTGGCGTCGTCTGTCTCGGCCAGCCGGCGCGCCCGCCGATCCAAATGAAATCGTTGGCGTCGACAAAAATGCCGTGCTCGCGCCCAAGCCAGACGGAGTTGTTGCCCGGGCCGCCCCAGCTGGCCAGAAGCTTCCCAGCGGCGTCGAACTCGAGCACCGGCGGCGCCGCGTTCGCGCGCTGTGCCTCTGGAATCGACTGAGGGACGTGCAGCACCCAGATGCGATCGTGCCGGTCGACGGAAATCGACGTCACTTCTCCGAGCACCCAGTTGTTCGGGATCGACGGCCAATTCGGATCGACCTCGAAATGCGGCGCTTTCGGCAGCTGCTGCGCAGTGGAATTGAACGGCGCCACCGCAACAAGCAGCGCCGCGGACGCCGTGAACAGGACATGCTTCATGGTGCTGGATCATATTCCAGGTCACCGGCCGGGTTACCGACGCGTCACCTGAGAGCGCACGCGCCGTGTGCCATGATCACGCTGTGCGCGACGCGCTGAGGCTGACGGGATTCGTGCTCCTCTGCATCATCTGGGGCTCGACGTGGCTCGTCATCAAAGTCGGGTATGGCGGACTCGGCCCGTTCAACGTGGCAGGCGTGAGGTTCGCGATCGCTGCCGCGGTGCTCGCGATCGTAGTGCCGCTGGTCGGCGCTCGCTGGCCACGTGGAAAGGCGGAATGGACGCTGGTCGTCTTCGTGGGCGTCCTGCTCTTTCTCGGCGACTACGGGTTGATCTACTGGGCCGAGCAGTACATCGACAGCGGGCTCACGGCGATTCTGTTCGGCACCTTTCCCCTCCTGACGATGGTGTTTGCGCATGTGTACGTGCCTGGCGAACATCTGACCCGGCGCAAGCTCGCCGGCGGCATCGCCGCGTCACTGGGTGTCGCCGCGCTGTTCGGCGACCGCGTGCATATCGACGCGTCGCATGCGGGTCCGATGGCGGCGATCATCGGGGCCGCGGCATGCGCCGCCGCCGCGAACGTCGCGACGAAGCGGCACGGCGGAGCGATTCACTCGGCGGCGCTCAACGCGTCGACGATGCTCATCGGCGCGGTGCTTCTGCTGGCGGCGTCGTCGCTCGCGGGCGACGGCGTGAAGCTTCCGCCCGACGCCGCCTCGTGGGCCGCGGTCACGTATCTTTCGCTCATCGGCAGTGTCGTCGCGTTTCTGATCTATTTCTCGCTGCTGAAGTCGTGGACGGCAACCACCGTCAGCTTCTTCGGTGTGTTCACGCCCGCGATCGCGCTGCTGCTCGGCGCGGCGATCCTGCACGAGCGCCTCACCGTGTGGAGTCTGGTTGGATCGGTGCTGATTCTCGCCGGCGTGTCGGCCGCGCTCACGACGTCGCGCCAGCGCCACTACCTTCGCGGCACGATCTCGACGTAGTCAACGACGGCGAACTCGTCCTTGTCCGGCACCGCCTCGATACGCACGACATCTCCCGGCTTCAACTGGACGTTCCGGATCACGCGACGTGTCGAGGTGTGCCCGTTCGGCTCCCTCGACGGAAGGACATCGTCGGCCACCCACGCGTCCACTCGACGGTCACCCACAAACAGCGCGAAGCTCGACGCGCCGTCGTTCTCGTCGAAGTACTGCACGACGATGTCGTACGAACCCTGCGCACCGCCGAAGGCCGTCGTCGCGGTGCATCTGCCTGACGGACAACGAATGGCCTGACCGCCT